>Ga0182024_10000922_pt1 | contig 75963 bp, 58 predicted proteins | sample P32metaG_FD_120480 | JGI IMG/M metagenome (GOLD analysis project Ga0182024, IMG submission 120480) | Permafrost microbial communities from Stordalen Mire, Sweden - P3-2 metaG (Illumina Assembly) | ecosystem: Environmental > Terrestrial > Soil > Wetlands > Permafrost | place: Sweden: Stordalen...
CAGGTCAGGCCCCCCGACTTCAATTGACGAATCAAACTTGGTATCCGAGAATAGCGCGTTGGTGTTCTGCAGTGCGTAGAAGACCGGCCGCGGCGTGAAGTCGCTATCGTGATTGGTGATCCCGTGAAGGATGCCGAAGTCGTCATACTCGTTGCCGTCCGTCCCCGCAGCCAGCAGCCAGACAAACGTCTTGACTCCTGCCGCCAGGTTATAGACGAAACCGCGAGGGATATACTTGGCCTGCACCGATTCATCCGAACCAACCCACGAAGGAATCGAGTTGAATTCGTCATCGAAGAAGGGAATGTCCCGGTTGATTCCCGGATAGTGCGTGACTAAATCGCGCAACGCCCGCGGAGATTCGGCTTGGTAGGCGCCGTAATCCATGGTTTCCGGATTCAGGTTTTGGCCATAGCCCGGGTAAGTGTGATAGGCATACACATCGATTCCCGAGGCGCATTGGCAGATGTCGAAAGCGCGCTGGGTGAAGTCCCGGATGGGGTCCGCCTGACCGCCGTAGATCACTTTGGCTCCCGGATCTGTCCGGTGCACGGTTTCGATAAAAGGAGCCAACAGTCTTCCAAACTGTTCCGGATTGCCGGAGGGATTCCAATAGCCAATGTCCTGTTCATTCCACAAAGCCCAGTAGTGGATACGGTCGTGAAAATGATTCACCATCCATGCCGCGTACCGATTGAAGGCAGCAATCTGCTCGGGCGTGGTCGGCGGCCAGAACACGGAATACAAACTCCGGTCATCATTATGAAATGATCCGGGTTCGGGGACACTCACATCCGGCAGCTTGCCGCTCGGCGACGTGTACATTACGTTGCCATAAATCAATTGCACCTGCATTTCGATCCCGTTGTCCGCCAGCGAGTCTACAAAGTCGTCGAGCTCCTGCGAACTCGCGAATACGCCGCGCTTCTGCTCGATCCAGTCCCAGCTGGTGCGGTCCGAGCTGTTTTCATATTGTCCGATGCGGGCCCACTTGAAACCGGCATCGAACATGCGCGTCCACCACCAGCGGTTCCAGGGGAGATAAGGATCGCGAGGCAAATCGGAGTTGATGCCGAACCCGTCGCGGATTTGCGATGACCGCTTGGGTGGAACGTGGTCAGGGACCCGGCGCGAGGTTTGAGCCCACGAGCTCGCCGGAATCAGAAGCAGGAAAGTAATCGAAGCGAAAAGAACAACCCGAAAAGTCCGAGACTGTACCAAGCATCCCCTCATTGTTTCCTCCCGTCCTTCGCAACGCTGGCAGGTCTACTGATCTTCTAACCGGGAACCGCACCACCGTCGTTCCCGCGCGCTTACGGCAATGAGCTCGCGCAGCTGGACTTCATAGTGGCCGGTCTCAAAGATTTTGGATCAAGGCGCCGATGTTAAAAGACCTGTGCGCCTTCGTCAAACCTCAAAGATATGACACTCGTTCATTCGGAGGACGGAGCCGTTTGCTGCACCAGCGGAACCACCGCCGAATCAATCCAGGCATCGTTCTCGCCCCCGGGCACGCCGGCAAACAGCCACCAGCGCTCCACGTGTTCCACCACTTCTCCCGGTCGCAATTCGACCAAAGGACCCAGCGTCTCCAGCTCAATAAAGTCGGGGTTGGTAAACACCTCGAAATTGGAGCCGAAATCGGGGTACTCTGCCCCGCTGATGACCGCCGCGCGTTTGACGAAGAGATGACCCCGCCCGAAGTAGGCTCCCCATCCAGCCGAATTGTAAATTCCCCCCATCTGTTCTTTGAACCGGCCATTGGGATTCGCCAGTTGTTGCAACTGGATATAGGACGTGCCGAGCACCCAGCGCGGATCAGCAAAATCCGTGAAGGACCAGATGCTGAAGACTCCCACCGGCAAATAGTGACCCTTATCCATCGCAATCCGGGGAGAAAGCGGCAGGATAGTGCGCCCGCCCGCCCGCATCATCGTAGGCGACCACGGCGCCAGCGTGGTCGAACGCGCGTCGTGATTCCTTACGCGGTGCGTGATCCGAACCTGCGAGCCCGTCGCCGCCAGCTCAATTTCCAGTTCCTTCTGCAGGCGGGTGCCCGGAGACAACTCTTCTGGCGGCGCGGTGAAACGAGTCGCGTTACCGTGCTGAGAAACCACCACAGGAACGTTGTCGGGATAGTAGGTTCTCTCCACTTCGGGGGAAACCCACAAGCGGTGGCCGCCATAGAGGCGGAACTCCGAGCCCCCGGTCTTCCCTGCATCTTCCGCGACTTCATGGAGCAGGTTCTCGCCGTTGCGAAACCCATAAGAGATTATCCGGGGGCCAACATCGGCGAGCACGACCAACTCGACGATCCCGTTAGAGAACTTGCACGCATTGTTCCAGCCCCGGTATGGGAATCGCTCGACCATGGTCGTGGAATTTGCCTGTGCTCCCTCAGGCAAGTTCTCTTGCAGATTTCTGAATCTTGCCCAGGGCTGCCGCGATTTCGTGCATGTCTTCTTCATCTCCCAGCAACGCGGGCTGCGGAATCCAAACGGTTTCCCATGCTGCCTTTTTTGTCGCCGGAAATTTCTGCTTCAGGAATGCATGCTTCTGTTTGGCCTGCTTTCCGCAAAGGCGCTTCCGGTAATTGCCATTGCGAAACATGTGCAACTGGTGGAGCGGCGGATAACTCGCCTGGTTGGGAATGCCCTCCGCGTTCATCGCTTCGATGAAACGCCCCGTTGAGAGGCCCGCGAATTCTTTCTTGTTCAGGTGGAAAATGTAGGCATACTGTCCGTTGCGGGTGCAGCGTTCGTCCAGCTTTTGCGGTGTAATTCCCGGGATTTCGCGCAACAGGCGGTCCAGCAGCCGTGAGTTTTGATGGCGCCGCCTGGTCTGCTCGTCGAGACGGCTCAGCTGCACACTCAAAATGGCGCCCTGCCATTCGCTTAGCCGATAGTTCGATCCATAAATGTAGTGGCTATAAAACCACTGGCCGGGCATGCGGCCGCAGTCGTGCACGGAGCGAGCCTGTACTTCGAACTTGTCGTTATTGGAAATGATCATTCCGCCTTCGCCGGCAGTCATCAGCTTACTCGCCTGAAAACTGAACGTGCCCGCGACGCCAAATGTCCCCACGCGCTGGCCGCGCCATTCACTGGCGTGCGCATGCGCCGAGTCCTCGACCAGCGCCAGTCGGTGGCGTTTGGCGATTTTGCCCAGCCGGTCGAGGTCCGCGGGATGCCCGCCCATGTGCACCGCGATGATCGCTTTGGTTCGCGGAGTGATCGCAGTTTCCACCAGGTCGGGATTAATGCAATAGGTCTCGGGGTCAACATCCACCAGCACCGGAAGCGCATTGGCAAACAAAACGGCGCTGGCGGTGGCGACAAAAGTGAAGTCCGGCACAATCACCTCGTCACCGGCAGTGATGCCAAGACCTGCCATGGTGACTTCCAGGGCGGCGGTCCCGTTAGTTACTGCGATCCCATGGCGAGCTCCGTGGAACTTGGCAAAGTCGCGCTCGAACTCCAGCGTTCTGGTTCCGGGCGTCCGCCACCAGACGCGGCTCTGCAATACTTCCTGCAGAGCCCGCTCTTCATTCTTGTCGTAGTACGGCCACACGGGAAACGGCTTGCCTTTTGCTTTCTTTCCCCCAAGCAATGCCAGTGCAGACATGGTTTTATCTCCTTGAGTTGTTCTCAGTATTGGTTGAATCCCGTGGAGTAGCGGAATGCTTCCACGTAGTGTCCGTCCTTGCGCGGTTGTTCTTGCCGCATTTCGTCCTTGGCTTTCTCCATGTCCTTGGGATCCCAATCGGACCGATATTTGTGGACGGCAGGCTCGAACTGGCTCACTTGCTTGGTCGCGGCATCGAACTTTAACTCGGCGACGCTCTCGATGTTGACGAAGTAATTCGATTCCTGCGGCGACGGGTAGAAGAAATACATTTCCGGCACCTGGTACGGTTCGAGTCCCTGCTGCAGCTTCTGATTGGGAAAATAAAGCCAGAACTCGGCTGCGCGTACCGCGTCGATGGTATTGAAAGCCGCCATGCGGTGGTCGGTTTTGTGCCAGCGCTCATACCATTCGCCCGGATCCACGCTCAACAGGACATCGGGCCGTATGCGGCGAATAATCGCGGTGGCCTCCTCGGTCAGTTTCGGCTGCGGGGCATATTCCAACATTCCATCGTCATATCCCATCCACATAATGTTTTCTTTGGGCGTGCCCAGTTGTCCTTCAGAAACTTCCTGCTCGGCGCGGCGGATTCGCGCCAGGCGCTGCGAGCTCATCTCCGGATCGTAAGAACCCTTGTCATCATTGGTGTATACCACGATATAAACCTTGTTGTGACTGCGATTCAACAGGGCAATCGTGCCCCCGGCGCCGAACACATCATCGTCGGGATGAGGAGTGAACACTAGAATGGTTTTGTTCTGCAGATTTTCCAGGCGCGTTTGTTGTGCTTGAACACTAACGATCGAAAGGAATCCGAGAAAAAAAGAAATCAGAATGGTCCGCATCCGCGAATCCTCCAAATTGGTTTTGCTTCTGGCGAGATGTACAAGGTAGCGGAAATTCTGGGTTTCGTCGAAGAAAATTGTGTTGACCCATGGTCATGCGGTTTCGTTCTTGACACTCCATGCAAACACGTGTAACCAATGGTTCGAATCACAACTGCCCTCGGACGTGAGGACGAGTCTGAGGATGCGGTAGGGGGCCCCATGCTTAGCCGTGTCTATGCAGTGGTCGTGTTCCTGTTGTTCTTCGGCTTTCTTCTGATTGCCATGCCCGGCGCGGCCCAAGTCGACCGAGGCGCCATCGTGGGCACAATCACCGATCCCAGCGGAGCTCGGGTCTCGAGTGCGCAGATCACTCTCACCAACCTCGCCACCGGCCAACCGGTCCGGATCGCGACCGACGACGAAGGCAGCTATACCGCCAAGCTTTTAAGGATTGGCGCTTACTCGGTCTCGGCAACCAAGCAAGGCTTTGAGACGACGCTCGAGGCCAGCGTCGACGTTGCGGTCAATCAGACCGTGCGCGTTGATTTGGTGCTCAAACTGGGCGCGGCCTCGGAGACCGTCCAAGTCACGGGAGCAGTGCCGCTACTGCAAACCGAATCCTCTTCGCTGGGCACCATCGAAACTGAGCAGCGAATTGACGACCTGCCTCTCAACGGCAGGGACTTCATCCAGTTGGCTTACCTCGGCCCCGGAGCCAACGGAGGCCAGACCGCAACCAATGTGAGCGGCGGCGTGTTTGAGAACGAACGGGCGGATGAAGCTATCTCGGTGAATGGTCTGCGCGTCTCGAACAACAATTTTCTGTTGAACGGCGTGGATAATAATGAGTTCGGACTGGGCGGCGTCATCGTGTTGCCGCCGCCGGATGCCATCCAGGAGTTCAAGACAGAAGAGAGCTCGATGAGCGCAGAGTTCGGACGGGGCGGTGCTGCCGTCAACGTGGTGCTGAAGTCGGGCACAAACCAGCTTCACGGCGGACTCTATGAGTTTATTCGCAATGACAAATTGGATGCGGTGAACTACTTCAACCAGGGCCAACAACCTTTCAAGCGGAACCAGTTTGGGGCCTTGCTCGGCGGGCCCATCAAGAAGAACCGCACCTTCCTGTTCGCCGATTATCAGGGTTCGCGTTTGCGGGAAAGCAGTCCATTTCTTTCCACCGTGCCCACCCAAGCTGAACGAGGAGGAAACTTCTCCGACCGCTTGGTGATGGGATCGAATAGCACGTTCTCACCGTGTCCGTCTGCCGGCCCCACCGACCCCTCCTTCAACGATGGAGCGATTTTTGATCCCAACAGCACGACGAACTATACGTGCTCCGACGGCACGACCGTGGTTTCAGTGCGCAGCCCGGTTTCCTACAATGGTCAGGCGAACGTGATTGATCCGACTCTCATCAACCACGTGGGTTCCAATATCGCCAACTTTTATCCGTTGCCGAACTTCGGCGGATCCGGCAACCTTACCAACAACTATCTGGCCAATCAAAACCAAGTGAACGATCAGGACTCTTTCGATATCCGGCTAGATCATCGCTTCCGCGATGAGGACCAGATCTTCGGCTCCTACAGTTTCGGCGACGTGCGCAGCCAGCAGCCGGGCCCGCTAGGGCCTCTGTGGGGAGGGTCCGATTGTTGTCCGAGCATCAGCAATTCTCGCGCTCAGCACCTGGGCATGGGATACACCCATACGTTCTCCGGGCGGCTTCTCAACGATTTGCATGGCGGCTATTTCCGATACGCCGTGAACGCCCTGCCCTTTAATTTCGGCAAGGACCTGGGCACACAACTTGGTATCCCTAACACCAACCGCCCTGGGTATCCCAATTCGACCGGGCTCACCAATATCGATATCGCCGGTTTTACGTCGTTGGGAGATTCTCAGTATCTTCCCGAGCACGTGTTCGAGAACATTTTCCAGATCGCGGACACGCTGACCTGGATCAAGGGCAAGCATTCGCTGAAATTCGGCGTCGACTTTCGGCGCCAGCAGCGAAACTTTTTTCAACTTTCCAATCCCCGCGGGTACTTCGATTTTGGAGGAGGATACACTGACGACTTGACCACCGCCAACGGAGGCAACGGACTGGCGGACCTCTTGTTTGGGGTCCCGATCTCCAATGAACAGGACTTCCTGGCCGGCCTCTATCCAACCCGTTACTGGGATATTTCCGAGTTCGTCCAGGATGACTTCCATCTCCGCCACAATCTGACCATCAATATGGGACTGCGCTACGAATTGACTTCTCCCGCCAACGGACAAGTGGGAAACTTTGATCTCACGCGCGCCATCGTGGTGACTTCCTACGGCCCCGGTGCGGTGTCGCATGCAGGCGTAAAGTTTGACAAGAAGGATTGGGCTCCCCGCATGGGCCTGGCATGGTCGGTGGACAAGAACACGGTCGTGAAGAGTGCTTTTGGAATGTTCTATTCCGCAGAGGCGAATATTTTTGACGACCTTGGTCTCAACCCTCCGCAACTTACCTTTTACGCCGCGAACTTCAACGCCGGCGCCATACCCTCGGCGTCCCAACTTGTGTCCAGCGGTTTCCCCAGTGCTTTGCCTCCGGGCAGCCCAACGAATCTCAGCGGCCCGGTCAAGACGACGGGCCCGATACGCCTGATTCCGCACATTCTGGAGTGGAACCTGAGCGTGCAGCATCAGTTCGGGCAAAACTGGATGGGCCAGATTGGCTACGTAGGCACCCGTTCCTATCATCTTTGGAACCACGAGGCGAGCGATTTGAACCAGGCGCCGCAGATTCTGGACACAAACTTCTGTGGCCCTGATCTCTCCAACTGCACGCTTGCAGACGCAAACTACGGGCGGCGATATTTCGCCCAGCAACCCAATCTCAACCAGGTCCTGCCGCTCGACTACCCGCAGTTCCAGTCTGCCTACAACTCCTTTCAGGCGTCCCTGAACAAGCGCTTCTCGCATGGCTTCAATGTGCTGTTCGCGTATACGTTTGCCAAGGATCTGGGGAACGCGGATGGTAATGTCGGCGGCTACGTGCAGAACGCCTACTTTCCCAATCTGGAGCATGGCCCCGTAGCTCCGGACTTACGGCACCGGCTTTCGGTGAGCTATCTCTACGAAATCCCGGTTGGCCACGGGCGCCAGTTCCTGGGTGACGCCCATGGGGTGGCGGATGCGTTGCTGGGTGGATGGCAGCTTTCAGGAATCACCAGTGCGCAAACCGGCGAGGCGGTGAACGCCAGCATGTCAACCGACTTCAGCAACACCGGCAGCTTCAGTTATCGCCCCAACCAGATTGCCAACCCCTACAACTTCTCGTTCGATACAGCGGACCAGGCGACCGAATTTGGTTGCTCGAACCCCGGACATCAGACTCTGGATTGCTACTACAACCAGGCGGCATTTGTGGTGCCTCCGCTAGCGCCAGGGCAGCAAATTGCGCATAGCTTTGGCGATGCCAAGATCGGAGACCTTCGCGGCCCCGGCCTGGTGGACTTCGATCTCTCCTTGAAAAAGGATTTCAAGATTCGGGAGTCGCAACAACTCGAATTCCGCTCGGAGTTCTTCAATCTTTTGAACCACCCGAATTTCGGTCTGCCGGGAGGCGGCTCGCTGATTGCGGTGGACGTGCCGGGAGGCGCGGCAATCACAAACACCGCGACCGACAATCGCGAGATCGAGTTTGCCTTGAAGTACACGTTTTAGAACGAATTCTGATGGTGTTCCTTCCTGGCTAGCGCAAGTCTGAGGCTGCGATGTAGTGCAGTGCGGCGGCAGAAACCAGGCGGGGTCAAATCATCACATCCAGTAAACGCCGACCGCTCTTGACTTCCCCGACGGCACCAGTCACAGAGGCGCGCAATATGCTTCCTTTCTGGATGTTCAGGTGATCTCCCAGCGTAGTGGTCTACCTGGACCACTCTCGCCGGCAAAACGGATCACCTGTGCTGAAGTCGGCAACGGTTCAACAGAACCATTGATTCTGACTTGTCGCATTCGCGACGCCTCTGAACTGGAGAGCCTAAGCTCAATATCCCACCGTCCAGCTGCAGCAGGAGCGTACCACCCGGAGTAGCCTTCTTTCGCCTTCTTGAGCCCCAACAGCGGAGAAGTGAACTGATATTCCATCAGGGGAAGATCCGGCTTGAAGTTGACTCCACTTTCGTGGAACTCGAGTCCCAGCAGTTTGGCGGCGCTGTAAAGAGGCCAGGCGTGCGGGTGCATATTCATGACTGGGAAGTCTGTCCAGTTGAGTCCCCAATCCGGCTGCACTTTGTGATCGGTCGATGGGGGTTCTGCGAACATGGTCTGGCCGGGATATCTCGATAGCACCGAGCTGTAAGTGTCAGGACCACTCCAGATGCCGTACCAGATTTCCGGGTAGGTAGCGGCATGTCTCGCAAGGGAATTCTTCTTCCATTCGTCCCAGGCTGATGCGCCGTCCACCATGGCCAGCCCCCAGATCAGCGTCCCATTGATGGAGGGCCAAACTCCTCCGTTGGTCATGGTTCCCACGGGAGTCACGAGGAGCCTTCGCATCCTTCTAACACCGTGCCAACACCGCGGGCATACGAGTCCAGCAACCGCATCGTGGTTAGGTTCGCTAGCGGCGCGCCTGCACGGCACGATGCCGACGGCTACGGAAACGGTTTAGGCTTGAGGTGGAGTCTGGCCCAGGCGCGAGTGCCACTTTTTACATCCGATTGACAATTCCGAGCGTTCGGACTGCTAACCTGCTGCATAGTCGCCGGGAATGAGTTCCCGCGCTACTGGCTGCAAAGCGGGGTATTTAAAGGATGAAATACTTAGTCAAAACGACACCGTCTCGATTGATGCTTTCCATTCTTTGGATGGGCGCATGCGCCGGGATGTTGACCCCGAATTCCAGAGCCCAAACCGGCGCTTGGCTGACGCACTCGCATGACGAGCAACACACCGCGCTTTCCACCGTCCAGTCCCAGCCGCTCGACTCAATTCATTGGCATGTGCCCGTGGACCTAAACCCGCCGCAGGGTGAAATTTTCATTCACTACGGCTCGCCGCTGGTCACACAGGCGAACACGGTAATCGTTCCGGTGAAGACGGGCACGAACAGTTTTCGCGTCGAGGCCCATAACGGCGCCACCGGCAAGCGGCTCTGGCTGGAGAGCACAGGCTATCAGGCGACGGGGGCAAGCTTCGTCCCCGGTCTGGGGCCAACCATTTCGGGCAATCAGCTTTTCGTTCCCGACATTGCAGGCCGGGTGCTGGTGCGGCAGAATCCCGATCAAGCCAAAGGGGCGGTTACTCGCCTTTATTTCTACGGCATAGAGAATTACCGGAAAAATCCCGAGGCCTACGCGCAAAACGTGCAGATCGACACTCCGCTCAGCACCGACGCCAACGGCAATCTCTACTTTGGATTTCTGGTGCTCGGTCCCACCCCACTCAACCTGCAAAGCGGGATCGCACGCATTGCCCCCCACGGCACAGGAACCTGGGTCTCAGCCGCGGTCGTCAGCGGAGACTCGGCCATTACCCAGGTCGCCATCAGTGCCGCACCGGCGCTCTCACCGGACGGTACCCTTTTATATGTTGCGGTGGACAACGGGAGCTATGGATACCTTCTGGTTCTGAACAGCACCACGCTCGCGCTCGTGAGCCGCGTGCGTTTGACCGATCCGTCCTCAGGGCTGGACGCGTGGCTCTGCGACTGCAGTTCCGCCACACCGACCGTCGGACCCGATGGCGATGTCTATTTCGGGGTGCTCGAAAATCCTTTTCCCAACCACAATGACCGAGGCTGGCTGCTCCACTTCAACAGCAATCTGTCGCGGACCAAGATTCCCGGCAGCTTTGGCTGGGATGATACCGCATCCGTCGTTCCCAGCTCTCTCGTCTCCAGCTATCACGGGAAGTCGAAATACCTACTCATGACTAAGTACAACAACTATGCGAGCGTCGGCACCGGCGATGGGCACAACCGCATTGCCATCCTCGACCCCAATGCCGGGGAGAAAGACCCGGTGATTCCCACCACGCGCGTCATGAAAGAAGTGATCACGATTCTTGGGGTCACTCCCGATCCGGAATTCCCGAATTTTCCCGGAGCGGTTCGCGAATGGTGCATCAACACGGCCGCGGTCGATCCCTTCACAAAGTCGATCCTCGCCAACAGCGAAGACGGCAAGCTCTACCGCTGGGACTTGACCTCCAACTCGTTTACGGAAGTGATTACGCTTTCCAGCGGCATTGGCGAAGCCTATACCCCAACGCTGATCGGCAGCGATGGCACTGCCTACGCCATCAACGATGCCATACTCGATGCCATCGGGACACAATAGGTCACGCTATTTGGCGACACTAGAGTTCGCGCATTGCAAACAAGAGGTTGTGCAACGGTGTGACGAGACTCTGTGTGGGCCTGCCTCCCGGACTCATCACGCCAATTCTGGACGAAGCTGATTCCTTGGCCGTCCTACGTGGGATCCTCGTCAGCGTCAAACCGAAAATTCATGACGGCACTGCGGCAATTTCTGCAGTGCTGGTGCGGAGGGCAGAGGGTTAGTTGGAAGCATTCCACATGAAAATTGTGTTAATGGGCCGTGCACAGACGGGACCGGTGTACAATCGGTGCCGCTTTCGATGTCAAGCGGGAAATCCGTGATAAAGAAGTTGTGAACCGCGGGGTTATGTCGGCGATTGTCTCGGGAGGGAGTTTTCAGCGCCCATGCCTCCTTACAACAGCAACCCTTCCTGCGGAGAGGTGGTTTTCGCATGGCCAAGGTTACGCAGCTTAATGTGAATGGAAGCCCCCGCACCATTGACGCCGATGCGGATATCAGTCTGCTCAGCGTGTTGCGCGATCAACTTGAACTGACGGGAAGCAAGTACGGCTGCGGAGAAGGCCAGTGCGGCGCCTGCACCGTCCTGATCGATGGAAATTCCCGCCGCTCATGCATCACGCCTGTGGGCGCCGTCGGGCAAAAACAAATCACAACGATTGAAGGCCTCGCCCAGGGGGATCGTTTGCATCCGTTGCAGGAGGCCTTCCTGGAAGAGGCAGCGATGCAATGCGCCTACTGCACGTCGGGAATGATCATGACGGCCGTTTCGTTCCTGCGCGCGAACCCCGACCCATCCGCAGCCGACACCTCGCATTCCAAGGAAGGCAACATCTGCCGCTGCGGAACCCATCCCCGTATTGTGGCCGCGATCCAGAAGGCAGCGAAAGCGTTGGGTCAGTCCATGAAGGAGTCCAGTCGATGAGCGGCAAGCCGGATTTCCAAATTCCGCTGGAACGCGAACGCTACGAACTTACCGTGCCGCCCGCGTATCGCTTCGAAATCGATCGGCGCGAATTCTTCAAATTCCTGGGCGCTGGCATTTTGATTGTCGGTGTGCTGAAAACCGCACATGCATTCCAGGAATCTGGCGCAGGCAGGCAGCCTGGCGAATCACTTCCTAAGGAAATCGGGGCCTGGTTGCACATTGGAGAGAACGGCGCCGTGACGGTCTTTACGGGCAAGGTAGAGGTCGGCCAGAACATCCGGACATCTCTCAGCCAATGCGTCGCCGAAGAGCTGCGCGTCCCGGTAAGCAAGATCCAAATGGTCATGGGAGACACCCAGCTTACTCCGTTCGACATGGGGACCTTCGGCAGTCGCACCACCCCCACCATGAGTCCGCAACTCCGGAAAGTTGCCGCGGCCGCTCGCGATCTGCTGATTGGTTTAGCGGCAGACCAATGGCAGATCGATCGCCAGCGTCTGGTCGCCGCTGACGGCAAAGTCACGGATCCAGAGACCAAACGGTCTGCCGAATACCCAGCCCTGGTGAAGGGACAACAGCTCACCCAAACCATATCTGCGGAAGACTCCTTCATTCCTCCGAACCAGTGGACGGTTCAAGGTCAGTCGTTGCCTAAAGTTGATGGACGGGACTTTGTCACGGGGAAGCATCGATATCCCTCCGATCAAAGACTGCCGGAGATGCTCCACGGCAAGATTCTGCGGCCTGCTTCTTTCGCAGCGACTCTTGTGTCCATTGATACGCACGAAGCCGAACAAATCCCGGCTGTCACGGTTGTCCACGACGGCAATTTTGTCGGAGTTGTGGCGCCCAGTGCAGAAATTGCTTCGCGTGCCGTCAAGGTCATTCGAGCGGAGTGGAAGGCCGAAGCGCAGCCTGCGGACCAGGACCTGTTTGAATATCTGAAGAAGAATGCGGTCGAAAACAAAGATTCGAGAGGGAACGCATCGGATGAAGCAGCCGCGGTGGAGAAAGCGCTGGCTTCTGCCGATCATCGCCTGCAACAGACCTATACCGTCTCCTATATTGCTCATGCGCCGCTCGAACCTCGCGCTGCGCTGGCGCAATGGTCAGGTGACAACTTGACTGTGTGGACGGGCACGCAGCGCCCTTTCGGCGTCCGGAGTGAGCTGGCTGAGGCTTTTCGGATTCCGGAAGAACGGGTCCGGGTATTGATGCCGGACACCGGGTCCGGTTACGGCGGCAAGCACACCGGCGAAGCAGCGATCGAAGCAGCACGACTGGCGCGGGCTGCAAAGCGGCCTGTCAAGCTGGTGTGGACCCGCGAAGAAGAATTCACCTGGGCGTATTTCCGTCCCGCGGGTGTCATTGAAGTTACCAGCGGTGTTCGTGCCGACGGCACAATCGTGGCCTGGGAGTTTCATAACTATAATTCCGGCGAGGCAGGAATCCGAACTTTCTACGATATCGCGAACCAGAAAATCGAATTTCATCCGACGCGTTCTCCATTGCGGCAGGGGTCGTACCGCGCGCTGGCGGCTACGGCGAATCACTTCGCGCGCGAGTCGTTCATGGACGAGCTGGCCCATCTGGTGAACATGGATCCGCTGGATTTCCGCCTGAAGAATCTCAAGAACGAGCGGCTTCGCGCCGTTTTTGAAGCAGCCGCGAAACAGTTCGGCTGGGGACGGGCGAAAGCTGCGGGCCATGGCTTCGGAATGGGCGGCGGATTCGAGAAGGCTGGAAACATCGCGACCTGCGCCGAGGTCGCGGTCGATCGAAAGGCGGGCAAAGTCAAGGTGGTGCGTGTGGTGACCGCTTTCGAATGTGGCGCGATCGTCAACCCCGACAACCTGCGCAATCAGATTGAGGGCTCAAACATCATGGGATTGGGCGGCGCGCTATTCGAGGCCATCAAATTCGAAAACGGACGAATCCTGAACGGGCGATTTTCGAGCTACCGGGTTCCGCGGTTCAGCGACGTGCCCGCTATCGAAACCGTCCTCCTTGATCGCAAAGACATTCCTTCGGCTGGCGCCGGCGAATGCCCAATGATCGGTTTGGCCCCCGCCATCGGCAACGCCATTTTCGACGCGACCGGTGTGCGGATCCGCTCGCTGCCCTTGGTTCCGACCGGACTGAAAGAGGGCTAGCGTCCCGCTGAGAGGTGAGGACCGACTCCGGGGTGAATCCTTAATCAGTACTTCCACATCCTGATTTCATTTCCACGATGCTCGAAATGAACCTCGTCCATGAGTTGCCGGATCAGGTAAACGCCGCGTCCGTGGTCAGCATATAGGTTCTCATGCCGCATTGGATCGGACAAAAGATCCGGACTGAACCCTGGTCCGGGATCGGTCACGATAATTACGATTCGGCCACGTGGATCAGACTTCAGCTGGCACCGGACCTGTTTTGAGGCGTCATTGCCACATCCGTGCACAACGGCATTGGCCAGGGCTTCCTGAACCGCCAACGCAACCTCAAATCGCTTTTGTTCGGGGACCTCCAGTTGCGTTAAGGCTTCAGATATGGCGTCCACGACAGCAGCGATCGCCTCGGAATCCGCGGGCATGCTGAGGTCGACCAATCCAGATAACGCGCTGTTTTCCGGTCCATCGCTAAACTCAGGCGACAAGGAGGCTCATTTCTTTCTCGAATCTGACGATAGGGACCAGCAATTTAAGCGAAAGACTCGACCGCTGCGTCGTCGTTATCAAAAATCTCGAACAGGTTGAGAACGCCCACCAGACGCAAAGTCTGCACCGCGAATTTGGACGGTTGTACGAGCTTGATGTTCCCGCCACGCTGCTTGGTCGAAGCTAGAAATCGCACCAGCAAACCGATTCCGCTGGAATCAATCATGGAAACTTCGGAAAGATTGATGACAAAGCGAGTGTCTGCGTTGCCGAGTGCCTCCTCCATGATTTGGCGCAAGCCGTCGACGGCGGGGCCCAGTCTGAGAGGGCCCCGAAGCTGAAACACCTGCACTTCCGAACGCTTACGGACGTTTATATCCAAATTGTCCTCCGCCGGTACCGCGCGCCCGCCACGGGTCAAAAAAGTGGCGATTCAAAGCGCGTCCCAAGTTACGGGAAGAACCAGGGGTTTTGCAAGTGCATGGTTTTCCCGGACCGCAGCCCACCCTGCGTTTTCGGGCCCCACGAGCGCTACGCTAGATCCGGATGGGATTAATATTTCATTCCAGAGGGTCGAAAAATTTGACATAATCGGTGGCGCCCGAGAAAGTGGTCATGCGCACAACGAGTCCCAGAACTGAACCGGCCCGTTTCGCTGTGGTCATCGTCACCACCGACGAACGGGTGCGTCCCGAAGCCGAGACCTATCTGGCAGGCGAGCATGACCTGCTCCTGCTTCAGACCTGGGATGAACTGGCGGCATTGATCAATAAGAAGCCGCCGGACGCTGTCCTGCTGGACCTCGATACGGTGGGAGAAAGCAGTAAGGACGGAATCGCTGCCCTGGGCGAACTGCGCGCCCTGGGACCCGATCTGGTGCTGGTGGGGTTGACGCGCTCGAACAGCCGCAACCTACGTCTGCAGGCGGTTGCCGCCGCGGTCGATGAATATTTTGTAGCTCCCATTGACTTCGAAGAGGTACGGGGCGTATTGCACCGGGCCCTGGAGAAACGGGGGTTGGAGATCGAGTGCCGGCAGCGGCAAAGTGAGCAGACCGAACGAGAATCATTTTGTGAACTGATCGGCAGCAGCGAGCCCATGCGGCGCGTATACGACGCGATTACTCGCGTCGCCGAGAGCACCAGCACCGTGCTCATCCGGGGGGAGAGCGGAACCGGCAAGGAACTGGTGGCGCGAGCCATTGTTGCGTTGGGGCCGCGCGCGCAAAAACCATTTGTCGGTATCAATTGCGCGGCTTTGCCGGAGAACCTGATCGAGACCGAGCTGTTCGGACACGAAAAAGGCGCCTTTACGGACGCTCGTGCGGCGCGGGCCGGGCATATTGAACTGGCGCACACCGGTACGCTGTTGCTGGACGAGATCGCGACTCTGGGTCTGGCACTGCAGTCCAAGTTGCTGCGCGTGCTGGAAGACCGGGCCGTGACCCGGATCGGAGGACAGAGCGCCAGGAAGATCGACTTCCGTCTCATCGCGGCTACCAACGAGGACCTGGAAGAACTGGTACGAACCGGCCGGTTCCGCGAAGACCTGTATTACCGCATCAACGTTGTGCCCGTGGTGCTGCCGCCGCTGCGGGACCGAGCGGGGGACGTTCCGCTACTGATGGACCACTTCCTGCGCTTCTACTGTGGCGCTAACAATGTTCCTTTGAAGCGGTTGGACCCGGAAGTCATGCAGATTCTGGAGGAGGACGCCTGGCCGGGCAACGTGCGCGAACTGGAAAACCTGGTGCAACGGCTGGTGCTCATGGTGGACGGGCCGACCATCAAGGTTCAGCATCTGCCACAGCGCCTCCTTTACAACAGCGCAACCAGTCAGGAATCCATGCTGATCCCTGAGGCGGGAGTCAGTTTTGACGAGGAGATCGCGAAGATTGAGGTCGCTTATATCACGGCTGCGCTCCGGCGCTCCGGTGGCAGCAAGATCGGAGCAGCGCGTTTGCTGCGGGTCGACAAGCAGAAGATGCACTATCTTTGCCGCAAATATGGCATTGGGAAAGAGTGAAAATTTAAAGTGCGCAATTGCTGTAGATTAAAAACCCATCTTCAAAGGATTAAATTTTAATCCCATGGCGGCCTTTGCATGCAGGCGATGGTCCGATGTTTCTCTCCCTAAGTCGCGTAAGTACTTGATGAAAATGCAGCTTTCGGGGTTCTGCATGCGCACAGCTCGGTTTGGCATTTCGCCTGCTATATATAAAGCCGAGCAGCAGGCAGTCAAAATCCGAAATTAGAAAAACAGGAGAGATCCAAAATGGCGATCCAGAAGAAATCTTTGATCGGTAACCTGGCAGCGGCCAAGAAGGCCATCATCGCAACGAGCATGGCTTCGACGACCCCGGTCGTGACGCCTGCAATACAGACCGCGAAGCATCCGGGGCTGCAGACCGCGAAGCATCCGGGACTGCAGACCGCGAAGCATCCGGGGCTGCAGACCGCGAAGCACCCGGGACTGCAGACCGCGAAGCATCCGGGGCTGCAGACCGCGAAGCATCCGGGGCTGCAGACCGCGAAGCATCCGGGGCTGCAGACCGCGAAGAAATTCTAAGAGCGCAATAGTCCGCGGAAATGAATGGAGAGACCGGCGGGGAACGGTCTCTTTATTTATTTTTGCCTTGATTGTCCGCCGTTCATTCTTCGTCAATGGCGCGTACGGGCTCACCAAAATTTCCGCTGGACAAATTCGCGGACGTTCTTGCCTATGAATCCGGCAATGCTATGGCGAACGACGCTGACTTTTGCCTCTCCTGACATGCCGGGGCGAATGTCGCTGCTCGGGTTAGATACCAAAACCGTGGCCACATAATAGGTTGGTGCAGCGATCCCATTGTATGGTTCCAGATGCATCAGTCCGGTGGCCATGGCCGAGGATGCGGGCGCAATCGAGCTCACCTGCCCTCGAATCGGCTGGAAGAAAGATTCCAACTTCAAGGAAACTGCCGCGCCCGGTAGTACTCGGTGGATCTGGAACTCGGGGATGAAGATACGCGCCTGGAGGGTCTGGACATCGTCGATTTCGGCTAGCTCGGTTCCTTCCTGAACGAAGGAGCCAACCAGGTTTCGGATTCGTGGCGTTACCAGAACGCCGGAAATGGGACTCGAAATCTGCAGCGCAGCCACTTGTTGGGTGACGGCGCGGTTGCGTTCCAATTGGAATGTTTGCTCCCCCCGTGCACGCCCGAGGTTTGCATAATCCAACTGGGCCTGGCGGGCGCCAGCTTCCGCAGTCCGGAGATCGGACTGCGACCTGTCTGCATCCTCCTCCAGACTCGCGTTCCGGAGACGAAGAACCGGAGCACCGGCAGCGATCGACAGTCCTTCGTCGACGAAAACGTCCGCCACTTCTCCGGGAACGGCGGCACGGATCACCGCGCGCCGCTCCGGTTCCAGGAAAAACCTGCCGGTGACCGTTTCGTGCCACACCGGGGCGAAGAATGCCATTACGATAGCCACCGCGAGCACAGCTTTGCGTGCCGGAGTCCACCACGCGCGTAGACTCTGTTCCTTATCCAGATAGAAGTCTTTCATGAGTCTCACCGAAGAGCGTAATCGCGATCGCAAAATCAACAGTGCCAGTATGAGTGTGGGCACGAACGCCCACTGCGGGACAAGGCGAGAGAGAACATTATAGGAAAAGATCACGACCGTAAACAGAACAAAGTAACTGTACAAGCCGGAAGCGACCGCGTAGCCGACGAAGAGCCAGCGCCGGTGGCGCGGCAGGTATGCGACTTCCACGGGCAGTCCAAGACAGTTGTGCTTCACCCAGCTCGAAAGATATTCAGTCGATCGCTCTTTGATGGCCGGGACACCAACCAGTTCGCCCAGCAGATAATAGCCATCGAGCTTCATGAGCGGGTTCAGGTTCATCATGGGCACGGCCACACCGGTGATCAGCATGATCTTGTAGGCGAAGTCGTGAGCCGAGCTACCCGCCGGAGTGCCCCACCAGACGACACTCGCCACGGAGCAGAACATAAGCTCAACCCAGATGCCGGCGAAGATGGCGGCCACCCGAGGCCACTTACCACCGTAGACGCAGACTTCGGTGATGTCGGCGAAAAAGGCGGGCGTTAAATAAATGAGCATGAAGCCCATTTTGTGCACCGCCCCACCGAAGTGTTTGCAGGTCAGCCCATGAGCTGATTCGTGGAAGAAGCCCAGGGCGCAGAACAATAACCAGAACTCCGCCAGGTCAGCTGCTCCCTTATGAGTGAATGTGTAGTATTCCTGAGTGTCCCGCCAGATCTCGTACCGTCCGCCGATGAAGATAAGGGCCATGATGGTGAACATTCCCAGGGTCAAGAAGGTGAACCATTTGGTGTAGATAAAACCTACGAACTCGTGCAAGCGAGTGAGATAGGTGTCAGGGTCCCAGGTGGAAAACGTCATCAGCGCCAGGTCAACCTTCTTTTTCCGGATTCGTTTCTGGCGGTCCTCAGACAGTTTCTGGCTAGCAGTGATGTTGAGTTCGATGGAAGTCTTATAGAAGAAGCCCTCGTCATCGAGGCCGTCGGCAAAGATCCGAATCTCGTCTTCGCTGTATGCGAAACCGGTCAGTTGCGCGTAGAGCTCAGAGACCTCGCGGTAGGAGCGTTCTCCGTCGAACAACTCGACCAGCTTCCACTGCTCCGGAGTGAAGCGGAAGACAGAAGCGCCGCCTGAGATCATTGCGATCACCGTAGGAACGCCGCCCTCAAGTTGCTCGCGCGCGATCAGCTTGGGATGGAGACGGGGAAGGGACTTGCCGATTCTGCGAGCAGGCAGCTCTGGGAGCGCGACGTTGAGGACTTCAGCAAGATTCATGGCTGGTTCCGCAAGCGGATGTTGGCGGTCATTCCGGGGCGCAGGCCAACTGAGCGTCCTTGCAGTTCGGCGGTGACGTCAATGGTGTCGCTCGAAGGGTCGACGACCGGACTCACCAGCAAAACCTTGGCCGCGTGGAATTCGCCGGGATTCGTAGACGTCACTATGATAAGTTCGGTGCCCTTCCGCACGCGGCCCACGTAGGTTTCGGGCAGAGAAAATTTCACTCGCAATGGTCCCACGGCCGATACCCAGAATAGGCGGTCACTCTTGGCCACTTCCTGGCCCACCCGAACATAACGCCGGGCGACGACCCCGTCGAAGGGAGCGGTGATTCTGGTCTTTTCCAGTTCAAGCTCCAGCGACTGAAGAGTCTCTTGCGCAAATTTCAGGTCTTCCCGCTGGCGCTCGACTTCGAACTCGGTTGCGTCGTATTGGTACTTGGCCTTTTCTTCCTGTTCCTTGGCGATGATGTTGGCCTTCCACATTTCCTCGGAGCGGTCGCGCTCCGCTTGCGCCACTTTGGCGCCCGCCTCCCAGTTCTTAAGGTCGGCAGCAGTGCTCCTCGCCTTGGCCGCAGCAGCGTCACGGTCGGCAGTGAGCTGGCGGTCATCAAATCTGGCCAGGAGCTGGCCCCTCTTCACCGGCGTCCCGGTTTCGACGAAAATCTCCGCCACCACGCCGTCGCGCTGGGCCGACAGGTCGATTTGATCTTCCACCACGATCAGTCCAGAAGCGATGTAGTCTGCGGGCGCCGCTGGAGGCTGATTGGGGGTCTCCGCAGCAGGCTTGGAAGAGAGAGTTGCAGCCGCCCCCGCGACCGTGGGGCTCGAGCTGCACCCGGGCAGCAGAACAATTGCTCCAAACAATGCAAGTAGCGCCAAACTGCATGACTTCTGCATAACTGACTCCCCGGAATCAATTTCTTGCTACCAACCAAACCACGACCATAACTTGCCCCAGAGCCACATCGCAGAACCGCGGAACAACACATAGCCGGCGGGATGCCAGCCTACGGACACCTTGCCGTGTCCCTGCATGCCGGGACGGATGGTCCCTTCCTGGTTGGACACATTCACCCGGGCCATAAAGACCCGCTGATCGGACTCTACCTGGCTCTGGGGACTGATCACCGTTACATCGCCTCGGAAAGTGTGCAAGGGGAAGCTTTCGAGTTTAATGGATGCGTGCTCACCTCGGCGGAGCAGCGTGGCTTCATCCTCCGGAACAGCAACGTCAACGGTGACCTGAGAAGTTTCAATAATCTCCGCAAAAGTATCGCCATGCATGAGTCGACGGCCCACAGAGTTCTGCACTTGCGGTGTGGTCACAACCCCATCAAACGGAGCCCGTAGGGTGGCGCGAGCCAAACGTTCGCGAGCGCGGGCCAGCTCCGTGCTAAAGTAGGCGACCTTCACCCGCTCAGTTCCTGCCAGGGTTCCGTCATTCTGTGAAAGAGCACGATTCATCGTGGCCATGGCTTCGCTGTACTGGGCCTCCGCCGCAGCCACGTCAGCGCGGTAGTTCCAGTCTTCCAGTTCAGCCAGTACCGCACCCTGCCGTACGCGGTCGCCTTCGTGGATGTACACATTCTTCACCACTCCATCGACGCCAGCCTGGACTTGCGCGGTGCGTGCGGAAGCCACGGTTGCCTCGCCGGAAACACGCATGGGCAAAGGACAAAAGAAGAGGAAGAGTCCCACGGCGACAGCCAGCGCGATCATTAACCAGCGCCGGCGTTTTTCCATGGCCAGGAATCGCTTTTTTCTTTGCAGCAGCGGCTCCAAAAGGTTGATGAATGGGACTTCCCGGTAGAGCGAGGCATTGCGCAGTGCGACAGTGGCTTGACCGGCCAACACCTTAATGATTTCCAGATGGGCCACGGTGAGGAAATCGGGATCGCTGCTCTCAAAGGAGAGCACTCCGAGGCGCCCCTGATCGTCGATGAGTGGAAGAGCATAGAACGCCCGCATTCCCGTGGTGGAGAAATAGTCGGCAAACTTGACCTGGGTGTCATGGCGCGGGTCGTTAATCTGATCGCCGTGCTGGGTGATGTGGGTTTCTTCGTTGGAAATCGACGCCCACTCCAGCATTTCTTTCAAACCAGAAACGGCTGGATCCGCGAGATTGATCTGCGTCATGCCCGAGATAGCTTTAAGCTGTAGCGCGCCGCGCTGCTCCAGGGCGATCGCCGCACGATCAAAGGGAATGATGGCCTGGGTATGGCTCACCACCGCTTGCAGCACGCGATCCAGGTTTAGCGTGGAGGTAATCTCACCGCTCACCGCAACCAGGGTTTGCAGGACCTCAACCTTGCGCTCCGACTGCAACAGGCTGGCATTGTGCAGAGCATTGCTGGCGGTTTCGCAGATGTTGGTCAGAAGGAACTGGTCATCCTCGTCGAACGGCGCACCGTCGAGGCGATTGACAGCCTCAACCACCCCCACCAGGTTCTCGTGCTCCATGAGTGAACCTGCAACGATGGAGAATACCGCCTCATCTTCGTGCCCCGTGTTGCGCTTCTGCAGGCGCTCGTCGGCGGGATCGTCGATCAACACAGGCTCGCCGTTGTCGGAGATGTCTCCTGCAATGCCGCCTCCCGGCATCTGCACCATACCCAACTCCACGGTCGGATCGAATCCCGCGGTGCTCACCAGTTCGAGAGCGTTACTGTTGACCATCCACAGGTTGATTCCCTGGACGCCCATCACCTCCTGGAATTTCTTGGCAATGATCCCCAGCAACTCATCCATCTCGAGGGTTGAGTTGAAGACCTTTTCGAGGTCATACATTTGGGTGACGCGGCTGATCGAATACAGGCTGGCATTGCGTTCACTCTCGTAGGACTGGGCGGCGGCAATGGCCGGCGAAGCCAGTGCGGCCACCTCATGCAACGCCTCCAACATCGCCTCCGGAAACGGCTGTTCGTAGCTGACCAGCTCAATGGCGCCGAAAAGAACATCATCCACGAGGAGAGGGACATACGCGAGCGCAGTCACGGTGCGGCGGATATCAAGGTGAGCGTAGTCTTCCCGCTCCAGATCACGCCCATCGAATACCAGAGGCGTTTTGTTTTCCGCCACCGTGCCCAGCGTACCGGCGCTAAACTCCATCGATTCCCCGACCTTGACATCGCCCGCAATCGCCTTGCGCGTCCAGGCAGGATTGTCCGGATCCTCGATGACGTACACCACAACGGCACTGTCCGGCGACAGTTGCGCAACCTGCGCAGCCGTCACTTGGGCACGTGGGCCCACCTCGGGTCGCGCCAGTAGTGCTGCGGCAAATTCCGCTACGGGAACGGCGAATACCCCTCTTTGAGTCGCCATGAACGGCGCTCCTGATTGTGCAGATTTGTCGCGACAGACCACCCGCGTTAGGCGAGATCGCCCGGTGATCGCAGGCGTTTGGGCATCTTAAGCTGCTCGCAGGCTCAGATCAACCTCTCATTTACGGCTTAAGAGCAGCAGGCCCAACTTGTTGGCGGAAGAAAGGGGCACTTCCGTTTTCGAGCCATTCTATTGGCTTCACGCGAGTTGCGTTTATGGGGGAGGAGCGATATGCAGCGCAACAGAGTGAGCCGCGATAACTCACACTCACCTGCATGATCCAAATAGAATTACAGATTCATGCGGCTTGGAATTTGCTTATCACTCATCCGGGGAGGACGACATTCCCAGCACGAGAGAGCTCCAAAGAATGCGCGGTGATTATGCCCCGAGATCATTCGGTCACCCTCTACAAATTTTTCCCGCGAAATGATGTGCAAATGAATTCGCTGATGCAGGCGTTTTTCCACTAAATCGCAGACTTTTTGCCTCCGGCTCCTCCAATGCACCATCCGTTTGGCCGGTCAAGGGAACCGACATCAGGTCGCGACGCCTCTCCATTCATGTCCCCGCAAATCAGGGACTTCTGCGCCCCACAAGAACAGTCTGGTTTGAAACGTCGTTTATATATTATGGGCAGCTCCGCGGAGAGTCTTCGAACGGCGCAGACTCAAGTATTTCCAGGTCTACCGTGGAGAAACCCCTGGGCGATGGTAGCGGTTGAACAATCGCAAACCTGTCTGGCTTATCGCCAACCGGTGCCGAGGCACGCATGGTGCATGCATGGTGCATTGACTTGCTCGCAGTTGGCCCATAACATGGTCGCGCACAGAGCGAGCCTTCTTCATTGATCGGCCAGACCATCTCGCATTACCGCATCGTCGAGAAACTCGGCGGCGGAGGTATGGGCGTGGTATATAAGGCTGAAGACACCCGGCTGCATCGCTTCATAGCCCTGAAGTTCCTGCCCGAGGAGGTCGCCCGGGACCCGCAGACGCTCGCCCGTTTTCAGCGGGAGGCCCAAGCCGCCTCCGCACTGAATCACTCCAATATCTGTACGATTTACGACATCGGAGAGCAGGACGGCGAAGCGTTCATTGCGATGGAGTTTCTGGATGGGGCAACTCTAAAGCACATGGTCGCGGGGCGGCCGATGGAGAATGAGATGCTGCTTTCACTGGGCATCGAGATTGCCGACGCGCTGGATGCCGCACACGCCGCCGGGATTATCCACCGCGACATCAAGCCAGCCAATATTTTTGTTACCAAGCGGGGCCATGCCAAGATTCTGGATTTCGGGCTGGCGAAGGTCGCCCCCTCAACCGGTTCGTCGAGCCAAGTCGCATCGGCGAACACCATGACCGCCCTCGAAGAGCAGCACCTGACCAGTCCCGGTTCTACGCTCGGCACGGTCGCGTATATGTCGCCGGAGCAGGTGCGAGGAAAGGAATTGGACGGCCGGAGCGACTTGTTTTCGTTCGGCGTCGTGCTGTACGAGATGGCGACCGGGGCTTTGCCATTCCGGGGCGACACCTCAGGTCTGATCTTCGAAGCCATTCTGAACCGTACTCCCGCAGCCCCCGTGCGCCTCAACCCCGAACTTCCATCAAAGCTGGAAGAGGTCATTAACAAAGCGCTGGAGAAAGACCGGGAACTGCGCTATCAGCGTGCGGCCGATCTCCGGGCCGATCTGAGGCGGCTGCAGCGGGAAACCCAGTCGGGGCGAGCAGCAGCAGCCAGTGCGGTGGCGCAGGATGACGCAGAGGTTGTACCGACACCCATCGCGCATCAGGCCTCGACCGGCAAACACCAGGCTGCTTCGGCTTCCGCGATTGCCACAGTCAGCGAGCCGAGGGGCCGCCGCTGGATGGTAGCTGCGGGGTTGATTCTCGTTATTGCCGTCGTAGCGGGAATATTTTTCTGGCGATCGCGCGCGAACCAGCTCACCGAAAAAGATTCCATCCTGCTCACCGATTTCACCAACACCACCGGCGACCCGGTGTTCGACGGCACCTTGAAAACAGGTCTGCAGGTCAGTCTGGCGCAATCGCCTTTTCTTAATCTTGTTCCGCAGCAGGATGTTGCCCGAACCCTGAAGCTGATGGGACAGCCGCCGGATGCGCGCATCACGCCGGAAATCGGCCGCGAGATCTGCCAGCGCAGCGGCATCAAGGCCCTGGTCCATGGCTCAATCGCAAGTCTGGGCAGCTCCTACGTGATCACCTTGGAAGCCTTGAATACAGCGACCGGAGGTTCGATTGGCGAAGAGCAGACCCAAGCCTCCAGTAAAGAAAAAGTCCTCGACGCCTTGGGAGAGGCCAGTACAAAACTGCGCAGCAAACTCGGTGAGTCGCTGGCTTCGATTCAGAAGTTCGACAAACCGCTGGCAGAGGCAACCACTCCGTCGCTAGAAGCGCTCAAGATGAACACGGAAGCCTCCATTCGCAATAATAACGGCGATTTTCTCGGAGCCATCGAATTCAGCAAACATTCGCTCGAACTTGATCCCAATTTCGCCATGGGTTACCGAGGTCTTGCCGTGGAATACAGCAACCTCGGGCAGTCCGAAACCATGTTGCAATATATCCGGAAGGCTTTCGAGTTAAAGGACCGTGCCAGTGAACGGGAGAGGTTCGCGATCACCAGCGACTACTATCAGTACACTGGACAGATTGATAAAGCGATTGACACCTACAACGAGTACAAACAGGTGTACCCGCGAGATGAGCGGCCCCGGGTGAACCTGGCGGTGACGTATCTTAGCCTGGGACAATTTGACAAGGCGTTGGAGAACGCGCTCGAAGCCAACCAATTGAGCCCGGAAAAATTCAATGGATACTCGGTTGCGGCCTTTGCTTACTCTGCCATGAACCGATTGGATGATGCCAAGGCGGTTCTGGCTGAAGCCCAGCAACGCAAGCTTGGGGCGGCCATCATTCACGAGCAACTGGGGGCGATTGCTTTGGCGCAGGGCGACCATGCGACGCTGGAAAAAGAGGACGTGCTAGCAAGAGCTAGCCCGCAAGGCGAGTTTGACCTGATCCAGCGTGATGCTGCCCTGGCTGCGGCCCATGGGCAAATGCGCCGCAGCCGTGATCTATTCAAGCAGGCCGAAGCTGTTGCGCAACGCCTTGAGCTCACCGAGAGTGTAGTCAACTCGATCACTTATGAAGCTTTGCTGGAAGCGATCGTGCAAAACCGCACAGAAGCAATCAAAGGAGCGGACGCAGCCCTGAAAGAATCGCAAACGCCAAGCGTCATGCGTTCTGCAGCCGATGTGTATGCGCGCGCAGGCGAAGACGCCAAAGCCCTGCAAATGATCGAGCAGGTGGTCAAGCAGCGGCCCGACGATTTATTTGTCCAGTCGGTGAACGCGCCGATGGTTCGGGCGGTGCTCGAATTGAATCATCACGCTACGGACAAGGCTTTGGAGCTGATGAAGGCGGCCCAGGCCTTCGATCGTGCTAATACGGAGTCCCTCTACACACGGGCGAGTGCTCTGTTAATGGCCGGCAGGGGCCCAGAGGCGGCGCATGAGTTTCAAACCATCCTCAATCTGAAGAATTCTTCGCCGTCAGACCCCGCCATGTCGTTTGCGCAGCTGGGTCTGGCCCGCGCCTATGCGCTCGCTGGCGACCGGGCAAAGAGCCGCAGCGCCTACCAGGATTTTTTGGCTCTGTGGAAAGACGCGGACCCCGAGATCCCCCTCCTGAAGCAAGCCCAGTCGGAGTACGCGAAGCTGCAATGACGTGCCCCTTAGGAGCGATGAAACGCGCCTTGGAGGACCCCCTATGCGAAATTTATCCGTCTTTGTAAAAATATTGCTGCCGGTTCTGGGAGTGGCGGCTATCCTGACAACCCGCCACTTCACCCAGGTCAGCGGCCCAGGCACGTCCAGCGCCAAGGCGGGAAGGACCCCGGCAGAGCAGGAGACCGACTCTATTCCACTGTGCAGCGGAGGGACCTTTCCGCAGGCGCCACCGGCGGGTGGCTCGAAGCGGCACTCGGTAACACTTTCGTGGGCAACCAGCGTTCCGGTTTCCAATTCACCGCGAGATGCCATCAAAGGCTACTATGTGTATCGAAGCCAAAGGTCACAAACCTATGCCGATCACAATAGGCTCAATTCAGTACCTTTGATGGGGACGCGATGTTTAGACCCTGCCGTTGAACCGCGTGCAACCTACTATTATGTAGTCAAGGCAGTTGCGGAAGGCGGAGCGCAGAGCGCTGCTTCGAAGGAAATCAAAGCCGTGATTCCGTTTCCATAAGAATCCTGGTGGACCAGTTTGAGAGATGGGCATCGACCCTCAAACAGAGATGATCTAGTGTTTTTATACTATTCTGCCGCACTTCCCCAAGAATGTAACTTAAGTGGATTGCAGGTTTCCCGCTGGGTCGCATGCGGCGGTGCGCCCGTCGCCAAACCGCCATGCCACGAATCAAAAGCCTATTCGGACAACGCTCGCTCTTCCGGCAATTGATATTCCTGTTTCTGTCGGCGATCTACCTTTTCGCATTTCCCCAACCCAATCTGGTTTATCCAATAGTCGTTTTGTTGCATTGCTTCCTCGGAGTAATCGCCACCATCCTGCTATTGGTGTTTCTTTTCCGATTGCTTCAGAGCGCCAGTATGATTTCGCGCATTGGTTGGCTGGTCTTGTTGGCTGGCGGAGTTCTGGGTTGCGTGCTGATTTATACCGGTACGGTCCGAGCGGAATTCAGGCTTCTCTACACGCACATCGTCCTCTGTCTTGCGGGCATCGGTCTTTTGTCCGCTGATTGGGCTGGCAAGCGCGGCTGGCTGGGCTCAAGTGCTGGTTCATCCGTGGCTCGAATCGCTGTTTGCCTCGTTGTGCTTGCCGGGCTTGGCGCAGGCTCATGGTATGCACGGCAATCTCGTTGGTTGAACAATGCGAGGATTGAAAACCCCACCGATCCTCCGGCCGATATGAGCGGCGAAGGAGACGGCCCGACCGGCAACTTCTTCCCCAGTTCCGCGCAGGTCTATGGCAACCAGAAGATTCCCAGCAAGTTCTTCATGGAGTCCGACTCCTGCAAGCGTTGCCACCAGGACATTTACAACCAGTGGTATAGCTCGGTGCACCATTTTTCATCGTTTAACAATCAGTGGTACCGCAACAGTATTGAATACATGCAGGATACCATTGGTACCAAGCCTTCCAAGTGGTGCGGCGGCTGCCACGATCCTGCCGTGCTCTACGCCGGCAAAATGGATACTCCCATCAAGACATTCGTGCATAGTCCCGAAGCGCAAGCGGGAATGGGCTGCATGATGTGCCACTCCATCGCCAAGGTGAAGAGCACCATGGGGCAGGCTGATTTCTTTCTGGAATATCCCAAGCTGCATGAACTCGCAGCCAGCAAGAACCCCGTGGTTCGTTCGCTGCATGACTTTTTGACTTACCTGAATCCGGAGCCGCATCGCCGCGTTTTCCTTAAGCCTTTCATGCGCAATCAGACGGCTGAGTTCTGCTCGGCTTGCCACAAAGTTCATCTGGACGTGCCCGTAAATCACTATCGCTGGATTCGCGGTTTCAATGAATATGACAACTGGCAGGCCAGTGGCGTCTCTGGCCAAGGCGCTCGCTCGTTTTATTATCCCGCCAGCCCGAAGCAATGCGCCGATTGCCACATGCCTCTCATAAAATCCGGCGACCAAGGTAACGTCAACGGCTTTGTTCATTCGCATCGCTTTCCAGGGGCCAACACCGCGGTGCCCTTTGCGAATGAGGACGCGGTGCAGTTGAAGACAGTCGAGGACTTTCTGAAAGCGGGGGCTCTTACGGTCGACATCTTCGCTCTCTCTCCCGAGCAGGAGCAGGCGAAGCCGGTCGCCCTCAATCAGGCCGACACCTCCACCACCTTTGCTGTCGGTGAAGAAGCCGAATCGAAAATCACTCCTGCCAGCGCCGGCGAAGTTGCTCCCGTAACCGCGCCGCTGGATCGTGTTCATCCCATGGTGCGTCGTGGCGATACCGTTCGCGTGGATGTCGTTGTGCGTACCAAGACCGTCGGCCACTTCTTCCCCGGGGGAACGGTGGATGCCTACGATACCTGGCTGGAACTGAAAGCCACCGACGATAAGAACCAGACCATTTTCTGGAGTGGCATGGTGGAAGACAACGGCCACGGCCCCGTGGAACCAGGCGCGCACTTCTACCGCTCGCTTCAGATCGATGCGCACGGCAATCCCATCAACAAGCGCAATGCCTGGGCGACGCGATCGGTGGTTTACGTGCGCCTGATTCCTCCAGGCGCGGCGGACACAGTGCACTACCGCCTGTTTGTTCCGGAAAACGTCGGAAACAAAATCAGGTTGCACGCGCGGCTCTGCTACCGCAAGTTTGCGTGGTGGGGAACGCAATTCGCATTTGCGGGAGTTCCCGATCCCAGCAAGCCGGGAGAGGTCACCGCGAACTATGATGACCGCAAGTTCACCTTCACAGGTCCCCTCAAAGGCGTTTCCGCCAAGGAAGAAAAGATTCCGGATCTGCCGATTGAAGTCGTGGCGGAAAACCAGGTCACCCTTGACGTTGAAGGCCACAACACCGCTAAGCCCGCGCCCAAACTTGATCTTCAACCCAAAGATTGGCAGCGTTGGAATGATTATGGAATCGGCTTGTTGTTGCAGGGTGATTTGAAAGGCGCTCAGGCAGCCTTCCAGAAAGTTACTGAAATCGCCCCCGACAATCCCGAGGGCTGGGTCAATATTGGGCGTGCTGCCGTGCAAGAAGGAGACATGGACCGCGCCCGTACCGTGCTTCAGAAGGCTTTATCCGCCAACCCAAATCTAGCGAAGACCCATTATTTCTACGCGCGGGTGTTGCGCAGCGATGGCGATTATGAGGGCTCTGCCCAGCACTTGCGGATTGTGCTGGCTCAATATCCGCGGGATCGCGTGGCATTGAACGATCTGGGCCGCATTCTCTTCCTGCAACGCAAATATGCAGAGGCGGTAAAAGTATTGAATTCTGTGTTGGAAATTGACCCCGAAGACTTGCAGGCGCATTACGATCTCATGCTGTGCTATCGCGGGCTCGGCGATGAGAAGCAAGCCCAGGACCATCAGCAGCGCTATTTAAGGTTCAAAGCGGATGAATCCGCGCAAACCATCACCGGCCCGTATCGCGAGGCGCACCCTGAAGACAACAATGAGCGGCAGGCAGTCCACGAGCACATCTCCGTGCCGTTGCCTGCGCTTCAGGGTAAAAGAGTTGCGGCGCGTGCTCACATTTCCCGAGGTTCTTCCTCGAGTGGAACCAGATAAATGAAGAAGCTCACCGTACTCTCAGTCCTTATTCTCTGCGCAATTGTGTGCGCAAAAGCTCAGAGCATTCAGTTCCGAGACATCACCGCGGAAGCGGGCATCCACTACAACCACAACAATGGCGCCTTCGGAAAAAAGTATCTGCCTGAGACCATGGGTCCCGGTTGCGCATTCATTGATTACGACGGCGACGGCTGGCCCGACATCGTACTAATCAACGGAGAAAACTGGCCCGACCATCCCGGTCCCGCCACAACCCTGAAGCTCTACCACAACAACCACGACGGCACATTCACCGACGTCACCCACAAGGCCGGACTCGACGTCCCCATGTTCGGACTCGGAGTCGCCGTAGGCGATTACGACAACGACGGCCACGACGACTTGTTCGTCAGCGCCGTCGGCCAGAGCCACCTCTTCCACAACAACGGCAACGGCACGTTCACCGATGTCACGAAAAGTGCGGGACTGTGGGGACCGGACGAGTTTTCTACGAGCGCAGCCTGGGTGGATTACGATCGCGACGGCAAGCTTGATCTCGTCGTTGCCAACTATGTTCAGTGGTCCATTAAGGGCGATCTCTCCTGCACCCTGGACGGCACTCATAAGTCCTATTGCACTCCCGAGTCGTACAAAGGAACGTCCGTCCGGCTCTGGCACAATTTGGGTAACGGCAAATTTGAAGATGCCACGCAGAAAGCCAAACTCTACGACCCCACCTCAAAGAGCCTGGGCGTCGCTATTCTGGACTACAACGGCGACGGCTGGCCGGACATCCTGATGGCCAACGATACCCAGCCCAACAAGCTTTATCTCAATCAGAAGAACGGCACATTTGAGGAGAGAGGCGTTTCCGCGGGTATCGCCTTCAGCGAAGACGGCGTCGCCCGTGCCGGGATGGGTGTGGACGCAGCCGACTACGACCGGTCCGGCAAACCCAGCATCGTTATTACGAACTTCGCCAACCAAATGCTCTCGCTCTACCATAACGAAGGCAACGGTCTTTTCGTGGACGAAGCGCCGACCTCCGAAGTGGGTCGCGCGACCCTGGTTACGCTCGGCTTTGGTTGCTTCTTCTTCGACTACGACAACGACGGCTGGCCTGACATCTTCGTTGCCGATGGCCACATTGAGAGCGACGTTGAGCATGTGCAAAAGCGAGTGACTTATGCCGAACCGCCGCACTTGTTTCGCAACTTGGGGGCGGCGGGAAAATTTCAGGAAGTCACGCAGTCGCTGGGCGAAACGTTTATGGCGCCCAAAGTAGCTCGGGGTGCGGCTTATGCTGATATTGATAACGACGGCGCGCTTGACCTTCTAACCACCACCAATGGGAGCCGTGCCTATCTGTTCCATAACGAAGGTACTACCGGCCACAGCTTGCGGATCAAGTTGCAGGGAACACAGTCCAATCGCGACGGCATCGGAACAGTCGTTCGCCTGACCTCTGGCGGCGATAAACAATCGAAGATGCTGCGTAGTGGGTCGAGCTATTTGTCACAGAGTGAACTCGTCCTGACCTTTGGCCTTGGCGCCTCTGCCAAAGCCGATGCGCTCGAAGTGCAGTGGCCCAGCGGTCACGTGGATAAACTCAACAATATCAGCGCGGGTCAGACTGTCACTATTCAGGAAGGGAAGGGAATCATCAGCTCTCAGGCTTACAGCAAGAGCTGGCCGGGTCATAAGCAAGCACTCGGGAACGGACCGCACAATACAAGTGCAATCGCTCATGCTGCAAGATGATGATCCCCAAACCGCCTGCTGTCTCACGCCCCAGTGGTCGCGTAACCGAAGATGGCTTTGAGCTCAAGAAATTCTTCCAACCCGGCCTCACCCCATTCCCGGCCGTTGCCCGACTGCTTGTAGCCTCCAAAGCAGCCCCCGAAGTCAACCCGCGCGCCGTTGATATGTACGTTGCCGGATCGAATCCGCTTCGCGACCCGGCGTGCGCGCTCGATATCTCCGGATGTCACGTAGCCTGACAATCCATAAGGCGTGTCGTTCGCAATGCGGACCGCGTCGTCTTCGTCTCCGTAAGCGATGATGCAAAGAACCGGCCCGAAAATTTCCTCGCGTGCGATGGTCATGTCGTTGCGGATGTCTGCGAATACGGTTGGCTTTACGAAGTAGCCTTTATCGATACCCTCCGGACGGCCAGGACCGCCCGTGATCAACTTGGCGCCCTCTTCAATGCCCTTGTTGATCAGGCGTTGCACCTTCTCAAACTGGACGTGGCTGGCAAGCGGGCCGATGCCGGTGCCTTTGGTAAACGGGTCGCCGACTTTGGTGGCCTCAGCGGCCAGCTTCGCTGCCGTAACCGCTTCTGCGAGCTTAGATCTCGGAACGAGCATGCGAGTGGGCGCATCGCAGGACTGACCAGTATTGAGAAAGCATGCCTTCACGCCCTCCTTGACCGCGCTCTCGAGGTCGGCATCATCCAGGATAATATTCGCCGACTTGCCGCCCAGTTCCTGCGTGACCCGTTTCAGTGTGGGCGCGGCGTCTCTGGCCACTGCCACACCGGCTCGCGTAGACCCTGTGAACGAGACCATGGCCACGTCGGGATGCGAAGAAATCGCGGAGCCGACCGTGGCCCCGTCGCCATTCACCAGATTGAAAACACCGGGTGGGAGACCCGCATCATGCAGGATCTGGGCGAACAGATAGGCGGAAAGTGTGGCAATTTCACTCGGCTTTAGAACCATGGTGCACCCCGCTGCGAGCGCGGGCGCCACCTTGCACGCAATCTGGTTCATGGGCCAGTTCCAAGGGGTAATGAATCCGCATACTCCGATGGGTTCTTTTCGCATCAGGGTCGAACCCTTCAGTTCTTCGAACTTGAAGTGTCCCAGAACTTTCACGATCTCCGACAGATGCGCCAGGCCCGCTGGGGCCTGCGCCGCTCGTGATAACCAAAGCGGAGATCCCATTTCCTGCGAAATGGTCTCGGCCATCTCGGCCGTCCTTGACTCATAAATCTCGATGATCCGTTGCAGGAATGCCAGGCGCGTATCAAGAGCTGTCTCCGAGTACGACTCGAAGGCCCTTTTGGCCGCAGCCACTGCCTTGTCAACGTCGGCGGGACTGCCGAGCGAGATTGTCGCAATGGGTTCCTCCGTGGCAGGGTTGATGACCCTAAAATCGTGGGCTTTGGATGGACTGACCCACTTTCCATCAATGTAGAACTGGCGACAGTCCTTCATACGTTCGCTCCCTTTATCCGCTTGGAAACAAGTCTAGCAGTCTTCATATTTCCTCTACACTGATGCCATTTCTCGCCCAATCCACAGCCTCAAAACGTGATTCAAACACAACCTGAAGATGCTAAGCTGACGTGGAGAAGAACATTGACTACGCCTCAAACGATGCCTCCGATAAATTCCAGTTGGCTCACTCAGAGGAATATTTTGTTCATCGCACTGATTGCCTTTTCGCTGCTGGTGTTTTGGCAACCGTTTGGTACGCTCTTCAAACTTGCCTGGCAGCAAGATGAGTACACCCACATCCTGTTGGTCTTGCCAGTTAGTTTGACTCTGATATTTCTCGAATCCAAAGACGCGCCTGTTCGCGCCAGGTATGCGCCGGGCAGCGGATTCGCCCTGCTTTTGCTGGCAACGATCAGTTACTGGGCAGCGAAGGCACATGGTGGTCTTCTGCCAAACGCCGGTTTGTCGTTAGCAATTCTCGTTCTCGTCCTGTACTGGATGGCCTTTGTCATCGGCTGTTATGGATTTCAGGTCTTTCGCTCGCTACTGTTTCCATTCTTGTTTCTTTTTCTGCTTACACCCATTCCTGGGCCAGTGCTCGATAAAGTCATTTCGTTCCTACAAACCGCTTCCACGGACGCGACTTTTGCCCTTTTCAAACTGAGTGGTGTTCCAGTGCTGAAAACCGGATTTCTGTTGTCGATGCCGACGCTGCAAATTGAGGTTGCGAAAGAGTGCAGCGGGATCCGTTCCAGCATGATGCTGCTGATCACCGGGCTTCTCCTCGCACACCTCTTCTTGCGATCGTTCTGGAGCAAGCTGGTTTTTGTGTTGTGTATTGTCCCGCTTGCGGTGGCCAAGAACGCAGTGCGAATCTTCACCCTCTCGATGCTTGGCATGCACGTCAGTATCGGTTTTCTGGAAGGCAGGTTGCACCACAACGGAGGGGTGGTTTTTTTCCTGCTTGCGCTGGTGGCCTTGTTGGCACTGCTTTGGATTCTGCAAAAAGCTGAAGGCACGAAGACAAAGCGAGAAGCCTCGACAGGGTCGGCTGCTCGCAGGGTCGAAAGAAGCTAGCAAATGGCGTTACTCATTCCATCGGTTCTGATGGGCTATGGAATTACCGCTTTCGCCTGGTTTGAGTACGTGCTCTCCGCCAAATCTGAGTCAACCGCCGTCGCAACATAATAGTAGGTTGACGAGGATTTGGCTGTATCGTCCACAAAGCTTGTTTGATTTTGGGGAGAAGAAGTCAGTTTGGTTGAGTAAGGCCCACCCGGCACCGTGCCGCGATAGATGTTGTAACCCACAACCGAGGGGGTGCTGCTGGCGTCCCAGGACAGACTCACAGTATGCGAACTCGCCTGGGTCCCCGAGCCGCTGAGGGTGGCGCTCGGCGTATCCGAGGCGTCACTGACAAATGCAAGACTGCCTGGGGAACTCCCGGCAGTTTGGGGCGCGAACATCACGGTAAAAGGAACACTCTGACCCGCGAGTACCGTTACAGGAAATGTGATTCCGCTCAGAGAATATCCCTCGCCCGATTCATCGACAGTCGAGACCGTGACGTTCGAAGTGCCCGCTGTGAGGGAGCCCGTTTTCGTCGCGCTGCTGCCGACCGCCACATTGCCAAAAGCCACGGTCGTGGGCGCCACCGAAAGCTGTCCGGGCGAGCCCCCTGATGTCTTCGGGGCAGCCGGCGCAAGACTGCACCCTGCTAATAGAGCAGTTCCCAGGACCACCAGCCCGAATAAATAGCCTCTCCGCATAAGCAAGACCTCTTCAGATAATTATTCCGGCTCCCTCCGTGGACAGCTAGAGTCCCGAAATACATGTTCCCGCGAAAGGACTGACCCAGTACTTAGGTAACCCGGCCGAACCACTGAAATGCCGGCTAATTCAGACTTCGTACCGATGGCAGAGTTTCAGCAGTCTGTAAGCTTTCAGGCAAAGGACTTAGAGAAGTGGGGATTGTAAACTGTCTTTAGAGTGGATTTTTCCACAGCATGAACCTAAGTGTTTAACGCTATTGAGTATTGACTAATATAGTGACATTCCTGCGGTCCTGTGATACTCTCCCGGCCGTGGGAGAACGCAGCCGATTCAGGGTGGGCTTGTGATCGCGAGTTTGAGAAGATGCCGTTTGATTTTCAGCCCACGATGAGAGGCGTGCTCGTTGAACTGAGGCCGCTTCGCCCGGATGACGCGGACGATCTGTTCGCGGTCGCGTCGGACCCGCTCATTTGGGAACAGCATCCGGTTCGGGATCGCTCTAAGCCCGACGTATTCAGCGCCTTCTTCCGTGAATCGCTAGCGTCGCGAGGCGCATTAACGGTTCTCGATTGTAAAGATGGCAGGATCATTGGATCATCCCGATTCCACGCCTACGACGCACAGGCGAGCGAAGTGGAAATCGGGTGGACGTTCTTGGCGCGATCGCACTGGGGCGGCAAGTACAACAGAGAGATGAAACAGCTCATGTTGCGGCACGCTTTTCGATTCGTGAAACGCGTGGTTTGTCTCATAGGCCCGCAGAACGTACGTTCCCAAAAGGCGATCGAGAAATTAGGGGGCGTTCGTGTAGGCTCAAGACCCGACACCGCCGGACGAGATTCTTACGTGTACGAGATCACATCCGTGCCCGCCTGACTTATTGAATAATATAGTGACATTCCTGGATTTCTATGCTATCGTCTCGGCATGGGAAACCCAGCCGGGGTGCGGCGAGATTTCGAGAAGTTAGAGCAGCGTCGCCTGCAGGCGGCCGATCTGTTACGCGAGGGCGTTCACCAGGCGGAAGTGGCCCGTCGGGTCGGGGTGCATCGGCAGTCGGTGAGCAGGTGGGCCGAGGAGCTCAAGCGGGGCGGCAAGCGGGCGTTACGGATGGCCGGACGTGCCGGACGCCGACCGCGTTTGCGTTCGGAAGATCTGCGGCGCATCGAGAAGGGGCTAAAGCGCGGACCGGAAGCGCTGGGCTATGAGACCCGGCTGTGGACGGCGTGGCGCGTCTCCCATCTGATCGAGCACGAATGCCGGGTGAAGTACCACCCGACCCAGGCGTGGCGCATTCTGCGGCAGTTGGGATGGAGCTGTCAGCGGCCCACTGGACGGGCGCTGGAGCGGGACGAAGATAAGATCCGGCAGTGGAAGCAGAAGCGCTGGCCGGAGATTAAAAAAAAGCTCAAAACGAACGGCGGACGATCGTTTTCATCGACGAGAGCGGACTGAGCGAGCGACCGCACCGTTGCCGCACTTGGGCGCCGCGGGGGCAGACGCCGGTGCTGCAATATCACTTCAACTGGAAGACCTTGTCGGCCATGGCGGGGGTGACATGGTGGAACTTTTACTTCCGATTGTTTCCGGGCGCGATCCGCAGCCCGCAAATCATTCTCTTCCTCTCGCATCTGCTGCAGCACATTCCCGGCAAGCTGCTGATCGTGTGGGACGGGTTGCCGGGCCATCGCAGCCGAGCGGTCTGGGAGTTCATTCGCCAGCAGCGCGGGCGGTTGTGGGTGGAGTTTCTTCCCGGCTACGCGCCGGAACTGAATCCGGTCGAGTACCTGTGGTCGCACTGGAAACAGCACGAGCTTCCCAACTTCTGCCCGACGACGTTCGGCCAGCTGAGCTACCACGCTCGCCAAGCGCTGCGACGAATGCGCCGCCGCCCGACTCTGGTCCGCGCCTTCTGGGAACAGGCAGAGCTGTTTCCCTTGTAACTATATTATGCAATCATCAATAGGAACCAGTAAACCGATTTGGCAAGAGCGGGAGATCCCGCTCCTTTTCGTTTGTGCCTAGAACCATCGCCAAATGGGCAGTCTCAATGGATGGTCAAGCCAAAGCCTTTAGGGTATGGTCGCCTCAACCTGGTTGGAGTAACCGCTCTCTATCCCATCTGTCCCAACCGCAGTCGTTACATAAAAGTACGTCTTCCCTGATTGAACCGTGCTGTCGGTGTAGGAAGTATGGGTATCCAGGGTCGAGTCCAGCTTCGAATAGGGCCCCGTTGATGCGGTGCCGCGATAGACGTTGTAGCCTTCGACCCTTGAAGAACTGGCTTCCCAGGAAAGACCCACGCTGTGCGAGGTTCCGGCCATGCCGGTGCCTGCCAGAGACTGCGTCACTTGTGAAGCGGCATTGAAAGTAAAATTCGCTGAAGCAGCGCCGGTAGTTTGTGGCGCGAACGTTGCCTTGAACGAAACGCTGTTCCCAGCGGTGATGGTGACCGGGAACGAAAGACCTGTCAACGAAAATTCGGAACTGTTTACGCTTGCGGCAGTCACAACCACCGGGCCTCCCGAAGCGTTCAATGTCCCTGTCTTGTTCGCGCTTGATCCAACCGTGACGTTACCGAATTTCAAGCTCCCCGGACTAACGCTCAGCACTCCCGCCGCACCGGCCCTGCCCGATATCGGGATCACCAAATTCGGGCTGTTTGAGACCACGGAAAGGCTTCCGTTTGAAGTATTCGTATTTGTTGGAGTGAATGTGACGTTCAGCGTCATGCGATGGCCGGGCGCCAAAGTTAGCGGCAGGCCTGGTCCAGTTGCACTGAACTGAGAGCCCTTCACATAGGTTGCGGATACCGTGATGCTTGAGCTCCCGTAGTTGGTTACTGTCTCCGGTAGCGTTTGGCTGCTGCCAACCTGAACCCCACTAAAGCTCAGACTCGATGAACTGGGCGCGAGCGATTCCGCATACTTGCCTCCTCCGTTAACGTAAAGGTACAGACGGGAGTTGGTTGCGGAACTGGTGAAGATAACAGCTGCGTTGATGTGTCCGACAAAGCTCGGGGTGAAGCTGACCACAAATCGCACGCTCTGGCCGGCCACCAACGTTATCGGCAAATTCAAGTTGGTGCTCACACTTGAATCAGTCCGAGTCACTTTTGAGATTGTCAAACTTCCCGTCCCGGCATTACTCAAGGTGACCGTATGGCTCGCGGTCTGGCCAACCGGGATTCCGCCAAACCAAATGGTGGTGCGTGTGACGGTTAGAATTTTGGTTGTGGCCGAAGCTAGATTCGACGCGGAAATCAGAAGGGCTCCGATGGCCATGGCCACCGAAACGAGTCTTCCGAGAGCACTGGGGGAGAGTGAACTCATGCCTGTAAGTTTTAATGGTTCGCATCAGCGAGGAGAAGGTCTCGGGAGTACATTCCGAGGTCGCATTACTTACTAAAGTGCAAAGTGTTGCACTTTAGACCCCTTTACTTCGCGGAAGGATTTTGATCTCAGTCTTGCAGAGATCGCAATCGGCTCGATGGGCTAATCCTTCTCGGTTAAGACCTTCCTGCTTTTCCGTCGCATGGAAGCAAGCCCGGACAGTTTAAAAATCAATCGTTCTATGGAGTCGGAACGGTGGCTGCAACTTCGTTCGAATATGTGCTTTCCACGCCTTCGGAATCCACTGCCGTAGACAAATAATAGTAGGTTTGACCCGCCGTAACAGAGGTGTCCGTGTAGGCCGTGGTTGCATCTGACGCCGAGTTGATTTTCGTATATGGCCCGCCTGCCGCGGAACCCCGATAAACGTTATAGCCAACGACGGAGGATGTACTCGCGTCCCAGGTAAGAGCGACTTGGTGCTGCACCGCGGCCACGCCTGTTCCCGTCAGCGACTCCACTCCCGGCGTGTTGGAAGCATTGCTGGCGAAGGTGGCGCTGGCCGAGGCTGTGCCGCTCGCTTGTGGGGTGAACGTCATGGTGAACGATGCACTCCGTCCCGCTGGAATGGTCAATGGGAACGACATTCCGCTCAGAACGAACTCAGATGTACTGGGAATGCCGGAAGAAATGGTCACGCTTGCACCGGTAGCACTCAAGCTTCCCGTCAGACTCTGGTTGGCCCCCACGGTTACATTCCCGAAACTCAACGTGGCGGGAGAAACTGTCAGCTGCCCTGCCGCCGTACCTGTACCGGAAAGTGAAATCGCAAGAGTCGCATTGGAAGCATTAGAGACGACGGAAATGCCTCCCGTGGCAGCACCGGCCGATTGAGGAGCAAAAATCGCACTGAACGTAAAGCTTTGCCCGGCGGTTAGAGTCAGCGGCAAATCAATGCCTGGGGCGCTGAACCCGGTTCCGCTCACGTTGGCCTGGGTGATAGTGACGCTGGATCCGCCAGTATTGGTAAGGGTTTCTGACAATGCGGCGCTGTTACTTGCTGGAACGCTGCCAAAGTTTAGACTCGATTGTGTTGCGGCCAAGGTTCCCGGCGTCGCGCCCGTACCGGAAAGTCCGATGTTCAGCGAAGAGTTGGAAGCATTGCTGGCGATTCCCACATTTCCGCTGACGGCTCCACTTGCCTGAGGAGCAAAGGCGACGCTGAAGCTTGTACTCTGACCGGCAGCGAGCGTCAGTGGGAGAGTGATTCCGCTCAAACTAAATCCTGAGCCTGTCGCGGCAGCCTGCGAGATAGTGACGCTCAATCCACCGGGGTTGGTCAGGGTTTGGGACGCCGTCTGGCGATTGCCAGTCTGAACGCTTCCGAAGCTCACGCTGGATGGACTGGCGGTGAGTGATCCCGCAGTAACGCCAGTGCCCGAGAGTGCGACCGCGAGGGAAGCATTCGAAGCGTTGCTGGTAACGGCGAGGCTGCCGCCTGCAGTTCCGCTAGTTTGCGGAGCAAAGGCGACGCTGAAGCTTGTGCTCTGACCCGCAGCGAGCGTCAGTGGAAGGGTAATTCCACTCACACTGAATCCGGAACCCGTCGCGGTAGCCTGCGAGATAGTGACGCTCGATCCACCGGAGTTGGTCAGGGTTTGGGACGCCGTCTGGCTGTTGCCAGTCTGAACGCTTCCGAAGCTCACGCTGGATGGGCTGGCGGTGAGTGATCCCGCCGCTACTCCCGTTCCGGTTACGCCTGTATTCACGGTTGGGTTAGAAGCGTTGCTGGAGATCGCAACACTTCCCGAGACACTCCCGGCGGACGGTGGGGCGAATACAACGTTAAAACTCGCGCTCTGGCCGGCCGTGAGAGTCAGAGGCAAGCTCAATCCATTCAAACTGAATCCTGTCCCCGTGACCGTCGCCTGACTCACAATTACGCTGGAGCCGCCAGTGTTGGTCAACGTCGCGGGAAGGTTTTGCGTTTTACCCACCGTAGTGCTGCCGAAGCTGAGACTCGAAGTTGATGTCAGTTGGCCGGGGCTATCCGCCATGCCAGATATGGGTATTGTCAGGCTTTGATCCCTTGCGCGGGTTGCGGCTTGCAGGTCAGTTTGGGCGCCACCGGCAACCGCTGCACGATGATATTGGCCGCGACGGCCGTGGGCCCACCCCGCCGCCTCCGCAGCCACTATGATTGTGCCGCTTGCGGCTCCACTCGTTGCGGGGGTAAAGGTCACATTGAAGGTCGTACTCTGGCTGGGCTTCAGAGTGAGGGGCAAAGTCAGACCGCTCAGCTGGAAATCGCTTTCGCTCGGAGTGGCCTGTGAAATGGTGAGATTGGTGCCTCCGGCGTTGGTGAAGGTCTCCGCCAGGGTTTGGCTCTTTCCGACCACTACTGTCCCGAAACTGATGCTGGAAGGACTGGCCGCAAGCACTCCCGGCGCTACCGCTGTTCCGGAAAGAGTCAGCGTGACCGAAGGGGTTGGCCCGCTATTGGCCAAAACAATCGTCCCTGTGGGCTGACCAACGGAGGTGGGAGCGAAAGTGACACTCAGCGTTGCCTGCTGTCCGGCGGCAACCGTTATCGGAAAAGTTGGCGCACTGATTTCAAACTCCGCTCCGGTGACGATGGCTGAGGAAATTGTAATGCTGGAATTGCTTGAATTCACCAGCGTGTGGCTGACCACCGTGTAGTCACCTACGACCACCGAGCCAAAATTCATGGTGGTTTTTCCCGCCTCAAGTCCGGTGGTCGGACTCTGATGGGGGGAAGCGTCAAGGACCATGCAGCCAAACAATGGCGCCACAGCCACCAGCAAAAGCAGAGCATTCCAACGCGATCTGAGATCCGTCACCGAAGACCTCTCGTCTGGCCGTAGTTGGTACGGCGGGGGATTTTCGTCGGCTGCAATCACTCCAAATCATCAGAACGTGTTTTGCAGCTGTGACAGTGTGCGTCTTGGAAAGCAGATGGCATAGATCGCAAAAGGCCAGTTAAATTACGAGATCGGCCGCGGATTGACTGGGCCAATCTGACTAAGAAATCCGGAAAATGGCGCGCGCGAGGCTTGTACTCTGGTAATGTGGGTTCTCCTAAAGTCATTCTTGCGGTAGGTTCGAATCCGAGGAACTATGAATTGATCGGCGGCGTGGATGCTCGCATACAATAGCGCTGCAGCGTTAGGTTGGATAGGTAGAAACAAATGATCGAGCCTTGGAAAGAGTGCGAAGGCCAAGTCGTCGATGGGAAATTCCATCTGCGTCAGTGCCTGGGCGGCTCTGACCACAGCGCCGTCTTCCTTACCGAGTTCGACCAGCCAGGACCTCGACCGGCTGCCATCAAATTTATTCCTGCGGATCCGGAACGCTCTGAAATTCAAATTGCTCAGTGGCAGCGAGCAACGAAACTGTCCCACCGTCACCTGATCCAACTTTTTCAAATGGGTCGGTGTCATCTCGGAGGCAGAGATCTGCTCTTCGTGGTGATGGAATTTGCCGAAGAGAACCTGGCACAAATTCTTCCGCTGCGGCCGCTCACTCCCTCGGAATCGCGAGAGATGCTCCCGCCCGTTTTGGATGTTCTCGCCTACATTCACAGCCAGGGTTTGGTGCACGGTCACTTGAGACCGTCCAACATCATGGCCGTGCGTGATCAATTGAAAATTTCGAGCGATGGACTATGCGCGGCGGGAGAACATGAAAAAAGACCACTAGGGCCGAGCCTCTACAACGCCCCCGAGACCGCGACTGGAGTGACGCCGGCCTCCGACGCCTGGTCGCTCGGCATGACTCTGGTAGAGGTTTTGACCCAGCGCCCGCTGCTGTGGGATGGAGCCTCGATGGGTGAGCCAGTCATACCGGAGACCGTGCCGCCGCCATTTCGAAACATCGCCAGTCACTGTCTACGTCAGGATCCGCAGCGTCGCTGGACCGTCGCCGAAATCGCGGCCAGCTTGCAGCCATCCCCACCAGACTCTCGGAAACGGACAGCCACTGAGACCCTGTCAGGGCCACGTTCAGCAAGGCCGCTGACCAGGTCACGTTTTGTGGGCCCGATCGTTGCGGCCGCGGTTCTTCTGGTGGCGATTGTCGCCGGGTCAAAGCTACTCCACCGTCACCCGGAGCCGGAGCAGAGTTCTTCTCATAAGGTCCCATCCTCCGTTGGCCCGTCGGAGTCAGAAGAGAAGCAACAGCCAGCCCCCCAAACATCAAAGCCCACCGGGCCAACCGGCGATAACGCGCAATCCGATGGCACTGCATCGTCTCCTGCTGTCCAGCATTCTGATCGGGCCGCGAAGCCTTCCACCTCCGGTTCTGTCGCGGGTTTGGTCGTGCAGCAGGCTTTGCCCGATGTCTCGCGGAGTGCGAGAAACACAATTGAAGGCAGGGTGAAGGTCAGAGTTCGAGTCGAGGTTGATCCATCGGGAAGCGTGGTAGAAGCGAAGTTCGATTCTGCTGGCCCGAGCCAGTATTTTGCCAATAAATCGCTGGAGGCCGCTCGCCATTGGAAGTTTGCGCCACCGCAGGTTGACGGTCAGGCGGTTGCGAGCGAATGGGTCCTGAAATTTGCAATCGGTAGAACCTCGACGACCGTCCAACCTGCCCAAGCAAAGCCCGAGCCTTGATCCTTGGGGTCGCGGACCTATGCAAACTGTTTTCTAGGCGCGAACGAAGTCAATGTATCCCCGCTGAACATCGGTACGCGTTAACTTTACGCGCAGCTTGTCTCCTACATCGGCGCCTTGCTGCCCTTGCACCAGCATCCCTTCCGCACGAGGTTGCAGCACTCGAACAAAAGTTCCTTTCTCGGAAGCCCCGGTGACAATCGCGTCAAATGTTTCGCCAATCCTCCGGCTCATCGCAATTGCCGCCAAGCGTTTTGACATCGCTCGCTCGACCTTCCGCGCGGCATCTCCTTTTTGTGTGCAGTTGCCGGCGATGGCTGTCAGCTCATTGTCGGAGTAGGGAGCGGGTTTTCCCGACAGTACGGCCTTGATGAGCCTTTGCGTGACGATATCCGGGAAGCGGCGGTTCGGAGCAGTTGAGTGGGTGTAGTCCAGAACTGCGAGGCCAAAGTGGCCTTGCGCCGGATCTCCCGGACGTTCCAAAACATATTCGCCCGGGCCGATCAGTTTGATGACTGCCAGCGACAGATCCGCGAAGTGGTCGGGATCAGCCGCTTGCCGTTTGACCAGAAAGTCGTTGAGCGCCTTGGAATCGGGGTCCGCGGGAAGCTTTTCGTTGTGGGACGCAGCGAGTTGAACGATCCGGTCCCAGCGCTCGGGAGTCTTCACGATGCGACGGAGCGAGGAAACCTTCTCAAGCATCCGCGCTACGACTCCATTGGCCGCGATCATGAAATCCTCGATCAGCTCCGTGGCGCGGTTCTTCTCCAGGTTCACCACGTCCACCACTTCCTGATGGAGCAGAATGGGGGTTACCTCGACGGTAGCGAGATTGAGCGCGCCTTGCTGATAGCGCTGCTTCCTGAGCACTTGCGCAACCTGGTCCTGCAATTTGAGCTGTGCTTGTAAGTCGGTCGAAGCTGCCACTTTCGGCGGAGCTGCTCCAGTATTTTCGAGCCATCCACCCACTGCGTTGTATGCAAGCTGCGCCTTGTTGTGCAAGATCGCACGATAAACATCTTCAGAACGCAACGTGCCATCGGATGAGACGACGAATTCGGTTACTACACTTAGCTTGTCGCCGTTTTCCAGCAGGGAAGTCGCACCCGTGGAAAGCTCCTCCGGCAACATGGGGAAGATCCGGACTCCGGTATAAACCGAGGTCGTCTCCTTCGCGGCATACTGATCAATCGGAGAGTTCTTCGGCACAAAGGCATCCACATCTGAGATCCCGATCAGCACCTTGACGTCGCCATTGGGCAGACGCTCGGCTACTTCGATCTGGTCGAGGTCCAGCGAGGTGTCATTATCAATGGACGACCAGAGCAGGTTTCGAAGGTCTCGAACCGCCGGCCCCGGTACGATCTGCGGCGGATGTGTTCTCAGGTCCGCCAGCTGCCGCGGCACGCCCGGAGGAAACTCCGGTTCAAACCCATATTCCATCATGATTTGTTTGGCGGTTGCCTGAAGGTCAACGTGAGAAGGGCGCAGATCGTTCATGGAATCCCCGTCGGATGAATGTCGAGCTTAGGAAGGCTAACACGCTCTCGATCTACACATCAGGCTATGAGCAGGGAACGGTCCCGCACTTGCCGTAGCTGGATGCTCTGGATGTCACTGTGGGGCAGGGAGTTCTGCGGCGATCCGAAGTTTTCCATGTACCTTCTGCGGATAAGAGTGCAATGTTTTGCAACCCGTGATCCTCAGAAATTAACAAAATGCATGTTGACATATCCCCGCTGTCGTCAGAGACTTAAGTTTGCCCCACCCCCTCAGCTGGAAGCGTCATAAGTCATAGCGGTAACGATTGCGCTTAACGATCAAAAAGTGTCCTCCCCCGGCCTTCCTAGCTCAATGACTGTGGTTAGCGGAGTTATGTCTGCATGCCCAATGAAAAGCTCCAAACAGGTTTTCTTCTTGTGGACAGCAAACTCAAGTTGTTGATGTTTAATTCTGAGGCGGTAAGGATCCTTGCTTACCCGACCTCACCCGAGCGAATCAAGAATTTGGATATCTTCCTTGCGGACCGTGTGAAGTCCAGCCTGGCCACGGGACGTTCTGCTGACTCGCTCACATTCTCGAAGGAATTCAAATCCGGATATCGACGTTACACCTGCCGCAGCTTTGCCCTCGAGTCCCAGATGAGCCCGGCCTACCGAAACGCGATCGTTTTGCTGCTGGAGCGAAATTCTCTTGGCGTGGGTGCATTGTCTCAGGCATCTGAACTATTTGGGCTCACCCCGCGGGAGAACCAGACGGTAGAGTTGCTGTTAAGGGGATTGACCAGTAAAGAAATCGCGACTCGCTTGGAAATTAGCCCGAACACGGTGAAGGCGTTTGTACGTCTGGTGATGGTCAAAATGGGAGTCACCACGCGTTCGGGAATAGTCGGTAAACTCTTATCTCAGGCCTAGGTTTGTTGGGATGAAATTCCTGCCTTGCATCAGTCGTAAACTCGTCGCAGTTTCGCTTGTAACCGTTCTCGTCCCTGCTTTTGGCGGAGCACAATCCAAGCGGGCGGCGCTGGCTGCCGCAGCCAGTCAGTCAGAACCGGCCGTAGTTTCGCGTGTCAAGGTGATCCTCGAGAATGGCGCGCCGGCAGTGGAGATTACGTCCAGCAGCCCGATTGTTCCGACCATTACCAAGTTGGAAAATCCGCTGCGGCTCGTGATTGACTTGCCCAACGCCAACATGGCGGCCCGTCAAAAGCAGATTGATGTCAAAAGCGAGGACATCAGCGATATCCGCCTGCGGCAGTATCTGATGTTTCCGCCCGTTGCCCGTGTGACGATTGATCTTCTAAAGCCACTCAGCTACACCGCTGAGCCCGCGGGAAACCGGCTGACTATTCGCTTGCGTGCCGAAACCGAGGAAGTGACGACCAAGCCTCCTTCAGTCTCCGCCCTTACCAAGAGTGAGGAACCGGTTGCCGTTCCCGTAAGTCTGGCGGAATCTGGCAACGTGGTTTTTGCCGATACGCTTGCGTCCGGAGCTGCGGTGACTGGAGGCGCGCAGACCACCGTCCTCAAGCTGGCGCGCGGAGGTGAAATACACGTCTGCCCGGGAACGACAGTGTCGGTGACTCGTTCGCAAAATGGACGCGACCTGATGGTGGGCATGAGCACGGGCGCTATGGAAACGCATTATGCGTTGGACGAATCATCTGACGCCATCCTCACGCCGGACTTCCGTATCCTTCTGCGTGGTCCGGGCGAGTTTCATTACGCCATTCGGGCGGATGCGCGGGGAAATACGTGCATGCGAGCGCTACCGGGCAATACCGCGCCGGTAGTCGTCTCTGAACTCATGGGCGATGGTACCTATGAAGTGCAGCCCAGCGAACAACTCGTCTTTCATGGTGGACGCGTAGACGCCGTGGACACGGCGTTACACTCAGGCGGCGCACACGCCATGGAAGTGGCCTTGCCGACCGATTGCGGCTGCCCAGCGCCGGCAACTCCGCTCCTGCTTGCGTCGGCCGCCCCGGTCAGTGCCGATGCCAATCAACTGCAGTCCATGCATTTGGGACAACCGAATGAAACGGCAAAGGCTGATCCGCCTCCCGAGCCCGCCGCGGGTACCGAAGCCAGTGGCACCACCAATTCCGGAACGCACGAATCCGGACCGGAAGCGGCCCCTTTGCCTGCGTTGAAGCCGAATGAGAAGCGCGTGCACATTGATGTAGCCCCGATTATTTTTCAGGCGTCCGCGCAGGAGCCAGCAAAGAACGCTCCTCCGGTTGTCGAAGAGCGGAATCAGCCGCGGACAACCTCCACGGGCCCTACGCCGCCGCCGTCTGCAATACTGCCGCCGCCGCCCACCGCAGTGGCAGCGCCCAAACGGGTGCACCACGGCTTTTTCGGCAAGATCAAGGGTTTGATGGCGAAGATATTCTGATAGGGAATGCTGCTATCAGCTCTCTTAGGGGATTTTCAGGAAATGGAGACAGTCAGTCGCCGCTGGAATTCATAGGTTCACGCCCGGACCGCGAAATCCCTGGCTTCATCCTCAGCTGCATCGCTTTCGTCCTTCAGTAACGGGGCGACCACCAGCAACGCTTCGATCTCTCTTCTTACTCGCGCAACGTTCAGTTCCGTTTGGCGTAGAACCTCGTAAGCATCCTTCATGTTCGTCCTCCGGACGCCGAAGTATACCCGCGTCCGCCAAGTTCGCTCAATAGCGCAGTGGGATTACTCTGAACCGGTTACGCCGCCCTTCTTAACTCAATGGATTAGTTCATTTGGGGGCATTGCCGTTGAGGCTGGGGCGAGGTATAAAGCCGAGCGAACCCTTGGTCACATCGGCTGGTTGGCTCGGTCGCTGAAGGATTATTCTTTGAGCAACGCTGAACAAGATTGGATTGAGAAGTACAGGGCCGCTCTCCTCGCTTCAGCCCAAACCAAAGAGCCCAGGTTCAGAAGTGTGGTGAAGGCAATTTTCCGAGCCTTGGCTTGGCCGTTGCGCAAACTATCAGATCGCATCGCCACCGTCCCGACGGCGCATTCGCCGGCAACGAAAATAGGTTCAAGCAAGGACGCCTCCTCACAGCCCCAGAAGAAGGCCAGCTGAATCCTTTAGTCATTGTGATTGGAATCAGAAAAGCAGGTTCTTCAGTCTCCGGTGCCGCAGCTGCAGATACCGTGCCCGCTGCCCAGCTTTTGCATGAAGGCGCAATCACTTTCCAGGGCAGTCAGTTCTGCGTTGCTCAAGGCCGGCAATTGGGAAGAAGTTTCTGTGACCGCAAATGTGCTCGGTGCCGAGTACTGGATATGGGTAGTCCAGGATAGTACCAATCCCGATGGAGTAACCGTGCCCGCATTGCAGGTAGGATTGCTGGGCTCATCAGCGGGGATCACGCGGATCAGGCCCGTGGTGAGGGTGACGCCCGTAAGTGTATTCGAGGTGAGATCAGTATTCACGGAAAGCGTTCTCATCCCCCCGTCCTGGGAGATCGAGCACCCGCAGCATTCGTTCATCTCCTGGCTCGTGTCGAAGACGTAAATCATGGCGCAGAGATCCCCCCCAGTGAGACCGGTGTTGACGAGGGTGAGGGTAGCGTCGGGCGCACTCGCGGTATGGGCATTGGAAAAGTAATCGACGGCCGCCACCGGCAATACGACAATGGTTCCAGATCCGCTCAGCGAGCCAGAGGTGGCGGAAATCCCCGTGGTGCCGATGCTCCAGCTCGTAGCCAGTCCGCTTGCGGCAATCGTCGCCACCGACGGTTTTGCGGATGACCAAATCGCCGTACTCGTCAAATCTTGAATGCTGCTGTCGCTGAAAGTACCGGTCGCAGTCAGTTGCTCATTAGTTCCCAGCCCCACCGATGATTTCGCGGGCACGACAACGATGGAAGTCAATGCCGGCGGAGTCACGCTGAGCGTATCCGTTGCGCTGATCGAACCAGAGGTAGCGGTGATCGTCGTCGTGCCCAGGCTTTGCCCCGTCGCCACCCCAGCGCTGTTGATCGAGGCAGCGCCGCCAGGAGACGCAGTCCAAACCATTGTGCTCGTCACGTCTTGAGCGCTCTTGTCGCTGAACGTTCCGGTCGCCGTGAACTGTTGCGTGTCCCCCTTCGGGACAGACGGACTGGACGGAGACAGCGCGATAGAAACGAGAGTGGGTGTGCTTACGTTGAGGGTTGCCGAGCCACTGACAGAGGAGAACGAGGCCGTAATGGTGGCTGCGCCTGCTTGCTTGCTGACCGCCATCCCCGAACTGATGGTTGCAATTGCGGGCTGCAATACGCTCCAGCTTGCGGTTTGGGTCAAATCCCGTTGGCTGCCATTACTGTAAAGTCCGGTCGCCGTGAACTGTTGGCCACTGCCCACTACGACCGTCGAAGTGCTGGGAGAGATGGAAAGTGATTTGAGGGTCACGGCGCTCGATGGTCGTTGGCTGCCGCTGCTCGCTCCGCAACTGGACAGCCCAATTGCGCACACCAGTAGGGCGGCCGCCGCCAGCGGCATGTTTCGCCTTCGTCTCAGCACATGGAACGCCATAATCGAAACCCTTTGGTGGGTTTTCGGGCCGGGGTGAAGGAGGGAGGGCTAGGTGCACTCTACTGCAGCGTCGTAACAATTGTTAATTCTCCATTTGGCCTACCGCAAAGGCACTAGTGAGATGAACTTAGTCAAAAGGGTTAATCCAAAGGTTTAATTCAAATGGGTACGTTCTGGAAAATCAAAATAACGCCACAGATTTCACGGATTCTCAGCGATCCCTTCGAACCTAAAGGAAAATCCGTGGAAATCCGCGCCAATCCGTGGCTAAGAATCTGTTCCTTTAACTCTAGAACAGAAATTGAAGACCAGAGAGGTAGCTGTTTGATTCGGGGTTCTGCTTCTTGGTCCAACAAACCAGCAACAGGGTGGGAACAGACAGTGGCACATCCGCCATGCCGATTTCGCACTTCAAGAGGGAAGCCCGGGAAACCGGATGCGGGCTCAGGAAGCAGATCCCCCCCTGGCTCATGTTCTGAATCCGGCCCAGCACGGGAGGCTTGGATTTTTCGCCAGACTTAAGCGGAAGAACTTCCTGGGCCTGGATTTCCAGGATTTGGGGAAATCGAGGATGGCGTCTGCGGTCCGATTCCAAGGCGTGTTTCACGACCAGCGATCATTGCGCGAACCGGGGGCAGACGTAAACTGCTCAAACGTATTAGTTCAGTAGGATGATCGCTCGTGAGGCGGATGCAATCTTGCTCAGCAGGAGCTAACTCTTAGGAGCTACCCACCACGCGCCCTACAATTCCGGAGCGGGTCGAGACCCCCATCTTCACCATGACCAGCCGCAGGAAAGCTTTCACCGTGTTTGGACTTATGTGCATCCGCATTGCGATTTCCTTGCTGGTCAGGCCCTGCAGCAGCAGTTCCACGGTTTCCCGCTCACGCTCGGTCAGAGCAAATTGTTCCGACATTTGTGAAAGCGCCGCAACCCCTGAGGAATACCTTTCGAGTAAGACTGCGACCGTCGGCTGCGCGCCTTGGTTCTCATGGCTGTCTAACCGGAAGGACCGGCAAACATAGCGGCGTTTCCCGGACTTGAATTCCTTCACAAATTCCAGCGATTCCCGCGATTGGCGGTTGACCAGTCCCGACCGGATTTTGTCCGTCAAGAAAATGTTCAACTTCTTGATCTTTTCCGGCGCGCTGGGAAATGTAAGAATTTGTACTGCTCCCGCATTGCAGGCGATGGGATCCAACGAGGGACTCACGAGCAGGAAACCTGGTTCTGAAGTTCCAATTGACACGATCACTCCTCGATACGCGTTCAAGAATTCTTTATTCCGAAAGAGCCCGCTTCCTGGCAGCGGCACTTTTTCACCGAGGCCGGGCGCGCAACAGCCCCGTCCGAAACTTCGGGCACACTCGCAGCCGGGTTCAGAACAAATTTGGCGCTTCAGGAAATTGAACCATCCAGCCGCGGCAAGTTTCTACGAACAACTCCGCGACCGGACTAAGCTCTCTGGGGGAGAGAATAAAGATGGGGCGGAGTTTGCCATCTTCGCCTGCAAATGTCAACAACCAAGATGCGGCGCGGGTTTCAGACGGATGCATTTTTTGAGGAGTAGCCCAAAAGTGCTACTTAGTACGGCTAACCATTATGGCTACTACAAGGGCGTTATTGCGCTAACCTCGGCGAAGTGATCTACTGTTGAGGCTGAGATCAAATTTACTCGGGAGAGCCGGTGTGTCTATTGTGCGCGAGGTTTCTCGGGAGTGTGGCAACCAGCGGCTGGCCACGCGCAGTTACCACCTCATGACAGGCGTAACGTGGTTCGGGTTTTTGGCGTGGCTGCTTTTTGCTGCGGTTCCCGCCTTATCAGCGCAGCCCGCTAAAGCAAGGGAAGCTTCGACCAAACCATCCGCCGTCGTGGAATTGAAGTCAGAGGCGCCGGTGGCAAGCGCTTCCGCGGCGAAAGTCCCGGCTGATCCGGCCACTTGCGTTAAGCCGGGAGACGCGGACGCATCCGAAAACCTGAGTAACGAGAAACCCATCGCCTCACCTTCAGCCAGTGTTCCAGCCAGCGACAGTGAGGCTGCTGACGAATCTGCAAGCCAATCCAACGCGGAATTTATGAAGGATAAGTTAAAGCTCTCCATTGGCGGGGGAAAAGGGGCAGCCTCGGATGAACCGTTACAATGTGGAGTGGATGAGGCCCGGTCGCAGGCCAAGGAAAATGATCCTGCACCGTCGAAATAACTGGCGGATTGGGATACTTTGAGAATCTTATGGCAAGCCGTTCACAGTTTCGTTCGATGCTTTGGGTCGCGGTCGCTTTGTGTATCGCTGGCGCCGGCTATGCTCAGAACTCAGCCAGCCCTTCGCCCGCCGCTTCCACCCAGGTTTCAAGTTCCCCCAAAATCACATACGCTAATGGCCAGTTGACGATCAGTGCGCGGGACGCGAGTCTGGGCGATGTATTGCGCGCCGTCAGCGTGAAGACGGGAGCAGTCATAGAATTTCCCGCCGATCGTGCACGCGAACATATGTTTGCGAACGCGGGTCCCGGCCCGGTGCAAGAAGTTCTTGCGACTCTTCTGAATGGGTCACGCTTCAACTACGTGATGCTGGCATCACCAACGAATCCGAGCCTCCTGCAGCGTATGATTTTGACCAGTGCAGACGAGCCCGCGAATCAACCCGCCGCGGATCAACCGGTTCAGGCCTTGGCGCCGACGCCGCTAGTCAGCGCTGCTCCAGCCCAGGAACTTCCGAAGAGTCTTCCGCCTTCGGTTGCGATGGAGGCGGCGCAGATGGAGATGGAAGCGCCCAAGGAACCGCTTTCCCCGGACGCCGTCGAGGCAATGATGAAGGCCCGGAGAGAAGCGCGAAAGCTTCAGCGCGAACAGGAAGCTGCCTCGGGTTCCGCACAATAAGAATTCCCAGAAAAAATTAAGGTTGGAAGCCAACTAGTTAATTATTTGTTCGACTAATCCAAAATGATTAGTCTTTGTACCTAATCCCAGCGACTAATGCAATCGGGCAATTGTAGAACTAGCCCATTGGAAGTAGATTCGCAGACCTAGTGACTTCGACTAAGCCAGGTGGGTAATTGTAAAGGCAAGTCAGGAAGCTGATGATTCCCTCGCGCATCCTTAGCTGAACAGTTCTCCCCCCAGCCGGCAGCGCCCAAACATAGGAGGATCTTCAATGAAGAAAGTAGTGTGTACATTGCTTCCCATACTGGCCATTGCCCTGGTGCTCGGAACGGCCTCAGCTGTGGCTCAAAACGCTCCCGACGATGTCTATGCAGTTAGCTACTATTCGGGCGCAAACTACACTGGCTACCCCGACGGCACCGCGCGGGTTATCAACGACGGCAGCGCCGGAGAGGCCGATCTCTGCGCGGCGTTTTACGTTTTTGACAACAGCCAGGAACTGCAGGCTTGCGGCAGCTGCCCGGTAACCGCTGACGGGATCATCTCTGAGTCCGTCAACAGGAACCTGCTGGGCAACGTTCTGACCTCCGCGGTCAACCACGCCGGCGTGGTCAAACTCCTTTCCACCGCAACTGCTACTGGTGGACCGACCGAGTGCAACGCGACGGCAAAGTACGCCGGTGCAGTGACACCTGGGATCCGGGGATGGATTACGCACATCCAGCCTACGTCCAGGGCAACGACTGAAGAGACGTTCAAAGATTCCAACTACACCACCCTGGAAACAGGCGACCTGGAGTTGGAGTGCCAGTACTTGATTCTGCTCGGCAGCGGCCATGGTTCTGTCTCCTGCACGCTGGAAGACACTGCCTGGTAGTCTTACCGACCGAACCATGCTGAGCCGCTTGGCTTAAGTGCGGGGACGTCGCATACGGGGGGAGAGATGGCTCGAGTTGGGGAGTCCTCTGCCTACATTCGAATCCAACATGCACCGGGCGTCGAGTCCAACTCGACGCCCGGTCGTAGGTTTAACCTTTTACGGGGGAGTGTTCGCAATGTCGAATTCGCGTTTTGTCATGGCGCTCGGACTTGGAATGGCGTTGAGCGCCATTTCCAACCTGGCAGTCGCGCAGGAAGCCTCAGCGGTGGTGGCCGAGGTTGGTAACCAAAAATTAACCGCAGGCGAGCTTCAGGAGAAAGAAGCAGGCAAGCTTTTGCAGGCGCGCTACAAGTATTACCTTGCCGAGCGCGACGCCTTAAATCTGCTGATCGATCAGCAGGTCCTGGAAATGCAGGCGGCTCGGGAGTCAGTCGCCGTCGATGAATTGATCAAACGTCACGTGACCGTCTCGGCCAAAGACCCAACGGAAGATCAACTGAAATTCTATTACGAAGGCCTGAGCAGCGATGAGCCGTACGAAGCCGTGCGCGGCAAGATCCTCGACGCCGTGCACGAGATGCGTTTCAGCAAAGCCAAGGCGGATTACATTGCTAGTCTGCGGGACCAATTTGGGGTTGTCGTCGAATTGGGTCAGCCCAGCGCGCAAGTGGACACCACCAATGCATATCGTCTGGGTCCGAAGGATGCTCCCGTTCAACTCATAGAATTCGGCGATTTCGAATGCCCCTACTGCCAGAGGGTGCACGTGGAGATCCGCCGTCTCCGCGACCAATTTGGCGACAAAGTAGCCCTCGTTTACAAGGATTTCCCTCTTCCCATGCATGCCTCTGCGGAAAAGGCGGCTGAGGCAGCGCGCTGCGCTGGCGCACAGGGCAAGTTCTGGGAGTTCCACGACGCATTATTCGAAAGCCACAAGCTCCAGATTGCCGACCTGAAAGAGGAAGCCCGTACCCTCAAACTCGATGGTGCCCGCTTCGATCAATGCCTGGATTCGGGCGAACAGACCAGCGCCGTAAAGAACGACCTGGAACAAGCCAAGCACCTCGGATTGACGGGTACACCCAGCTTCTTCGCCAACGGCCACTTTATGAGTGGCGCAATCGCCTATCCGAAGCTGCGTGAAACCGTAGAGGAGTTGTTGGGTTTGCCATCGACAGGAAAACAATCTGTCGCAGCATCAACAACCATGAATAACACGGTCCAGAAATAAGATTGGTGTCCTCCCCCACCTCCCCCTATTTCAGCTCGAAGGATCGGCCTTCGAGCTGCCCACGGAATTCTTCATCAGACAAGCGCCATCGATGATGCAGGGGGACAGGATATGAAGAAGAAAATACTAATATTGCTATTCTTGTTGGGAGGAGTTGAGTTACCTGCGCAAACCATCGTCCAGGAGCTTTTCTCAGTTGGCGGACCGAGTCACGTCTCAGACATGGATGTTCCTGCGCCGACCAGCGAGGGCAGTATTCTCATCGCGATGCCGGGACCTCTTTCTCCTGGTGTTAGGGTTTTGAGTATTACCGACAATGCACCTGGTGGAGGTAACACCTATAAACAAGTTCCAGGTGCGGCAAGCTCATGTGCTGGGAAAGCATCTCTTGATATTTGGTACTGCGAGAATTGCAAATCGGGTGTTACAGAACTCAAATATCATTTCTCTGGTCACGTTCCTAGTATTAATACTTTTCTTGAAATTTCAAAGCTGGCGTTGTCCTCGATAGTAGATGGAAGCGGCGTACACGTAAGCGACGGGACTGGAACGAGCGCAGGTTTGGAGGTTGGTCCTAGTATTACGACGACAGCAACGGATTTTGTGGTGGCTCGGTATTTTTCAACCGATCCTACTCCAACCGGCGTAACTCCTGCGCCATGGAAGTATAAGTCTACTTATGTTTACGCTCTAGACCGGCCATCAGGAACCCAGCAACCGACGCTAACCGGGGGAAGTGATGCGGGTAGTTTTTGCATCAGCATGGCCGCCTTTAAGACCGCTGCATCCGGCGCTATTTCACAACTAGGATCGGGGGCAAGACACTCCCGTACAGGATCCACGCTTTTCTCTGACACCGAACTGCCGTAATTCTGAGAAAATCTAAACTACGGCATATTAATCTCATGCGGATTTATCGTTTGAAATGGATCATGTTTGAAATGGATCATTGACGTCTGCCCGATGCGAGGTTAGGATGGCAGTGCTTATGAGAGATGGCTTGCGTCCCCCGCAGGGCGTCTATTTAACGATCCGGTTGGTGCTACCCCAACGCTTCCAGCCGATAACTGAACCTACGAGATGAAACCAATGAAAACGATTGTGCTGGTAGTTTGCTTAGCTGGATTTTTGCCTATCGCTGTCGGTCAGACAAAGGCGCCGAAGCGGATCACCGCCGCCGAGGCCAAAGGCCACGTCGGCGAAACCGTCATGGTGTGTGGAACGGCCGTGGACACTCGGATTTCCAGGTATGCGATCGGAGACCGCGGCAAACCGGTGCAGGTCGATCTGGATCAGCCTGAACCGAACCCAATATTTAACTTTGTGACGTTTGCTCCGGATACGCACAAACCGCAAGAGGTCGAGGCTACGTACAAGGGAAAGCAAGTCTGCGTGACCGGTAATGTCTCGTCGTCGAATGTCGGGCCTTTTATCATGGTCACGGAGCCTTCCCAAATCAAGATTCAGGCAGACAACAAAAAGTAGATTTTCGATCACCATCCACGTCTCAGCCAACTGCCCATGGCAGCCTTTCGAGCTGCCGTGGGTATGACGTAGCCCCCGAAAGGTAGGGGTCTCGACACTCCCTAAATGGACTAGTCATGTTGGCTAGGCTCCTCGACTAGGCCACCTGGAGACTAGTGGCTCTGCTGATTCAGGGTTAGCTTCTTGAGGGGCACTAACTGGATTCGACCCCCTCCCTTCCAGGATTCCACGGCCCCGGGTGGATTGCTTCTTTGAGATCACGTTCCGTGTCATCCAAGTCCTTCGCAACCCAGTTCACAAGTCGGGCAGGGAGGTGTGTTGTGAAGCGTATTCTCATTTGCACTTGCGTCGCAGTGATATTGACATGCCTGGTGAGTAAGGAACGCCTGCTGGCGCAGGTCGAGGAGTCATCGCCGGTGGCAACTGGGCAGGAAGCTGCCGTCTCGGCATCCTCTGCGATTGTGCCCCGCTTGATCCGGGTGACGGGCACCTTGCCGGAGAGCGCGGGCAAGCCGTCTAGTGGAGTGATCAGCATTAACTTTGCCTTGTACAAAGAGCAAAATTCCACAGACCCACTCTGGCAGGAAACTCAGAACGTGCGACTGGATTTCGCGGGACATTACAGCCTCCTGCTGGGAGCAACCAAAGAAGAAGGTCTTCCGTTGGATGTATTTTCTTCCGGCGAAGCACATTGGCTGGGGATCCAGCCCGAAGGTCAGACGGAGCAGCCACGGATTTTGCTGTTGAGCGTGGCCTACGCTTTAAAGGCAGCCGACGCGGACACCTTAGGCGGGAAGCCAGCTTCGGCTTTTGTCCTGGCGGGAAGTCAATCGCCCGTGGTTGCGATAGCATCGGGCAGTCCGGCAACTACGGCTGCCGCGGCTCAAGGTCTGAACGCTGGCCTGTCAGGCCCCACACCGCAGGCCGCTTGCACAACCATCTCCAGCGACGGCACCGCGACTGCCAACCAAATTGCCAAGTTCACTACGGCCTGCAATCTTGAAAACTCCGCTATCTTCGAAAACGCCGGCAAAGTTGGGATTGGGAACAAAGCTCCCGCCGGAGCTCTGGATGTGACCGGTACCGCCTTCATCAGTGGCTTGCTGACCCCAGAGGCGGGCGAGGAAATTCCGCCCCTTGGTACCGCCACCGCTACGCAGGGATTCAACTCGAATCCCGTGGACATAGAGGCGGCAGTTTATAACCCCAGCTTCGGCTCTGCGACTTATCTCTATCGCTGGCAGGCTGAGCCATCCGAAAACGACAAAGCAACCGCGAGCGCGACCTTGAACTTGTTGTTCGGTGTTCCAGGGCAGGCAAACGAGACGGGCTTGTCGATTAACAGCAGCGGGGTCCTTACGTTCTCACCGAGCCAAACTTTTCCAAGCTTAGGGACAGTGACCAGTGTTGCAACCGGCGCGGGCCTGACGGGAGGCCCAATCACTACCAACGGAACCATCAGCATTCCTTCCGCAGGGGTGACGAACGCGATGCTCGCGAACTCCTCCGTCACCGTGAAGGCAGGCACCGGGCTGTCCGGGGGAGGAACCGTGGCCCTCGGCGGCACCGTTACTCTCACCAATACCGCGCTCGGCACGATTACTGGAGTGACGGCGGGCTCGGGTCTGACGGGCGGTGGCACTACAGGGAGCGTGAGTTTGAGTTTGCTGCAGACTTGCAGCACGGGACAGGTCCTGGCCTGGAGCGGCACGACTTGGGTATGCAGCACGCCAAGCAGTGGGCTTGCCGGCTCGGGCACAACCAATGGCATCGCCTATTTCTCGGGTGCCACCACGCTGACTTCGACCGCCGTTCCGACGAACGGACAAATCCTCATTGGCTCCACGGGGAAGGCGCCAGTCGTCGGCACTCTCACTGCGGGCGCAAACGTCACCATCACAAACGCCGCGGGAAAGATCACCATTGCCTCCACCGGCGGAGGCACAACCGCGTTGCCGTTCTTCGTCACCGCGTCCGGGCGTACCGGAACTACGATCGGCGCGGGCGCCAACGTAAATTCGCTGTGGGGATTTCTTCTACCCTACAACGTGACCTCCACCGAAATCACCTACGATGTAATGGTTGCCGACAACAGTGCCCACGCCTACGACATTGGTCTGTTCGACAACTCGGGAAGCCTGGTGGTTGATCTCGGGGCCACCGCAGGCACAACCTTTGCGGCCGCGAAAGGCTTCAACACGTTGACCTGGGCGCAAGGCTCGACCAGCCTTACCGCCGGCCGATACTATCTTGGATTCACCACGAACTGCACCGCGACCTGCGCCAAGATTGCTGCTGCAACGGCGGTCGTCAGCTTCATCATCAACAAGTCCGGGGGCGCCAGCAGCGGCGGCGCCCTGTCCACCAGCATTGTGCCTCCGGCGGATGGTTGGAATACAGGAATCCAGCCCGCGGTCGTGATTCAGTAGGCTTGGTTTAGTAATCGTTAGATCCCTCCAAAGCTTGCCAATGATGGCCCGGCCATCGATACGCAATCCGAAAAATTACCTGGTCGACCTGCTCACGTTGGCTGGATTGCAGCACACAGCCGATGTTTGCCGTGAAATTGCCGCGGAGGCTGACTTAGCCTTCATCCGTCGGTATGGTCCTTCGTTCGAGAACCTTATTTCAAGAGTGGTCGAGCGTTGAGACTCGGAGTTCCACATCCACTGTACTCTCCTGAGGCCACTCATCGGCTGGGGAACAGCAGGTCCCTCGACTCCGCGAAATGATCTGCGTTTGCAGATCATTTCACTGCGCTGGGGGATGACAGAATGGTGGGCTCCATCACCACGACAACTCAGATCCAGCCGCCGTCGATGATGTGGCTCTGGTTGGTGATGGCGGAGCTGTCGTCGGCGGCGAGGAATAGTAGGAGGCGGGCGACGTCGTCGGGGATGAGGAGCCGTTTCAGGCACTGGCGGCTGAGGACCTCGGCTTCGTACTCCGGGGACATCCAAAGCCGACGCTGGCGCTCGGTTACGATCAAACCGGGAAGCACACAGTTCACACGGACGTTGCTGCTGCCGAGATGGTGAGCCATGGAACGCGTCATTCCGATGATGGCAGACTTGGCTGCGATATAGACCGACAGATCGGGCGAGGGAACCATCCAGGCAATCGAACTCATGTTGATAATCGATCCGCCCCGTGCTGCCTTCATGCCGGGAGCAACCGCCTGCGCGGCAAAAAACTGGTGACGCAGGTTCAAGTTCATCCGCTGGTCCCAATACTCGGGAGTAACGTCTTCGAATTGGTGGCGGTCATCGCTGCCAGCATTATTTACCAGGACGCGCGGAGCACCGAGCTGCGAGGTGATCTCTGCCACAGCCGCCTGTAGCGCCGCGATGGCAGTTAAATCGCAGCGGACGAATAAAGGCGCGTGGGGGCAGCGCGCCGAGAGATTTGCGACCAATTCGGTTGAGCATTCGACGGCAAGATCAACGAAAGCGACCCGGGCACCTTGCAATGCGAATTGCTCGACAATCGCGGCGCCGATTCCGGAGCCGCCTCCAGTGACCAGAACTACGCGGTCACGCAGACTCGGATAGGTCGCAAAAGAATTGTCGCTCATAGGTTGAGACGAAAGGCCAGTGAAATTTGGTTGGCACTCTGCTGGTTTGAGCGCGCCATGCGAATTCTGAAAGCCCGATTAAGACCGCCGTTGTAAACTGAATGAACCAAGTAAATCATGAAGACCAAGGCCTCGTAGCTCAGCTGGGTAGAGCAGCGGTTTCCTAATCCGTTAAAAACAAAGCGGTTACTGTACTTTCAATCAGTTACGGTGCGTCGATATGCACTGTTTACGCAGTATTCCGGTATGGTCTGTTTCTTTGATGCCTCAGAATGTGCAACGGACCCTTCGCCTTTGGCTCACCTGAGAGGCCTGTGTCTCTGCCCCTCCCTCCCCCTCCTCATATAGGGGCGTTGAAGCGTAACGGGGACACAAGGTGCGTATTCATTGACGAAAGCGATGATTTTGGAGCCGTCACAAAAATCTGAATTTCGGGCTGAAAACTATCGTTTGACCCGCATAAACATTGGCTTATGCCGTTGTTACTGGTTCGAGAATTCGAGGGAGCGTAACCGGTGGGGCGGCAGGCGCCGGGGAAGCGAAAAACCCTGCCATGGCGCTCGAGGATCGATGTTCAGCGCCCACGACGGGGAGAAGGGCCATTGCTGCGGTAGATAGTGGCGGGCAAATGACGCACAAGCCTTGGCATCGCCCCGATCATGCAAATCGCGGGCGATCAGCGCGGCACTCCCAAGATCGGGCGGAACGATCCGTGCCCGTGCGGCTCCGGGAAGAAGTACAAGCGGCGCGACTGTGAACTGAGCGCCCTGTGGCTGCCGCTCCTGCTTGGAGTCTCCTGAACCTCGAAGTGCGATAATTGCTGCATAGAGCGGCACGAGTTTCAGCAGGAGGATCAGTCATGGCCAATCCGAAAACCATGAAAGCGGCGGTTGTCGAGGAATTCGGCAAACCCCTCGTCGTTCGAGAAGTTCCAGTACCCACCCCGGGCCCAGGGCAAGCCCTTGTGGAGATTATCGCCACCGGTGTGTGTCACACCGACGTGCACGCGGCGGAAGGGGACTGGCCCATCAAGCCAACTCTGCCCTTCATCCCCGGCCACGAAGGCGCCGGCATCGTGGTCGCGCTCGGCGCCGGAGTCACACATCTGAATGTGGGAGACCGCGTCGGAATCGCTTGGCTGCACAGCGCGTGCGGGCATTGCGATTTCTGTTTGTCGGGCTGGGAGACGCTGTGCCTCGAACAACAGAACTCGGGATACTCGGTCAACGGAACCTTTGCGCAATACGCCCTGGGTCAAGCCGACTACCTGGGCCGGATCCCCAAGAACCTGTCCTTCGTGGACGCCGCGCCGATTCTCTGCGCGGGGGTCACAACCTACAAAGGATTAAAACAGACCAATACGCGCCCCGGCGAGTGGGTCGTGATCTCCGGCGCCGGAGGCCTGGGCCACGTCGCCATCCAATACGCCAAGGCCATGGGCCTGCACGTCGCGGCCGTGGATCTGGGTCCGGAGAAGATGGCCTTGGCGCGCAAGCTTGGCGCTGACATCACCATCGACGCCAAGACGCAAGACCCGCCCAAGGAAATCCAAAAGCAGATTGGCGGCGCCCACGGAGTCCTGGTCACGGCGGTCTCCACCATCGCCTTCAAGCAAGCGATCGGCATGTTGCGGCGCGGCGGCACCTGCGTGCTCAACGGCCTTCCCCCCGGAGAGTTTCCCGTCTCCATCTTTGACGTGGTCTTGAACGGCTACACCGTGCGCGGCTCCATTGTCGGCACACGCCTCGATCTGGAGGAAGCCCTTTCCTTCGCCGCTGAAGGCAAAGTAAAGGCAACCATCGAGACGCTTCCGCTCGACTCGATCAACGACGTGTTCGACCGGCTCAAGAGCGGAAAAGTCAACGGCCGTGTGGTCCTCGGAATCGGTCAGAACGCCGGCCGGGAATCAGTCACCCCAGCCGCCTGAGAAGAATTAAAGATCGAGCACGAAGGCCGCGGTCAGCAAATGCTGAACGCATGACCAAAGGCAGATACAAACATAAGAGACAACGCGCCCAGCAGCACGCTCGACAGAACGCCGCGAACGCCGCCGTCACGGACACGCAGACGCTTTCATCTCCAGGCTTGGTAGGAGCAGCCCCAAACTTGAGCCAAGCACGCTGATCTATCCGCATCACGTTGAGTTGGCCGTTCATAATAATGTTTGTACGACCTCAAGGCGGACGGTTTCAGCCGCGGCTCGCCAGTGAGCGGTACAACGTCCTCGACATATGGCAGCTAGTTCTTCTCGTAGAACTCAACGACGCTGACGTCTTGAGACACGATCGATGTTGAGTTGACCTTCCGCATGAATTCCTCGGCGGCGAAGCGCACAGGCTTTGACGAGCGCGAGTGACGCACGCGATCTTTGTCGCAAAGCTTGTGGGATTTCTGCACGCGCGTGGCGATGCCGTTGTGCATCTTGCTTTGGTAAAATCGAACGTGAAATGCACCGTGCCTCTCGAATATGTGACCGCGTTGGTGACGACTCATGCTCGCAGCTCAACGAGAATGCAACGTCAGTGCCACAAGTCCTTGGTCACATGCAAGTAAGTTGTTTAGTTTAAATGCGGCCCCGTAGCTCAGCTGGATAGAGCAACGGTTTCCTAAACCGGAGGTCGGGTGTTCGAATCACCCCGGGGCCACCACGCATCGGCGCGGACAGTATAGACGAGTGTCCGGAAGAAATCGAAGTGGCTGATACATCATGATTACAATGTCATCGGAACGCGACTCCCGCGAGAGTCTTGCCACTGGTTACATTGGTGATGTTTCTTAATCCTTCCTTGAGATAGAAGATGGTTCCAGGAAGATCGGCGCCGAAACTTAAGAGTCCCGAGTCGCGAATTCAGCGAAGCATCGGGCCCGTGAACCTTGAAAAGGTATATCCTCTTTTACGGGTTTCAATTGATTGCCATTGCGTGGGCCGGAGTTGTACTTCTCCGGACTGTGACTTTGGGATGGAGTCCATTTGCCAGCATGGGCCTGGCCGTGCTCGGCGCGCTGCCCATCTCCTTCCTCGGAATCAGGATTGACTCCAAGCAGAAGAAAAGGGCAAAAGCAATTACGGCTTCGCAGCCCTAGGTCTCCCGCCCAGCTTCTCTTTGTGCTCCAGGATTCCCGCGATGACCACCGCCACCACGATCCCCAGCGAGACTTCGAGGAAACGGTAACCAGCTGTGATCCAGGCAGAGTGCGCGGAACTGATGAGCATTACGATCGCGACCGTCACGCACGCCAATCGATAGCTATCCTCCAGGCCCAGGCCGTGGCACAGCAAGACGGTGAGAATCACCGCCAACCCCAGCCACAGAGGATGGGTACCCACATAGCGAACAAAAACCGCGCCAATCAACGCTCCGATCGCGGTTCCTATCAGCCGGCCCCGGGCGGCACTGAGGGTCGCGGCAACATTGGATTGCAGCACAATAAAAGAGCTAATGGCCGCCCAATAGCCCTGTGGCAAGCGCAGAAACTTGGCGGCATAGAGCGAAACAATTCCAGCAGCTCCGGTAGCAATCGCCTGCTCAAAACTGGTGCGAGTGAAGTTCCTTGAGAGCCACATGGTTATGATTGGCTGGTATTTGGACTCTATTGCCACGCCGCGGATTGGTCAAGATGTGTGGTCCAAACGCGAGCCTTCTGCGGAGTGGCTAAGAATGGCTAAGAATGGGCTTGATGGAACCCCGATAAAACGGCAATTTGCCCGCCTCAGGGTCTATATTTGTATGGGGCACATCCGCAGCGGCGCCGTTCTTTGCCGGCATGATGGCGCTGGTTGATCAGCAGACTGCTTCCCAGCAAGGCCACGCGGACTATGGGCTCTACAAGCTTGCACACTCGGAGAGCCTGTCGCAGTGCAACGGCTCGGCTACCTCTGGTTTATCCGCGTCTACGTGCATTTTCAACGACGTGACAAGCGGGAATAATGCCGTTCCAGGTGAGGTCGGCAGCAGTTATCAAAGCACTGTCGGCTACGATTTCGCTAGCGGCTTTAGGTCCGGTCAACGTGCCAATCTAGCGAACAAGTGGAGTTCGGTCAGGTTCGCTGCCACAACTACGACCCTCAGCTTTAGTCCAGGCAATAACATCACCCACGGTTCGCCCGTTCCTATCAACATTACGGTAGCGGCGAACGGAGGCGGAACGCCCACTGGCAGCGTAGCGCTGGTTGCTTATTTGGATCAGGGTTTGAAATTCCAGTTGGTGTTGGGCTTTTTTCGCTGACTGGCGGTTCGGTCTCTTCGACAACCAGTGCACTACCCGGCGGCCTAATTGAAATTCGGGCCCAGTATAGTGGAGATGGTACCTACGCGCCGAGCACTTCAGCATTTTCCAGCCCATTTACTGTCAATCCGGAGACGAGTACCACTACTGCGTCGGTCCTAGGGTATCCCAACCGGAGCGGCTTGTTTCCGCCTTTCACCAGCGGCCCGTACGGCAGTTTTGTTTATCTGAGAGCTGATGTCCACGGCAACTCGGGCCAGGGAATACCCCCGGGAACCGTCGAATTTATGAATATGATTATGAATGCGAGCTATCTCCTGGGAACTTACGCGCTGAATAGCCAGGGGAACACTGCCACGCCCAACGGAAGCTACACCTTTGCACTGGGCTCGTATTCCGAGTGCAACGTTGCCAGATCGAACCCGAGCATTTGTTGGGTGCTTGGTCTGCCTGCGGCACCGCCTGCAGGGTATGATTGAGTCATATCCATGCGTCTCCTTTTCGAAATCTTCGGCCAGACTCTGAGTACCCTCTGGGCACACAAGCTGCGCTCGTTCCTGACCATGTTTGGGATCGCGTGGGGAGTTGGCTCTTTGCTGCTGTTGGTCGGCTTGGGCGAAGGGTTCCGCTCCGGTAACCGAAAGCAGTTTGATGAACTGGGCGAGAACGTAATGTTCATCTTCGGAGGCCGCGCGCCCGCCATGAACGGAAGTTTTACCAGCATGCGGCCCTACTACCTTACGTACAAAGATTATCAGGACATCCTGGCACTCTGTCCCGATGTAAAGGCCGCCGTTCCTATTATTCAGCGGGGGGATATTCGCGCTGTCAGTGATTTTTACCAGAGCAGTGGAGCTCTCCTCGGCGTTCCCTCCGACTACAGCCAGATTCGCTATGTTCCCATGCAAGATGGCCGCTGGCTCAACGATCTTGACAACGCTCAAAGACGGGCCGTGGTTGTACTGGGGGACGAAGCCCGGCGTGTCCTGTTTCTGGGGCGTCCATTCCTTGGCAGTTTCGTTCTGCTCAATGGAATTCGTTTCCAAGTCGTCGGCTCATTGAAGCGCATCGGGCACGGCGACAACAACACCCAGAATTTGAGGCTCTTCATACCCTTTGCCACGATGCAGCAGGATTTTCCGCCGCTGAATGTGGGCGAAATAAACGATGCCATTTCTTTCATCAACTATCAGCCAAAATCTCGTGCGGCGCATGAAATCGCTCAGCTCGAGGTCCACAAGATCATCGCTCGCAACCACGGATTCGACTACACCACTCCCGACGCCTTTGATGAATGGGACACGATTCGCACCGTGGATCAAATCGGCAAAATCTTCGATGCCATGAACTTGTTCCTGGGAAGCGTGGGTTTGGTGACGCTGGCTTTGGGCGCGATTGGCATCATTAACATCATGCTGGTGGCGGTGGCTGATCGAACGCGCGAAATCGGTTTGAGAAAAGCATTGGGCGCGACCAATCGCAGCATCCTGTTTCAGTTTTTTACCGAGGGTGCTTTTCTTACCCTGCTTAGTGGCGGCCTCGGCATGGGCGGAGCCGCTGCATTAATGGCCGCACTCTCGCTGTTGCCATCGCCTCCGGGATGGGACACCCCACGGCTCGTGCCTTCGACCGCAGCTCTGGCCATTGGGTCCCTCGCCATTGCGGGGGTGGTGGCCGGTCTCTACCCCGCGCGCAAGGCTGCTTTACTGCAACCTGTAGAAGCACTGCGGAAGGAATAGTCATGAAACGTGACTTACTTCAACAAGCTTACGGCGCGATGCGGCACGACTTACGCAAGACCTTGCTTACCATCGCGGGGATGGCTTGGGGAATCGCCACAGTGGTGCTTCTGCTGGCGTACGGCAATGGGTTTGGGACTGCCATCGAGAATATTTTTAAGGCCTTCGGCGCCAATGCCGTGGGGATTTTTCCCGGACGCACATCCCAGCAGGCCGGGGGGAACAAAGCTGGCACGGCGATTCGTTTCACTAACGACGATGTCGAATTATTGCGCAATGTGCTGCCGCTTGCCCGGCACGTTTGCCGTCAATCCGACAAGCAATCGACCGTTCAGTATGGATCCCGTTCATTTACTTTCCCGATTTTCGGCGCAGATCCTTGCATTGAAGAGATTTGGAACCTGCAAATGGATGCGGGGAGGTTTCTGGATGAGCAGGACAATCTGAGCCACGGTTTCGGCGTCGTGATCGGCTCAGAGGCCAAGGACAAGCTGTTCTCGGGAATTTCTCCTCTGGGAGAGTCGATCCGCATTGACGGGGTCAGCTTTCAGGTTGTGGGCGTGATCCAGGCGCGTATGCAAGAGAGCGACGATGACCAAAACCGGACTCTCTACATTCCTTACAACACCATGAACGTGTTGCAAGACAATCACTATCTGGGCGGAATCTGGCTCGACTCCGAAGGGCTGGACCATGCCCGGCTGACCGGAATCATACGCGGTGCTCTAGCCATTGCCCATAACTTCAAACCGGATGATGAACGTGCCGTGTTCATCTTCGATGCCCAGAGACAACTGGCTCAATTCGGCATTATTACCTTGGGCCTGAAGATACTGCTGGCATTCATCGGAACGATCACGCTCGGAATTGGTGGCGTCGGCCTGATGAATATTATGTTGGTGTCGGTCACCCAGCGCACTCGGGAAATCGGCGTGGAGAAGGCTCTGGGCGCGAGAAAGAGCGATATTCTGTTCCAATTTCTGGCGGAAGCCATGGTGATCACTGCGGTCGGAGGGATCCTTGGGGTGCTGCTGTCTTACGTCGTGTCTTTCTCCGTGGGAAGTCTGACGTTCTACAGTGCGCTGGCCTCACACGCAGAGGCGGGTGACATTCGCCTGCTAGTAGCTCCGAAGGTCGTAGTAATTTCCACCATCATTCTTGCGCTGGTCGGCATTGTGAGCGGCATGTTTCCTGCGATGCGGGCCGCGAACCTTGATCCGATTGAGGCTTTGCGATACGAGTAAATTGTTTTATAGCTGGATGGTCGGCAAGAACTGCGGCGGCTTTCTTGCTTTGATCGTCTGTTCGAATCCGTAGGCGATCTTGAGCAGAGTGGGCTCACTCCAGGCCCGGCCAAAGAATGAAATTCCCACCGGCAGGCCAAAAACAAATCCCGCTGGGACGGCAATATCCGGATAACCCGCCACCGCAGCGGCATTCGAGCTGCCACCCACGGTGTGGTCGCCAGTCGCGTAGTCGTTGACCCAGGTCGGCCCTGCGGTAGGCGCGACGATCGCATCCAGGTGGAACTGGTCCATCACAGCGTCGATGCCTTCTTTTCGTGAGAGACGATGGTTCGCACCGAGTGCGTCCAAATACTCTTTGGTTGTCAGGGGGCCCGTTGCCTCGGCCCTGACAAATAAATCCTGCCCGAAGTAGGGCATTTCTTTGTCTTTATGAAGTTCGTTAAAAGCGATGATTTCCTTCAACGATTGTGGGGCCCCGGGGCGGCCCGGCAAGTAGGCATTCAAGTCTGCCTTAAGCTCATACATAAGCACCATCATTTCGGTGTCGTCGAATTTACCATGTGAGGGAAGGTTTGCCGGATCGACGATGATTGCGCCGTGCTGCTTCATTTCCTCGAGCAAATGATTCATCAACTCGTCCGTGGCGTCGTTGGAGCCGAAGTATTTTCGTGCCACACCAATGCGGGCGCCGCGAAGTCCGTCCGGATCGAGAAACTTGGTGTAACCGGTTTCCGCTTTGCCGTTGCTTTCGGCTGTAGCGCTATCCCGCGGATCCGCGCCCGCCAGCGCACCGAGCAGGATGGCGGCGTCCCGGACCGTGCGCGCCATGGGCCCGGCGGTGTCCTGACTGTGAGCAATGGGAATGATGCCCGCACGGCTCACCAGCCCCAACGTCGGCTTGATGCCAACTATTCCATTCGCCGATGCAGGGCAAACTACCGATCCATCGGTTTCTGTTCCGACCGCGAGCGCACAAAGGTTCGCTGAAATTGCTGCTCCGGAGCCCGAACTTGAACCACAAGGATTGCGGTCCAGCGCGTAAGGGTTTTTGGTTTGACCACCCCGTCCGCTCCAGCCACTGGTGGAGTGGCTCGATCGAATGTTCGCCCACTCGCTGAGATTTGTTTTGCCCAGAATCACCGCTCCGGCTTCCCGTAATTTCTGTGCCACAAAGGAATCCTTCCACGGACGCGATCCGAGCAAAGCCAGCGATCCAGCGGTGGTCTGCATGCGATCTGCGGTTTCGATGTTGTCTTTGATCAGGACAGGGATTCCATGCAGGGGACCGCGAGCGCCTTTTGCTTTGCGTTCTTTATCGAGAGCGTCAGCAATCGCCAGGGCATCGGGATTGATTTCGATGACACTATTCAACGCCGGGCCGTTCTTGTCGATTTCTTCGATCCGCGACAAATACTTTTGGGTGAGCGCGCGCGCCGTTAGCTTGCCTGATCCCAGTGCTTTCTGCAGGTCGGCTACGGTAGCTTCATTTAAATCGAACGGTTCGATTTCAGGCGCTGCAACAGAATCGACCTGGGGCACAATCACTCCGGCGAAAGCCGGCAACACGACAGCGCTCATGCCTCCTAGAAGACTCGTCCGCAGGAATTGTCTTCGCGCCAGCGGCGGAACAACACCATTCGCGAGCACGGCTCTGTTTTTAATCAAATCTGATTTTTTGGATGCTTTGCTCAAGTCGGCTCCTATCAGCCTTGAGGCAGGGAAACGCGATTATAGGCGATTGCGCATCCATCCGCAGCCGGAAGAAATTGACAAGACAATGGACAAATGCTCTGGAAAAATCAAAAGAATTTGACGAATCGAATCCTAGCCGCTGAGATCCCGGCGGCCTCAGCCTCGGAGCTATTTTTGAAATGCGTGGAATTCAGGCTACTTGGCTTCGAGCTTCTTGCGGATGCGCCGGATTTCCATAAACGTCAGCGCGCCGGTGGTGCAAAGCACACTACCGAAAAGAATCATTACAATAGTGTCCATTTGTCCAAGTCCCCCATGGCTCCCGGCTGCTTGACCGCACGGAGCAGCAACCCGATGTGAAGCATATTATTACGAAAGCGTTGCTAACGCATTAGATTTACTTGAGTTTGCGCTTATGGTTCAGGGGACTGGTTCAAACCCTGAGGTAACTGCCAAAACCATCGCAAAATCGTATAATAAAAAGCGAGATGCCCAAGTACTCTATCGTCGTCCCTCTGCACAACGAGCAGGAGAATGTCACCGACCTCTACGATCGCTTGAAAGCGGTCATGGAGATCAATGGCGAAAGCTTTGAAATCGTTCTCGTGGACGACGGTTCTCGAGACCATACCTTTCATTTGTTGCGTGAGATCGCTGCCGTTGACAGCAGGGTCACCGTGGTCAAGCTGCGCCGTAACTTTGGCCAGACATCGGCGTTGGCAGCCGGTTTCGACCACTCTCGCGGCGAGTACATCATCGCCATGGATGGTGATCTGCAGCACGACCCTGCTGACATTCCTTTGTTTCTGGAGAAAATCGCGGAAGGGTACGACATTGTCAGTGGCTGGCGCAAAGTCCGAATCGACAATCTGTGGTTGCGCCGCATTCCTTCCCGATGCGCCAATTGGCTCATGGCCAAGTTGAGTGGCGTGGATATTCACGACTTCGGAACTACTTTCAAAGCGTATCGCCGGGACATTCTGGAGCAGGTGCCACTTTATGGCGAGTTGCACCGGTTTATTCCAGCGCTGGCTTCGTGGCATGGGGCTTCGATTTGCGAAGTGCCGATTCGCAATGTGAACCGCGAGCGGGGTGCCTCGCACTACGGAATTTCGCGCACTTTTCGCGTGTTTTTCGACTTGATGACCATTCGCTTCCTGCTGCGTTATCTCTCGCGTCCGCTGCACTTCTTCGGCACGTTCGGGATGCTGAGCATTTTCGCGGGGTCGGCGGTGGCTGTCTGGCTGTTGCTGGCGAAGTTCCTCTATCACTCCCACGTGATGAGCGAGCACGGCCCCATGATGATTTTCGGCGCGGTGCTGCTATTGGCCGGACTGAATCTGCTGGCAGTTGGTTTGCTGGGTGAAATGCAGGTACGGCATTATCACGAGCCCACTCGCCGTGCGCCGTATTCCGTGGATCGCGTTCTGCGGGCACAGAGCGAAGAGCACACCATCTCCGAATAAGGTCTGTGTCGGTTGGACTGCGGGGCGGGTGCGATTGAAAAAGCACTTCGCCGGGTTTGCAAAATCTTGCTTTGCGTCGCCGGGGCGCTAGCCGTGCTCGTTCTCTACCTCGGGTTCTTTTCGGGAGAGATCCGACAAAATGCTGTCAGTCCAGACGGGAGAAACCTAGCGGAGTGGAGGGGGGTACCATCCCGAGCTTTTCGCCCTCGAGATGAGGACGCGTTTCCCCCCTTTCCGACATCAGGTGCTAGTCGGCTCTCAGGCGGTAAGACCCTCAGTTGCCTGGTTGGACTCGCGGAATCTCCTCGTCGAGTGCGAAGATTGCGGCAATTTCGAAGTCAAGTGTGACACTTGTGACCAGGAATTCTATATCTTTAGGAAAGAAGCAAAGTGGCACGACGTAGCAATTGACTACGGCAAACGGTGACCCAAAGCCCTAGCTAGACGGCATCCGGGTGCTCCGGCAGAATCGGTTCCATTTCAGTGGGCTATTTCGCAAAGGCTTCTTTATTCACTACGTAAGGCATCTTCGTAACGTCCCCGCCGTAGTTTCCTTCCAGCACATCCATCAGACCCTGCACGCAGCGTCCCGCCATACCTTTGTTCGGGTCGGTCGAGAGACGCGTGATCTTGGCCGCGCTGGCAAAGTGGGGATACAACCGGCAGCGATCTTCAATTGCGGGATCGCGTAGTGGCGAGTCCTGGGGCAGCGGTTCTTTCTCATAAACATCGAGTGCAGCACCGGCAATCCAATTTTCCCGCAGCGCCTTTGCCAGCGCGGTTTCATCGACTACCTGGCCCCGCGAGGTATTCACCAAAAACGATGTAGCCTTCATCGTCCGTAAAGTGGGTTCATTGAAAAGATGGTACGTGGGAGTTGCACTTTCACCCTCACGGATCAACGGCACGTGCACACTGACAAAGTCCGCATGGCCGAGCGCTTCGTCCAGTTTTACGTACTTGATCCAGTTCAGTTCTTTGCAGATGCCGCGGGCGTGGCGTAAATCCATGGTCTCCTGAATCGCCTTCACATAGTCGTGGTTCTGGTAGGCGGGGTCGTAGCACAGGATGTTCATGTCGAATCCCGCGCACTTCTTGATCATGGCGAGGCCAATTCGCCCCGTGCCAATGATCGCAATCGTCTTGCCGGTTACTTCATCGCCAAGAAAAGGCAGATAGGGATGCCAATAGCCCCACTTGTTTTCGCGGGTCACATGCTCCGCTGTCCAGGTTTTTCGGGCCAGGGAACCTAGCATGAAGAACGCGAACTCGGCCGTGGCTTCCGTGAGCACGTCGGCAGTATGCGTGAACGGAACCTTGTAGCGATTGGCGTCGGGGCGGTTGATATTGTCGAATCCGACCGCGATTTGCGCGACCACCTTTAGAGTTTGTTTCCCGGCCTCAAAAACTTCAGCATCGATGGAATCGCGCAGGGTGGTAATCAAGCCGTGGATACCCGACTTTACTTTCTCGACGATCAGGCTCTTGGGCGGTGCCTCAGGGTGGGGATAAACCTCCACTTCATAGCCTCGCTTGCGCAGCAAATCGATCGATTCGCCAATATCGCAGGTAGCAAAAACACGAAAAGTTCTGGACATAACTTTACCTGAACTTCACTTCCCGAACTCCCAGCGCGTGGCTCTGTTGGCAAATGTCTTTTCGGCCAGCCCGAAAACCTTGTGCGGACGGACCACGAATACGGGTTCCTTCAGGGAAATCATTCCAGCTGCCATTCCCGACATGTCGAATTTGTACTTGCATTCATAAAGAGAGAGAAATTCACGAATGCGGGGCACATCGCGCATTTGTTCCACAACTCCTTCGACGATGACTGCCTCACCCGCATCTTCGTTGCAGATCACGCACTTCGGATTGTCGTTCAGGTTACGGGCCTTACGGGATTGGCTCCCGGTGCTGAAGCAAAATTCATTTTCCCACCAAAGGCCCCAAACCACCATCACGTGAGGCGCGCTATCGGGACACGTGGTGGCGACCCAATACTGTCGGCTCTTGGTAAGCCGGTCCGCCGCCCATTTCCAGGAGAGCAGTCCCTTGCTGGTTTTAGGCAATCCGTACCCCGGGGCATGTGGTCGAGAGGCTTTGGGGGCTACCTGTTTGCGAGCAGACTTGTTCTGTGGCATCGTCGGCACCCGGAAAACTGCTCGGAAATTATGCGACTACAGATTCCGTTTGGTCCATTGATCGATGCGATCCAGGGCCTTCACCAGATTTTCCAGCGAATTGGCCACACTGAAGCGCAGAAAACCTTCTCCAAATTCGCCAAAGGATGATCCGGATAGGCAGGCTACTCCTGCCTCTTCCAACAGAGCATCCGCCAGCTTCTTCGATTTACTGTCGGTTCCGGTGATATTGGGAAACGCATAAAACGCGCCTTTCGGCGTGCGGCAGGAGAAGCCTTTAATCCGGTTCAATCCGGCGACGAACACATCGCGCCGCCGCTGAAATTCGTCTCGCATGTGTTCCACGGACGACTGGTCGCCGCGGAGGGCTTCAATGCCCGCGATCTGCGTAAAGCTGGCGGTGCAGGAATTGGAATTCGTCATCAGCCGCGAAATGTGGTCGGCAAGGTCCGGACGCATCACTCCGTAGCCCATTCGCCATCCCGTCATCGCATAAGTTTTTGAAAAGCCATCGAGCAGAATCGTGCGCTCTTTGAATCCGGGCACGGACATGATCGAGTAAGGCTCGCCTTCGAAAACCAGCCGGCTATAGATCTCGTCCGAGAGCACCATGATGTTGCGGTCGCCGATTGCGTCGGCAATGTCATGAATGTTTTGCCGGCTCAGCACACCGCCGGTCGGATTCTGCGGCGAATTCAAAATGATCAGCTTGGTCTTGGCAGTGATGAGCGACGCGAGCTCGTCGATGTCTACACCAAAATCTTTTTCCTCGCGCAAGTGCATTGGCACCGCCCGCGCTCCGCCATAGTGGATCATGGACTCATAAATAGGGAAGCCAGGGTTAGGGTAAATGACTTCATCGCCCACATCAGCCAATGCCAGAATGCTGAAGAAAATAATTGGCTTGCCGCCGGGGACTACTACCACCTCGTCGCTGGAAACCGGCACTGCCCGCGTCTGGCTGACTTCTTCGGCGATGGCTTGGCGTAACTCTGGCAAGCCGGCGGATGGACCGTAATGCGTCCAACCCTGATGCAGGGCCTCGACCGCAGCCTCGACAATATTGGCAGGCGTGTCGAAATCAGGTTCGCCTATTTCCAGGTGGATAATTTCCTTGCCCTGGCTCTCGAGGGTACGGGCCCGGCTGAGAACTTCGAAGGCACTCTCCGTTCCCAGCCGTGACATGCGCTCTGCGAGGCGGAGTTCGTTTTGGGTGGTTGGCTGCATAGTGGCAAACGAATTATTGTACGCCCAAATAAAGTTTGGCGATCCGGTATGATCTGGATTCTATGCTTTCCCGCCGCACCGATTGGGGACTGACGCCAAATCGCTTCACCGAAGCCCAGCGCGAACTCCAGCGCGCGGGCAGGGAAGTGCTCGACCTCACCGTGTCGAATCCCACACGCGCGCAACTGCATTACGATGCTGAAACGATCCTGGGCTCACTCACCAGGCTCGAATCGATGGATTACGATCCGCAGCCGAAAGGCTTGCTCACCGCCCGAGAAGCGGTGGTGAAGTACTATCGCGAGCGGCGCCCAGTCCACGATCACCCAGGCCTCGATCTCGATCCTGAATCTGTTGTGCTTACCACCAGCACCAGCGAAGGCTACTCCTATGTGTTCCGACTGCTCTGCAATTCCGATGACGAAATTCTGGTCCCGAAGCCAAGTTATCCATTGTTTGAGTTTCTCGCCGATTTGCAGGATGTAAGGCTCGTCCCTTACCCGCTAATCTACGATCACGGCTGGCAGATCGATTTTCCATCGCTGCACAAATCCGTTAACCCGCGCACCCGCGCCGTCGTGCTAGTCCACCCCAATAACCCCACGGGTTCCTATGTCCACGCGTCCGAGCGAGACTCGCTCAATGAGTTTTGTAGCGAACACGACCTGTCGCTGGTCGTGGACGAAGTCTTTCTCGATTACGCGCACGACGGGGTCGCGCGGCCCAGCTACGCCTCTAATCAAGGAGCATTGACGTTTACACTCAGCGGACTGTCCAAGATTTCCGGGCTTCCGCAGATGAAATTAGCCTGGGTGGTGACCAGCGGCCCGGCGGAAAAGGTGGCCTCCGCGATGGATCGCATGGAAGTGATCGCCGACACCTATCTTTCAATGAATGCGCCGATCCAACTGGCCGCCCCGACTTTGCTCGCGCAGCGGGAAAACATTCGACCACTCCTGATGGATCGTGTGCGCAAGAATCTGCAGGAATTCGATCGCCAGCTTGCAACGCAGAAATCCTGCCAACGGCTGGATGTGGAGGGTGGATGGTATGCCCTGCTGCGTGTCCCGGCTACGCAGCCCGATGAAGACCTGGCGATTGAAATTCTGCAAGAAACGTCTGTGCTGGTGCACCCGGGACATTTTTATGACTTTCCGAGTGACGGATACTTGGTGTTGAGCCTGATTACGCCTCCCCCTGATTTTCAGGAGGGAAGTCGTCGGGTGCTGGAGCTTCTGAATCGGTAGTTGTTTTTCTGGGAAGCCCACTTGAAATCTTTTGCCCACAGCCTATAATTCGTTCGCCAATGACGAACATCGAAAAATACGCTCCGGGTTCCTTCTGCTGGGTCGAGTTATGCACCACCGACCAGAATGCCGCCAAGAGTTTTTACAGTTCTCTATTCGGATGGGGCGTGAACGATTCGCCCTTGGGGCCTGGCGAATTCTATTCCATGTTTAAGCTGGAAGGCCGCGATGCAGGCGCTGCTTACACCATGGGTAAAGAGCAAAGAGCGCAAGGTGTGCCTTCGCACTGGAATATCTATATCGCAGTGGAAAGCGCGGATGCAGCTGCGGATCGTGCGGCCAAGCTGGGAGGGAAGGCGCTGGCTCCTGCATTCGATGTTTTCGATGTCGGACGCATGGCCAACATTCAGGACCCGACTGGAGCAACGTTCGCCGTCTGGCAAGCGAAACAGCATAAGGGTATGGGAATTACCGGCGTGGATGGGACGCTCTGCTGGGCGGACTTAAGCACGTCTGATCCGGCCGAGGCCAGCAAATTCTACACAGGTTTGTTTGGCTGGAAGATTGCCGCCAGTGAAAATGATCCGTCAGGCTATCTTCACATTCAGAATGGGGAAAACTTTATCGGCGGCGTTCCACCCGCAATGTATCGCGATCCTAATGTGCCACCGAACTGGCTGCTATATTTTCTGACGTCGAACTGCGATGCGACCGCCGCCAAGGCCAAACAGCTGGGCGCGAAAGTCAACATAGAGCCCATGACGATAGAGAATGTTGGACGCATGGCGATTCTGGCCGATCCGCAAGGGGCGGTGTTCTCCATTTTCCAGCCTTCGCCGAGAAAATAGTTCATAACGTTAAGCTCGAAGACTCTGAATGAGTAGCCCAGCCAAGGGTATTGCAAAGAATCAGACCGCAACCAATCTTGTGCTCTGGACCCTTCTATCGCTTTACGCTGCTGCAAGGGTATTGCAGATTTTCCCTAAAGTTCCCGTGCTGGCGGTGGTTGCGTTGCACGTACTTCCTCCGGTCGGGTTTGCTCTGATCCACGGCAGCATTTTCTATCGCTTCCGAGGCATACTCACTTTCGTTGCCCTCTGCCTGGTAATTGGGAACATCTTTGAAAATCTAGGCGTTCGCACTAGCTTTCCCTACGGACATTATTACTTTACAGATCGGATGGGGCCAAAGCTCTTTGCAGTCCCAATTTTCCTTGGACTCGCGTATGTGGGAATGGCCTATCTCTCCTGGACGCTGGCACGGTTAATCGTCGGAGACGTGCACGGCTCTCTGGCCGGGGCCCGTGTCGCAATGCTGCCTTTGGTTGCGGCTTTCATTATGGTCGCATGGGACTTTTCTCAAGATCCAGTCTGGGGAACCATTCTGCATTTGTGGATCTGGCTGCAGGAAGGGGCATATTTCGGTGTGCCGATAAGCAACTTCCTCGGCTGGTATCTCGCGGCCTATGTCATTTACCAGTCCTTCGCACTCTATCTGCGGAACCGCTCAACCAACCCCGATCCGTCACCGTCCGGCTATTGGCAGTTGGCAGTGCTTTTCTATGCGATTTCGGCAGCAGGAAACGTATTACTTGTTATACCGCAGGCTGGAATCTCCGTGGTATCCGATCCAACAGGGGTGCAGTGGCGGGTGAGCGACATCACGGGTACCTGTGCCTTGGTTTCCATCTTTGTCATGGGGGCATTCGCACTCATGGCATGGACAAGGCTTCCTGATCAAATGTCGGAAACCAGAAAAACTACCGTTAACGATGCAGAATCCGCTGTCGCCGGCATTGCGTAACTAACGGTCTTAGCGCTTTACGAGAAACGGATTGCTCTCCCGTTCTTCGCCAATCGTAGTCAGCGGGCCGTGCCCAGGGACGACCACTGTGTCATCCGGCAACGCGAGTACTCTTTCCTGCAGCGAGTTGATGATCTTCTCGAACGAACCGCCAGGCAGATCCGTGCGGCCAATGCTTCCCGCGAACAGCGTGTCCCCGGCAATCAATTTCTTTTCCAGCGGAAAATAAAGGCAGATGCTGCCTTCGGTGTGACCTGGGGTATGCAATACGTTCGCAACTAATGGGCCTGCCTTGACGGTGTCGGCTTGCCCCAAGCTCTGATCAATTTCAACTTTGCCGGGCGATGCCATCCCAAGCCACGAGGCTTGCACATCCAACATCTTGAG
>Ga0182024_10000923_pt1 | contig 75940 bp, 69 predicted proteins | sample P32metaG_FD_120480 | JGI IMG/M metagenome (GOLD analysis project Ga0182024, IMG submission 120480) | Permafrost microbial communities from Stordalen Mire, Sweden - P3-2 metaG (Illumina Assembly) | ecosystem: Environmental > Terrestrial > Soil > Wetlands > Permafrost | place: Sweden: Stordalen...
CGAAGACCGGCCCATCTTCGAACAACTCAAAGCCCGCCTCATCGCCGGCTTCGACCCCCAAACTCCCATGGAAAGCAAACTCGCGCACGACATCGCCTGGGACACCTGGCGGCTCGATCATCTGCGTGCCATCGAAATGAACGTCTACGCGTTAGGCATGGAGGAAGAAGACGAAGAAGAAGCCGAAGCCGGAAATCCGGACGCCATGGACCAGGCCTTATCCGACGCCCGCACCTTCCGCGCCGAAGCCAAACGCTTCGAACTCATGAGCCTCTATGAACAGCGAATGAATCGCAACATGCACCGCAATCTCGCCACCCTCCGCGATCTCCAAAAAGAACGAAAGCAAAACTACGAGCGCGACAAGAAAGAGGAAGTCATGATCGCCCGCCTTCATGAATTCAATGAGATGCCGATCAAGGCGACCACGCGACCCTCCCGCAATGGGTTCGTTTTTTCAACTGAGGAAATCGCCGTCGCGGCGGTTCGCCAGCGCTTCGTCGATACCTCGGTCGCCCTCCTGAAAAACACCAAAGCCCGCTTCTTGTATGGCAATCTGTACGCCGGCGACGGCGACGGCGACTATTTCCTGAAAACGCAGGCCGAGCGCCAGCCCATTTCGCAGGAGAAGAGGCTTGAGATCAATAACACTCCGCTCGAAGACCTGGTCCGCCGCCGCCAAAACCAGCCAGAGGAATTCTTACAGCCCAAACAATAACGCGGCGCAGGCAGCGCGCATCGAATCCCTTGACACCGCTGCAACGAACTGTTAACGTTTATAACATTACGATGTTTAACACACCAGACCGCAAGCCGCCGACCCCTCTCGAACAGTTGATCCTGGACTACGTCTGGACCCACCCCGGCTGCACCGCGGAAGCCTGCCGCGAAGGCCTGGCCACCGAACGCGCCCTGAAAGATTCCACCATCCGCACGATCCTGCGCAAGCTCGAAGAGAAGTCCTACGTCACCCACGAAGTCGACGGCCGCACTTTTATTTACCGCGCGGCCGATACCAAACGCAACGTAGCGGTACAGGCGGCGCGTCAGTTGATCCAGCGCTTTTGCAACGGGTCCGTCGAAGAACTGCTGGTCGGGCTGGTCGATAACCAGGTGCTGCAACCGAAACAACTGCAACGCCTCGCCGAAAAGATTGCGTCACGGAAGGAGAAGAAGTTATGAGCGTCCTGGTATTTCTGGCGGAGTGGGCGCTCCGTTCGTCGATGCTGATTCTGGGAGCCGCGCTGCTGCTGTGGGTATTGCGGGTGAAAGATCCGTCGATCCGCCTGGCCGCGTGGACCGCCATGCTTTGCGGGTCGCTGCTGATCCCGGTCATGACAGCGGTGCTGCCCGAAGTGCAATTGCGAGTGGCGCGACCGGCGGTGCTCGCGGCTGCCGTGCCGGCAGTATTCGAAGAATATGCTCCCGTCACATCGCCTGTGGCTCCCGACGCGCCACCACTTCAGATGAAATCCGCGCCAATCGATTGGACGCGCGCCGCAGTGTACCTATATATTGCCGTGGCGTTCGCGATGTTGTTACGCCTTTCCCTCGGGCTTCTGATGAGCCGGCGGTTTCTGCGCCGAGCCCGCGCCACCGGAAATCCCGGCATTCGCGAATCCGATCGCGTGGCCGCGCCGGTGACGCTGGGAATTATTCGCCCGGCTATTGTTCTTCCGGCAAACTGGCGGAATTGGGAAAGCGCCAAACTCGAAGCGGTCCTTGCGCACGAGCAGTCGCATATCCGCCGCTACGATCCCGCGGTGCAGTTCGTGTCCGCCATTCACCGCGCCATCCTCTGGTTCAGTCCGCTGAGCTGGTTCCTGCACACCCGAATCGTGCGCGTAGCCGAAGAAGCCAGCGACGACGCAGCCGTAGCCGCCACCGGAGATCGCGCCGTTTACGCCGAAGTGCTGTTGGATTTCATTCAGCGAGCCACGCCGCAAGCGAATCTGGCCGGAGTTTCGATGGCGCGTTATGGCAGCCCGGTCGGACGCATCCATCGCATTCTCGACGCGACTTCGCTTTCGCGCGGAGTCACGCGCTGGAGCTTCATCGCGATTCTGGCTTTGGGAGCCCCGCTCGCATATCTGGCGGCGTCGGCGCAGACTGTCACGGTCGTGCAGCACGCGATTGCGGCTCCGATATTCGTTCCGTCAAGTGTTCCGGGGAAACCGCTTCTGATCGCTCAGGCAACGCCGACGCCCGCGCCGCAGCCGGCCGCGACCGCAAGACCGAAATTCGATGTCGCCTCCATCAAACCCTGCGATCCGAACGCGGCGATGCCTGGCGGAAGATCCGGCCCGACACCGACGCCGAGGTTTCGCCGGGAATGCGTGACAGTGATGACTTTGATCCAGGATGCGTATCTTCGATTTGCGGATGGTACGAGGGGATCACCTGCAGCGACAGTTCTTATAAAAATAGAGGGCGGCCCCGCATGGCTGAATTCCGATCAATATACGATCGAAGCGGAAAGCGACGGTGCTTTCACGAATCAGATGAAAGCGGGCCCCATGATGCAGACGCTGCTGGAAGACCGCTTCCAGCTTAGAGTCCATCGCGAAACCCGCGAAAGCCAGGTGTATGCTCTCACGGAGGCTAAAGGCGGCTCAAAGATTCAACCGCCAAAGCCAGGACCGTGCGTTCCTTCGGACTTCACGGACTCACCGCTTCCGTTCCTGTCGCCGCCCCCGGGTATGGAGAACATGCAATGCGCCTTCCTCTGGGAAGCGACGAAGGGACCGAACGTGATTGTGTCCGCGCGGAACGTGACCATGCAGGAAATAATCGGGAGCCTCATAAGAACCATGGATCGCCCGGTCATCGACAAAACCGGGATCACGGGAAAGATAGATTTCCGCCTGACGTATGCACCGGATGACAGGACGCCCAATGCGGCACGACCCCTGACTGCCGACCAACGGAAGGAAATCGACAACATTCGCGCCAACGTTTACAACGGCAAACCCATGCCAGCGCCAGCCGAGTCCGCGGACGGTGTTCCCGCAGCGGAAGACCCGGCCGGCCCGTCCATCTTTACCGCGCTCCAGCAACAACTCGGTCTGAAGCTGGAATCGGCCAAAGGCCAGCGTGAATACCTTGTGATCGACAGCGTTTCGCGGCCAACCCCTAACTAAAATGACAACCATAATATTCCTCATCGAATGGGCGCTGCGCTCCGCGATCCTGATTCTCAGCGGCGTGCTGCTCCTGTGGGCGCTGCGAGTGAAAGATCCGTCGATCCGCCTCGCCGCCTGGACCGCAATCCTCCTCGGCTCGCTCCTGATGCCCGCGTTGAAAACGGCCCTCCCCGGCGTGCATCTCGCGGTGATACCGGCGGTCAGCCAGCCGGACCAGGCGCTGTTCGTGTTCAACGAATTGAACGATGCCACACAGCCGGTCTCAATCTCACAGCCGCGCCCCATTACCCCGGCAACACCTTTCGACTGGCCGCGCGCCGCATTCATTCTCTACGGAGCCATCGCCTTCGCCCTGCTCCTGCGCCTGCTGATCGGTCTCGCGATGAGCTACCGTTTTCTCCGCGCGAGCCCCACGACAGCCCACCCGAACATTCGCGAATCGGATCGCGTAACTGCTCCCGTAACGCTGGGCATTCTTCACCCCTCAATCGTGTTGCCCGAAATCTGGCGCGAATGGGAAAGTTCCAAACTGGAAGCGGTTCTCGCGCACGAGCAATCGCACATCCGCCGCTACGATCCAGCCGTGCAGTGTGTATCCGCGATCTTCCGCGCCATCCTCTGGTTCAGCCCGCTGAGTTGGTTCCTGCACACGCGAATCGTGCGCACAGCCGAAGAAGCCAGCGACGACGCAGCCGTAGCAGCCACCGGCGACCGCGCCATCTACGCCGAAGTACTTCTGGATTTCATCAAACGAGCCACACCCGGCGCGAACCTCGCGGGAGTTTCGATGGCGCGCTACGGCAGTCCGGTCGAACGCATCCATCGCATCCTCGACGCGACGTCGCTTTCACGCGGAGTCACCCGCTGGAGCGTACTGACGATTCTCGCTCTGGGAGCTCCGCTCGCGTATCTGGCGGCATCCGCGCGCCCGCAGGATATTCCCGTGCCAACCCTCCCGACGATGAAAAGCGTGATCGTCCCCGCCTTGCCCGCGGCACCGCAGATCGTCGCACAGTCCGCGCCACCTCCGCCTCCAGCGCCGCCGCCGCCCCCACCCGCGCCACCCGCGCCGCCGAGGCCGAAATTCTCAGTCGCTTCCATCAAGCCCTGCGACCCCAACACGGCAGGCCCTGGCGGAAGATCCGGACCCCAGCCAACCGCCAGGTTCCGCAGAAACTGCGTGCCCATCATGTCTCTGATCTCCGACGCCTATATTCGCTTTCCAGACGGCGGTCCAGGTAAATCGCCGATGCTGACACCTCTCACAAAGATCGAAGGCGGCCCCGCGTGGCTCACTTCGAGTACTGACCTATACACGATCGAGGCGGAAACCGAAGAGACGTACACGCCTCAGATGATGATCGGACCCCTGACGCAGACGCTTCTCGAAGACCGTTTTCAACTGAAGCTTCATCGCGAAACACGCGAAGGTCCCATCTACGAACTCACCGTCAGCAAAGGCGGCGCCAAAATTCAGCCCGCGAAGATTGGCCCCTGCGTTGCGGCCGATTTCGGGGGCGCGAAGTTGCCGTTCCCCTTCCAGGCTGACGACACCAGGCAATGCAACATGATGTGGACTACCCAAAAGGGACCGAATACGCTCGTTACCGCGCGTTCCAGCACAATGGAAAACTTCGCCGCCGGTCTGACCGCCGTCTCGGGTCGTCTCGTGGTCGACAAAACCGGCATCACGGGAACCGTGGACTACCGTCTCGAATTCGCGTCCGACGACAGCATGCCCAAGCCGCGCGCAGTCGAGTCCGCCGACGCCGTCCCAACAGCCGATGACCCAACCGGGCCGTCCCTCTTCACCGCCATACAGGATCAACTCGGCCTGAAGCTCGAACCCGCCAAAGGCCCGCGCGAATATCTCGTGATCGACAGCATTTCGAGGCCGACCCCGAATTAGCGGAAAAAACACGCTAAAATAAGCGAGACCGGGCTTCCATGACACAAACAATGAAGAAATTGATGCTGCCGATAATCGCCCTCGCGGCGTTGTCGGCCACCGTATTGCTCGCCCAGGACCACGATATTACGGGCACCTGGCAGGGAACGTTAACGCTACCGGGGCCAGCCACCAGAACCCTGCGGACCGTCCTCAAAATCTCGAAGGGGGACGGGAGCGCTCTGAAGGCTGTGTTTTACAGCATCGACCAGGGAGGGCAGGGCATACCGTGCAGCTCGATGACTCTCCAGGGTTCCACCGTAAAGTTCGCCATCGCCGCGATCGACGGTACGTACGAGGGAAAGCTGAGCAATACCGACGCAACCTCCATCACAGGGATGTGGACCCAGGGAGGTGCGCCGCTGGCGCTGGACCTCACTCTGGCTACCGACAAGACCGCGTGGGTGATTCCCGAGCCCCCGCCGCCCCCGAAAGTCATGGCGGCCGACGCGAAGCCGGAGTTTGACGTCTCGACAATCAAACCGAGCAGCGGCGAGGGTTTTGGATTTCTGGTGAACCGAAGCGGTCTCCTCAACACGCACAATACGACTCTCAAGGATCTGATCAAGATTTCATACGGCCTTCACCCGCGGCAGATTACAGGCGGCCCGTCGTGGATGGAAACCGATAAATACGATGTGACCGGAAAGCCCAATCTCGAGGGAATACCGGCCATGGGCCAGCTAATGTCGATGGTGCAGAAGATGCTGACAGATCGCTTCCAACTCGCTTTTCATCGCGAGAAGAAGGAGCTCTCCGTATACGCGCTCACCATTGGCAAATTGGGTGAAGCGGGGCTTAAGCTCACGGAGAACACCAGCAATCCCAAAGGCCTGCCGGGCTTTGGCGGCGGCGGACCGCGGGGCCTGCGTGTCGGTAACGCGACCATGGCGGAGTTCGCCGGCTTTTTACAGTCGAACGTCATGGATCAGCCGGTAGTGGATCAGACGGGGCTCGGTTCGAAGAGATACGACTTCATCCTGAAGTGGACGCCGGATGCGTCTCAGGCTGCGCCGGGCAGGCCCGAAGCCGCGCCCGCTGCCGATACTCTCGACGCTCCTCCGGATATTTACCTGGCCATCCAGCAGCAACTCGGGCTGAAGATGGAATCCACGAGGGCGCCGGTCGATGTATTCGTGATCGATAAAGTCGAAAAACCATCCGACAATTAAAGGAAGAGACATGAAGAGAGTCACACGATGCATGATCGCCGTCGCGGCGCTTTCCGCGAGCGCGCTGTTTGGCCAGGACATATCCGGAACATGGCAGGGCACGCTGCACGGCCCCAGAGATCTGCGCGTCGTAATGAAAGTTTCGAAAGCCGATGGCGGCTCCGGCTTCAAGGCGATGATGTACAGCATCGACCAGCCCGGGCCGGGTATACCGGCGGCTACGATTACGTTCCAGGGCGGCGCGGTCAGGATTACGGTTCCAGCCATCGGCGGCACCTACGAAGGCAAACTCAGCAATACCGACGCCACCAGCATGACGGGCACGTGGACGCAGGGCGGTCCGAACCCCACGCCGCTCGACCTCACCCTCGCCAACGACAAGACAGCCTGGGTGATTCCGGAACCGCCTCCACCGCCGGTCCCGATGGCGGCCGACGCTGTTCCGTCGTTTGAAGTGGCGACGATCAAACCAAGTAATCCCGACGCTCCGGGGATCGGCATTCGCATGAACGGCCGCAATTTTTCCACCCTCAATACAACGCTGAGCGATCTCATCACCTTCGCCTACGGCATCCATGCGCGGCAAATCACCGGCGCGCCCGGCTGGGTGGAGACAGACAAATTCGATCTCGCCGCAATTCCCGACAAACCGGGCATGCCGAACGACAAGCAGATCAAAGGAATGATGCAGAAGTTGCTCGCCGACCGCTTCAAGCTCACCTTCCACCACGACAAGAAGGAATTGGGAGTGTTTCTCATCACCCTCGGCAAAACCGGGCCGAAGTTGACGAAGAACGATTCCAACCCGGACGGTCTCCCCGGTCTCGGCATGAACGGAATGGGCAGAGTCTCCGCCCGCAACGCGACAATCGCGGACTTCGCTGGCCTGATGCAGGGCCGTATTCTGGACCGGCCGGTAGTGGATCAGACCGGCCTTGCCGGGAGATTCGATTTCACCCTGCAATGGACGCCGGACGACAGCCAGTACGGAGGCCGCGGCGGTCAGGCCCCGCCGCCGGCGAACGGCGCCAACGCTCCTCCCAATTTGTTCGACGCGATGCAGGAACAACTCGGACTGAAGATCGAATCCACCAAAGCGCCGGTCGATGTGCTGGTGATCGATCACGTCGAAAAGCCATCTGACAATTAAAGGAACAACATGAAGGCACTAACACGATGGATGATCACTCTCGCGGCGTTGTCCGTGAGCACGTTGTTCGCCCAGGATATTTCGGGCACATGGCAGGGCACTCTGCATCTCGGTGCCGGCAGAGATTTGCGAACAGTACTCAAAATCTCGAAAGGCGACGGCGGCGCGCTGAAGGCCGTGTTCTACAGCATTGACCAGCCAGGAGCGGGAATTCCCGTCAGCGCGATCAGCCTGCAAGGCACTACAGTCAAGATGGCAATCGCCGCTATCGGAGGCACCTACGAAGGCAAGCTGGCCAACACGGACGCGACCCTGATCACGGGCTTCTGGAGTCAGGGACCTCCGCCTCCGCAGGGCCCAGGCCCGATCGCTCTCGACCTCACGCTCGCGAACGAACAAACCGCGTGGGCAATCCCGGATCCGCCGCCACCACCGCCTCCGCCAATGGCAAAGGACGCGACTCCGAGTTTTGAAGTCGCCACAATCAAGCCAAGCAATCCTGCCGCGCAAGGCAAAGGATTTCGTACCAGAGGCCGCAACCTCAGTACTCTCAACACCTCTGTGGCCGATCTCATCGTGTTCGCATATGGCCTTCACCCGCACCAGATCATAGGCGCGCCGGGCTGGGCGGAAACGGAAAAGTACGACGTGGCCGGAGTTCCCGACAAGCCAGGCACGCCGAACGTCGAACAATTCAAGCTCATGATCCAGAAGCTTCTGGCGGATCGCTTTCAGCTCAAGTTTCACAAAGAAAAGAAAGAGCTCACTGTCTACGCGATCACCGTGGGAAAGACCGGATCGAAACTAAGCCCGAGCGACGCCAGTGCGGGCGGCAATCCCGGCCTGTTTTTCCGGGGACTTGGCGATTTGCCCGCGAAGAATGCAACCGTCGCGGAGTTTGCCGACGTGATGCAGTCGGCCGTTCTCGATCGGCCAGTGGTAGATCAGACAGGGCTCAAGGGAAGGTTCGATTTCACGCTGACCTGGGCTCCGGATGAGAATCAGTTCGCAGGGCTGGGAGCGAAACCCCCGGCGGTGGCCGATAACGATCCGCGTCCCAATCTGTTCACCGCGTTTCAGGATCAGCTGGGGCTGAAGCTGGAATCGACAAAGGCGCAGGTGGATGTGATCGTAATCGACCACGTGGACAAGCCCTCTGAAAACTGACCGCGCAGGGCACGGGACTAAGATGAAATTGTCATGCGAATCCTCAGTTTTATGTGTGCAACTGTCCTGTTCACCGGTGTAGCCTGGGGTCAGTTTCCCGATGGGCCGGGGAAAGACCTGACCCTCAAAGTTTGCAGCGGCTGTCACGAACCGGAGAGGGCGGCGTCACTCCATCAGGACAAGGACGGCTGGGACGCGACGATCTCCGCGATGGCCGGTCGTGGCATGGAAATCAGCGACACCGACTACGCGACGGTGCTGACCTATCTCTCGACGGCGTTCCCCGCCGACGCCCCGAAACCGCTGAACATCAATACGGCGAGTGCGATCGACATGGAGAGTGCGCTGTCACTATTGCGTAGCCAGGCGGCCCTGATTGTGGCGTATCGCGATAAGAACGGCAAGTTCAAATCGCTCGATGACCTGAAAAAGATCCCAGGCCTCGACTTCGCAAAAATCCAGGACAAGAAGGATCGGATCGCGTTTTAATTACTGAATCTCCGCTGCCAGATTGCCGGTTTGCCGCAGCAAGTCCAGCCGCGCGCGCTCCTGAGTGAACTGCGCATCGTAAAACGCAATCCACTTTTCGCTTTCGTCGATCCGCGCCTGTTCCACATCGCGCAGCGTCGCGCGGCCATCGTTCATCTGATCCAGCACGAGGGTGAGCTTCTCGCGCGCCAGATCTAAATCTTCCTTCGCAAGATCGCCCGAAAGTTTCGCGCGGTCCACGCCCTGGTAGCTCTGGTGGACGCCCATCGCAATCCGATCCTTCGCGCTCTGTAGTTCCACCTGCAGGTGTTGCTCGTCGGTAGTAAGTTGCGCGGTCGCCGCTTTGATCCCGGTGCCAGCGAATAAAGGTATCTGAATTGACGCCCCGAGCTCACCATTGTTCCGCTGAAACTTCGCGAAGTACTGCTCCATATCGTTGTATTTCCCGAACAACGCATACTGCGCCACCAGATCCACCTGCGGGAGCCGGCGGGCTTCAGTGCCCTTGATTTCCAGACCCTTGGCGATCAGCGACGATTGCAGCCGCTTGATGTCGGGACTGGCGGTGAGCGCGGTTTGCACGGCGGCGGCCTCATCCCGCGGAAGCCCTGGCGGCGTGCGGTCGGCCGTTGAAGGAGCCACCAGATCGCCGACGGTGTAGCCGAGAGCGATGGCGAGATTGTGTTCCGCCAGATCGCGGTCGGCTTCGAGGTTGCTCAGACGAAGGCGCGCGCGGGCGATGTTCACTTTCGCCTGGCTTGCGTCGATGGGGAGTTCGCGGCCTTCGGTGACGCGCGCGTCAATGGTGTCTTCCACCTTCTGGAAACTGTCGATCTGGTTACGCGCGGTTTCGATCATGCGGTTGGCGCGGTCGGCATCGAGGTAGAGGCCGGCGATCTGCCAGGCGATCTCATCGCGCTTCTGCTCCGCGGCGAACGTGGCGCCTTTCGCGACTTCGCGCTGCTGCTCGACGGCGTAGTGCTGTGGCCGGTTGAAAATGTATTCGGTGCCTTTGGCCTGGATGATGGAAGGCGCGGAACCTTCGATGCTGAGCGGCATGCCGTTGGTGTACGCGAGGCCGGAGCCCATGCCGATGTGCGGATAGAACGGGTCCTGACTCAGACGGATTCCCTGGGTGGCTCTCAGTTCGTCGAGCTTCGCCAGGACGACGTCGGGATTACGTGTGAGCCCCTGATCGACGGCCTGTTTCAGGGTGAGCGTGTAGGTTTCGGCGTGGGCTGTAACGGCCAGCACGGCGAACAAACAGAAATTGCGCATGAACTATTCGTAGCGCAGTGCTTCGGTTGGATTCAAGCGGGAGGCTCGGCTGGCCGGTAAAATGCCGAAAACAAGGCCCACCAGGCTGGAAACCGTGAAGGCGATCACAATTGACCAGATGGAAATGGGGATCACCAGGTTATCGACGAAAAACTGCACGCTGAGAGGCATCGCGACGCCGAGGATGATGCCGATAGTGCCGCCGGTGAGGCTGATCAGAACGGCTTCCAGAAGAAACTGCATGAGGATGTCGCGGCGGGGCGCGCCGACGGCTTTGCGGAGTCCGATTTCGCGCGTGCGCTCCGTCACGGTGACCAGCATGATGTTCATGATGCCGATTCCCGAAATCACGAGCGCGATGGTGGAGACCAAGATCAGCACCAGCGTCAGAACCACCGCGATACTTTTGGCTGCTGCCAGAATCGCACCCAGATTTTCCACTTTGTAGGTAGCGCCGACACGATGGCGGCTTTGCAGAAGTTCCTGCACTTCGGTCGTGACCGATTCCACGTCTTTCGGGTTGCGCACCTGAACATAGAGAGGATCGATGCGTTCCACGGGCACGAAGTATTGCTGCACCGTGATGGGGATGAGCACGGTTTCGTCGTTGAGTTCGGATTGTCCGAACGTATCCACTTTCTCTTTGAACGTGCCGATGACGGTGAACTGAAGGCCGCGAATCTTAATGGTTTTCCCGACGGCGGCGCTCTGGCTTCCATAAAGGCTGGTGGCCAGCTTCTGTGTCAGCAGGGCGACCTTCTGGCGCAAGCCGATGTCGCCGGCGTCGAGGAAACGTCCCGCCAGGACTACGATGTTGCGGACCGGTTTGTAGTATTCGTCGGAGCCGATGACGAGGAGGCGCTGTTCGCGGCCGTTGATGAACATCGAATCGTAATTGCTTTCGATGCCGGTGGCGGCGGTAATGCGGGCGGAGAGCTGGTCGCGGATGGCCTGCACGTCGCCGGTCTTGATGAAATCGGCGCTGACTTCGGCAGAGGAGGACTGCGTGCCGATCTCGTAAGACGCGAAGACCATGTTGGAGCCGACGCCCTCGATCTGATCGAGAATATAGTCCTGGCTGGTGAGCGAAATGGTGACCACCAGGATGACGGACGCGGTGCCGATGACCATGCCGAGGCCCGTGAGCATGGAGCGCACGGGGTTATGACGCAGAGCCAGGACGCTGAATCGAAGTGCTTCGCCGAATTGCAAAATTAGTTGCCCAAAGCCTTATTTCTCAACTTTAGTGCATCGGCGCAGACGGGAGTCGGGACATCTGTCGTGGAGATGAGTGCCCACAAGTGCTGACTTAAGGACAAAATCATTGCCGGATCGCCGTCGACGCCGACAGGATTTGCGGGGCGCTACAAGTGAATAGGGCGTTTCTCGTCAAATTACCGGATGGCGTCGGTAAACGCCGGGCGACTGTACAGGATCTACGCTGCCGCGACGCCCCACGGCTGTTCTGCGGCCTCAACCGTCTGCGAGATCAGCATGGCAATCGTCATCGGACCCACCCCGCCCGGCACCGGCGTGTATGCGGCGCAGCGGCCGATCACTCCCGTCAGTTCGATATCGCCGACACCGGGTGGATGGTAACCTGCATCGACGACTACCGCTCCGTTTTTGATCCAGGCGGCTTTGATGAACTCGGGCTTGCCCACCGCTCCAATCACAATATCGGCGCGCTTTACGACCGATTCCAAATCGTGTGTCCTGGAATGGCAGACGGTGACCGTTGCGTTGGCGTTCAGCAGCATGGCCGCCATCGGCTTGCCGAGAATCGGACTGCGGCCGACCACCACAGCCTCTTTGCCTTCGAGCGCGATTCCGTAGTGCCTGAGCATCGTCAGGATTCCGCCCGGAGTTGCAGAGTGAAACGCCGGCTCGCCAAGCGCCATTCGCCCATAGCCCAGACTAGTGACGCCATCGACGTCCTTTCTCAGCTCTATTGTGTCGAAACACAACCTTTCGTCCACCTGTTTCGGAACGGGGTGCTGCAGCAGGATGCCGTAGACGCGCGGATTGGCGTTCAGTGTTTTAACAGTCCTGAGCACATCATCCGTAGAGGCCGTCTCCGGAAGGGTAATTGGCAGCGAGTCCAGGCCGACCCGCTTGCAGGCGTTTCCCTTCATCCTGACGTACGTCGCCGAGGAGGGGTCGCCCCCAACGAGGATGGTTGCGAGCATCGGCACTTCGCCCCTGGATCTTTCCCTGAGAGCGGCCACGCGTATGGCTAGTCCTGCTTCGATTTCGCGCGAGAGTGCTTTTCCATCCAATACGATTGCTGCCACCAAATCTCCTATCCGATGAGCGTTGCCTGTGGTCGCGGCTATTCCGGGGGCGGAACGAAACTGCGACAATCCGATGATGCGCCTCGTGACGCCGCTCGAACCGCCTTTTCAAATAATATAGTGAGTCAAACTCAGGTGCCTCCCCGCAAATGCCAGTAGTTGAGCATTCGGTTTCGGAGCGGCCGTGAAATCAATCATAATTCACGCGCAGGGCTCTGGGGGCGGCGAATGGCTATCCGGTAGCGACTGACGGCGCGGCGTTTACCGACCACCATACGGGAGGCAGGAGCTTCCGGATGGCGACAACATCAACGATCCGCAAGTCATCTGTCCTCAAGTTAGCGCCTATGGGCGGTTCCGCCTGCCTCCTGTCGAGCGAAGATCGAGTTCCTGCGGCCTTGCCTCAATGACTCCGTCTCTGAACGAAGTCGTAGAAACGCGCACACCACGCCTGGCGCGGACGTGCCCGCTTACCGGTTGGAAGATAACGTGCAACACTTGTTTTATCCATGGATATTGTGCGTCAGGCTTTTGGGTCGCCGGGCATCGAGCCCCGCTGGACTCACGGCGGCAAAGATGGGGTTGGAACGGCGTATGCGGCGTCCAGCCGGGTGTGGTTCACGCTTTGGAAGGGCATCGTTACCGAGGTTTACTACCCAACCGTGGACCGGCCTCAGCTACGGGATCTGCAACTTCTGATCACCGACGGCAAGACTTTCTTTCACGAAGAAAGACGCTCACTCGATTCGAAGACCGAACGCATGTCGGCCCAGGGTTTAGGCTATCGCTGTACTAATTCCGATCCCGCCGGCCGTTACACTATCGTCAAGGAAATCATTGCAGACCCGCAAACGGCGTGCGTGCTGCAGCGGATCCGGCTGACCGGCGACGAATCGTTCCTTGCGGAGTTGCATGTTTACGCTCTGTGCGCGCCTCATCTGGAAGTCGCGGGGTGGGGCAATAACGGCTACGCGATCGAACTGGCGGGCCGGAAGATTCTGGTGGCCGAACGCAAGGGAACCTGGCTGGCCATGGGAGCGACGATTCCTTTCTCGCGTGTGTCCTGCGGCTATGTGGGGAAGAGCGACGGCTGGACCGACCTCGACGACAATTTCCAGATGGATTGGGAGTTTGATTCCGCGCTCGACGGCAATATCGCGTTGACGGGAGAGCTGGATTTGGGCGACGCGCGGGAGTTCACGCTCGGACTGGCGTTCGGCAATAGTCAGCACCACGCGGTTTGCCGCCTGCTGGAATCGCTGATCGATCCGTTCGAAGAGCATGAAAAGCGATTTACAGAAGAATGGGCGCAAAAGAGCGCGAACCTTCACCCGCTTGAGAAAGTCTCCGGCGATGGCGGAAATCTGTACCGGTCGAGCTTCAATTTGCTTTGCGCTCACGAAGACAAGTCGTATCCCGGCGCGTTTATCGCTTCGCTCTCGATTCCGTGGGGAGAAGCGGTGGGCGATGAAGACCAGGGCGGCTACCACCTGGTGTGGACGCGCGACATGGTGAACAGCGCCACCGCGATGCTGGCTGCGGGGGATCGCATCACGCCGCTGCGCGCGCTTATCTATCTCACGGTTTCGCAGCAGGATGGTTCGCGCGACGAGGACGGAGGTTTCTCGCAGAATTTCTGGATCAACGGCGACCCCTACTGGCATGGCGTGCAGCTGGATGAGACGGCATATCCGATCCTTCTCGCGTGGCGTCTCAAGCGCGAGAATGCGTTGGAGAATTTCGATCCCTATCCGATGGTGCTGCGCGCGGCGGCTTACCTGGTCCGTCGCGGTCCGTTGACGCCGCAGGAGCGCTGGGAAGAAGTCAGCGGGTATTCGCCGTCGACGCTCGCTTCCAATATTGCCGCTCTGGTGTGCGCTTCGTTGTACGCGCGGGAAAAGGGCGACATCGCGACGGCGAAGTATCTGGAAGAGTACGCCGACTTTCTGGAATGCCATGTGGAAAGCTGGACGGTGACAACGGAAGGGACGCTGCTGCCCGGAGTCGCGCGGCATTACATCCGGGTTCTTCCGGCGCGCGCGGACGATCCGGATCCCTATGAAGATCCGAATCATGGAGACATTTCTATCGCGAACTCCCCTCCAGGCGCTCCGAACAGTTTTCCGGCCAAAGATATTGTGGATGCGGGTTTTCTCGAACTGGTGCGGCATGGCGTGCGAAGAGCCGATGATCCTCTGATTGCGGATTCGCTACGGGTGGTGGACGCAGTTCTGAAAGTACAGACGCTCTACGGCCCCTGCTGGCATCGTTACAACCACGATGGCTACGGGCAGAAAGACGATGGCGGTCCATTCGAGGGCTGGGGCAGGGGACGTGTGTGGCCGCTTCTCACGGGGGAACGTGCTCACTACGAACTGGCCGCGGGCAAGGACGTGACGCCGTTCATACGGGCGATGGAGAAGCTGGCGCTATCCACCGGGCTATTGCCGGAGCAGGCCTGGGATGCGGAGGATCTGCCGGAGGCGTACATGTTCTGCGGGCGGCCGACGGGTTCCGCGATGCCATTGATGTGGGCGCATGCCGAATACATTAAGCTGCTTCGTTCCGTCAGCGATGGCAGGATTTACGATCTGATTCCGGAGGTTGCGGAACGGTATCTCGGCAAGCAGGTGAAACGGGGTAAGTTCGAGATCTGGAAACCCACCCGGCAGGTGCGGAGCGTGCAGCGAGGCTATGTGCTTCGCATTCAGACGTCGGCCGAGTTTCGTCTGCATTGGTCGGACGACGAATGGAAGACGACGAAGGATAGTCTTTCGCTGAGCACCGTGCTGGGGGTTGAGTACGTGGATATTCCGATTGCGGAAGGGCAGCAGGGATGCATCCGGTTTACGTTTTTCCGGACGGGAACCGAGTCGTGGGAAGGCCGCGACTATGTGGTCAGCGTGCGATAACTGATTAGAAGACTATGGACAATTCCAACTCGGATGCCCTTGTATTTTTCGGCGCGACAGGCGATCTCGCATACAAACAGATTTTCCCGGCGCTGCAGGCGCTGGTAAAGAAGCACGGTCTGGACATTCCGATTGTGGGAGTAGCGAAGGCGGGCTGGAACCTCGACCGGTTGAAAGGGCGCGCACGCGACAGCATCGCCAACCACGGTGGCGTGGATGAGGCGGCCTTTGCGAAGTTATCGTCGCTGCTGCAATATGTCGATGGGGATTACCGCGAACCGGGCACGTATACGCAGTTGCGGCAGTTGCTTGGCAAAAGCGTTTGCCCCCTGCATTATCTGGCGATCCCGCCAAGCATGTTCGCGCCTGTCGCGGAAGGGCTGGCGAAGGCAGACTGCGCGAAGAACGCCCGGGTAGTGGTGGAAAAGCCGTTCGGCCGCGATCTGGCTTCGGCGCAGGACCTGCATCGCATCCTGCATGAATTCTTTCCGGAACCGGCAATCTTCCGAATCGACCATTTCCTGGGTAAAGAACCCGTTCAGAATATTCTTTATACGCGGTTCGCCAATTTGTTTCTGGAGCCGGTCTGGAATCGCACTTACATTGAGTCGGTGCAGGTCACCATGGCGGAGAACTTCGGGGTGCAGGGACGCGGGGGTTTTTACGAAGAAGCCGGCGCGATCCGCGACGTGGTTCAGAATCATCTTTTCCAGGTGCTGGCGTGTCTGGCGATGGATCCGCCGACCGGCGAAGATCACGATTCGGTTCGCCATGAAAAGGCGCGCATCCTTCGGGCTGTGAAGCCGCTGGGCGCTCAGGATATCGTGCGCGGGCAGTTTAAGGGCTACCGGCAGGAGGAGGGCGTGGCGAAGGATTCGCAGGTGGAGACGTTTGCCGCCATAAAGCTTTTCATCGACACGTGGCGCTGGGCCGGTGTGCCGTTCTACATACGAGCCGGAAAATGTCTGCCTGTCACGGTGACGGAAGTGATTGTGAATTTCAAGCGCCCGCCGCGCGAGGTGTTTCCGGAGAAGACGCCGGGCCTGACGAATCGGCTCCGTCTGCGCCTAAGCCCGGACGTTGTAATTGCGCTGGGCATGCGCGTCAAGCTACCCGGCGAACGGATGGAAGGCGAGGACGTGGAACTGATCGCCAAGCATCAGACTGGCAGTGAAATGACGCCGTACGAAAGGCTGCTCGGAGACGCCATGCACGGCGATCAGTCTCTTTTCGCGAGTGAAGATGCGATTGAATCGCAGTGGAGAATCGTGGACGCGGTGCTGGACAACGCAACGCCCGTTCACGAATACGAGCAGAATACGTGGGGACCGGATGAGGCGATTCGTTTGTGTGCGGATCCGGGGGGCTGGATGAATCCGGCGTCGGAATCCGTAGCAGGCAAAGGATAAAGCATGAACGTACTGGCAATCGATATTGGCGGCAACCACGTGAAGATTCTCGCGACGGGGCAGACGGAATCGCTAAAGTTTGCATCGGGCCCGACGCTGACTCCGCGGAAGATGGTGGCCGGAGTTAAAAAGCTTGCGGCGGACTGGAAGTATGAGGCGGTGTCGATCGGTTATCCGGGTCCTGTGCTGCGGAATCGACCGGTCGCGGAGCCGCACAATCTGGCGAAGGGCTGGATCGGATTTAATTTCGAGAAGGCGTTTGGCCATCCGGTGAAGGTGGTCAACGACGCAGCGATGCAGGCTTTGGGCAGCTACAAGGGCGGGAAAATGCTGTTCCTGGGTCTGGGTACCGGACTCGGAACTGCGATGATCGTCGATGGCATCGTGGAACCGATGGAGTTGAGCCATCTGCCCTATAAGAAGGGCATCTACGAGGACTATGTCGGTGAGAAGGCGCTGGAGCATTCCGGGAAAAAGAAGTGGCGGAGTGAGGTGGCTGACGTTGTCGCGCGGCTGAAGACGGCGCTGGAGCCGGACGACGTGGTGATCGGCGGCGGCAATTGCAGGTTGCTGAAGAAGCTGCCTGCGGGTTGCCGCGAGGGCGACAACGCCAATGCGTTTGCCGGCGGCTTTCGTTTGTGGGAGTCCGCGGATGCGTCCGTTACGAAACGAAAAAGTGCGCGATCGGGAGGAAAGTAAGCATATGCAGCTCGGAATGGTCGGACTGGGAAGAATGGGATCGAACATGGTGCGGCGGCTCATGAAGAGCGGCCACGAGTGCGTGGTGTTCGACATGTCGGCGAAGGTGGTGGACGAACTGGTGAAGGATAAAGCCGTGGGGTCGTCTTCGCTGAAGGACCTTGTCGGCAAGTTGGCGAAGCCGCGGGCGATCTGGCTGATGGTGCCTGCGGGCGTGGTGGATTCGACGATCACGGAACTGGTGGCGGCGCTGGAACCCGACGACATTCTGATCGATGGTGGGAACTCTTATTACGTAGACGATATTCGGCGCGCGAAGGAACTGGCGCAGAAGAAGATCCATTATGTGGACGTGGGAACCAGCGGCGGCGTGTGGGGGATGGATCGCGGTTATTGCATGATGATCGGCGGTGAGCCGGATGTCGTGAAGCGGCTGGATCCGATCTTTCAGAGTCTGGCGCCGGGGATGGGCGACGTTCCACGCACGCCAGGCCGCGAGAAGATCGGCGGCACGTCGGAAATGGGCTATCTGCACTGCGGTCCGAACGGGGCGGGGCATTTCGTGAAGATGGTGCACAACGGGATTGAGTACGGCCTGATGGCGGCGTATGCGGAAGGGCTCGGCGTTCTGCGCGCCGCGAATGCCGGCAAACAACATGCGGGGGAGAGCGACGCGGAGACGACGCCGATGCGCCGTCCGGAGCTTTATCAATACGACCTCGACCTGCGGGATATCACGGAAGTGTGGCGGCGCGGGAGCGTGATTGCGTCGTGGCTGCTGGATTTAACGGCGAACTCGCTGGTGGAGGATCAGGATCTTTCGAAGTTTGCCGGGCGCGTCTCGGATTCGGGCGAGGGGCGCTGGACGATTAAGGCGGCTATCGATGAGGCTGTGCCGGTGCCGGTGCTTTCGGCGGCGCTTTATCAGAGGTTCAGTTCGCGCGGGGAATCGGATTATCAGGATAAGCTGCTGTCGGCGATGCGGTTCCAGTTTGGCGGGCATCTGGAGAAGAAGTAGGGGAGCGGCGGCGTTTCTGTTTGGGGTTCGTTCGGCTGGTCGCAAAGGCCGTTGATGTCGTCTACGATCCTGTGATATCCGCTTGTCTGCGACCGGTCGATGAGTCAGGTCCCGGAGGGCCTTGGTGGCCATTGGCCCAATGTTCCCACTTATCAAACCCCCGCGCAGGTATCGCACCAGTCCGGAAACGTCGTCGAGGTTCACCAGATCGACTGGCCTTCCGATCAAATCGGTAGCCTGGCTCACCGCAGAGAAATAGACCCGTGGCGGCAAGCCCGAGACGGCATATCGATGTCGGAATCAGGCCGAGGGTCGCCGTGGACGGCAGAACCAAAGACGAAAACGCGAGATGCACCCAGACCGATGAAGAGATCGGCGGCCTTTGCCACGGCGTCTCGTTCGCGTGGTGTCAGGTCTGACAGCTCCTGTGAGAACTTAACACGTCCCCCGGTAACAAGACATCTCAATGTGCCGGCGCGGCTTTGTGCGCCACCGCGAGTGGCGTATCCGCGTAGATCAGAATCTGAATACTTCCATCGGCGTCCGAGTCGGCAGTCTTACCCAGGCCGAGAGTCTTCACCCGCGTATCGTCCAGCTGAAACTTGTCCACCAGATACTTGCGGACCACGAAGCTGCGCCCTTCACTCAAAACATGCTGCTGTGCGGAGTCTCCGGTTCTTCCGGTCGTAGCCACGATTACGGCCAGACCGAACTTCTGGCTTTGCAGAAACTGTCCTGCAGCGTCCAGGCTTTTCTCGTTTTTTAGTTTCGCGGCATCTGGTTTGTCAAACAGGTTTTTCGGATTATATACAAAGCTCTTGACAGCCGTCACTTTGGGAAGCGCCGTCACTTCATGCTCCGTGATCTCGACCGGATTCGTGTAGCCCTGAGCTTTGAAGAATCCACGCAGCAAGAAATTGTGCTGCAACGCTCCGGCATCCTCATTGATGGCGGAAACTCCGGCGGAAGCCTGCTGATAGAGCGTCGTATCGTTGATCAGCTTCCCGATGGTGCCTTGTCCCGTATTCATCTTGCCGGTAATCAGATTAATGTTGTCCGCCGCCCCCTGAATGCTATCGAGCGTGGCCTGAGCTGTGTCGATCACCTGATTCGCCTTCTGGAACAGATCCGAGATGTCGAACGGCGGGGCGCTTTCAATTGTTTCGCCGCCTTTGAGTTCTGCCGCGTCCACGGAACCGAAGGAAATGTCGACATATTTATCGCCAAGAAGGCCTTCGGATTGAATCGCCGCAGTCGAATCCTGCTTCACGATAGCGCGCGTATCCTGCGAGAGATCCATCGTAACTACCACTTTGCCATCCGGCCTCTTCGGGAGCCGGATGGAACTGACTATGCCTTTGCGAATTCCGCCCACCCGAACATCGGCGCCCTCAGTCAGGCCTGCGACGTTTTCGAAGTCACTGCGAACCAGATATTTCGAGCCGACCTTCGCCTCCCTGCTGCCGACCAGAAACACGCAGACAGCCGCAATCGCCAGCGTAGTCAGCAGGAATAGCCCTAAACGAATACTTCGTGACATTGTTTCACCTTAGGCCGCGTCTTTCACAATTTGGGCGACAAATGGAATATCGCTCCGATTGAAATCTTCAAATGTTCCGTCGAACAGAATGTTTCCCTGATCCAGCACAATCAGACGGTCCGCGATGGTACGGGCAGTATGGAGATCGTGCGTGACCACGATCGAGGTAATCTGCCTCTGGTCTCTCAGTTCGACGATTAATTTCGCGATCTCCGCGGCGGTAATGGGATCGAGGCCGGCGGTGGGCTCATCGAACATGACCATCGTCGGCTCCAGCGCCAGTGCGCGCGCCAGCCCTATACGCTTCTGCATCCCACCCGAGATTTCGGAGGGCATTTTTCCGAGATCGCGGTCCATGCCGACACTGGCCAGCAACTGGTGAACGCGGTCCAGCCGGTCCGCGCGCGAAAGTTTCGTGTGGCGGCGCAGCGGGAATGCGACGTTTTCGCCAATTGTCATGGAATCGTACAGAGCGGATTGCTGGAACAGAAAGCCGACCTTCTTGCGCGCTTCATTCAATTGGCGCGGCGAGGCAGTCGACATATCCTGGCCTTCCAGACAGACCGTGCCGACGTCGGGCGTTTCAAGGCCGATCAGTAAGCGCAGCAGAACGCTCTTGCCGGTGCCGCTGCGTCCGAGCACGCAGGTCACTTTACCGGCTTCGAGCTGGAAGTCGATTCCATTGAGCACGGTCTGATTGGCAAAGGATTTTCTCAGGCCGGAAACGGCAACGGGAGGCGTCGCCATCAGAACACCTCGATAATCAAACGGACCAACACCACGTCTGCCAGCACGATGAACAGGGATGCCAGCACCACCGAACTGGTGGCGGAGCGCCCCACTCCTTCTGTGCCTCCGCGTGTTCGCATGCCCTGAAAGCATGCGACAGATCCGATGATCAGGCCGAAAATAGCCGTCTTGAGGGTGGGCGGAAGAATGTCGCCGAATGTGGCGCCCTTAAAGCCGGTGGAAAGGAACAGTGTCAGAGGTATGGGCTCCATCAGCGTCGTTGCGACCCAGCCCATCAGAACCCCAACGAAGTCGGTCGCTACCGTCAGCAGCGGCATTGCGACGATGCAGGCCAGTATTCGCGTGGCGACGAGATATTTGTACGGATCGACGGCTGAGACTTCCATGGCGTCGATTTGTTCTGTGACGCGCATGGAGCCAAGCTCAGCGCCGATTCCCGCTCCGACGCGCCCACAGACGATCAGGCTGGCGATAATGGGGCCGGTTTCCTTGAGCAACGAGTACACGATCACCGCGGGCAACAGAGACCGGGCTCCGAAGCGGGTGAGGCTATCGCGGGTTTGCAGAGACAGAACGACGCCCGTTGCGGCTCCCGCAAGACATGCAAGGGGAAGAGATTTGGCCCCGACCGCATCGAGCTGGCGCAGGAACTCGGCGCCTTCAAACGGCGGTGAAACGAGCGCTTTCGCCGCTCGCCAGCAAAAGAGACCCAGATCGCCGACCCATTCCAGAATTGTCAGGACGGGTTTGCCGCATGCGCGCAGATCTTCCATGAACGGATGTGGAATGGCTGTGTCCGGCATGTCCAGCAGTACAGGCAGATCTGACGCCAAACGCGAAAAGCCCCGTGTAGCGTGTCTAAACGCACCTTGTCCGCGCCGCGAGCATCGGAGGGCGCGCAGAATTTAACCAGTTGCGCGCGCAAGTGACCGCCGGCGGTCATGGCACGGACCCACGGCGCGGCTCCTGTTAAGCTGACATTTGGAGTTGTTCTGGTCCCGCAGTTGGTAGTCCGGCTGCATTCCAATCAGGACGGTCAAATCGCCCGGTCTCCCTGAACGTGACGCGGCGAGCGAGATAACAATTCATGGACCTATTCCTGACCGGCGCCACCGGCGCCGTCGGAGGCAATCTTCTCCGGCATCTTCTGGACGCCCGGACAGATTCTTCAATCTACGTTCTGCTCCGGGCGTCAACCGATGATGAGCTTCGGGAGCGATTGCTTCCGATCCTCGCCACCGTTACTGCGGAGCAGGCTTGCAGAATTATCCCCGTAGCGGGCGATGTGATGCTTCGCGATCTGGGACTGGGAGCAACGCAACCGGCGTGGATCAGCCGCATCGGAGAGATCTACCACGTGGCGGCCTGCACGAGTTTCTGCCAGTCCATGGATGAGGCGAGCCGCACTAACTTAGCCGGTACAAAGCATGTAATTGACTTTGCGCGGTCCATACAGGAGACAGGCGCCGCGGTTCGCCTGCATCATGTTTCCACCGCCTACGTATCCGGTAAACGAACTGGCTACCTGAAGGAAAATGAACTCGAGTCGGGGCAGGAGTTCTTCAATTACTACGAATGGTCCAAGTTTGAGGCGGAGCGTCTGGTGCGTGCAGCGAGCGCGGAGTTGCCCGTGGCCATCTATCGTCCAGGCATCATTGTGGGGGACTCGCGGACCGGGCACACCAGTCGCTTCCACGGCATCTATCAGATCTTGCGGGGGATTCATTACGGCCTGATCGATTCGCTTCCGTGCGAGCCCGATTTCCAACTCGACATCACGCCTGTCGATTATGTCAGCGACGCGATTATCGGTCTTTCACAGTTGAGCGGCAGCGCGGACAAGACCTTCCATCTGACCGCCGGCCCCGGTAATACGTTGTCTCTGGGGGAACTGGTCGATATCTATCTTCGGGAAGGGACGACCTGCGAAGGCAGTAAGTACCGGCCGGGATCGCTTCGGTTCGCACCTTGCGTGAATGACTCTCCGGCCAGGAATGGCGCCGCGCCGCACGGATGGCGGCGTTTTTCCCCATATCTGCCTTATGTGACATGTCCGAAGACCTTCGATAACAGCGTCACGCGCGCGACACTCCCGGATCTACAGGCTCCGGATTGCCGCGAATATTTGCCGAAGGTAGTTCGGTACGCGCTCGAATCGGGTTTCGCTCAGGTGGTTTGACAGATCGGTCCCGACGCGTCAGATCATGCGCAGTTTCACGTAGTCTACGGAGTGGCTGGAACCTTTGTGGACGATCAGATCCGCTCGTTCACGAGTCGGCCGGATGTTCTCTTCGAGATTCTTTCCGTTGATTCGCTGCCAGATGTCTGCGGCGACTTCGCGCGTCTCCGCAACCGACAAGCCGGCGTAGTGGTGGAAATAAGACGAGGGATCTTTGAATGCCGACTCGCGGAAGGTCAGCAGGCGGTCTTCGTACCACTGACAGAGCGGGTGATCTTCGGCGTCGACGTAGATTGAGAAATCGAAAAAGTCTGAGACGAAGATATTTGCGCGCGCGCCGCCGAGTGGGCCGGTCTGGAGTATGTTCAGACCTTCCACGATCACGACGTCCGGTTGATCGATCTCCACGTAGCGGTCCGGCACGATGTCGTAACGGAGATTGGAATACACCGGAGCCTGCACTTTGCGCTGTCCGGATTTGACGGCTGAGAGAAAGCGGATCAGACTATGTACGTCGAAACTTTCGGGGAAGCCTTTGCGATCCATCAGGCCACGGTCTTTCAGGACGCGATTGGGGAACAGGAAACCGTCGGTGCTGATCAGGTTTACGCTGGGGCGCGAAGGCATCCCGGCAATCAATTCGCGGAGAATGCGCGCGGTGGTGCTTTTGCCGACTGCTACGCTGCCTGCGAGGCCGATCATGTACGGGACTTTAGCGTTCGCGTGGCCGAGGAACTGCGACGTCGCGCGGAACAGGTTCTGGCTGGCTTGAAAATATAAATGCAGCAGGCGCGCGAGGGGGAGATAGATGTCGGTCACTTCCCCGAGCGATACGTTTTCATTGACGCCCAGCAGGGCAGGGAGGTCGGCTTCAGAGAGCACGAGTGGCGCGTCGTCGCGAAGCCGGCTCCACTCGTGGCGGGTGAAGTGAATGTAGCGCGAGAGGCTGGTTGGAGGTTGCTCCTTCGCTTGATGCGGCGACATCTAGACTGAGGCGGTGGGTTGGGTCGGCTCTTTTAGCCGGGCGGACTTCTCTGCGTTTTTCCGCTGCCGGAGCCGATTCATCCCAACGACTATACGAGCTGCCTCAATATTCGCGAACCGACGATTAGCCTCGTCCTTTGACTCTCTGGTAGATAGTGGCCGGGATGCGTCCAGCGCGGTATTCGGCGTCAAGGATTCCATCGAGCTCATATCTGCTTTTAGTGTACGCTGTCTGTTGGGTGACTTCAATACCGCCCTCCCATAGTCCTGGAACGTGAAATCAGTTCTGTCGCAGTAACGATCCCAGAGTTTACGTACGGTATCGGCGGCTCCACGCTGCGATTCGATAAGCTGGTGCAGTGTCACGACGCGGCCCTCGACGTCGGCGCGCTCCAGCATAGCGTTCAATGCATCGTCAAGAGGCCGGTTGACATAAATAATCGTGACATGCCTGCCCGCATTTATGGCCAGATTGATCAGCCCTGTCGCGTGTCTTTCGTTACTGAACGTCGAATCCAAAACGGCAGCCGCCGACTGACTATCAGCGCCGCTGAATATCAGGGCAGTGCTTTTCCCTGCGGCATTGCCGCCTGCCGTAAATACAACTCTGAACAGCTCAGGCGGAGCATTTTCCAACGCACGCTGAAAGAGTTCATCTCTGATCCACTGCGCTGCAGGATGAACCGCAACACGGTACTTCGCCGGACTCTCGTTGTATTCGGGGAAAAGTGTGGCGGCGCTGTCCGCATTGAGAACATTCCCGAATCGATGCGTGTATTCCGAGAGATACCGCCCCGGATCGGCTTCCAGCTTTGCGATGATTGCCGCTCGGGCAGCCTCTTCATCAGCGTCGCGCAGTGGCGGCTGCCTTGCGATGTTCACCTGTTATCGCCGTCGTTGCCGATATACATCCGCAGCGCTTCGGCTACCGCGACCCAGATATTGAGCAGCCCGAGTCCGCTGACCGCGCCGCGCACGTAGCTGTTGTTCCACAGATCATGCCAGTACGGCTGGAGTTTCAGGGGACCGATCCACGAGAAATAGTTGGCCGCCCAGTAATCCGTCCACGGATAGATCAACAGGAACAGCCCCAGCTCCAGGCAAAACACGATCAACAACACAGACGTCACGCGCCGGAGCCAGATTTTGCGCGGTGGCGCGGGAACCGGAGCGGGCTGAGGCGCCGGGCCCGTGTCAGACGAGAATTGGCGTGGTTCCGGAGTCATGAACTTCGCCGCTTATACGGCGAACATCTCCATCTGGCGGTCCTGCGCCATCGGTGAATGGAAAGCGTTTTGCCGCACGGGTTCAAAGCTGAAGCGATGCATCGGCGTGGGGCCGTGCAACTGGATTGCGGCCAGATGCTCCGGTGTCTGGTAGCCCTTGTGATTCGCAAGGCCGTATTGGGGATAAAAACGGTCCCATTCGCGCATCATGCGGTCACGATAGACCTTGGCGATGATGGACGCGGCGGCAATGACGTGGCAGCGCTCGTCGCCCTGGATCAGGGGTTGCTGGGGCAGGGGAAGATCGAGCGGAACGGCGTCGACCAGGACAAAATCGGACGCGGGACGGAGTTGCAGGACAGCCGACTTCATGGCGAGCCGCGAGGCCTGGTAGATGTTGATGCGGTCAATGGTGGAGGCGTCGACGGCGGCGATGGCCCAGGCGACGGCGCGCTCGCGGATGCGGTCGGCCAGGATTTCGCGGCGGTCGGGATCGATTTGCTTGCTGTCGTTGAGGCCGCGGATGGGGGAATCGGGCGAAAGAATGACGGCGGCGGCGACGACGGCTCCGAACAGAGAGCCGCGGCCAACTTCATCGGCTCCGGCTATGAAGCGGTAGCCGCGGGCGCGCAGTTCGTCTTCAGTATTGGCCTGGCACTTCCAGCGGGGGCGTTGTCTTGCCGGTTTTTCAGTTTGCGATGCAGGGCTATCGGGCGCGAGGCGTGTTCGTCTGCGGAGTGCCGGTAATTCGTTTGGCATCGAAAGAGGGACAAGCCACCGCCGTCTGAAAATTCAGCCTGCAAGAGCCGCGGACGGGAAACGACTACTGGGCGCGTTCCTTGAGACGGGCGGCCTTGCCCTTGAGTCCGCGCAGATAGTAGAGCTTGGCGCGGCGAACCTTGCCGGTGCGGACAAAGTCGATGTGATCGACGATGCTGGCGTGCAGGGGGAAGATGCGCTCGACGCCCTGGCCGAAGCTGATCTTACGGACCGTCACGGTCTCGCTGATGCCGGAGTTGTTGCGCGCAATGACAACGCCTTCAAAGACCTGGAGACGTTCTTTATCGCCTTCCTTGATCTTGACGTGGACCTTGATGGTGTCGCCCGGACGGAATGCCGTGGTGGGCTTGGCGCGCAAATTCTTTGTGATGTACTTCTGTAACAACGCGTTCTGCATGTCGGGAACCTTCTGGTGGGTTGAATCACTATGATACTACAGGGCTGAGTGTGGGCGGCACACCGGCGTATCCGGTTGAATAAATCGCGTGACTTTTGGCAGCGGGCTCCGTCGAAGAGCTATGTTTTCAGCATATTTCCCGATCGCGCGTTACCTCCTGGCGTTAGGCCTCGGGGGTACCGCCTCGCTGGTTATGGCGCAATCGACCGCGTCCGAACCTGCGCGATTTGAGGTAGCTTCGGTTAAACCTGCCACGGAGAGCAAACACGGGCTCTGGTACACGGGAGATCGCGTACAGATCCTGGGCTTGAGTCTGCATGAGCTTATTGCAGCCGCATACCGGGTGAAGGACTATCAGGTTGTCGGGCCGGGCTGGATCGATTCGGCGCGTTTTGATATAGTCGCTAAACTCCCGGAGGAGGCGGTCGGGCTGGCGGATTCGGCGAAGTCGGCGCAGATTTGGCAGATGACTGAGACATTGCTTACCGAACGCTTTGGAGCGAAGGCGCACCGGGAAACCAGAAAGCTGGGGGCCCTTGAATTGGCGATAGATGAGCGGGGCGCGAAATTCGGGATATTAGGTCAGGATCCGGGTTACAACATAACGGTGAGGCGCGGGCGGGGGCAGTTGTCTGCGCAGAAACTGTCGATGCGGCAGTTTGTCGAGATACTCGGCTCACTCGTCGACGTTCCGCTGGTGGACAAGACGGGAATCAACGGAGTATTCGACATGAAACTCGAATGGGCGCCTCCCGACGCGCCCGCCGATGGCAGCGCGGAGGTTTCCGGCAGGGCGGACATCCGAACGGCGCTGCGCGAACAACTGGGACTCAAGCTGGTTTCGGTAAAACTCCCGATTGAGGTGTTGGTCGTGGACAGCATCGACAGGCCTTCAGAGAATTAGCCGGGGCGGATCTCGCATTGCTAACGCCACGCGGTTTCAACGTCTAACGATTCATGTTCAGAACACTCCTGGTTCTGTGTTTGGCGGGAACCTGCATAGCGCAACAAGACTTAACGCTCGATCAAATTGTAGCCCGGCACGTGGAAGCCATCGGCGGAATGGAGAAGATCCATGCCCTTAAGTCGCTGGTAATGCGGGGGATGTACCACGAAGGGGGCGCGATTCCGGAGGGAACGCCGATCGTCGCGAGGAACTACAACGCCTTCATGCGGCCCTACTTCCAGGTCATCGGCGACCCGGCGGATCCGAATCCCGGCCTTCGGGAGGGTTTTGACGGCAGCTCCTGGGAGTACTATGGCGATCCGGGCATCGTCCTGCGGACGGTGGGAGCATCTGCCGCGGCGACGCGCCACACAGCGGAGTTCCTGCAGGATTCGCTTGTCGATTATACGGAGAAGGGAACTCAGATCGAGTTGCAGGGCACGGAGAAGTTCGGTGGCCACGACTGCTATAAGATCTTCGTCACCCTGAGTGACGGCTTCCGGAAGTATGTCTTTGTCGATAAGCAGACTTTCCTGACAGCTGGCGGACGCGGTACGGCGCCGATACACGCGTTCGGGGCCGCAGTAACGTCGGAGGGTTGGTTCACTGACTACCAGCCAGTTGGAGGTGTCCTGATTCCGCACCGCATCCTCGAAGTCGAGATCCCGTCGGGGAAAGTGCTGGCGGAGAGCCGTGTGGTCACTGCGGAAGCGAATACTCTGAGTGACCCGTCAATTTTCAGCCCGGCACAGCGGCCGAAGACGCCTTTGCAGGATTTTCTGGAGAAACTTTATGCCGAGCGATCCGATGCGGTCAGCGTGATGTATTCGTACCGGTTGTTCCGGCGTATACACCCGGATGTCGACACGCGCGATGGGATTGAATTTGTGGGTTATCAGATGGCGAAGACGAAGGATTTCGTGACGTCGATTGCGTTGCTGCGGGCGAATGCGGCGGACTATCCGGCTTCTGCCAGTGCGGAGTTTGGCTTGGGCAGGGCGTTGCAGGCGTCGGGCGATACGGATGGCGCGGGGCAGGCTTTTCGGGCGGCGCTGCGGATAGATCCGGCTTTCCAGAAAGCGACCGATGGTTTGAACGCGCTGCGGTGAGTTCTTACGCGCGGCGGCCGCTGGCGCCGCGCGGGCCTCTGCCGCGGCCTGGCGGGCTGGAGAGCATTCGGACCATCTGGTCTATCAGGTCTCCGGAAATATCGATGTTGAGGGCAAAGGATTGCCCGGTCTGTTCTACGGTGACGCCATCCCAGAAATGCAGTAGATCCGTCTGGCCTTCGGGGACGCTGAGTCGGGCGAGACCGATCAGACCCTTTGCGGTGTCGCGAAGGTTCATGGCGTCCTTCTCGGTGGCCGTGGTGCAGTGGATGCCCGCCTGGAATCCGGAAGTGAGCGTCGCGGAAAACCAGGAGCTTTCGATTCCTTTGAAGATCGCCGAGAAATCCAGCCCGTTGCCCGCTCGTGGAAGGTTGCCAGCGAGGAAGTGGGCGAAGCCGGTGGAAACGCCCCAGATGGGAGTCTGTTCGTTGATGTCAGCGACTGTTTTGAGCAGCGGCAGGGCGGCTTTGTGAGTACCGTTCTTCCATTCGTCGAGCGCAGCTTCGATGGCAGGCAGGTCACCGGCAACGGCCAGGCTGGAATCGAGAATGCAGTAGCCCGACGGGATTGCGGCCGCCGTTGAACTTTCCAGAACGTGGATATTGTATTGGCCGTGGCGGACCACCTTCATGCCGGGTGCGGGATCCTTCTTCAGATTGAATTTGCCACGCGCCAGGAGAACGCTGCCCTGAGGGCCGTCGGCGAGCAGGATTTCGCGCACGTCGTGGCGGGGGTCGAAACCGGTGTCGCGGGCGAACTGATCGAGCTGCGGGAGTTTTTGCTGCGCGGTCAGCTTCTGATAAAGGTCGGAGGCGGTGATCTGGTCCATGTGGGCGCCCACGAGCGAGGTGGGGCCGGGCGGAACCATGCGGATCAGGACGTTATCCACGCGCGGGGCGGCGCTTACGACACTGGCGGCGACGGCAGACAGGAACAGAGGGAGTACAGAACGCATGGCTAAAAGCTTCTTCGTCTGAAATGTAAGATTCCCGCAGTCAGGACCACTGCGCCGAACAGAGCGGTGCTCCAGACGGGCATCCAGCTGTCGATTGGTTCGTTGAGAATCAGATGCCGGATGATGACGCTGATATCGGAGGTCTTCGGGAGGACGTAGTAGAGCACGCGCACGACCTCGCGCGACCAGTCGGCGCTGAGCAGGCGCTCGATGGTGGCGCGCTGGGCGAGGATCGGGGTGACGATCATGATGCCAAACGTGGCCATGATGGCTACAGCTGCGCTTTCCCACAGCACGCCAATGAGCACGATCACGGCCAGAAGCACGGCGAAAACGAAGATCGTGAAGACGCTCGAAAGAAGATAGCCCGCGCCCCACATGCCGGTTTTGATGCCGAAGATTATCCAGGAGCCGACCGTGAGATACACGATGTTCGCCGCGACCACCAGGAGATTACCGACGTAGCGGCCGAGCAACAGGCGCGTGCGGGAAACGGGTTTCGAAAGCAGCAGTTCGATGCGGCCGGGCTCGAAAACCGCCGCGACCAGGCCGGCGGAAGCGAAGACCGAGAGCGCCATGCCGAAGAAGTACAGCGCCATCGCGATGACGCTTTGGGTCTGCTGCACCAGGCCCTGGACGTCGGTAGTGGGCATGGCGCGGCCAAAGATCGTAATGGTGGCGAGAGCTCCGGCCACCACGTCGATGCGCATGATGAAGACCAGGAAAGCCAGCAGAGCGGTGCAGCAACCGGCGAAGCCCCAGAAGATCCGGCGCGCGAAGGCTTCGCGGAACGTGTCGCGGATCAGCGCGAGTGTGGGAATCGAGTTCACTCGCCCTCCACGGTCTTCATGAAGACCTCTTCCAGGGTGCTGTGGGTGCGCCCGAAGGTTTCGACTTCGCACTTCGCGGCGCGGGACAGATCGAGGGCGTGATTGGCTTCCTCGCGGGTGGCGAACACCAGATGGAGCATGCCGTCAACGGCAGTCGCGGTACGCGCGCGGGAACGTAAATCGGTTTCGAGCGCTTCCGGCGCGGCGGCAATTTCCAGATGGTAACCACTTCCGCTGGTCAGTTCGAGAACGGTGCCGCTGAGAGCCAGCTTGCCTTTTTGGATGATCGCGACTTCGCGGCAGAACAGTTCCACTTCGGCCAGCAGGTGGGAGTTCAGAAAGATCGTGACGCCCTGTTGTTCGAGCGCGTGGAGAACTTCGCGGATCTGCTTGCGGCCGACGGGATCCACGCCGTCGCTCGGTTCATCGAGAACCAGGAGTTTGGGAGCGTGCATCAGAGCCTGGGCGAGACCGACGCGTTGCAGCATCCCCTTCGAATACTTACCGAGGCGCAGCCGCCAGGCGCGTTCATCAAGGCCGACCTGAGCGAGAAGTTCGGGAATCCGGCGGCGGCGCGCGGAGGAGTTCATGCCGGACAGAGCGCCGTAGAAATCGAGCATGTCCCAACCCGTCAGGTAGGTGGGGAAGCGGTGATTTTCCGGCAGGTAGCCGATGGGGGCGCGGGCGGCGGGCTCGCGGGAATCGCGGCCGAAGACAACGGCGCGGCCAGTGGTGGGATGGGCCGCCGAGAGGAGCATCTTGACGAAGGTCGTTTTGCCGGCTCCGTTGGGGCCGAGCAGGCCATACGTGGAGCCGCAGGGAACACGCAGGGAGATGTTATCGACGGCGGTCAGGGATCGCCTGGGCCAGCGGGTGCTGAAGACCTTGGTCAGGTTTTCGGTCTCGATGGCGTATTCAGGCATTCTCAATAGTTTACGAAATAAACGCTGATAAGTTCCGTCAGCTCAACCCAGGCGGCTGGTCAGTTCCTGACACCGGGGGCTTCGGTACGTCCGGCAAGAGGTTGCACCGCGGTTCCCCCACACACCGCGACGCCGGTCTTCACCAGCGCTCCGAGGAGATTGCCCAGCATCGCGTACAACACCTGTTCGGTCAACGGCTGGCGACCTGGCAGGCGAAACGACGCCGGCAATTCCTTAGCAATTCTGATCTTCAAACCATTAGACACGTTTCGCCCGGATCTGTCCCGTTTATTCGCGATGGAAATCGGGGTCTGCATGACGCCGCCGGTGCGGCCATCGACGTAGAACTGGCAGCGGGAAAACCAGCCAAGATTCGCGGGGTCGGCGGCATCGAAGAGGAGCAGCGGAGTGTCGCGCTGGGTGGCGGTGATGTCGAGGAGGATATTGCCCGGGGAGTCTTTTGTGCGCGTCTCGAATCCGGCTTGTTCGGCGACTTCCGACACGGCGGCGGGATCGATTTCGAGAAGGATCAGTTTGTGGGGGCCCGCCTGGAGAACTTGCATTCGACTCTGAGTTCCAGAATAGCAGTGATTGGACGGACAAATCACCGGGTGAAGAGCGAGACCTGCGACTTGCCGGATTCGGTGCCGGATTGGCGCGTATAGCCCTGGGCGGTGAGCGCGGCGACAGCGGCTTCGCGCTGCGCCGCGGTGGCGTATGGGGTGATGGCAAGGACGGTTTTCGGTGCGGGGCATTGCGTGTGGGCCAACTCGTGGCGGAAGTAGGCATAGGATAGCTGCTGTTCGGGGGGAACGACTATGAGACACGGGGCTTGCTTCAGTTCGTCCGCGATGGTGTTGGCGGCTATCTCCCAGTTTTCGCGCGGCTGAGTGAAGTAGTGGAAGCTCTGCCAGAGTGAGATGGCCGCGAATAAGGCCACGAGGGGCAAGGCAATGCGGGGAGTCCGTTCGATAGCCAGTGCGGCGAATATGGCGAGGGACGGGAGAACCCAGATGATCTGGCGCGTGGCGACGAAGTAGCCAGACACGGCATCGGCGGTGATCGCGAGGACGATAGGGATGGCGATCAGAAGACTCAGCAGGAGACTGAACGATCGGGTTGGCCTGGCGAGAGCCAGGATGCAGAGGATCAGGAGCAGACCCGAACCCCAATAGCCCGCGCCCGCGACTTCGCGGAACAGCATGAGCGGGGTCTTCGGGGAGAGAACGAAGTGGAGGCCCGCGCCGGTGATTCCGGATGACCAGATGGCGCGGGCTGCGAGATACCAGGGGAGGAACGTGGCGGTCGCCACGGCGACTGCGAAGGCAGCGCGGGCGGCGGATTTACGGTCCTGAAACAGCGCCCACGCGACATGCGCAGGACCGACAAAGACGGCGTAGGGTTGTGTGTAGATAGCCGCCATCAATGCAAGGCAATAGAGGACAACGTTCAACCTGCGTGGAGTCTTCATCAGCCGCACGAACAAGATCGTGGCAAGTATCGAGAAAAACAAGGCTTGCGAATAGATACGGGATTCGGTTCCGTATCGAAGTGTGAACGGAAAGAGCGCGAAGACAGCTGCGGCGAACCAGGGTGTCGCCAAGCCCAGTTCGGCGCCGAGTACGGCCACCAACAGGATGGAGCCCGCCATGAACAGGGCACCGGGGACGCGGGCGCGGCGGATGGAATATCCGGTGGCTTGCAGCATCGTCTGCTGAACCATATAGCCAAGTGGCGCGGCTCCGGGCTGGCGGGGCAGAGAAGCCAGGAGTTGGGCGGGGGTCGTGTTCCTGGTTTCGCGGAGCTGGATGATCTCATCGAGCCACAGCGGCAAGACGCCGGAGATCGCGATGGCCGCGAGAAGAAAGACCGTCGCGGTCAGCAATCCGCCGCGCACTTATAACCCCGGGATGGCGGCGCGTTCCTGACGGGCGGGCGGCGCTGCTGCTTCAGGCGCTTCCGGCACTGAGTCTCCTTCGCCTGGCGCAAGAAACAGGTTGTCGTCGAGCGCGTGCTGGCGGGTATACATATCCCAGTAGCGGCCACGAAGCTGGAAAAGCTGGCCATGCGTACCGCGCTCGACGATGCGGCCATCTTCGATGACTAGGATCTGGTGCGCGCGGCGAATGGTGGAAAGGCGGTGGGCAATCACGAAGGTGGTGCGGCCCTTCATCAGGTGCGAGAGGCCCTCCTGAATCATCGCCTCGGACTCGGAATCGAGGCTGGAGGTGGCTTCATCGAGGATCAGAATTCGCGGGTCGGCCAGGATGGCGCGCGCGATGGAGAGGCGCTGGCGCTGGCCGCCGGAAAGTTTGACGCCGCGTTCGCCCACGATGGTGTTGTACCTGTCGTCGAGCTTCTCGGCGAATTCGTCAACGCGCGCGATTTTACAGGCTGCGAGGAAGTCTTCTTCGCCGGCGTCGGGCCGGGCGAAAACGACGTTATCGCGGATGGAGCCATCGAACAGGAAAGTCTCCTGCAAAACGACGCCGAGCTGGCTGCGGAAGCTCGGGAGTTGGACGCTATCGAGGTTGAGGCCATCCACCAGAATTTGTCCGCCAGTCGGTTTGTAGAACGCGCTGATGAGGCCAATGGTGGTGGATTTGCCGGAACCGGAGGGACCGACGAATGCGGTGACGGTGCCGGGAGAGGAGGTAAACGAGATGCCGTGGAGCACGTCGCGCTCGGGATTGTAGGCGAAGGTGACCTGGTCGAAGACGACTTCGCCGCGGATGGCGCCGATAGCGACGGTGCGGGTAGGGTCTTCGTCTTCGGGGCGTTCGGCCATGACCTGGCGGGTTCGTTCGAGACCGGCCAGAGCCTCAGAGATCTGCGTGCCGATATTCACTACACTCACCACGGGGGCAATCATAAAGGCCAGCACCATCGTGAATTCCATGTAATCGCCCACCGACATTTTGTGTGCCAGCATGTTCTGGGCACCCAGATACATGACGATGGCGCCGACGAGGCCCATCAGCACCGTGGCCGAGAGCGACATGAGGGACATGGCGGTCATGCTTTTCCGCACGTTGTCGAGAAGGCGCTGGACGCCTTCGCCGAACACGCCCGCTTCCCGCGCTTCGGCGTGATAGCCCTTGATGACACGCACGCCGCTGAGCGATTCGGTGAGGCGTCCGGTGACTTCGGCGTTGATCTTTCCGCGCTCCCGGAAGATGGGGCGGATAGTGCGGAAAGCCCGGGTCAGCGTGAGGCCGAAAGCCAGCACGACACCGAGCGCCAGGCACGTCATGAGCGGGCTGATCTTCAGAAGAATATACAGGGAGCCGACGGCCACCAGCACACCACCGATGAAATCGACCAGGCCGGTGCCGATGAGATTTCTAATGCCTTCGACGTCGCTCATGATGCGCGAGACAAGCTGGCCGGTCTTGTTGGAATCGTAGTAGGTGACGGGCAGGCGGCCGACGTGTTCCTGCACATTACGGCGCAACTGGGCTATCAGTTTCTGCCCTTCGATGCTGAGCAGTTGTGTCAGCGCAAACGCCGTCACGCCCTGAATCGCGGTGGCTCCCAGCACCCTAAGGGTGAGCGGGAGAAGCAGGCCTATCTGGTGCTGTTGAATTACGTTATCGAAGAGATACCGGGAGGAGACAGGAAGGACAAAGCCGCAGGCCCTGCTGATGCATATCAGGATAAAGCCGAGAAACAGGAGGCCGCGGCGGGGACGAACGAGGACCCAGATATCCGGCCACAGTTCGCGGAGTTGCTCCGACCTGGGGCGCGTATCCTTTTTCGGAGCGCCGCTTTTATCCCGGTTGTTTCTGTTGCCCATGCGACCTTCGCCGTGACCCATGCCGCCAGAGGATAGTCGCAAAGTGAGTTACTGAGCTCCGCCGCCGATCCAGTAGCCCGGCCTGGTGCGGCATATATATGTCGGCTCCCGGTCGATAGTCACTATGATCGTATGGTATCCGCCTTCGGTCCCGTTACTCGGGCTGTACGACACCAGGTACTGGCTGTGTACATCCTGGCTGATACGCTCGATGGCGTCTTCGAGCCCTTTCTGGCGAAAGAAGATAAACTCAGCGCCGCCGGAAGCCTTCACGAACTGCGTGGCGGGATCTTTCACGAACAGGCCTTTGGTATCGATGAAAAGTTCCTTGAGGACCGGAACGAACTGCACCCGGTTGGAGAGGCCATAATTCTGTTCCATGCTCGTGGGCGTGCTGGCAAGGCCTCCCGGCAGGTTCTGATTCGCGACATCGATATCGGCGCGGGGATACGGCTGGTCCTGCTTTTCGTTGAGGCGCACGGCGAGCTGTGAAATATCCACGTGGTAGACCTCCACGTTGGAAAGCGTCAGGTCGATCGCGGTTTCTTTCAGCCGCGCTTCACTGCCTTCATCGCGCGTCTCGCTAACGAGCAGGAGAATGCGGCGATTACTCTTGGGGCGGTTGCCAAGCATGTGAATGCCGAGTTCCACGGCGTCGATCATTCTTGTGCCGCTGCAGCCGGCCTTGATATTTTCGATGGCGACTTTGATTTTGTCGTTGTCGGTGGTGAAATCCTGCGGTGTCTGAAGACGGCAGTCGAAGGCGACTATAGCGGCTTCTCCGGACTTGCCGGTAATCTGCGTGAGCAGGATGCCGAGCTTGTGGAGTTGAGGCAGAATGCCTTCCACGCGCGCGGATTTCTCAATGGCGACCACGATTGAGATGGGCTGGTAGGCCGCGTCCACATGGATGTTCTGTTCGATGCCATTGTCGTAAAGGTGAAACTGATGGTCCTGGAGACCGTCGATAATATTGCCGCTGTGATCGGTTACGAGCACGGGCGCCACGAGGTTGTTGACGGAGACTCGCAGGGTGGGCGGCACGTTGAGATCCGGCGCGTCGGCAGCAGGTGACGCGGCCGGTTTGGCCGGGGCCGGCGCCTGCGCCAGGGCCATGGCACCAAAAATTACGAAGCCGGCGCACAGGGCTACCAGTCCGCGATGCTCTCCATTGGCTAATGCATTCATATAATTCACGCCTCCCATTCGCTCACTTGCCGCCCGATGGTTCATGTGCGGTTCGTCCATTCAGCAGATCGTGCACGTGGGGTACCAACTCCAAAATAGCACCAAGCGACTGCAACGCGCCTTTGGGGGAGCCTGGAAGTGTGACGATCAGGGTGGTTCCTGCGATGCCGGCCAGGCCGCGCGAGAGGCTGGCGAGCGGGGTGGCGGCGCGGCCGGAGTGGCGCATGAGTTCGCCGAAGCCGGGAACTTCGCGTTCGATGACGTCGCGGACGGCTTCGGGCGTGATGTCGCGCGGGGCTACGCCGGTGCCGCCGGTGGTGAAGACGAGGTCGGCCAGGTGGTTTTTAGTGACGTCCCGCAGACGCGCGGCAATTTGGGTGCGGTCGTCGGGAAGGATTTCCGGGTTTGGGACGGTGTAGCCGTTGGCGCGGAGATATTCCGCTACGGCGGGGCCGGATTGGTCGGTGCGGGTGCCTTCGTGGGCGCTATCGCTGATGGTGAGGATTAGGGCGGTCATCGGGTTATCCGTCGAGCTTCGCTCGACCCGGCGGGCGGAACCGCCTGCCCCACATAGGCCGCTCCCCAGGTTGCGTTCGAGATTGCGATGTGGGAGATGGTGCGCGGCAGGTTACCAACCTGCCCTACATGCGGACTCATCGGCGGAAATCTCCGCTTTTGCCGCCGGTTTTTTCGAGAAGGTAGATGTCCTGGATTTCGATGCGCTTGTCCAGCGCCTTCGTCATGTCGTAAATTGTCAGGGCTGCGACTAAGGCTGCGGTGAGTGCTTCCATTTCCACGCCGGTTTGGGCCGTGGTGGCTGCGGAGGCGAGGACGCGGACGCCGTCGGCTTCCACCATCATGGCCACGTCGACATGCGAAAGGGGCAGCGTGTGGCAGAGCGGGATGAGGTCGGCAGTGCGTTTGGCGGCCTGAATGCCCGCTATACGAGCGACTGCGAGTGGATCGCCTTTGGGATTGGAGGGCAGCGCGGCGAGAACGTCGGGGCTCATGCGAACGAAGGCGTGGGCGCGCGCGGTACGTTTGGTGTCGGCTTTGGCGCTCACGTCAACCATGCGCGGATGGCCGGAATCGTCGAAATGGGTAAGCTTGCTCATTTGAATAGTATGGAAATCATGTCGCCGGCGGCATAGTCGGCGCGGTCGGGATCGGCTACCAGGAAGGCGTTGGCGCGGCAGAGCGCGGGGATGTCGCCTGAGCCTTTCCACGCCACAGGTGTGACTTCCGCGCCACGGACTGCGGCGGGGAAGAATCGCGTCATGCCGGGGCGATGGTGAAAGGGCTGCGTGAGGCGCGCGAGGGCGAAGGGTAGATCGGTGTCGGTTGCGCCGGAGAGAATCGCGATCGCCGCGCGGGCGAATAATTCAAACGTAACCGTGGTGGAGACAGGGTTGCCCGGCAGACCGAAGAAGAATTTATAGCGCGCTTTGCCGAAGACCACGGGCTGGCCGGGCTGGATGAGGACGCGGTCGAAGAAAAATTCCGCGCCGAGTTCGGCGAGCGCAGGTTCCACTACGTCATATTTTCCTGCCGAGACGCCGCCGCTCAGGAGCAGGAGATCGAACGAGGTCCCTTGCCTGATGCGATGGCGCGTGTGGGATAGCGTATCGCCCGCGATCGGAAGAACGAAGGGTTCTCCGCCGGCGCGTTCCACCTGCGCGGCTAACGACCAGGCGTTGGAATTGCGGATCTGGTTCGCCGAGGGCACGGACGCGACATCGACAATCTCGTCGCCGGTGGGAAGGATCGCTACGCGCGGTTTCGCGAAAACCGGAATGGAGGTTTGTCCGACGGATGCGAGGCAGGCGATAGCGGTGTGATCCAGCCTTGTTCCGCGCGGCAGAATGACGGAGCCGTTGTGAGCTTCTGAGCCACGGGGAGAAATGTTGTCGCCGGTTTGGTGTGTTTGATCGGTTGAAACCGTTCCGTCGTCGTGCCGGACGCAGTGTTCCACCATGACGACGGCGTCTGCGCCTTCGGGAATTGGCGCGCCGGTCATGATCTCGACGGCTTCGCGGTTTTGGAGCGCGCCGGAGAATGTCTGGCCGGCACGGACTTCTCCGATGAGGCGAACGCGACCGGGGATGTCTGCGGCGCGGACGGCGAAGCCATCGCGGGTGGAACGGTGGAAGGGCGGGTAGTCGCGGTCGGCGAGGATGTCTTCGGCCAGGATGCGGTTGGCGGAGGCGGCAAGATCGACGGATTCGACGGCGGGGGGCGGCGCTGTGGCGCGGATTTCGCGTAAGACCGTGGCGCGCGCGTCGGTAAAACTGATAGCCGGCACGAATTCAGTGTAGCGGCTGTGGGGACTGGTTGGTAGCGTGGCGGCAGTTTTGGGGGTGCAATTAAAAAGTGAGGAACGAAACCAATTTGAGGTTAAGTGATTTGTTTGCAATACGGTTTTGGCGGGAATATAGGCGTTTGGCTGGCCCGCCGCGCGGAGGGCAGAGGAGGTTTGTGCAGACAGGCGGGTTTGGTTGTTGGGATCGCCGGGCATGTTCATTCTCCTCGCCTGGAAGTTAGCACACGGGCGCAAGGGAAATGATGCCTTGTTTTTGCAAGTGATTGAGGGGAAGGTAAATAGAGAGTGAAAATCGACAGCACTCAGTTCTCGGATGGCTGCTCGGCTGCATCGATTATTAGTGTGTCCGAGGGTACCTTCTGCAGTTGAAGGCGCAATCCGAGTTGGTCCAGGAGCGCGTCCGGAAGCGAGGGCCTGCTGGAATCGGCCGCAGCCCCAGGGGTCGCTATATCGCGGGGCGAGGGTGTGTCCGGTGTGAATAACAACTCGAAATCATAGCCTCCAGTCAATCCCGTCTTATCGGTTACTTCGCTACGCAGCCGGAGGGAGAGATAGTGAGCCAACTGAGCCATCGTGAAACTGTGGAATACGATCTGCCCTTTGTCGCCCATTTCCACGCGCGGGTTATCGCCGGATCGATTTTCGTGGAGGCCGTATGGTTTGCCGGTCTCCGCCAGGGTGTAAACGGGTACTTCTCGCGTTTCTTTGTGTAACTTCAATTGGAACCGATCGGACAGAAGGCTCCGGAGCATCTGAAATATCTGCTCGCGGCTTGCGGGTCGCTCCGGTTTCGCTTCGATATCGAAGTACTTTGAGTTCATCCAACCCGGCCCGCCAGACATCTGCCAGTCCGCAACACTGTACGCCATCATGATGAGAACCCTCAGCGGTGCATTTGTTGCGGTAAACCTTTCGCCGCCTGGTGGGATTTCAAAGAAATTACCCTGAGCACCGGCCTTAGCAGGCTTTATGACGGCGACTTCAAACTCAACGCGGGGCGTCGGCTGCTGGGCCAGAACAGTCGGGGCCCGAAGGGCGGCGGTAAGGCACACGACCAGAAAAATGCCTGCAAAACGATTCCTCATTGGTTTTCGCGGAGCAGCAATTCCCGGGTCAGTTCAGCCACTGTCGTGAAGCCATCGCGGTTCCGATCGGCGCTCATGATAATTTCGCGGAGGGACGCGGATTGTCCACTTTCCCATTCCGCGACAGAGATTCGACCATCGTGGTCAGTGTCGAACCTGCCGACAATAATTGCCGCCCAGGCGGCGGCCTGATCGGGCATCACTTCGGGCGGCGAGAGCGACCCGTCGCCATTGATGTCGAGCCTTCGCAGCGATTGAGAACTGTTTCTAATCTCCTCCGCGGAAATCTCTCCATCGTGATCCGAATCCAGGACGGCCAGCACTGGATTAAAGCGCATAACATCTCTCCGCATCCGGTCCGTGAATTTCGCACCCAGCCTCGATGGACCTGTAAAGAAGCCGCACTCTTCGGGATTCAGTTTGCCGTCGTGATTCCTGTCGAGTTGTCGCAGCGCCGTTGGTGCATTAGCAATTTCCGCAGCCGAAATCGCCAAATCACGATCCACATCGAGCGCTTCCAGCACGGGCATCGACTTGAAATAAAGGGACGCGACCGCTCGCCAGGGATCCTGACGCTCAGCGAACGTAACCCGCATATCTGGTTCCGGCCCCTCCATAGAAGACCTCGTTGCGGGCAAGAGCGCGCTGGCTGGCCGGTGAGCGCCAATTACCCACCGCGAAGCCATGCCGTTGTTGCCGATTGCGAACATGACGGAACAGAGAAGCACGACAGACAGAACGCCTCCGTACAGCAAAGGGCCGGACCGCAACCGGTAGTCGTCGAAACTCGCGAACATCGGAACTATGGCGGGGACGCCTGTATCCGCGCCTGCATTCCGGAATTCAGGCCGCAGCACCCACTGGCGCAAGAGCGAGACGACGGCGTCTGTGAAGAATCCCCGCGAGTTCGCGTGGGAGGCAGGATCGTCGAAGATCGCCAGCATTTCGCTGCCGAATTGATGCCTGAATGATCCCGGGTGCAGGCGAAGAAGCCAGATGTAAAGGAGTCTACGCATAACTTAGATCCGCCTCAGCCCGGAAGCCGGGATCCGAAGTCTGCCCTCGCGAACGACAGTCTCAAGGCGCGAGATCTCCCCGGCGATGATACGCTTGCCCAGCGCGGTCAGACGGTAGTAGCGGCGGCGGGATTCCAGTTCCTCACCAGTCGGCTCGACGATCCCCTGTTTGACGAGCCGTTGCAGATTGTCGTAGAGCGTGCCGGGCCCGAGTTTGTATCGTCCCTCGGATTGACGAATGACTTCCTGCATGATTCCGTAGCCATGGAGATCCTCACCGGCTAGTGCGAGCAGGATGTGGAGAACGGCGGGCGCCAGAGGAAGAAAATCGTCAATGGGCTTCATGGTCAGATTCAGGTATACCAGATTCCGATATATAAATCAATAGCCACGCAGATATTCCAAATCCGCGTGTTTTGGGGATTGATCGGCGTCACCCGCGGCTCGGGATCTGGCTGGGTGCCTGCGCCGTGGGGGAACATTCCTTCCGGCTTGAGCGTCAGGTCAGTATGCGCACCTTCGCGGCAGTTGCAGGAGTTGCCGGGCTATGCTGCGGAATCGCAATCGCGCAAGTGAACTCCCCGAAGTTCGATGCCGCGGCCATCAAGCGATCTTCCCGCGACAGCGAAACCTACATGAAAGCTCACCCGGGCGGGAAGCTCGATATTTCGCGGGCGACGTTGAGGACGCTGACAGCCCTCGCCGGCAGCTTCAACCGTTTCAGGTGTCGGGAGGTCCCGCCTGGGTGCGCTCAGAATACTTCGACCTCAACACAGAAGCGACAGAAAGCCCCTCTCAAGACCGACTCTTCCTGATGATGCAGGCATTACTGGCGGAGCGATTTTCTCTGAAGATTCATTTCGAAACCAAGGACCAATCCGTTTATGTTCTGGTAGCAGGTAAGACCGGGAAACGGCCGGCAACCGGATTACAAATCACGACTGAGGGAAGCTGCGTCAAAGCTGACAGCGCGGAACCCCCGGACCCCGCAGCGTGCGGGTCTCTTGGCATGGGGCTGAACCATCTGGAGGCGCACGAAGTCTCCATGTCTCGATTTGCGGAGGCGCTCACGCGAGTACTTGACAGAAAAGTGATCGACAGAACTGGCCGGACCGAAAGGTTCAACATCTCTCTCCAGTGGCTCCCGGACGAGCATCAGGCGCTTCCGTCGGGCGACGCGATTGCGCTTCCTCCCGATACGCCTGCTATCTTTACTGCGGTACAGGAGCAGCTTGGCCTGAGGCTCGAACCGGGTAGAGCTCTTATCGATCTTCTCGTCATCGATCGTGCAGAGGAGCCGAGCGGGAATTAATCCCATTTCTCCTCAGCAGTGGTAATCTGTTCGACGAGTTGCCGGAGGCAATCCTGACTATATCCATCTTCCACATCGGGCTGCCGCTGGATCATCCCATGATCCCGGTAGAGGAGCGCCCAAAGATCACGAAAAGGTTGAGTGACCTGCGGGAACGGATGACACGCGCCGGCTACAACTACGAAATAGTCCACGCCTCGCCTGAGACCGGCCTCGATGGCTTCAGACATCAATTAAGAACGCAACCTTGCGATGGCGTTTTGATCGGAGGCGGTGTTGCAGGCGATCCCGCGATGAGCTACTTCATGGAGCAGATCATCGACATAACTCATGAGGTGGCGCCGAAAGCGAAAATTATGTTCTACAACCACTCGGTCGATGTACGCGCAATTATTGAGCGCTGGTTCGCGTCGCGGTCTGATGAGAGACCTGCCGCTTCGCAGACGGCAGGCTCTGGTGTTGTGTCCAATAAATAATCAGACTGATGAAAGCCGGCGGCGCCATTTGTCCGGATCGCGCGACGTGTGGAATACGGCGTAGACCGTTACCGTCGACTCGGCCTGCTCGTAGAACACAGCATAAGGGAAGCGTCGTATCAATGAACGGCGGAAGTCCTCGTGGACGACGGCGTACATCCTGGGCCAACGCCGGATGCCTTCGAGACAGGCATCCACCGAACTCAGGAATTCCTCGCCCAGACCGACTCTGCGGCCTTCATACCAGGCGTAGGCTTCTGCAATGTCCAATTCGGCTTCCGGGACGACTGTCAGCTCAACGGGCATAGCCCGCACGAATCCTGCGCTTCACCTCTTCCCAGGGAAGGCCAGATGCGGGGTTGTTCATCAAGTTTGCTTTTCGGCGCGCTAATTCCCGCTTTTGCCAGTCGTGGACCGGCACGGCTTCGGATGCGGACGCAAGGTCATCCCACAAGTCTTCGACAAGCTGGAGCTTCTCGGAGGGACTTAGTTCAAAGATCGACGCTGAATTCATTCTGGTTCTCCACTTTCCGCTGAACGAACACTTCCTGCTGACGCCTCCGATCGCAAGCGTTCCACCAAACTGTCTTCCGATTCGTGGAACCAGAGGTCTTGCCCGACTCCGAGCATCCGCAGGACAGGGTCATCCGGCTTGTCGCAGGCTTCTGCACAGAGCTCTCTATTTCTTTCCTTGACAGCCATCGTACCTCAATTCTCTCGCAATGCCATAGAGGGTAAAGTCATGCCCGCGCGGATTCAGCGCATTTATGGGGCCCGGAGCATGTTATCTGCCGCCAGTTGCCGCTCGGGCGCCTGATGCTGCAACTGCTCCACGTCCGCCGCCGCGCGCCGCTGGTGCGGGCTGCCGGGTCGGAGGTTCCGCCGGCGCTGCCGCCGGGGGCAGCGTGCCGCCGAGTCTGAAAGCCCACAGGCTATCGCCATGTTGCGACAAATTAAATGAGCTGCCGCCGGAAAGAATCGCTACGTACTCCTGTCCGCTTACCTCATACGTGACCACAGGCGCTTCCGCTCCGGCGCCGGTCTGGAACGACCAGACCTCGTTGCCATTTTTGATATCGTAAGCGACCAGGCGTCCATCCGATTCGCCGTGGAAGATCAGGCCCGACGCAGTACTCAGCAGGCCGCTGCCCGCCGCGATTGGAAATTTCGTTCGTTTCTGCCAGACGATTTTGTTGGTCGTGGGGTCAATGGCCGTCAGCGTTCCGGAGCGCGGCTCGTTGGCTGGACGAACGAAACCACCTCCCAGCGTGAAGAGCGAATTCGTGATCGCGCCGGGAATGTAGATGAGTTTGGTCTTTGGGCTATACGTCATCGGAGCCCAGGAAATTCCGCCCAGCGTGCCTGGCGCCAACACGACGGGCTCATTCCAGTACGCGCCGAAAACGCAGGCGCTTTTAAATCCCGGCAGGACGCTGTCAGGTTCGGGGCAGGTGGGAACGAACGAATCGCCCGCCGGATACGGCTGCGTCTTCGCCGTTTTCATGCGCTCCTCTTGTGGAACCGGCCGCTCGTCGATCCCGATCAGTGGCTTGCCTGTCGTGCGATCCAGAATGTAGAGGAAGCCAGTCTTGCCGCCGTGCATGAGCACCTTGCGGGCTTGGCCTTTGTACACGATGTCGGCGAGAACAGGGGACGCCGCGTTGTCGTAATCCCAGACATCGTGGTGGACTTCCTGAAAATGCCACTTGTATGCGCCGGTCTTGAGATCGAGCGCGACGATGGACGCGGTGAAAAGATTGTCGCCACCGCGCTTCGAGCCATCGGTATCCGGCCAGGCGTTGCCGACGGGGACGTAGATCAAGCCGAGCTCGGGGTCGATGGCAGAAGCGGTCCAGATGGGGCCGCCGCCGCGTTCCCAGGAATCGCCTTCCCATGTTTCGTGCCCGGTTTCGCCGGGGCCGGGGATGGTCCAGAAGCCCCAGACCTGCTTGCCGGTCTTCGCATCGAAAGCGCCGATGAAGCCGCGCACGCCGCCTTCGCCGCCGGAGACGCCCATGTAGACGAGGCCATCGTAATAGAGCGCGGGAGCGACGGTGGTGCCGCGGTCGCCGACTGTGGCGGTCCAGAGGAGCGCCCCGGTTTGCTGGTCCAGCGCGATCAGGTTATTGCCGCCGCCGGTGGAGAATACTTTGCCTTCCGCCGCCACGACGCCACGATTCGTCCCGCCCCGTCCACCACCGGGTGCAGGCTGATACTTCCATTTGATGGCGCCTGTCGCTGCGTCGAGCGCGAGAATGGTTCCCGACGCGCCGGGGACGTACATCACGCCATTGACGACGACGGGCGTACCTTCGAGATTGCTGCCGCTGGCCCCGTCCGCGACGTGGGTCTGCCAGGCGCCGCCGAGTTTCGCGATGTTGGCCGGCGTGATGGCGGTGAGGGAAGAGTAACGCTGGTTGCCGAGGTTGCCGCCGACGACAGGGAAATCCTTCGCGGGGACGGCGCGCGAGTCCTGCGTTTGACCCGAAAGCGCAACGGCGCAGAAGACGCACACGGTCAGGAATGGGCGAAGAGAAGGCATGACCCCATGATGTTATCCGATTCGTGTCGCCATCGGACTGATAGAATTCCGAACTGTGACATCTGTGAACAGGCCGTCTGCGCGAATTGTCTCCATCCAGCGCTGGTCGCTCGTGCTTCTTGTGGCCGGCGGCGCTCTGAATTATGTCGACCGGGCAACCTTATCCGTGGCCAACAAACTTATCCAGGACGACCTCGGAATTCCGGTGGCGAAGATGGGGCTGCTGCTCTCCGCTTTTCTTTGGGCCTACGCCTTCAGCCAACTGCCGGTGGGCGGCCTGATCGATCGGTACGGTCCACGCAAGCTCCTCGGCTTAGGACTCTTCAGCTGGTCCATAGCGCAGGCGGCGGGCGGTCTGGTCACGGGCTTTGGGACCTTCATAGCGGCGCGACTTGCGCTGGGCGTTGGCGAAGCGCCGCTGTTTCCCGGCGGGGCGCGGGTTGTGCGGGACTGGTTCGGGATTCGGGAGCGGGGGTTTGCGATCGGCCTTTGCCAGTCCGCGTCATCACTGGGCAGTTTTATTGCTGTCCCGCTGCTTACGCTTCTGATGCTCCGATTCAGTTGGCGCTGGATGTTTGCGATCGTCGGCGCGGCGGGAGTGCTGCTCGCGATTCTGTGGTGGAGCGTTCATCGCGATCCGAGGGAGGTTGACCTGACTCCGGATGAGGTTCGCTACCTGACGGAGGACGACGAGAACGCCACCACGCGTCCGCCGACCTTCGCCGAATGGAGGCGGCTGTTCCGTCACAAAACCACCTGGGGCATGATCGTCGGATTTTTTGGAAACATGTACGTGCTTTGGCTTTATACCGGCTGGTTGCCGTACTATCTGGAGCACGAGCGGCACATGAGCGTCGCGCGGGTGGGGGTTCTGGGGTCGATTCCTTTTTTCTTCGGGTGCGTGGGAGCGGTGCTTGGCGGGTGGCTCTGCGACTTCCTCACCAGGCGCGGATGGACACCCATCGGGGGCCGTAAACTGCTGGTCTTCTGTGCGTTGTGCGGCGTTTCCGGCTGCACGCTGGGAACTGTTTTTGCGCAGTCAAACTCAACCGCGCTTGTTTTCATTTCGGTTTCGCTGTTCCTGATTTATATCGTAAGCAGCGCGTCATGGGCCACGGTCCCGATCGCCGCGCCCAGCCAGTACACCGCGTCGCTTGGCTCTATTCAGAATTTCGGGGGCTATCTGGGAGCAGCGCTGGCGCCGACGGTAACCGGGTTGATTGTGCAGCGGACGGGCAGCTTCTCGCAGGCTTTGATGCTGAGTGCGGTAGTAAGTTTGATCTCGGCTGCGGCGTATTTGCTGCTGGTGCGGGACACGATCCGATCCGATGCGGGTGTGTAGTGACAACAGCGTGAGAATCAGTCGAGCCCACGCGATTCACTTTCGTTAACTTTCGTTCTATTCAAATCGAAATATTTCAGACAGAATACAGGGCAAAAATGACTCGACTTCCGGGGCAAATCGCAGTATGATCTGAAAATCATTACCTTTATAGCCAAGCCAAAGGAGACTAAGTTATATGGCCGCACGCAAATCGCCTCCGCCCGCTAAAAGGGCCGCCCCTAAGCATCCAGCCGCAGCAGCACCCGCAGTTCCACAACCGGTCTTCGCCGCACCCCCGGCAGTCGCGGCGGGCGCCCCGCCGCCTGGCGTGAGTAATCCCGTTTTTGCCGAACCGCAGCTCATGCCGGATCCGACTCAGTTCAAAACGGCCCACGCTTCCGACAAAAACGCCTATGCCGATCTGGACAAATTGACAAAGCTTCACCAGTTCAACCCGTTTCCGTTCCGGACCGTACCCGGTGTTCCGGAGCCCGTGCTGACGCTGGCTGCCGCGTACGGCTCCGCCGGTGGAAAGGTGGAAGACGCCATCACGACGGCCGGACAAATTGTGTTTCATTCCGCCGGCGATACCGGCGCCACTACCGCAAAACAAGCGTTCCAGGATGAATACGATGTCGTCGAAAAAATGATCGCCGATTTCGACGAGAAGGATCCGACCGCGGCGCCGCGGTTTTTCTATCACTTAGGCGATGTGGTCTACAGCTTCGGCGAGCACATTTACTACTACGATCAATTCTACGACGCGTTTCGCAATTATCCGGCCCCCATCTTCGCCATTGCCGGCAATCACGACGGTTTGGTGACACCCGTCCCTGCACCGGCCGGAAGCGCAGGGAACCCGACGCCGGGCGATCCCTCCCTTTCACTTTCCTCTTTTTACGCTAACTTCTGCACATCGCAGTTTCAGCACGGCAGCGATGCGGTGAGCATTTCGCGCACTACCATGATTCAGCCCGGCGTCTACTTCACGCTGGAGGCCCCGCTGGTGCGCATTCTGGGTCTTTACTCGAACATGCTGGAAAATCCGGGCGTCATATCTTCGACGGTAAATCCTAAAACCGGCAAGCCGACTTTCCCCGGCATCTCCGACGTGCAACTTGCTTACCTGGAGGCGGCACTGACCAGAGTTAAGAAAGAGAAATTTGCCGGCGCCGTGATTCTGGCCGTTCACCATCCGCCTTACACGTTCGGCAAGCACATTACGTCGATGGTGATGCTCAAGGAGATCGATGCCATCTGTCTCAAGGTCGGAGTGTGGCCGCATGCGGTGCTTTCCGGTCACGCGCATAACTATCAGCGCTTCACCCGAACCCTGGGCAAGCGGCAAATCCCCTATGTCGTCTGCGGCAATGGGGGACATCCTCCGCTACAGAAGATCAGCGTGGACACGACTCTGCGCACGCCTATCGCGATGCCCGGATTCGCACAGCCCGAACGCGGCGACTCGGTCACGCTCGACAACTACGACTTCAAGTCTTTCGGTTATCTGCGGGTAGTGGTGGACACGCAGCAATTGCGAATCGAGTTCCATCCCGAGGGAGATGGGGTCACGACCAAAACCCCCGACGATTTTGTAACTGTAGATCTGACTGACGGGACTCTGGTGCATTACGTGCCGCCCACAACACCGCTGAATAGTCAGGTGTAGCGCTTCGCCCGACGGATCGGTTGAGGAGAAATACGCGATTAATTCCCGCTCGGTTCCTCTGCATGATCGATGACGAGAAGATCGACAAGAGCTTTACCCGGTTCGAGCCTGAGGCCGAGCTGTTCCTGTACGGCAGTGAAGATCGCAGGCGTATCGGGAGGAAGCGTGATCGCATCGGACGACGGAAGTGCCTGATGTTCGTCCGGAAGCCACTGGAGAGAGACGTTGAACTTTTCAGTCCGGCCAGTCCTGTCAATGACTTTTCTGTCGAGTACTCTTGTGAGCGCTTCCGCAAATCGAGCCATGGATACTTCCTGCGCTTCCAGATGGTTCAGCCCCATGCCAGGAGACCCGTACGCTTTGGGGTCCGGCGGGCCCGCGCTGTCAACTCTGCCGCAGCTTCCCTCAGTCGTGACGTGCAGTCCCGCTGGCGGCTTTTTTCCGGCCTTACCCGCCACCAGAACGTACACGGGTTGGTCTTTGGTCTCGAAGTGCATCTTCAGCGAAAATCGTTCCTCCAGTAATGCCCGCATCATCGGGAAGAGCCGGCCTTCAGAGGAGCTTTCCGTCGCTTCTGTGCTGATGTCGAAGTATTCTGCGCGTGCCCAGGCAGGGCCTCCCGAGACCTGAAACGGTTGAACCTGGTAGGCGAGGGCTGCGAGCGTCCTCAACGTCGCCCGCGAAATGTCGAGTTTCCCGCCCGGGTGCGATTTCATGAAGGTCTCGCTGTCGGGGGCAGACCGTTTTATGGAAGCGGCATCGAACTTTGGAGAGTTCAATTGCGCGATTGCGATTCCGCAGCATAGTCCGACAATCCCTGCAACTGCCGCGAAGGTGCCCACACCGGATTGACGCTCCAGCCGGAGGGAATGTTCCGCTGCACCGCGCCGGCTTGCCCGGATTGTGGCGCCACTGGCTGACAACTCAAAAGGGCCGGATTGCTCCGGCCCTTTTGCTTTCTGCTCACTGAATACGGGTTACTTGGGTGTCACGTGGAACAGAGCGCCGGGATTGGCGTCTTCCAGCATCCACAGCGAGCCATCGGGGCCTTCTTCCACGTCGCGGATTCGGTGGCCCATGCTCCAGCGTTCGGCCGGTTTGGCGCCGCCATGTCCGTCGAAGACGAAGCGGCTGAGCGACATGGTCGCCAGGCCGCTGACGAAGCCGTTGCCGTTCCATTGCGGGAAGGTCTGGGTGCCGTGGTAGAACATCAAATTGCCCGGCGCGATTACCGGGACCCAATAGAGGACTGGCTTCGCCAGATCGGGACGCGTGTCGGGATTGGCAATGGGCACCTTGTTGTAGTTCATGCCGTAGGAGACGAGCGGCCAGCCGTAGTTCTTGCCCTTCTCGATCAGATTGAGTTCGTCTCCGCCCATCGGGCCATGCTCCACTTCCCACAATTCGCCGGTAGGCGAAAACGCCATGCCGTAGGGCGTGCGAACCCCGCTGGCCCAGGTTTCCGCCGGCGTCAGATTGGGGCCGGGAAACGTGTAGGTGCTCACGACTTTCGCGGTTTTGGCGGCTTCGGTGTCGCTGGGCGGATCGATGAGCGGAATTGTGGCAGCGCCGGTTTTGCCGAAGTTAGGATTGTCGGGGGCGGGTTTGCCATCGAGCGTGAGGTGCAGGATCTTGCCTTCGGGCTGGTTGGGATCCTGAGCGGGGGTGAAGCGCTGGCGGTCACCAACCGTGAGGAAGAGAGACTGGCCATCGGGCGCGAATGCGATCTGCGCGCCTTCCTGGCCGCCCTTGCCCTTGGGCATCTGGCGCCACAGCACCTCAAGGTTTCCAAGTCTGGCTGAGGTGGCGGTGGTGCTGAGTTTGGCGCGGGCCAGCACGAGGCCTCCGCCGTAGTCACCCGGCTCGTCATAAGTGAGATAGATACTCTGATCGGTGGCGTAATGCGGCGAGACGAAGACGCCGAACATTCCACTCTGGCCGCTCCAATAGACCGCGGGCGTACCACTGACCGCCGCTATCTTGTCTCCCTTCTGCGACACCAGCCAAACGGGGCCGACCTTTTCGGTGATCAGCATGCGGCCATCGGGCAGGAAGGCTATCCGCCAGGGCAGTTCAAAAGTGGCCACCGTGGTCATATTGACGGGCAGAGTAGCTTCCGGCTTCTGTTCGCCTATATTCACCTGACCCCAGGCTCCAGCCACCATCAGAGTGCAAAGCGCCGCCGCTTTCGCCAGTTTCATCGACATTTCTCCTTAGTTCCTCATGCGCCCGGCCTTAAGAGGTCAGGGCTCTGTTTTTGATCGTACCGTACTGGTCGCAAATCCGTGTGAGGGTAATCATAAAAGCACGGCCACCCCAACAGATCCGAGCAGCATCAGGCCTGCCGCGCACGCGAACGCCGCTTCGGGCGAAACAAGCGTCCACAACGTTCCGACCAGTGCGCTCGATATGAGATCGCCCGCGCCGTTGACTGCGCCGAGCGTTCCATAAGCTGTGCCTCGAATTCCCGCGTCGGTGATGTCGGGCGGAATCGCTTTTTCGAGCGTGTCTTGCGCTGCTGCGAAGATGCCGGCAATCGCGAAGATCCCTGTCCACGCAGCGAGAGACGACGATCCGGTCAGGAACATCAGCGCCGCCAGACCGGCAGTCGTCGCGCCGCAGAAATAGCCCGCAGACAGCAGCGGAGCTTTTCTTTGGCGGTCGGCCAGCCAGCCGATCGGATACGCTGCCGCAGCATACACGATGTTCCGAACCACGTACAGCATTGCCGCCAATTGAGCCGCGCGAACGCCGCCGTGTCCGGGACGCAGCAGCGTGGCCGCCGCCAGAATCAGCAGGGCAGGGGAGAAATCGCCACTGCCGAAAAGGCCCACTGCGAGCAGCATGCGCCGGAATGCGGGGGGCAGCGAGCTCACCGATTGCAGGAAGTTCAGCCAGGGTTTCGGTTGTCGGCGCGTCTCTTTCACCATGAACAGAAAAGCCAGCGGCGCGGCGATTCCGGGAATCAGAGAGAGCAGAAATATCCGGCGGAACGGCAGGTCCGGAATCGTGTGCGGCAGCCATGAGAGAAGAACGACACCCATGATGGGTCCGATCACTGCGCCGATCGTATCTCCGGCGCGGTGAAAGCCGAACGCGCGGGCCCGGAATTCAGGCGCCACCGATTCCGACAACATCGCGTCGCGCAATGTTCCGCGCAGGCCACGGCCGAACCAACTCACCATGCGGCCGAGGAGAATCAGGCCCCAGCCACCCGCGAACGCGAAGATCGAAAGTCCCGCGCCAGTAAAGAACTGGCCGATGACGATCATTCGCTTGCGGTGGCCGATCTTGTCCGAATACCATCCGGCGAACAGCTTCAGGAAGCTGGCAAAAGCGTCGGACGCGCCTTCGATCCAGCCGAGCGCGGCCGCGGCGACGTGAATCAGCGGCAGAAAGCCTGGCAACACCGCCATCACCATTTCGTGCGAGGCATCGGAGAGCAGACTGGTGATGGTCATGCCCCAGATGTTGCGATTGAGCCACTGCCGCATGAAGTGTTTTAGTTCAGGGCTGCGACAAGCTCGCTCCCGCGCCGGGACAACTGCGGGCAATGCGATCCAACGTCTTCGAGAAAGCGCGATTGGTCATCAGGCGCAATCATGATTTCGCCCCCGGAGTATTCGATCAGGATCCGATCTTTGGACAAGACCAGTGAGAGTGAATGCCTGGAATCGGAGGGGAATGTCACGCTGGCGATCGTGGGCCAGGGGACTGTCCGGGTGATCAGGCCGGCGCGGATTCTCAGGGCATCGCCCGCCGTTTCGTATTTCTGCGGATAAACGCAGATCAGAATGAACAGGACGATAGCGGCGGGAAGAATCAGCATCCAGTTCCGGTGAAGCTGCAGAGCGGATAGAAAAGGAAATGCAAGGCCGGCGACGAGCATCAGCCCCATCCACCAATCCACTTTACCTTTGTAGGTCACTGGAGATCTTTGCCTGTGAGCAGGTGAGCCAGGACGGGCAGCGGAACTCCGCCTTCCTTCAGCGCGCGGTCATGGAAATCATGCAGGGTGAATGCGGAGCCCTGTGATTTCCTTACCAGCTCGCGCACGCGCAGCCAATCGCGCCAACCGATGAAATATGTGGGCAACTGCGTGGAGGAAAGCTTCGCCCGCTGTAACTTCGCGACGGCTTCTTCGTGCTCCTGGAAAGTCTGCTTCTCCATAAGTTGCATCGCTTCATCGTCAGTCATCCGGTTCGTTTGCAGGCGGATATCCATAATCGCGTTGGCGTCCACACGTAGTTCCTGCTTGAGTAAGGTCAGTCGCAATTCAGGCGCATGATCCATGTAACCTTCATCCAGCATGGTTTGCGTAATGTATTGTGCCCAGCCTTCTACATAAGGGCCGTTACTGAATAACGCCCGCAGGACACCGCGCATTTTCGGCTGGATCTGGTTGGCGAATTCGCCCTGCACGTAGTGTCCCGGCATGGCTTCGTGAATAGTGAGTAACTGCAGGTTATAGAAGTTATACTCGCGGAGCTTGGATTCCACGCGCTCCTTCGGCCAGTCGGGGGGAATCGGCGTGATCCAGAAGAATGCGCCGAGCTGCGGCTCGAACACCGGAGCGGGATCGAAGCCGCCGACGCCGTAAATACCGCGCTCGAATTCCGGCGTGGGAATCACCTGGAGGTTACCGCCCGCAGGCAGGGTCAGCAGGTTCTTGTCCCGCGCGAAGTTGCGGGTCTGTTCCAGATCCTTACGGGCGTCGTCCATGTAACTGACGGGCGTGGAATGACTCTGCGCGATGTGATCGAGCACTTCTTTGATTACCTGACTTTCGCGCGCATCGCCGGTCAGTTCGGAGTGGTCTTTATGATCGGGGAACCATTGGGCATGGAGCGGCAGCGACATCTCCAGCATCTCCGTGCGGACGGCCTTGAGTCTGGCCTCCGCCGCCGCGAGTACCTGATCGACCGATTGGTCAGTAGCCAGCGCCAGTTTGAATTTCGCGGCGTATTTTTCCGGGCCCAGTCGCCAGTCGGCAATGCCGCCGAGACGCTCACTCCCCAGTCGCCGGGGCATTTCCTCTGTCAGGAATCGGTTGAAAGCGCGGAGCGAATCCATCGCCGGGGAGGCGGCGGTATCGTAATCGGATTTCAATTCGGCGGGGACCTCCGCGCGAAGGGTTTTGTCAATCAGATCGATGTTGCCCTGGTTCTCTTCCGAGGCTACTTTGGTCCATTCCGGCGGTGCCTGCCGCAAGTTATTGCGGGCCGTTTCCATGAACGCCGGGATCTTATCCATGCGGGCGATAATATGCCTGAAGCGTTCGGCCTTAGGCGCGTATTCCAGAACCAGGGGATTGTAGAGCGCATTCCCGATCAGTTCGACATAGGATTGCGGGCTATGCTGCCAGCTCTGAGCCATATCGATATCGAACAGGGACTGGCCGATCTGGGACTCGATGATTTCGTAATCGGCGCGATCTTCGGGAGAGAGCGAATTTTTGTCGAAGGCCTCCAGGCGCTTGTGGAAGTCAACGTAAAAATCGCGCTGCTGCTGGATGGCGCGGCGGCCGACGTCGTCGAGTTGGGTGTCGTAGGAGACACCGGCGTATTGGTGGAGGCCCTGGCTGGAGGCGAAGACGGGCGAGAAGGCCAGGGTTTTGTAGACAAATTCCTCGGTCAGTTTCGGGAATTCAGCGTTGGAGGAACTGAGCCGGCAGGAGACGGTGGCGAGCGAAACCAGCACGACAATCGGGATGAGGCGCATTGATCTGAATTATAGAGGAGAATGGCTTTCGGCGCGCGGCGGTAGGGCGTCTGTCGGGCACGCGATATGAAAGTTGACTGAGTTTCCCGCTGTTTGGGTGGACACGCGGGCGGAAGCCGCGTATTTTCATGCTGCACAATGCGGCTATCGCCGCGTTTCCCTTGATTCCTTTTCTGGCACGGGTGGGGAGACGCCTTGGCCGCCGCGTTTTGACCGCTGAAAATGTCGTTTCGGCCACTCAAACGCCAGCTCCGCATCTTTTCGTGGCAGAATAAACAATATATGACGACATTACGAGTTGCGTTCACCGGTGCCCTGCTCAGCGCGGCTCTTTTCGGCCAGGCCGCCGCGACCAAAGCGAGCGATACCCCCGATCTCAAAGATGCCAAAGTTTTCGACCCGGCGTCCATCGACCGTAGTGTCGATCCATGCACCGATTTCTATCAGTACGCCTGTGGCACCTGGACGAAGAGCAACCCGATTCCAGCCGATCAGGCCAGTTGGAACCGGTTCTCCGAATTGAACGAACGCAATCGCCTCATCCTGCGCAACATTCTGGAAACCGCGGCCGCCGCCAAGACCCGCGATGCCGACACGCAAAAGATCGGCGACTATTATTCCGGTTGCCTTGACGAAAAGACGATTGAGGCGAAAGGCGTCGCCGCGCTCAAAACGGAATTCGCGCGCATTGACGGCATGAAGGCTTCGCAGGATATGGCGCCCGTTGTGGCGCACCTGCATCGGATCGGGGCGAATGTGCTGTTCAATATTTCGTCCGGTCAGGATTTCAAGGATTCCACCGCGGTGATTGGCAATGCGGATCAGGGCGGTCTCGGTTTGCCGGAGAAGGATTACTATTTTCGTGACGACGAGAAATCGGTAGCAACACGCAGGGAATATGTCGCGCATCTCACCCGGCTGTTGAAGTTGATGGGGGTTGCCGACGCCGTCGCGGCACAGCAGGCCGACGAAGTAATGAAGCTCGAAACCGCGCTTGCGAAGGCGTCGATGGACGTGACGTCGCGCCGGGATCCCTCGGCGGTTTACCACATGATGACTCTGAAGCAGTTTGAAGCGCTCTCGGATTCGTTCAACTGGAGCACCTACCTTACCGATCTCAAGTCTCCGCCCATGGCCAACATCAATGCGGTTGCGCCCGATTTCTTCAAGGGTCAGGAAGCTCTGCTGAAGAGCGAATCGCTCGCAGTCTGGAAAACCTATTTCAAGCTGCATCTGGTCGTCGCTCAGTCCGAAATGCTGCCGAAAGCTTTTGACGATGAAGTGTTCGCGTTTAACGGCACGTATCTGCAGGGCGTGAAGGAAAAGAAAGCACGCTGGAAGCGGTGTGTCGCGGCCACGGACGGCGATCTCGGCGAAGCGCTCGGCAAAGCTTACGTCGAGAAGACGTTTGGCGCCGACGGCAAAGCCCGTACGCTGGAAATGGTCAAGAGGATCGAGGCGTCCATGGCGCAGGATCTGAATCAGCTGACGTGGATGACGCCAGCCACAAAACAGAAGGCGCAGGAGAAACTGGCGGCGATTACGAACAAAATCGGCTATCCGGACAAGTGGCGCGATTATTCCGCGCTGACAATCATGAAGGGCGATGCGATGGGAAATTCGCTGCGGGCGAACGAATTTGAGTTCAACCGGCAGCTCCAGAAGATTGGCAAACCGGTCGACCGCCTGGAATGGGAAATGACTCCGCCTACCATCAACGCCTATTACGATCCTCAGATGAACAACATCAACTTCCCCGCGGGTATTCTGCAGCCGCCGTTCTTCGACAAGAACGCCGAAATGGCCGAGAACATGGGTGCCATCGGCGCCATCATCGGCCACGAGCTAACCCACGGTTTCGACGATGAAGGCCGCCAGTTCGACGCCAAAGGCAACCTCGAAGACTGGTGGACCGAGGCTGATGCGAAGGCTTTCGGAGCCAAGTCGGATTGCCTCTCCGACGAATACTCGAAGTTCCTGGTGGGCGACGGCGTTCACCTGAACGGCAAGCTGACTCTGGGCGAGAATACGGCCGACAACGGCGGCGTTCGCCTCGCCTACATGGCGCTGATGAACGATCTGGCCGGCAAGACGCTGCCCCCCGAGGATGGCTTTACGACCGAACAGCGTTTCTTCCTCTCTTACGGTCAGGACTGGTGCGAAAACTCGACGCCCCAGGTGGAACGCCTGCGGGCGCAGACCGATCCGCACGCGACCGGCAAAGACCGCGTGAACGGCGTCGTCTCCAACATGCCGGAATTTCAGAAAGCGTTCGGATGCGCGACCGGCAAGCCGATGGTTTCGGCAAACGCCTGCCGCGTCTGGTAGCCAGTAGCGTCCGGAGCAGGCCGCTGTAAATAGGTCTGTGTCGCCGGTGCGTCGCCGCCGTTGTCTTCGTCGGCGGGTTCGTTCATGTGGTAGTAATACGTGACGACGCCCGCCATCGCAATCACGGCAAACAACAGCGCGGCGTAAATAATTCCCCGTCGCGTCAACGCTCCCGGTTTTTCCGGAGCTCCGCGAAAAAGCTCGGCGGTAATGGCGGTAGTCAGCCAGGCCGCCGCCACGGTGAGGCCGAATTTCCACGGCCAGAACATCAGATCCAGGTCATATTGGCCACCCACCTGGCTCCAGAATGTGAGCCAGACCTCAATCGCGATCAGAAATTCGAAAACAAGCAGCGGGCGGATGAGGCGGGATCGCATGATGGAGGTTGGCCACTTTCAGCGAACAAAAAGCTGCTCGCACGCGTACTACCTGGAGGGTATCCTGAAATTATGACAGGTGTGGGGCGGGCGAAATTAACCAGATGACAAATGATACGCGAGCCCGCGGACAGGTTCAGTTTTCCTATCAACTCACCAGCGCTTTGGGCCTGGCGTGGGATTCCATTCGCTCACATAAATTGCGCAGCTTCCTCACGCTGCTGGGCGTCATCATCGGCGTCGCCAGCGTGATTCTGGTGGGTTCGGCGATCGATGGCCTCGGCCTATACGCCCAGGAAAGCACGGCGAAAGCGTTCGGCAGCGAATCGTACGTCGTTGCTCAGGTTGCGGGCGCCGGCGGTTTAACCCGCAAGGAATATCAAACCAAACTACAGTTCAATCGGCCTATAACGCTCCAGGAATCCCGCTACCTGCAGCAGATGAATGGCGACACGACCATGTATTCGCCCTACCGCAACAACGAGGCCGATACCAAGCGTGAGGGCGTAACCCTGGAAGAGACTTCCATTCTGGGCGTTTCGGCGGATATGGCGGATATCCGCGATGTCGACGTTGTCACAGGCCGTTTCTTTACTCCGCCGGAGGAAACGAGCGGGATTCCGGTTGCCGTGATCGGCGACGATCTGAAGACCACCCTGTTTCCCGGCAACGACTCGCCCCTCGGCCTCACATTCAAGATTCAGAACATCGACTTCACTGTAGTGGGCATAGTAGATAAGCTCGGTTCGGCATTCGGACGGAGCCAGGATAACTCGGTCTATATTCCGATCACGGTTTACGATCGTATGTTCGGCCCCGGCACATCGCTCGTGATTTTCGCAAGGCCCCGGAAGGACAGCGGCATGACGATGATGCAGTCGCTCGACCTGACGCGTGTCTCGCTGCGCAATCGTTTTCATGAGAGGCCAGGCGAAACCGACAGGTTTGATTTCATCACCCCGGACGCAATTCGTGGCTTTATCGATAACCTTCTGTCGATCGTCGCCGCGGTGGTGATACCGGTGACGCTGATCTCGCTGGTGGTCGGTGGAATCGTCATCATGAATATCATGCTGGTGAGCGTCACGGAACGCACCCGCGAAATCGGAATTCGCAAAGCGCTGGGCGCGCGGCGTTTCGATATCATGCTGCAGATTCTCATTGAGGCGGTCATCATGTCTTTTGCGGGAGGCGGGATTGGCGTCGGGCTCGGCGCCCTGACCACGGTCGCACTCACGGCGGCCTTCGGAATCACCATGCGGGTTACGGCCTTCTACATTCTTCTTTCGGTCATAGTGTCGGCCACGGTGGGAATCGTGAGCGGCTGGTATCCGGCGCTGAAGGCGTCGAAGCTGGATCCGATAGTAGCTTTGAGGGCGGAGTAACGACTTGAATATATCGCCAGGACAGAATATCGCAATGGCTATGGACGCCGTCTGGGAGCATCGCTTCCGTTCCATGCTCACCGTTATCGGGATCGTGATCGGCATCACCACCGTGGTGGTTGTCGCGTCCCTGCTGACCGGACTGCGCGCAGGCATCGTCCAGTTCTTCGATGAACTCGGCCCCGATAATGTCTTCGTCTACAAGACCAGCGGCGACCCTTCATCCGATTTCACCAGCATCAAGGAGCGCCACCGGAGACCCATCAAAAAAGAGTATGCCGATCTGATCGGCCGCTCGGCAAGCAACATCCAGGAAATTGGCATCACACTCTACATTCCCCCGGCGCCAAGCGGCACCATCATCACAGCCAAAGTGCCTGGCTTTGAAACAGACAGCCTGAATATGGTCGGGACGCTGCCGAACGCGGAAGATTTGGCGCCCCGCGATTTCGATCAGGGCCGGTTTTTTACCGATGAGGAAAACGACCGCGTCGCGCACGTCGCAGTGCTGGGTTACGATCTTGCCAAGGCTCTGTTTCCCTCGGGTGAGGCCGACGGACGGACCTTTATATTGGACGGCTCGGAATTCAGGGTCATCGGCGTTTTCGCTAAGGCAAAGGGTGGATTCTTCGGGCAGAACGCCCAGGACTCCGTCATTGAGATGCCCCTCAAGACCGCGGAATCGCGTTATCCGCAGCTGGATCGTTATATGATCACCGCGAAGGCGAAGCCCGGACATCGCCAGGATGCTTTCGATGAAGTCGATGGCATTATGCGGCGTCTGCGCGGCCTGAAGAAAGAGGAAGAAGACGATTTTTCCATCTCCACTCCGGATCAGGTCATCCAGCAGTTCGATAAAATTACCGGCCTGATCGGGCTTGTGGCCATCGCGATTTCCGGGCTCGGCCTGCTGGTGGGCGGCATCGGCGTCATGAATATCATGCTCGTGAGCGTGACGGAGCGAACGCGCGAAATCGGCATCCGTAAGGCGCTTGGTGCAAGACGAGTCGATATCATCTCGCAGTTCCTCGCTGAAGCGATGGCGTTGACCGGAGCTGGCGGCCTATTGGGAATTCTTTCAGCCGTGCTGCTGACAATGCTGGTGGGCGCGCTCGTGCCGGCTTTGCCGAGCAGCGTGCCGACGTGGGCGGTGGTGACGGCTTTCACCGTATCCGTGGGGATTGGTCTGTTCTTCGGCGTCTGGCCCGCCGTGAAAGCGTCGCGGCTGGATCCGGTGGACGCGCTTCGCTACGAATAACAGCAATGGACGTCCAACGAGCCCTGCTGCGGCATTTTCTCGCGGCCCTTGCGTATCGCACGCAGAAAGCCCTGCGAGGCGCACCCGATTCATTTGCAGACTTCGAAGCCTGTCCCAATATGCGGACACCGCACGACTTGGTCTGGCATATGACAGGGGTTGTCGGTTATGCCCGGACTTTCTTTCACCCCGGCGTCTGGCAACCCGAGCGGCTGGACGATTTCGGCGATGAAGTTCGCCGGTTTCACGCGGTGCTGGAAGATCTCGGCAGTTTACTGGAGAAAGACACACCGCTCCACGCAATCTCGCCGGAGCAATTGCTGCAGGGGCCGCTGGTTGACGCGATGACCCACGCAGGCCAGCTCGCGATGCTGCGCCGGTTAGCAGGATGCCCTGTAGCCTCCGAAAATTTCATTTATGCGAAAATTGAGCCCGGTAACCTGGGTCCGGATCAGCCTGCACCCGCAGCACCCGATCCCGGCTGGAAGCCCGATCTGCCTCCACCGGCGCCGGGCATCGGATTACCTGACGACTGGTATCAGAAATGAAACTGCCGTTTTATCGCCGCGACCCTTACCGAGCCGCGACTGTGAAGGAGCGGTACGCGAAACGTCAAGGCGGAAGCGGTCTACGTTAATCCAGAAACTGCCTAACCCGCGACCGGTTCGCCCACGCCCACAGCCGTGAGCCAGCCATACCGATCCGGCTTTGTCCCGTTCACAATCCCGAAAAATTCGTTCTGCAATTTCTCAGTGATCGGTCCACGACGTCCCGAGCCGATCGTGATACGATCCACCGAACGAACCGGCGAAATCTCGGCCGCAGTGCCGGTTAAAAACACCTCATCGGCGATGTAAAGCAGTTCGCGCGGGATCACCTGTTCCACAATCGGAATCCCAAGATCGGCAGCCAGCGTCAGCACGGCGTCGCGGGTAATACCCGGCAGCACGGAAGTCCCGAGTGGCGGTGTGACAATCTTCCCATCGCGTACGACGAAAACATTCTCACCCGCACCTTCGCTCACGTAGCCGCCTTTATCGAGCGCGATACCTTCGGAGTAACCGTTCGCAACCGCTTCCATATTGATGAGCTGCGAATTCATATAATTCGCGCCTGCCTTCGCAAGCGCAGGCAGGGTATTGGGCGCGATCCGCGTCCAGCTGGAGATACAAACGTCCACGCCCTCCGCCAGAGCCTCTTCGCCCAGATAGCGGCCCCATTCCCAGCACGCCAGGTAAACGTCGGTGGGATTCTTGCGCCCGTTGACGCCCATCATGCCGTAACCGCGCATGACGATCGGCCGTATATAACAGGATTTCAGTTTGTTGAGCCGAACCAGTTCGAGCATCGCTTCGGCAAGCTCGGCAGGGGTGAAACGGAAATCGTCCATCCGGTAAATCTTCGCCGAATCGACCATGCGTCGAATATGCTCACGAAGCCGGAAAGCAGCGGGGCCGCTCGCGGTTTCGTAGACGCGTATGCCTTCGAAAACCGAGCTGCCGTAACTTACGACATGCGACAGAACGTGAATCTTAGCGTCATCCCACGCAATGAATTCGCCGTTGCGCCAGATCTTCTCGGTGGCTTTCATTCAACTAGTATAAACCTGGGCATATTTTTCTGTTAACAATCGGGCAAAAACCTCGTCTACACAGCCAAATGGAAGGAGTTGCAGCCATCGAAGAGGTTGCGTTCGAGGAGTTAGTCGCGCTTCACCGGCCGCGCATTTTTCGTTTCGCGCTGGCCTCCCTGCGCGACCGCGACGCCGCCGAATCCGTCACTCAGGACTGTTTCCTGCGCGCCCATCAGGCGTGGGGACAGTTCCGAGGCGATTCCTCCGTGCAAACCTGGCTGACAAAGATCGCCATCAATCTGATTCGCGACGCCACCAAAAGCCGCCGGTTTCAGTTCTGGAAACGCGCGAACGCGACGGCTGTGCTGACCGATGTAAACGGCGGTTTTATTCCGATCGCCGGCAGTTCGCCCGAAGCACGCATCTCGGCAAGGCAACAGGTTGAGGTGGTCTGGAAGGCGATGGACGATCTGTCTCCCAGCCAGCGTACAGTTTTTCTTCTGCATTTCATGGAGGAGATGGATGTCGGCGAAATCGAAACGGTCACAGGTATTACGAACGCAACAGTCCGCGTCCATCTCCATCGCGCTGTACGTGTAGTTCGAAGCAAATTAAGAAGGATGAAATGAAATCGCATTTATCGGAAGAACAAATTTCGGCGCTGGTTGCGGGTGAAGTGGACGAAACAACCGGACGCCACGCGCTCGAATGCGCAGAGTGCGCCGCGGAAGTAGAGCATACGCGGCAGGCGTTGCTTCAATTTCGGAATTCCGGATTTCAGTGCGCGGAGTATTGGGAGAAGCAGCCGCAGGCGCGGCCCGTGCGCTATTTCGGGAGATGGGCAGCCGTAGTCGCGTCGGTGACAGCCGCGACTCTCGCTGCCGTGATTCTGTATCGGCCCCCCGCCCGGCAAGTGCCCCCCGTGCAGGAAGTATTTCTGCGAGTCCCTTACGTAGTGCCGCCCGCTCCATATGAACGCACGGAAGTCATCCATATGGATGTGCCCGTCGCGGCGCTGATCGCGGCAGGTTTCAAAATGAACATGCCAGCCGCCGACTCGGTGTCCGCCGATATTCTGTTGGGCCAGGACGGCAGGCCACTGGCAGTCGCTTTTCCGGAGAACAAACAATGATCCGAATCACAGCTGTTTTGTTTCTTGCTTCGCTGGTTACCCACGCGCAGAATTTTCAGCCGCCGTCATGGGGGCAAGGACAAGGTCAGGGACAAGGGCAAGGTGCTGGACAGGGGCAGGCGCAGGGTCAGGGTCTGCAACAGCAGATCAACCAGTTACAGTCGCAGATAGATCGTCTCCGCGCGCAGCAACGCCTGCAAAGCCAACCTCATGTGGAGGCACAGACCGGCCCGGTCCTTGGCCATCCGGTTTCGGGCACGGAAACCAGGCGCACAACGCAAACCCTGATGGATGGAACCGAAGTCAATCGCTCAGATACGAGCTATTTCTATCGCGACGCCGCGGGACGCATGCGCGACGAAAGTCCAAACCGCGTGGAAATCTTCGACACCGTCGGACATGCTGAATACGATATGACTCCGGCGAAGAAGACCTATGACAAATCGCCACTGTCCGGTAATGAGGAATACATCTCGGTTGCGGTTTTCGGAAACTCCAGTAATACGGCCAGCTGCAGCGGTCATGGCTGCGAAAATTCCATGACGCCGGACGGCACAACCGAAGATCTTGGTCAACAGAAAGTGAATGGCCTGATGGCGAAAGGCTCGCGCGTCACTATCACGATCCCGGTGGGCGCTGTGGGTAATAACCGCGAAATCAAGGTTGTCAATGAGCGATGGTATTCCGATGAGCTTCAGGTTCTGATAAAAAGCATCAACACCGACCCTCGTTTCGGCGTCAATGTTTACGAATTCACCGATATCAAACAGACGAACCCACCGGAGTCTTTATTCGAACCACCGTCGGATTACACATTCGTTAAGAGGGTGCACTGAGTATGAAACTTATCCTGTTACTCACGGCAGTTCTGGCTCTTCAGGCGGCTTCGTTTGACGCGGCGTCGATCAAGCCCAGCAGTCCGGACGCCACAGGCTCGAATTCGCATGCCGACGCAGGCCTGATTACTATGCGCAACGTGACCCTCAGACGCTGCATCATGATCGCTTATCGGATCCGCCCTGAGGACCGCATCCTCGGCGGCCCGAAATGGATGGACGAAAAACATTACGATATCGACGCGAGGACCGACCACCCGGACCCAAAGACAGGAATCATACCTCTGCTCCAGTCATTGCTGGCGGAGCGTTTTCAGTTAACGCTTCACCCGGAAACGCGAGCCTTGCCGGGATACGCAATCACACTCTCAAAAAACGGGATGAAAGCCAGGCTATCCGCGCCCGACACACCTGCCAACCAATTGAACACCACCAACGGGGGCAGGGGCCGCATGGATGCGTCGGCATTATCCATGCAGGGTCTGGCCCAGCGGCTGGAGAGTTTATTGAACGCTCCCGTTATGGACGCAACCGGCTTGCCAGGCTATTTCGATTTCACTCTGCGCTGGAATCCGGACGACGCCCAGGCCGATGCGCCCCCATCGAACGGCCCCGACGGCCCGTCTCTATTCACAGCGTTGCAGGAACAAGTGGGCCTGAAACTGGAAGCGCGGAAGGTGCCGACGGATATGTTGGTCATCGACCATGCGGAACTGCCTTCGGAGAACTGATATGAGAATCGTTCTCGGATTATTACTGACCTCGATGCTTGTTCAGGCGGCGTCGTTCGACGCGGCGTCAATTAAGCCCAGTGATGCGCCGAATGGCAATAGTTCAGGCATCGATCCGGACCCCGGCCTGCTCAGGGCGCACAATGTGACGTTGAAACGCTGCAGCACGGGCGCTTATGGAGTGCCCGAAGCTCAGATTCTGGACGGCCCGAAATGGATCGACGAACTTCGCTACGAAATCGTGGCCAGGACCACTGGACGCGCGGGCGAAAACGGACTCATGGTCATGCTCCAGGACCTGCTGGCAGATCGTTTTCAGTTGAAGCTTCACCACGAAACGCGAACCGTTTCCGGCTACGAATTAACCCTGGCGAAGGGAGGGATAAAGGCAACGCCATCGCAGCCCGATACAAGCGCCAGTTCAGATATGAGTAAACATGGAGGCCGCATGGATGCGAAAGCATATTCCATGTCGCGGCTGGCGCTGAAGTTGGCCGACATTCTGGGTGCGCCTGTGTCGGATCTGACGAACACCAGCGGTAATTTCGATTTTTCGCTGCGGTGGGTACCGGATGAAGTGCAGGCGAAAGCAACGTCATCCGACGCTTCGCAGGGGCCGTCGCTGTTCACTGCATTGCAGGAACAACTCGGTTTGAAGCTGGAAGCCCGCAAAGTTCCGGTCGACGTGCTGGTGATCGATCATGCGGAACCGCCTTCGGAGAACTGAAAATGAAAAACGCTTTACCCGGATTACTACTCACCGCCATTCTTCTTCAGGCGGCATCGTTCGACGCCGCGTCGATCAAGCCCAGCGATGCCCCCAACGGCAATAGTTCCGGCATCGAAACGGAGATCGGCCTCCTCAGAGCGCACAACGTGACCTTGAAACGCTGTATCACGGGCGCTTATGGAGTACCCGAAGCTCAGATTCTGGGCGGTCCGAAGTGGCTCGACGAATTGCGCTATGAAATCATGGCCAGGACCACTGAACGAGCGGGCGATGACGAACTCTCGGTCATGCTCCAGTCGCTGCTGGCGGATCGTTTTCAGTTGAAGCTTCACCATGAAACGCGAACCGTCTCCGGCTATGAACTGACCCTGGCGAAGGGAGGAATCAAGGCAACTCCATCGCAGCCCGATACAGCCGCCACCACAAACCTGAATAAACATGGAGGCCGTATGGATGCGAAGGCATGTTCCATGTGGCGGCTGGTACTGAAATTGTCCGATATTCTGGGCGTACCTGTGTCGGATGCGACGAACACCAAAGAAAACTTCGATTTTTCCCTGCGATGGGTGCCGGATGAAGTGCAGGCGAAAGCCGCGTCATCCGACGCTTCGCAGGGGCCGTCGCTGTTCACGGCATTGCAGGAACAGCTCGGTTTGAAGCTGGAAGCGCGCAAAGTTCCGGTCGACGTTTTGGTGATCGATCATGCGGAATTGCCATCGGAAAACTGAACGGAATAGCCATCTCCCCAATCCCCAAAACGTGCTAACCTATCGGGCAGATGGATGAAGAACTGAAGTCTTTTCTGAGCGCAATGGAAACCCGGCTGCGCGAGCACACAGACGCAGCAGAAGAGCGCTCGCGGATGCACACTGAAATGGTGGAAACCCGTCTGCTCAATGAATTCTGGAAATGGGCTCGTACCGCCGACGCGCGTTACCGCCAGCATCAGGCCGTCGTCGGAGGCTTGGATATTCGCGTACAAACCATCGAAGATCGTCTTGCGGACCTGGAACAAAAAGCTTCGTAATCCGCTAATCGTAACTCCCCTCCACAAACCAGTATTTCGAATAATCCCGATAGATCCTGGACACACTAATATCCCGGATCTCCACATCCCATTCCTCACGATCCCAATCCGCACTCCCCCACCAATCCCCCGACGTTCGCCACGGCCCCGCAACCGCCGCCACGCTCCCGCCCGCCATCGACGAAAAAATTCTCACCGGCTTGCCATCCCCGGCACACCATACCTGTGCAGGGCAGGGAGGCCGGAATCGCCGCAACGCGAGCTTCGGCCGCAGCGGCACAGTAAATTCCCGTACCTGAATCGTGAGTCGCCCCATGCGAAAAGAATCCGTGCGATACGTGTCCAGCAATTCCGGCGCGCCCACATTCGCCGCCCCCACCAGAGCGCGAATTCTGGCCAGCGTAATCTCCAGCTTTTCCGGTTCTGGCGCGGTCGGCAGAAACAAGCCGTGTTGCGTGGTGCGCGGTCGGACCGGCATCATCTCCAGATGAATCCTCTCCACAGGAGACTGCGGCGATTTTTCCCGCAATTCCAAATGCAGCAGCTTCAACAGCACTTTCTGATTCAGAATCGGCACGGGTGGCCGCAGGATCGTCGTGTGCTCGGCAGCAGTTCGTTCCAGCTTCAGCCGCAAGCGAATCTCATTGCTGGATTGCGCATGAAACCGCAGCCGTAAGCATAATTTCTCCAGCATCTGCGCCACTAGGAACAGCAGCGGTTCCAGGGAATCCAGCGAGTCATCCAGCTCCATTTCCTCGATAAAAACCAGCGGCGCTTCGCAAAGTCTCAATTGCCGCCGTCCCGCGCCGCGCGCCAGTTGTTGTGACCGCGCGCCTTCATCGGCCAGCCGCGCGGTCACGCCGGCGGACGGCAATTCGGCAAATTCCCCGAATGTGCGGATACCCCACATATCCAGCGTTTGCGCGAACTCCACCGAACCGCCCAGTAGATAAAGCGGCAGCGGCGCAAGAATATCGGCCGCCTGACGAGGAGGCAAAATCGTAACCCCACGAAGTCCCCGCGCCGCATGCACCGCCGCATCCGGATTCACCGCGATCGCCAGATTGGCTTCAATCCCCACGCGCCGCTGGATCTCCCCCGCCACCTGTTCGGGCGACCCATAAATAGAACGCAGCCCCCGTATATCGAACACCACCGTATCGGGCGAAGTCTCTTCAATCAGCGGAGAAAAATACCCGGCGCATTCCACCAGCAGCGGAGAATTTCCGGGAGCATGCAGACAGGCAAACATGATCAATCCCACTTAGATAAGGAATCTGTCTCTTGTTTGCAATCAGTCACAGGCATGCGATGTGGGGCAGGCGGTTCCGCCTAGCCGTTTGGCCTGCCCGGAGTTAGTCGAACTGGATGGGCCAAATGACCTCCCCGGCTCGCAATCCGAATCGCTTCTTTGAAACTGTGAGCCTGACTCCTACAACAAAATCAATGGCTTACGCATAGCGTGCCTTATCTAAGTGGCATTGGGCGGTTCCGCCTGCCCTCCGTCGAGCGAAGCTCAAGTTCCTGCGACCGTCTCGCGCGTTTACCGTCCCCGTGGCGCTGCTGCCATCGGAGGCTTCTGCGCTACCGCTGGGCTCGGCATGGGCGATACCGCCGGCGCCGGTCCATTCGCGATTTCCGTCCGAATCAACCCAAGCGCCCGGCGGACTTCCAGCTCAATCGTCTGCCGGATATCCTGATTGTCCTTGAGAAACTGCTTGGCATTCTCGCGGCCCTGGCCAACCCGCTCGCCCTTATAACTCAGCCACGATCCGCTCTTCTCAATCACATTATTCGCCACGCCGAGATCGATCAGATCGCCTTCTTTCGAGATCCCCTCGCCGTAGATAATGTCGAACTCGGCCTCGCGAAACGGCGACGCCAGCTTGTTCTTCACAATCTTGACCTTGGTCCGGTTCCCGATAACAGCATCGCCGTCTTTAATAGCCGCAATGCGCCGGATGTCCACGCGCACCGACGAATAGAACTTCAGCGCACGGCCGCCCGTGGTCGTCTCCGGACTTCCGAACATCACGCCGATCTTATCGCGAATCTGGTTAATAAAAATGAGGCACGTTTTCGATTTCGAAACGATGCCGGTCAGCTTTCGCAGCGCCTGCGACATCAGACGTGCCTGCAGGCCCATGTGCGAATCGCCCATTTCGCCTTCGAGTTCGGCCTTCGGAACCAGCGCCGCCACCGAATCGACCACCAGCACATCAATCGATCCCGAAGCCACCAGCGCCGCCGTAATCTCAAGCGCCTGCTCGCCGTAATCCGGCTGCGAAACGAGGAGATTATCCACGTCGACGCCCAGCTTGCGCGCATAGATCGGATCCAGCGCATGTTCCACGTCGATAAACGCCGCCATACCGCCGCGCTTCTGCGCCTCGGCAATCACTTGCAGTGAAATAGTCGTCTTACCGGATGATTCCGGTCCGAAAATTTCGCAGACTCGGCCGCGCGGAAAGCCGCCGGTACCGAGCGCCGCGTCAATCGAAATTGCGCCCGACGAAATGACGGCGATGGGAACGATCGCTTCCTTCGACCCCAGCCGTACTATCGACCCTTTCCCGAACTGCTTCTCAATCTGTCCAAGCGTCTGCTCCAGCGCGCGTGCTCTCTCTTTTTCATCCATGGGTAAGGCAATTATAGCAGTGGCGGAGGCGTTTTGGTGCTGTTATTTTTGCCTTTTGTTCGCCTTCGGGTCGGGGTAAGCCGGATCTGCCTGAATCTCCTCAATTTGCAGCGCGTGCCGGCCCCGGTGTTGGCCAAGCAGCACAAGCCATTGATAACAGTCGAGATCACCGAAAGCGAGGTGAGGAAAGAAGTGACTCCGAAGATCGGCGTGGGTCTCCACGGTGAAGGCGCTGATTCGAACCCGGGAGTTTCGCAACTCTTCGAGCAGATCGGCCGGATCGGGCCATCTCCCCACTGGCCGGACGTGATCCCGCGCATTAAATCTGACGCTGCGGCTATTCGCAACGCCGAGAACGAGCGCCTCCTTCCCGGCGGCGAGCGCCTGTTTTTCCGGCTCGGGCGGTTCCGGCAGAAGCTTGGCGATCACGCCGAGAATGAAATCCTCGAAAACGATCAGATGCTCAATATTTTCGGCGATGGACCATCGCTCGGGCGTCTCGCGGAAACTCCATTGTGCCGGAGCCAGCCCGTCTACAAGTTGCAACAGGCGCGTTTCACTCGAAGCGAGTTGGTCGATAACGAATTGCCGTTCCTTTATTTCCATTTCTCCCGGATGCCAAATGGAGTCTACCGCATCCCACCCTGCTACCTTAATGCCATGCGACTGATACGCGGCGCTCCGGGCAGCGGCAAGACCGCGCTGGTCTTCCGCGAATTTGCCGATGCCATCCGGCGCAACGCCGCCTCCCCCCGCATCGTTGTTCCCACAGCAACCCTGGTGCGTCACTACCAGCACGAACTCGCCCGCTCCGGCCTGGTCTTCGACCCCAACACCGTCGTTTCCCTCAGCCGTTTCGCTCTGGGCTGCACTCCGGAGCTATCGCTTGTCCCCGCCACTCTGGTGCGCGCCCTCATCCGCGACGCCCTGCTACGCCTGCAATTGCCTGAATTCACGCAGGTCTCCGACACGCGCGGCATGGCCGATGTTGTTCTCGAAACCATCACGCGTTTCGAAAACGCCGCCTGCACGCCGGAACGCCTCTCAAAAGTCCGCAACCTCTCCGCCCATGGCAAAGCCTTCCTGCGCGTCTGGAAGGAAGTTGACGCCGCCATCGCCGGGCGCGGATTCGCCACCCGTGGTCAAATCATCCGCCGCGCTGCCCAGACGATTCCCACAGCCGCGATCTGGCTCGACGGCTTCCTCAAATTTAGTCCCCTCGAAAGCGATTTCGTACGCGCCATAGCCGCCGCATGCGATCTCACGCTCACGTTCACCGAAAGCCTCATTGGCGGAGGGCCCGACAACGCAACCCGCCGCCTCGCCCTCGAGCTCGGCGCGTCCGACCACCTGCTGCCAGCCCCGCCGCGCCATACCAAAACGATTGCCGTCCACGCCCCAACCCCCGAACGCGAAGCCGACGAAATCGCCCGCCGCATTCTGGAGTTGCACGCCAACGGCGCTGAATTTCCCGGCATCGCGGTGGCTCTGCGCGACGTGGAAATCTGGTTGCCGCTGCTCCGAAGCACTTTTGATCGCTTCGGCATTCCCGCCCGGTACTATTTTTCCACGCCGGCCCGCAAACATCCGGTTGCAATCTTCCTCGACGGCCTCATGACCTGCGCCCTCAACGATTGGGATTTCGCGTCCACCCTCACGGCTCTCCGCGCTCATCCCGCATGGGGACACAGCGCCGATTTCGATCGCTTCGATTTTCGTGTGCGCGAAGCCATCCGCGGAAACGGCGCTCAGGCGCTGCTGGCTCTCTGCGAATCCGACTCGCTGCGATCCCACATCGCGGACTGCCTGAAGATCTCTGCCTGGCGCAGCGAACGTGCCCGGCCCGCCGTCTGGCAGCGCAGATTGGAGCAGCTGGCGGAAAGCCTTTACCGGCCCCGCACCATTCCGGCGCCCGCGGACTACGCCGCCATCGAAACCGCGCGAAGCCACGCCGCTGGTCTGCGCGCGTGGTCGGCGGCGCTCGACACGGCCGCGCGCTTCTGGCTGGCGGACGCCGGTCCCGTCACGCTCGACCAGTTTCACGCGGTGGTGGGCGATGCCCTCGAGTCCGCCGGCATGCAGATTCCCGACGATCGCCGCAACGTCGTCTATGTGATGAGCGCATTTGAAGCGCGCCAGTGGCAGGTTCGGTCCCTTTTCGTTTGCGGCATGACGGCGCGCGACTACCCCCGCGCCGCCGCGCAGAATCTTCTTTTTCCGGATGCCGATATCGACCGCCTGCGCAACGCGGGAATCCCCCTGCGTACCTCCGCCGACGAGGATCGCGACGAAGAAGAACTGTTCGAATCCCTCCGCACACGCGCCTCGCAGCACCTCATCCTCACCGTCTCCGCACACGATTCCGGTGGCAAAACTATCGTGCCATCACGGAACCTGGATGCGATCCATGTGATGCAAGCTCCGGCTTGCCGGTTGGCAGATCATCCCGCAGCCGCCACTCGCGACGAGGCCCTGCGATTCGGCGTCATCACCACGCCGGTCCTTCCCGGTCTCGCCGACCAGCACCGCACCATCAGCCTCACCGGCCTCGAAGAACTGGCAAAATGTCGCTTTCGATTCTTCTCGAACCGCTCGCTGAAACTCAAGAGCGTTCCCGACCGGCCCGACCAGCGCCTCCAGCCTCGCGTACAGGGCAGCATCTTCCATGAAGCGATGGAAGCCTGGCTCACCGACCGCACCCGCGATTTTGTCGGGCTCTGGGAAAAAACCTTCGACGATTACTGTCTCCGCTATAATCTTCCCCGCGGCTATCGACTGGAAGTGGAACGCATTCTGTCCCGCCGTATCGCGCAGGAAGTGAATGCCAGCGTGCGGTGGCCCGCGCTGCGTTCGGAAACCGAAGTGGATTGCGGCCTCGATTTCCCCGGCGGCGTCACCATCACCTGCCGCGTAGACCGCATCGATCATGTCGGGGAAGGGAACTGCGTCATCGTCGATTACAAGAGCGGCAAGGTCGATAACGTCGACAAGCTTGTGGAGAGCGAAACCAGCCTGCAGGGTCCGCTTTATGCGCTCGCGGTCCGCGAAAAGAAACAACTGAATCCCGTCGCGATGGTGTTCCTCGCGATCCGCGAAGGCAAGCCGGTCGGCTGGGGCGCAGTGCCAGGCGCAAATCTCGATCTCCTGCCGATACCACCCGATTGGATCGACAGCGCACGCGACCGCACAATAGCGAGACTGCAAAGTTTCCTCGCCGGCGACGTTCACGCTGAGCCGACGAGCCCTGACGATTGCAAATGGTGCGATTTCAAAAACGCCTGCCGCATCGAACAAACGGAAATCGTCAGAATCGGAGTAGCCGGTGCCGACTAAAGTTGCATTTGTCTTATCCGTGTTCATCTGTGGCCATTTTGCCTTTTTCCTGCTCACCAATGACGCCCGCTTTCACGCCCGATCAACTCAACGCCATCGAATACCTGCAACGCGATGCCTGCGTCGTAGCGGGTCCCGGCTCGGGCAAAACCACAGTTCTGGTCGAACGCTACCGCCGTCTCGTCACAGATCGCAAATTCGACCTCCGCCACATCCTGGCCATCACCTTCACCGAAAAAGCCGCCGCCAACATGAAGGCGAAACTCGCCGCGCAATTCGTGCATGACCCGATCCGTCTCCGTGATCTCGAATCCGCCTGGGTATCCACAATCCACGGCTTTTGCGCCCGCCTGCTGAAAGAACACGCGATCGCCGCCGGTCTCGATCCCCGCTTCGCCGTCCTCAGTCCCCGCGAGTCCGACAACCTGCAATGGGAGTGCCTCCACGGCGCGCTCGACGAACTCACCGAGCGCCGCCGCGCAGAGACGCTCGAACTCATAGACGCCTTGCACGCTCCGAATCTGGCAGGCGATCTCAAAGACGCCTACGATGCAATCCGATCGGCAGGCCTGAGCATTGAAGATGTCCGCATGAAGGCGAATCCAGCCGGAGAGGCCATGCCTCCCGAGCAAATTGCCGCCGAACTCCGCGAGATGGTACGCGCGTGGCCGTTCAAACTCTCCCCCGTACAGGTCGCGGAAAAATCGCGTCTCCTCGAATGGTGCCAGGAATTCGAAGCCGCAGGCGAAACTGATTTTGCAACATTCCTCGATCTCAAAAGCCGCCTGAAAATTAACCTGAATCGCGTCCCCAAAGAGTCCAAAGAAATTCTGCGCGAGTTCCGCGAACTGGATGCCGCCACGGTCGCCGCGGTCGATCGCCACGCCGCGCCTTTCCGCACCCTGATCTTCGACGTGCTCGCCCGCTTCGACGAAGACTACCGCGGTCGCAAAACCGCCCTCGGCCGCGTCGATTTCAACGATCTCGAACGCCACGCCATCGGCCTGCTGAAAGAGAATCCCGACGTCCTCCGGCGCGTCCGCGAGCAGTTCCGCCAGATCATGCTGGACGAGTTTCAGGACATCAACGGCCAGCAGGCGGAACTGATTTCTCTGCTGCGCTCGCCCGACACCTTCTTCGGCGTCGGCGACGTCAATCAGTCGATCTACGGTTTCCGTCACGCGCGTCCCGAAATCTTCCTGCAGTATCGCGATGAAGTCGCGTTTCGCGCCGGGCAGTCGGTCTCCCTCCTGCACAACTTCCGCAGCCGCGACCACATCCTGCGCTGTGTTCGCTTCGTGCTTGCCGGCGAAGACGGAATCGAGGACCACGACCTCATCCCCGGTGCCACCTTCGCCGGGAAAGACGAGCCCTCCGTCGAAATACTAAAGGTTCTTGACCCCGCCGTCGACAGGGAAGCAGCATCCGAGCGCGAGGGTGAATGGATCGCCCATCGGGTGCGCGAGCTTCGCGGCACACTCCAACTGGGCGGGCCTGGCGAAACCCTCGCGGCCGACTACGGAGACTTCGCCGTCCTTTGCCGTAACGGCGACTCCATGCCACCGATCCTCGCCGCGTTCGGCCGCGCCGGCATCCCGTACGTCTGCGGCCGCCGTCCGTCGTTTCTCGTATCGCGCGAGGGCCTCGACATCACTGCGCTGTTAAGCGTAATCGCGAACCCGCGCGACAGTATCTCTCTCGCTGCGCTGCTGCGCGGACCGCTCGTCGGCATCGGCGATGAGAGTATCCTTCGGCTCCGCTTGCTGGCCGGCAGTCTGACGAGCGGCCTGAATAAATTCGCCCACACCCCGGAGAGCCTCTCCGAACCGGACAACTCCACCCTGATCCGTTTCTGCCGCAATCTCGACCGCTGGCGCTCCGACCAGCCAATCGTCCCGCTCGATATTCTCCTCGCCCGCGCCCTGGCAGATTGCGGCGTGAACTGGACGCCAACCTCCACCTTCGGCGCGAATATAGAAAGCTTCCTGCAACTCGCGCGCAACACCGGAGCTTCCATGGATCTGCCGGCCTTCCTTCAGGAGATCGAAAGCCTGGCCGACGCCGCGGGCACGGAATCCGATCTGTCCGACGAAGACCAGGGCAACCGCGTGCAGGTCATGACCGCCCACGCCGCCAAGGGCCTGGAATTTCCGGTCACGATCGTTGCCGGCATCGACAAAGGTTCGCGCCGTGAATCGCGCCCCGTCACGTTCAGTCAGGAGCACGGCCTCGGCGTCAAATGGCGGAATCCGTCAGCCAAAGACGGCAAAGATGGTCTGAAAGATTCCTGGGCGGAAGCCAACAAAATCGCGCTGCGGGACCGTGAGAGCCGTGAAGAAAATCGTCTGCTCTACGTCGCCATGACCCGCGCGGAGGAGCATCTGATCCTCTCGTACTCCTGCGGCAAAAGTAAGCCGGGCAACTGGGCCAGACTGATGGAAAGTCGCTTCAATATCGGCCAGCTCCCGCCTCTGCCGGAACCGCGCCGCCTCCAGTCCGACGGCTTCGATATTTCAGTCCTCATCACCGATTCGGATCCTCCGCGCTTGCCTCACTCCGTCGTTGATGGCATCGATACCGACGTGCAGGTTGTCGCCAGGCCAGCCATCGAAGACCAGTCGGAAACCGCCGTCACGGTCACGTCGCTCGCAGCCTTCGGCGCCTGCCCGCGAAAGTATTACATCCAGCGATCTCTCGGATGGAATACCGGTCGCTTCCGCCGCTTCGATCCCGACGACATCGCAGCCGGAGACAAGGAGGAGGATGAAGAAACGGATCTGTCTGCGTCGCGAATCGGTTCTGCCGTCCATGAAATCCTTGCGGGTCAAACCCCCGCCGACGACGCCCCCGAAGCGCGCCAACTAGCGGACGTATTTTTCAAAAGCGAGTTAGGCCGGCGAGCCTCGTCTTCTCCACGCGTCGCGCGCGAGTGGGCCTTTATCGCCGATATCGACGGCACAATCATCCGTGGCACCATCGATCTGTGGTTCGAAGAGAACGGCGATCTGCACGTCGTCGATTACAAGACCGACGAAGTGACCGCAGCCGACGCTCCCACCCGTGCGTGCGGCTACGCGCCCCAACTGGCGCTCTACGCGATGGCCCTCGAGCGTGCTACCGGCAGAAGGCCCGCAATGGCGTCCCTGCATTTTCTGCGGCCGGATACCGTTGTCGAAATCCCGCTCGACAACCACGCCATCGCCGCCGCCCGCGCTCTGATCGCGGGCTTACGCAACGCGCAAAACGATCTCCGCTTCGATCTGAATGAAGGCGAACACTGCCGCGCCTGCCAGTTTTACCGCTCCCTGTGTCCTGCCGGAAAAACAGAACGGCCGGATGCCATACTGAATGTGATTGAGCCAGACGGTCGCATCGCCGGGAGTTGAGTCATCCGTTGAAGAGATCCACGCCCACCTTTATCAGGTGGTTCTGCTCGACGACGACGATCACACCTACGACTACGTGATCGAAATGCTCCAGAAGATTTTTATCTTCTCCGCCGACCAGGCCCTGAAGCACGCGCAGGAAGTGGATGCGATGGGCCGTACCCGTCTCATCGTCTGCGAATTACCCGAAGCCGAATACGCCCGCGATCAGATTCACGGCTACGGCGCCGATTGGCGCATGACGCGCTCCAAAGGCTCCATGTCGGCCGTAGTCGAACCAGTGAGCTGAGCCTGTGAACTGAACCGCTGCGTTAAAATGGTTCTGTGAAACTTTCCCTCATTTTTCTGGCCTTTTGCGCCTTTCTGCCGGCTCAGATGCCAACCATGAGTACCGGGTCCGCTCCCGCTCCGGTGGCGCCGCCCGCCGATCCGAATGCCGTTGTCATCACGGTTGGCGACCACAAAATCACCGCGGGTCAATATATGGATCTCGTGAAAGCCCTCCCGCAGCAGTATCAGGAAGCCGCGCGCGGCCCCGGTCGCCGCGAATTCGCCAAAAACCTCGTGGAATTGCAGGTCCTGGCGGATGAGGCGATCAAAGAGGGTCTGGACAAAAAGCCGGACACCCGGATGCAGCTCGAATTCCAGCGCCAGAATATGCTGGCACAGGCAATGTTCCTGAGCCTCCAGCAAACCACCCCGATTACCGACGCCGAGATCCAGACCTACTACGACGCTCACAAGGCCGACTACGAGGTTCTCACCGCTCGCCACATCCTGATTCGCGTAAAAGGCGCGCCGATGCCTGGCGTGACCGGCAAACCGGAACTATCCGACGAGGAAGCTCTCGCCAAAGCCGAATCGATCCGCAAACGCATTATCGGCGGCGAAGATTTCGCGAAAATCGCCAAAGAGGAGTCCGATGACACCTCATCCGGCGAAAAAGGCGGCGATGTGGGCGAATTCAAGAAGGGAATGATGGTGCCCCCGTTCGAGGCTGCCGCTTTTGCGCAGAAAGTCGGCGAAGTCGGCGAGCCCGTCAAGACGCCGTTCGGCTACCACGTCATTCAGGTCCAGACCCATATCACGAAACCGCTGGCGGAAGTGAAGCCGGAGATTATCGCTCAGTTGCGACCGAACGCAGCCCGACAGGCTGTCTCCGCGCTGACCGAAAAGGTGCCGGTCTCGATCGACAATTCGTTCTTCGGGCCGGAACCGCCTGCTCCCACCGCAGCCGCTCCCGCCGTTGCGGCCCCCGCGCCGGCCGCAAAGTAGTTCTTAATTCTTACCGCTGTAGAGACACCTCATGATCACGGGATAAGTGTCAAGACCCTCTTGGCTTTTTCTTATCCGTGTTCATCTGTGTGCATCTGTGGCCATAATTTTTACCGCCCTGCTACTCAACCACAATCGTAACCGGCGGACTCGTCAGATTACCCACAGTGACCTTGACCTCCGC
>Ga0182024_10000924_pt1 | contig 75913 bp, 73 predicted proteins | sample P32metaG_FD_120480 | JGI IMG/M metagenome (GOLD analysis project Ga0182024, IMG submission 120480) | Permafrost microbial communities from Stordalen Mire, Sweden - P3-2 metaG (Illumina Assembly) | ecosystem: Environmental > Terrestrial > Soil > Wetlands > Permafrost | place: Sweden: Stordalen...
CTCAACACACGCCTCACGCCCCGAGTCATAGACCGCCTCCGCCTCGACTCGATCCATACCCACAGAATTCGCCAGATAACCACGCGATCCTGGTTATGGAGACCAACGACTGAACGGTTACGGGTTTATGTAAGCGTTCAGTGGTAGGGGCCATAACAAGGATTCGTTTGGTTTTGTGGCGAATCCTGGGTGTATGGATCGCGCCGAGGCGGAGGCGATTTATGACGCCGGTCACGAGGTGTGTGTGCAGTTCATCCTTGATCTGGCCGCTCGGGTCGAGCAGCACGGAGAGCGGCTCGCGCGGTTAGAGGCGCAGTTGCGTCAGGATTCGCGGTCGAGTTCCAGGCCGCCGTCTGCGGATCCACCGAGGTCGCGCGCAGAGCGGCGTGCGGCGGCGCGGGCGAAGGCCAAGGAGTTGATGCGTCGGGATGGTGTGCAGCGTCAGGCTGGCGGTCAGAGCGGGCATGAGGGCGTCGGCCGCGAACAGCGGCCGGAGGACCAGATCGATGAAATCGTCGATCACTATCCGGACACGTGCGGTGGTTGCGGCCGGGAGTTCACTGCTCAGCAGTGCACCCCGGGTGGGCGGTTCGGTCGCCACCAGATCGCTGAGCTGCCGCCGATCAGCGTGACCTTCACCCAGCATCGCACCCACCAGCTGCGTTGCCGGCACTGCCGCGCGCGAACCAGCGCCCGGTTACCCGACGGGATCGGCACCTCCGTGTTCGGGCCGAGGCTGCAGGCCGCGATCGTGACGCTGACCGCTCGTCACCGGCTCTCGCGCCGCGGGATCGCAGAGCTTGCCCAGGATCTGTTTGGTGTCGCGCTGTCGACTGGCAGCGTGGACGCGATCTGTCAACGCGCCTCCGGCGCATTGGCCGGTCCGCACTGCCATTTGCAGGACTGGGTGCTCGATCAGGCGGCGGTGCATGTCATGAGACCGGTTGGCGGACCCGCGGCGAGGGCCGCGCGTTGTGGACCGCGACGACTCCTGAGGCGACATTCCTGCAAATCGCCGAGCACTGCAACCGCGAGCAGTTCAACACCCTGATCGGCACCGCATATCCGGGGATTGTGATCTCCGATCGCTGGAACGGCTACGAGCACCTCGACCCAGAGCGCCGGCAGGTGTGCTGGTCACACATCCGGCGTGACTTCCGCCGCCACGCCGACGGGCTGGCCGAGCAAAAGACCTTCGGCGAGCAAGGCCTTGAGCTCTCCCGCCAAGTGTTTGCTGCGTGGCGCTCCTACCAGCACGAGCATCACGACCGCGACCAGCTCAAGGCTCAGATCGCGCTCATCCAGACCGAGTTGCACGAGCTACTCGAGCAAGCATCGCCCAAGAAGGCACGCAATCGCTGGCACCGACGGTTCGCCAACAACCTGCTCAAGGTCTGGCCCGCACTCTGGACATTTGTCACCGTCGAAGGGATCGAGCCGACCAACAACCCAGCCGAACGCGCGCTCCGTGCACCAGTCATCCACCGCAAGATCTCGCTCGGCACCCAGTCCGAGGGCGGCGAGCGATTCGCCGAACGCGCGCTCTCCGCCGCCAGCACCTGCCGACAACAACACCGCTCACTATTCACCTACCTCAGCGAACTACTCGTCGCTCACAACCGCGGCAACCCGTTCCCCACGCTCGCCTGAAGCATTCCGCCCCAGGCCCCAGGGACTGAACGCTTACCCAAAATCGTTGATTTACAGGGGGAACCGTGGCTCCCCAGTATGTGGTCGAACCGCACGTCGCTACCGTCCGTCTCGGTCTGATGCTTCCAAAGATGGCTGCTCCGCGCTCGCAGTTCTGGTTTGTTCGGGGCGGCGGCGAGTCACTTGCCGGCTCGTAGAAATCGACCATTCCCGTCCCCGAAGTCGGCTTGCGTATCAGAGCGTACGCGTCCTAACGCATCGCGTTGTTGAACGCCGCAGGCATCACTGGCGGTACTTGGCTAACGGTCCGGGCTTATGCCCGGACCGTTAGACGCGTAGGCGACGTCCCCGGTTTGACGACGAGATCCAAGCGGGGATCGACCGGTCCGAGATCATCGCGCTCCTCGGGTGGCATCGGCCGTCGTGTCACCGAGCCCCGACCTCAAACTTGGAATCTGTGGCGAGCACGGCGGCGACCCAACCTCCATCGACTTCTTTCACTAGGCGTGGCTCGGTTACGTGTCCTACAGGCCCTACGGCGTACCGACCGTACGGGGTGCCTTGCTCGGCGCCCTAGAGCGCCGCGATCGCTTCGTCGAACTCGGTCCGGACTCTCTGGGCCCGGGCGGTTCGCGCCGGGTGAGAGCTCGGGCGCAGGATGCCGGCGGATCGGGTCCGCCATCAGCTCCTGATGCCTGCCCGTAGCTGGTACTCGAGCGCCTTAGCGCGCGTCAAGGCTCATGGCCACTGACGTGTTCCAGCAGCCTTTTCGCCAATGGGATCAGCCCAGGCTCAACCTGCTTGCGCGCGGCGAACGCGGCCGCCCACTCCTGGTCGGCTGCTTCCTGATGCTGGGTGGCTCTGACAACACTGAACCGTGGGCTGCTCATCGATGCCGGCGGGACGACGAAGCGCTGCGCGATGTTGGCAGAACCGAACGTTCAATCGGAGCCTTTCTGCTGAACTTATGCTTGACGAGATGACCCCGATGGGCTTGCCTGGTGCCGATGTGAAGCGTCGCGCGAGTCCGAGCGAGAGTTCGGAGGACGTCTGCTGCTTCAGATCAGACCGCTCCATACTCACCAAGTTCCGGACAGTCCCACGCGGCTTGGCCTGGCGGGCAGGATGGTGTTGGCGATCGTTCACGTCGATGAGCCAGTGGTTCGCGCCGAACCATCTTGCGGCGACCGCACCCGTGGGGCGAGGTGATTTAGGTTCCGTCGAGTGAGTGCTTGTGGAGTTTGCGAATGGCTCACTCCTCGATGACGACAAGCGCGCCCTCCGGACAGCTATCGACGCCCACGCGTGCTTCACGCTCGCCACTCGGCGGAACATTGATGACGCTGCCCGCTGCGCTGTTGTGACCATCTTCGGTGGCGGTATAGATACGAGGGGAGAGCATCCAGCAACGGCCATGGCCGCTGCAGCGTTCGCTTATGACCATGATTTTCACGACGACCTCAGCGGTTCAGGTAGTGGCGCCACTCGGGCGGAAGTTGGTGTTCTGGAAAGATCGCATTTGTGGGGCATGCGGTCAGACAGACGCCGCAGTCGATGCACCGCTCGACATCAATGCTGAGCTTGTCGTGGTCGTCGAACCCTGGCTCATCGGGCCTTGGATGGATACAGTCGACGGGACAGACCTCGGTGCATGAGGTGTCCTTTGTGCCTATGCACGGCTCGGCGATGACGTACGTCATGGCGTCCCGTCGAAGCGCAGCGGCAGGCTCACCATGTCCCGAGTCGTGCCGACTTGGTATTGAGGCACGAATTCATCTGGCAGAGTGAAGTCGGGAATGCGCGCCAAGAACCTCTCAAGCCCGATCCGTAGATTCAATCGGGCGAGGTGGGATCCAACGCAACGATGGGGACCGGCACCGAAAGCTAGGTGCCGGTTTGGTGTGCGATCGATGTCGACCCGGCTGGGGAATGGGCACACCGCAGGATCGCGGCTTGCAGCGCCAACGGAAACTAGGACAAAGTCTCCGTTCCTGATCTGGGCGCCCCCGACCTCGGTATCTCCGACCGCTCGTCGACCAAGATGCGGAGCTGACGCATAGAACCGAAGGAATTCCTCGACAGCGGTCGGCACTTTAGATAGGTCTTCGTGCAGCGCGCGACGAGCGTCGGGGAATTGCGCTAGGTGTAACAGCGAGCCCGCGAATACGAAGCCGGTTGTCCCTACCCCACCCTGGGTCAACTGCGAGAGCGTTCCGGCTTTGTCGACAAACTCGTATTCGGGCCATTCGAACGCGAGAATTGCATCGACAACGTCACCGCGTGGGGCCTCACCCGCACGCTTTTCGAGATACGCGGCGATGTAGTCCTGTGCTCGCTTCATTGACGCTGCCCGCCCGTCTCGAGGTCCAACGATGCCTGCTTGAAAGCACTTCTGAAGGTACGGCATGTCCTCAAGGGGCATGGCGGCGATAGACGAGCAGAACACCCGGCCTGGCAGGCTGTTCGCGAACTGACTCACGATCTCAACCTCACCGGCGTCGATGAAGTCGTCGATCAGTGAGTCGGCGTGTCGTCGAATCTCCGGCTCGAGCGCCGCTACGGCCTTTGGACTCAGAAACGGGCTAAGTACCTTGCGCAATTCGGTGTGAAACGGGGGATCGCATTCCACCGGGTACCAGAACGGCATGCCCTCTGGGCGGTTAGGGACGAAGCCATCTCCGCTCCGAAAGGTCTCCCAGTTCTGAAGGACTCGCCGGACGTCGTCGTATCGGTTCACCACCCAATAACCCTCGCCATCCTCGCTGCGTGCGACAGGGCAGTGCGCCAAGAGGTCGTCGAGAATCTCGTCGTACTGTTCGTTGAGTTCTGTCGCGTTGTAGTCGTAGGCGACGTGAAAGTTGCGCATATCCCCAGCCGCGTGATCGGTTACACCCACAATCGTCCTTTCGCTAGTTCCGTACAGTGGAACTGTGGTTCTGGTATCGTTAGGCTACATGATCGTTATTACGGGTGCAACTGGGAACATTGGCGGTGAGATCGCGAGACTTCTTGTCGCCGGCGGACATCCGGTCAGGCTGTTCGTACGCGATAGCTCGCGTGCGCCCCAACTATCTGGCGCTCAGGTGATGACAGGCGACTTGACCCAGCCCGCGACTATGCTTGCGGCGTTCGAGCCTGGCGACACGCTCTTTATGGTGTCGGTCCACACGCATAACGAGGCACGTACCGCCATCCACCGTGGCGTAATCGACGCCGCGCGTGACTCTGGCGTCGACAGGATCGTGTACCTGTCCTTTCTGGCCGCATCCGATGATGCAACCAATTACCACGCTCGTTCACATGGCGCGACGGAGCGCATGATCGTGCAGTCAGGCATTCTCTGGACCTTCTTGCGTCCGAGCCTCTACATGCAGGTTCTCGCGAGTCGCTTTGATGGCGGGCGCGTGCTCCGCGCTCCGGCGGGCGACGGCCACGCGAGCTGGGTTTCTCGGTCAGACGTTGCGGTAGCGGCTGCCGTCGTCCTGTCAACCACCGGGCACGACGGTCGCGTCTATGACATCACTGGCCCGGAGTCGCTGAGCATGGGCGAGACCGCCACCGTCGTAAGCAACGTCGTCGGGCGAGAGTTTCGCTACATAGAGGAGACTTCGAACGTGGCCCGAAGGTTGCTCAGGCAGACTCGACAGGATGAGTGGCAGGTGGAGGCTCGAGTCGCCTCGTGGGAGTCCGTTCGGGTTGGCGAGGTCGCCAGAGTATCTGACGCAGTGGAGCATCTCACCGGTAGGCCGCCGACGTCTCTGCGGCGGTACGTCGAGGCGAACATAAACGAGTTTGCTTAGGGTCTGTATGGCCCAGGCCTGATCAAATTCCAGTGGTTGGGATCGGACGGAGCACCCAGGCTCGGACGGCCACAACCCGCGAGCCCTTCATCTTCAGCTAATCGGTGGGAGCTCACCTAGCCGCTTGACCGAGCCGGGCAGTCCTGCTAGCGTCGTTCCGACTAGTAGGACGAAACGCCCGACAGTCGGAACATTTCTCACCACGATGGAGCTAGCCCAACCGCCACATTGCGACCAAAGGTCACTAGCGGACGAGTCGGACAATGGACACGGAAGTCGTCGAGTGGGCGACATGGACGGCCTTAGGATCCAGCGGCTCTCGAAGACATTCCCGGGCACCCGCGCGCTCAGCGGGGCGCACCTGACCGCGCGTCACGGAAGAGTGTTGGCCCTTCTGGGTCACAACGGATCGGGCAAGTCCACATTGATCAAGATCCTTGCTGGATTCCACCGGCCTGACCCTGGATCGCAAGCCTGGGTCGATGGCCAGCCGCTACAGCTAGGTTCGTCTCACGACGCCAAGCGTCACGGGCTCAGGTTCGTGCATCAGGATTTGGGCCTTGTCGATGAGTTGAATGCAGTTGACAACGTCGGATTGACCATCGGCTATGCCCGTTCGAGCCTTGGACGGGTCGCTCAGCGGGATCAAGTTCGACGGACAACAGAGCTACTTGGCCCGCTCGGGATAGAACTCGACGTCCTCGCCCCGCTTCGCGACGCCTCAGCTGTCACCCGGACTTGTGTCGCGATCGCGCGGGCGATGTGGGACTGGAAACTAGGTCCTAGAGTCTTGGTCCTCGACGAGCCGACCGCTTCGTTGCCGTCCCGTGAAGTTTCGCGGCTATTTAGCGTGCTTCGGGAAATTCGAAGTGGCGGACATACCGTCATCTACGTCTCTCACCGCCTGGATGAGATCTTCGACATCGCCGATGATGTTCTCGTCCTCCGAAACGGCCGGGTCGTCGGTAGCGGATTGGTGGCCGAACATAGTCGTCAGGAACTCGCGTCACTGATCGCGGGCGGTGATCTGCCAGTGGGCACAGCAAATGAAAATACGGCCGCGAATGTCCGTGCCGACAAACCAGTCCTTAGCGTGCGAGGGCTCTCCGGGCGATCCCTGAGAGGGGTTAATTTCAATCTTTACCGCGGAGAGATTCTCGGCGTCGCAGGTCTCGTCGGCTCCGGCCGCGACGAACTTCCCTACGTGCTGGCAGGTGCCAAGGCCGCCTCCGCCGGCACGTTATATCTAGACGACACGACCGTGGCGGCTCCTCGCACCATCGACGACGCACTCCGACTCGGTATCGCACTCCTCCCGGCGGAGAGAGATCGAGAAGGGATCGTCGCCAACTTCACGGTGGCAGAGAACCTCACGCTCGGGGTTTTGCCCTCGTTCCGCGGTCGCGGTCACGCGTTCCGGCCCCGCTTGGAGAGAAACGCCGCCCGGCAGTGGCTGCGGGAGATGGACATTCCGGAGGAGCGCGCCGACCATGTGATCACAACATTGAGTGGAGGAAACAAGCAGCGGGTGCTTCTCGCACGCCTTCTCTACACCAACCCCTCCATCCTTCTGATGGCGGAGCCAACAGCTGGCGTCGATGTCCGCGCAAGATCGGTCCTTTACAGCTTGCTCCGGGCTAAGGCCGATGCGGGGCTGAGTGTGGTCTTGTCGTCCTCTGATGTCGAGGATATCGTCACCATATGTGACCGCGTCATCCTGATGCGAGCGGGGAGGATCGTAGATGAACTGGCAAAGGAGTGCATCACCGCCACTGCGATCATACAGATAACGGAGACAGGCTGACATGCACTCACCCTCGCCCGTTGTCGACATGCCTGCGAGCTCGCCCGCACCCGAAACAGCCACAGTCGGTGAACCTCGCTTGAGACGCCGGTTCATCGCACGAACCGGAATCGATCGGTTTGGTGCCGTCTATGTGCTCGCTGGGATCGTGGTGTTGTTCACCGTTTGGAAGGGCACTACGTTCTTTCGTTGGGGTACTGCCCAGGCCATCATCAATGAGAGTGCTATCAGCGCCCTCGCGGCACTGAGTCTTCTGGTTCCCTTGAGCGCCGGCGTCTTCGATCTCTCGATCGGCTACGTTATCGCGCTCTCGAGTGTCACGGTTGCGTGGCTCGTAGTGTCGGTCCATCTGTCGATCGGCGCCGCGATCGCCGTCGCGCTCGCGATGGCTCTGGCCGCCGGGCTCCTCAATGGCTTGGTAGTAGTCAGGCTCAAGATCGATTCATTCATCGCTACGTTGGGTACAGGATCAGTGCTCGCTGCCGTCAACCTACTCATCAGCGGTGATGAGTCTGTCACCAATAACCATTTGTACTCAGGCCTTGGTCGGATCGTGGTGGCTAGTGTCGGTGGCGTTCAGGTGCCGGCTTTCATCGCCCTCGCAGTGGCACTCATCCTCTGGTGGCTGTTTGAGCACACTGTCACTGGACGACGGCTGTACGCCACGGGCTTCAATGAGGAGGCGTCCCGACTCGCCGGAGTACGAACCCAACGGCTCCGGTTCGGGGGTTTCTTAGTGTCTGCTGTCGTGGCAGCACTCGCTGGCATATTGCTCACCGGACAAGTAGGGTCGGGGTCCCCGGACGTCGGTCCAACCTACCTCCTCGACGCCTTCGCTGCGGCGTTTCTCGGCGCGACGCAAATTCGAAAGGGGAGATTCAACCCGTTCGGGACAATCCTGGCAGTTTTGGTCCTCGGGACGGGCACTACGGGGATGACCATCGCCGGAGCAAGTCCATGGACGCTGGACATGTATATCGGGGTCGTCCTCATCGTGGCGTTGATCCTGACGAAGATCGAGCGACAGCCCGAACGTTCTGCCGCTGCCCAGCCCCTCGTGGACGGCGTTACTTCGCCGCCTACGTCTGAACCAACGGTGACGGGCACCCAACAGTAGTGCCTACTAACCCACCCGAGCGGTCGAGTTATTTCGCCGGAACGGGTGACAAGAGTGTTCGCAGTACAACCACTAGGAGGAGAAGAAAGATGGCCACATTACGACGTATCTCACCCAGGATCTGGGTGCTCGCTGTTGCCGCCGCTGCGGTAGCAGCAGTAATTGCCAGTCCCGGCTCAGCTGCTTCGGCCCGCAGTAGTCTTGCCGCGGCAGCTGCGGCACATGGCTTGGCGGAGGCCAAGGCTGATTTTCAGCGCTGGCAGAAGCCTACAGGTATCGGGATAACGCAGCCGGTCGGCAAGCCGATTCCTCGAGGCAAGCGTATCGATATGGTCGTGCCCGGAACGTCCTCTGCCCATCTGACTGTGGCTCCGTTCGTCGCTGCGGCACACAAGGTTGGATGGAGCGTCAAGGTAATATCCGCAGCGCTCGATCCTGCAGGACAGCAGGCCGCGATGTCACAAGCGGTTGCTGACCACCCAGCCGGTGTCGTCTATCCAGGCTTTGCATCGGCCGTCATCGGGCGACAGCTCGCCGCGCTCGCTAAGGCGAAGATTCCCGTCGTGTCACAGGACGTCACCAATAGCACGGACGCGGCCAAACGTTACGTCGAGACACCGGCGCCGTCACAGGTGCCACTGATCGGTGAGCGGCTGGCAGCTGCCATTACTGTCGCTACAGACGGCAAGGGCAAGGTCATGCTCGTCACTGTACCTGCGTTTACGATCTACGCGCCAATCGTCGCGTCCGTAGTTCGGAACCTCAAGACGTTTTGTCCTCTATGCAAGGTCGGCATTTATGATCTGCCAGTCGCGGACGTGGCGACGGGATATCAGCAGGCCATCGTCAGCTACATTCAGGGGCATCCAGGTACGAACGCAGTCCTCGATACGTTCGGTTCGCTGACCATCGGTCTGGCCCCAGCACTGCAAGGTGCTGGGATTGATCCGAGTTCCATCAAGCTTGTTGGTCTGTGGGTTCCTCCAGAAGTCGTGAACATGACCCGCGAGGGACAGGAATTCGCGGTTGTCCCTGAGCCGTTCAGTGAACTCAGCTGGGAGATGGTGGACGCACTCGCCCGCATGTTCGTCGGCGATTCAGTCGCACCCGACGCCCATTCTCCCGGAGCGCAGGTGATCTGGACGCATTCGAACGCGCCTAGCAACACAGGGGGCGCGGAGTTCCCCGCGGTCGTGAAGAACTACCAGCGGGACTTCGAGAAGCTGTGGGGGAAGAGTTGAGCCTCCGACCAGCCGCAGTAGACACGGAGCGGGCACCGACGCCCGCTCCGTGTGGGACCGTTAATATGCGTTTGGTGGCAGGCCGTGAATAACTTGCAGCGGCGAGTCGCGATCGTCACTGGCGGTGGCAGCGGTATCGGACGAGCGTGTTCGCTACGGCTCGCTAACGAGGGCGCAACCATGGTCATAGCAGACTTCGACAAGGTGCGAGCGGACGCAGTTGCGGCGGAGATCACCCAGGGCGGCGGAACGGCGATTGGAGTCGAATGCGACGTCGCCAACAGCACCGATTATCAGGCGGTCCGTGACCTCGCGCTAGATCAGTTCCATGACGTCGACATCGTTGTCAACAACGTGGGCGTGCATGCACACGGGCGGCCGGAGGACATACCGCTGGATGAGTGGGAACGCGTTTTAAGCGTTAACCTGATGTCGGTGGTCCAAAGTATCGGACTCTTCGTGCCTGCTTGGTTGGCGCGACATAGCGGGCATCTTGTTAACGTGGCATCAATTAACGGGCTCTATCCATTTACGTACGATCGGCTTCCATACACGGCATCCAAGGCGGCAATCGTTGCGCTATCGGAGTCTCTGGGCATGTACCTTATGCCCCGCGGGGTCGGAGTCACTTGCGTGTGTCCAGGCCCGGTTGCTGACACGCGGATCACTGAGCACATGCCGTTTTACGGTCGCCCGCGAGTCTACCGAGGTCCGGGGCTTTCGCAGGTGCCACCGGACCTCGTCGCTGAGTACACGGTGGACGCAATCAAGCAGGATATCTTCCTGGTCTTGACGCATCCCGAGGTAGCAGAGATCGTTGGCCAGCGCGGCCAGGGCATAGATAGCTTCCTCAGACGACAGACACAGGACATGTATGAGCACGATCTGGAAAACGGACAGGTCTCCTAGCCCCATGTCCTGGATGAATGGAGGAAGATGTGGCGAGTGACCTCTCAGAACTAATTGCTGAGGACCCGAAGATCGAGCGCTTGGGAAGCGGCTACGGCTGCGCCGAGGGGCCGATCTGGAACCCGGACGGCTTCCTGCTGTTCTCGGATATCGTCGGCAATACCAGGTACAGGTGGGACGAGCGTGATGGTACGCGCGCGGTAGCGCACCCAACGAACAAAGCTAACGGAATGACGCTCGACGCTGTCGGACAGTTGGTGGTATGCGAACACACAACATCCGTGGTCGCACGGATGGAGCCAGGAGGTACTGGGACCGGCCGCGAGGTCGTTGCGTCACACTTTGGAGGAAAAGAGCTCAACTCGCCAAACGACGTTGTGGTTAGCTCGGCCGGATGGCTTTATTTCACGGATCCGACGAGTTCACGTCAGGACCCAGAGATGGGCCTTGTGCGTGACCAGGATTTAGATTTCCAGGGAGTGTTCCGTGTGAACGCGAGGGGAGGTGAGCCAGAGCTGCTGACCGACGCGTTTAAGCTGCCTAACGGATTGTGCTTTGGGTTGGACGAACGCGTTCTATATGTGTGTGACACGCTTGGTGGGTACATCTATTCACACGAGGTCAAGTCGGACGGAACTCTCGCGCTCGGACAGCTGTTCGCCGAGGGCATCGCAAAGATAGACGGCATGAAATGTGACCAAGCGGGGAATCTGTGGGTTACGGGTCCTACCGGGCTCTGGATATACGACCCTACTGGACGAAGGCTGGGCGTCGTCAAGGTTCCTGGTGAGCCGGATCCAAACGGCTGGGGATTTACGAATCTCCATTGGGGTGGAGATCACTGGGGCACGTTGTTCGTCTGCACATCGAACGCTGTCTACCGCATCGAGACGCGTACCGCGGGCCGACGCGAGCCGTTCATGACTGTATGACCTCCGCTTCCGATCGCGGGCGCTTGGACGCCAAGGTGGCAATCGTCACTGGCGGCGCATCGGGCCTCGGACTCGCGGCTGCTGAGAGATTCGCTTCCGAGGCCGCTGTCGTCCTTGTAGCAGATCGTGACGCCACGAATGCTCGTCGGGTCGCCGACGCTATCGTGGGTAGCGGCGGCGAGGCGCGGGCGGCGGAGGTCGAGATCACCGATCCGGATTCCGTCGACTATATGGTCGCGTCGGTCATAGAGGAGTTCGGTCGGGTGGATGTCCTGCTCGCCTGCGCCGGTATCCCAGGAGAGGGGAACGCAATGGTGCTGTCGGTTAGCGACTGGAACAGGGTTATCTCCATTAACCTCACCGGAGTATGGCTGTCGATTCGCTCGGTCCTGCCCTTCATGACCGAGCGTGGTGGTGGTTCGATTATCGCGATGGCAAGTCTCGCTGGGTTGACCGGAGTCGCCAATAGCCCTGCGTACTCGGCAGCGAAGGGAGGAGTTGTTGCACTGGCTCGGCAAGTCGCCTTCGATTTCGCTCCAAGGGGCGTACGGGTCAATTCGATCTGCCCGGGAACTATTCGGACGCCGCTCGTCGAGGAGGCATTCAGGCGACGGAACCCGGACGACCCCGAAGCGGCGATCGCGAAGCGCGCGGTCACGGTTCCACTCGGCCGCCTCGGCCTCCCCGCTGATGTCGCTAACGTCGCATTGTTCCTCGCGAGCGACGAGTCGGCGTGGATTACTGGCGCGTCCTATGTTGTCGACGGCGGTATCTCCGCGGCCATGGTTCCCCATTCGTCATGATTCGCGGCGTACACGGGCTGACGCGACCATGATCACGCGCTTAAGCACTGCGCCGCGCGCGTCTGGCATGTCGCTGGAAGAGTTTCAGGCTCACTGGCGCTCGGAGCATGCTGATGTTGTGTCTCGGCTGCCGGGACTCCGCCGATACACGCAGAATCACGCGGTACTCGAACATGGGATACCCGTCCTATTGGGTCCCGGGTTGGACGCTTGCGCCGAGCTTGACTTCGATGATCATCAGGCGATGGAGACAGCGTTCCACTCAGAGTTCCACCAAACCGCGATCAGTCGCGACCAAACGACGCTGATCGAGCGCAGCGGTCTCGCGGTGATGATCGGACGAAGAGAGCGCTGCATCGGCAATGTGCCGTCGAGAGCCTCTCTCAAGTTGATGATCTTTATCGGTTGCCGCGACGCGCCGTTCGACGCTGAGGGGGTATTGGCGACCGTGGGGTCAGTCGCGGCGGCAGCGGCTGATGTAGACGTGAGGATCGCCAACGAGACTGAATACATTGTCAACATCGGCACTGATGGGGGGACGTCAGTGCTGCCGTTCTGTCAGATGGTGTGGATCGGATGGTGTTCGTCCGCTGCGGTCGCACGGGAGGTATGGCGACGAATCGTCGACCGGTTGCCGGCCGCCGGGGTCACGACCGGGCACGCAGTCCGCCCTTTGTTAGCGACACCGGTGCAAGTCGTGCCTGGCGGTCCTGACGCGACGAACGTCTAAGGCCAGATGCTAGGCATCTCCTGCTCCGACCAGAACTTTCCACTTCTCGATCATGAGCAGGTGTGCGATCTGGCGCGGCTTTTGTCGTTCGATGCGATCGATCTTCAACTCTGCGGGGAGCGATCTCGCATCAAACCAGCGGACGTGCGGGCGGCTCCGCAGGCCTGGGCGCGACGCGTTGGAGAGTCCCTGTCGAAGCACGACATGCTGGTAGCCGATATCTTCTTCATCGCATCGGCTGACTACACGACGATGGCGGTCAATCATCCGAGCGAGGGCGAGCGCCGCCGGGGCGCCGAATTATTTGGCGCCGCACTTGGGTTCGCGGCGGCCGTCGGCAGCCCAGGTATGACCGTAATGCCGGGGATGGAATTCGAAGGCGTATCGCACGAGGCGTCGCTGGAGCGTGCAGCCCAGGAACTTCGTTTGCGTTGTCGTCAAGCGGGCGACATCGGTCTGCAGATCTCGGTGGAGCCACACATCCGGTCAGTGATCCAAAGCCCCGCGGACATAGGCCGCTTGCTCGATATGGTCCCTGATTTGCAGGTCACTCTGGATCACTCTCACATTCTGCGACAAGGATTGCCCCAGTTCGCAACAGATGGGTTTGCTCCCCGTGTGCGTCACTACCATGCGCGATGCACAGCACCGAATCGACTTCAGGTGCCAATGCGTGAGAATGAGTTGGACTTCGAGACCGCTGTCGAGCATCTGAGTGCTATTGGGTACGTAGGATATTTTGCCGTTGAATATACCCTGCTACAGCGCGAAGACATTGCTGAACTGGATGTTCTCTCGGAGACGATCTTGCTGCGCGACCGGCTGCGCGCTGCGATCGCGACTGTTTCAACCTAGTAGAGCACGAGCTATGTGAACGCCGCGATCTTCGTCGGTCGGCCGTGTCTCATCGGTCACAGCCGAGCCGACAGAGCGCGAATAGCTTCGACGTGTGGACGGGTAGTGATCTCGATCACATTGCCGTACGGATCCTCGCAATAGCAGAAGCGATAAACGTCCGCCGAGAACATCCGGCGCACCGGCATTCGCTGCCTACCACCATGTTCCACAATGCGGGTGACAAGTTGATCGATCTCAGGCTCGACCACACAGAGATGCGAAACGCCGACATTCCAGTAGTCAAAAGTGTTCATACCCGATGTCGGCCGTGGCGTCAGAAACTGGAAGAACTCGATGGTGATCTCGTTGGAGGTCAGAAGGTACGCTTGACGGAAGGAGATGTTCGGCTCGCCAAACGCGTCACGAATCTGATCCGACAGGTGCGAGTCGTCGCTGCTCTTGTCGAGCGGTCCGAGTAGCAGTTCCCATCCGAGAACCAGACCATACCATCGGGCAGCCGCGTCCACGTCGGGCACGGTGATGCCGATGTGGCCAATTGGCGCCGGCGCTCGCATCACTGGAGCAGACTGCTGCGATGCGTTTTGCAATGCGCTCGCGCTGCCATAAGCTCAATGCCCGCGAGCCGAGGGATCTGGCTGGACGCTCGGCGCCCAAGGCGAGCAGAGGCGATGACCGAATCCACAGTTCCCGTCGTCCCAGTGATCACGAGCATGCCGGTGGAGTATAGTGGAACAATGATTCTGGTGATCGGGACGCGGTTGTGAGGCGCGGTTCGAGTAGGATCGCCCTCATCGGTGCGAGCCATTGGGACATCACTGTCGATGGGGCGTTTCCCGTCCGAGCCGGGGTTGGTGTTGGCGAAGTCACCCACGAAGGTGCTGCCGGCGGCACGCTCAACGCCGCCTCGCACCTCCTTTCCCGCCGACCGCTGCTCATCACGCAGCGTCCCGCTCTGGTCAATCCGCGCCACGCGAAGCTCTTGGACCAAGTCGACCTTGTTGCGGCCGACACCGAGACACTAAGCACGGCGACGATCACGGTCGACCGCTCTGGCGACCGCAGCATCTTCCTCGCTCGCCGACCCACCCCTTGGCCTGTACCACCGGAGCGACTCCGCACAGCCAGCGTCGTCGATTGGCACTGGACCGCCCCTGCTGCCCTGCTGCCGACATACGCTCCTCTGCTAGTTGGGCGAGTAGTAGCATCCGCTCGCTCCGTGTCCGACCTGTGCGGCCATGGAATCGCACCCTGGCTGGTCATAGACTCGCTCGCCGATTACCCCCGTCCGACACGTGAGTGGCTAGCCAGCGTTGGATGCACTTGGTGTGTGATGACAGACGGAGAGCGAGGTGGTCAGTACTGGGCCGGCGACTCTTGGAGCACGTTCGTTCCGGAGCCCGGCGAGATTGTCGACACTACGGGGTGTGGCGACGCCTTTCGGTCTGGGCTGATGGCAGCCATGGACGATGGCAGCGATCTGTCGCAGGCGGTCGCTCTCGGTGCGCGGTGGGCAGCCGCAACAGCTCGTCACCGCGGCGGGAACGCGCTCGTCAACGAAGTACCGGATCGATCTGTCGAGTGAGTCCCGCATCAGCACGCCATCGATCTGCAACCGACCAGCGGGCACCTCTCGTACCATCCGAGAGTTCTCTGGATCTCGGGAGCTGGAGTTCGAGCCTTCACCCGCGCGTCACGGTGAATGAAGTATGCCTACCACGTCTCGAGCCACTGACCAGCCATCTGAGCATGTTCAGGTCCGTCGGGGTCTCGCGCGTTGGCCTGTCAGCGCCAAAGCTCGTCGAGTACGGGCTGCCTCCGGCGCTACATGCTGTCCGCAATTCCCACCTTGATATCCGATATCTCTCACATCCGTCAATGTTTACGCTCAGCGATCCGCGTAACTGGCAGTCGGAAGGGCCGGCGCTGATCGGCACGATCGACGCCGCGATTGCCTTAGGCACCCGCTGTGTCTATGGGACTACTGGCTCTGCTGGGGGTCTGTCGTGGACCGCCGCAGCAGACCGATTTGCGGAGAACATATCGGCGGCGCGTTCCTACGCTGCGATTTATGACATATCGCTGTTAATCGAAGCGAACAACCCCCAATTTGCCGACCTGAGCTTCGTACACAGCCTACGAGACGCGCTTGACCTAGCCACGACTACCGACCTCGGCGTATGTCTGGACCTTCACGCTGTGTGGTGGGAGCGCGATCTCGATGCGCTAATACAACGGTCAAGTGGGCTTATCCGCTTGGTTCAGCTGAGCGATTATGTTCCTGGCACGCGGACGCTTGATCGTGACGTTCCAGGAGATGGAATTATTCCGCTCAAGCGACTTGTCGCGTCGTTGCTGAATGTTGGCTACGACGGGCTATTCGACATCGAGCTGTACAGCCTGCGACCCGAGGGCCATTTGGAGGCGATCCAGCGCAGCGCGGAGCATGTGAGTTCACTCCTCGACGGCCTAGGCGCGTGACTCGCATCGCTTCAATGCCTTGTCACCAGAGGCCCGTCATCACGGCGCGGCGGAGCGCAGCGGTTCTTGAGGGTCGCGTATGACTGGAGAGCGAATACTCTGGTGCGGCTGCGTGCGGCCGTTAGATCTGCTGGCGAGGCTGGAGGTAGCCACGGCTGGAGAGTTTGGTTCTATGTCGGTTTCGCCCATGGATATCGTTCAGTGGGGTAGAAAGGGATGGCGGCCTGGCGACATTCGGGCTGCAGCGGATGAGGCGGGGGTACGGATCGCCGTCGTCGATCCACTGACGACGTGGCTCGCCGACCGTCGCGCGCCGCCAACACTTGATACGAACATGGTGGCGTTTGGCGACTTCGGCGTCGAAGAGGTGTTCGATATGGCGTGCGCCGTCGGAGCGGATACCGTTACTGCGCTCGAGTGGCTGGGTAATCGCGTACCGACGGAGGTCGGGGCAAGAAGCCTGGCCACTGCATGCGCGAAAGCCGAGGAACGCGGGCTGCGGGTAGCGCTTGAGGCTACACCGTTCTCCGGCATACCGGACCTCAGGTCTGCATGTGCGATTGTGGAGGCTGCTGGTGGCACCGCCGGGCTGGTGATCGATAGCTGGCATGTGCTGTGTGGTAGGAGGCCAGCCGACAACCTTGTGCTGATGGAGAAGATCGATCCCGAACGAATCATCAGCGTGCAACTCAGCGATGCCCCACTGGTTCGGAAGCGCGACCTACGCAGCGCCACATACGAGCGCATGCTTCCGGGCGACGGGGATCTCGATCTCGCCCGGTTTGTGAGGGTGCTTGAATCGAACGCTGCGCGTCCCCGCTACATTGGGCCGGAGGTTCTCAGCAAGGCACTCTGGGAGATGCCTCCCGACGAGCTTGGTCGTCGTCTTCGCCATAGCATGTCGAAGGTGCTCGAGCAGTCCCGGTTGGGCTAATCGATGGCTGAGGTCCAACGATGAGATCTCCCAAATCCCTGTCAGCGTTGCTGGCGAGTGAAGTCCATCAGACAGCTGAAGGCCACGTACTGTCTGCGCCTCGACGCCCAGGATTGGCCAGCAAATCGAAGCCTGTTCACACCTTGCGGAGATCGGCGGCGATCTGAAGGGCGAAGTCGCTGATCGTACGCACACACTGGATACGTTCGTCACAGCGGTTAAGCGGAAGGTCGGCGGCCTCCAGACGTTCGATGCTGTACCTGCCATCCATCATCGAGGTTGTGGATGAGGTCGCGGTCAGCGATTTTTGGGCGCACACGCAGCAGGGCCTCAGTCAGACTAGGTCTAGGTACCAGACAATACCAAAGGTGCGGCGATCCGGCCCCTCCTCGCACTCACCGAACCCCAGGACTGAACGGTTACTACGAGTCGCTCATTTGCAGGACAATTGAGGTCATGACCGATTTCGGGCCACGGTCTTGTGTCCCCACCTCTCTGTCCGACCGTGTCCAGTTTTCTCCGGCGCCGATCACCATCGATGTGCCGCTGCGATTCGGTTCGGCTCGAAGCGCAATCGAGCGTCGCATCACGACGAGAAAGCAGGACAGACCTCACCGCCCCTGACCAGCCATACCACGACCAAGGGGAGGTTTGACAGTAACGCTGTGGCCCGCGTTGTAGAAACGGACAACCGCTTCTGCGACGCACACAGCGACGCACACAGGCTTGCCACGAGCTGCGCGCCGACTCCGTCAACTCCGGCCTGGCTCATGCCGCCGTCCATCGGACCTGGCATGTCATGGTAAGTCTTCAGCTCACGCGCCGAACCCGTCTAACAGCTTTTGGAGGCGCGCGTCTAGATCGCCTTCGCGCTCAACGTACGTGTCATCAAGACGTGGTCGATGGACCAGGGTGAACTCCATGGCCGCGATCTTCCAAGCATCGCCGCATCGCCTGTATTGCTCTCGATAGTAGCCGCCGGTGAGACCGAAGCCACGCTGCGTGTATGCCCAAAGACCTGCCGCCGCGAGCTCATCTGTGACGTTGATGATGGCTGCGTGCACCGTATGAAAGGTTCGCAGGCCGCCGAGTGTCAACCTGACGGCCGACGTAAACTGGTCCGGGGTGTAAGTGCGATTTTCCGTTTGGCCCTTCAGGGGAACATCGCCGCTGATCTCCGCGTCAGACGTAAACAAGCTGCGATACCCGATCCAGTCGTGCGCGTCGAGGCGCAGACAATATGTGGCTTTGAGCTGTCTTATGGACTCGATCGCCAGCAACTCCGTGAGGGACCTGGGGGCTGCCATCACCGGACCTCGACGGTCGACGGCAACCGGACATTCGTACCAACGCTTGGCTGCAGAGTATCACTGAGCAGAATCATTGTTTCATGATACCCGTCGCTTCGTCGAACCCGCGACAAAACTCGTGTTCGGCTATCAGACAATGCTCTAGCCAGGAGAGGCCATCCGGCCACACGTTTTGCATGCGATCGCGGTGCGAGCGCGAACGCGATGCGATTCCCGTGATCACGCGACCTCCGAGCGAGTCAGCAACCCCGGCAACGCGGGACACAGGAGGCTGCCTGACACCGGTAAGCCAGACCAACCTGCTGAAAGAGAGCTGGCAGCGACGATTAGGACACTTTCGAGCGGGATCAGACACCGACGCCACCCCCGACTACATGCTGCTGAGCGAACCGTCGCTGGCGTCTTATCGAGACCGGCGTTGGCCGAAATCTACGCCGCACTCTACGATCCCGTGATGTTGTAGTACGGAATGCCGTGGGGGTACTGGTCGTTCTTCTCTTCCGAGCAGTGCAGGGTGAGGTCCACCCCGGGGGTCTCGGCGAGCACCGCTATGAAGTGCGAAATCGGATACACCGAGCGAACCTTGCAGCCCTCGATGAGGTGTCCGACATATGACTTACCCGCGTTGGACACTGCCATGTGACAGTGGATGTGGGGCCGTCCCTTCTCGAACTTGATCTGAGACTTGTCGTTATGCCAGTTGTCGGAGTTCCAACCGAAATAGCCACCGCCCTGCACCTCGGACAGTCCAGTGAACTCCATGAAACCCGGCGACTCCGTCACTCCCTCAGCCTTCACGGGCAGGCTGAGACGCCCCTCGGAGACGGCGCCAGTGATCGCGAGGATGACGCCAGAACTCAGCTGCTGCTGTTCGATCACTTCGTATAAGGCGAGAAGGACGTCCTCACCGGGCTCCAGATGTGCGAATACCACCTTGCCGGTAGTAGCGGGAACAACGCTGTGCATTTGTGATACCTCAGTAGTCGGCGGGGGACCCGGCTGATTGCCGGGCGGAGGAAACACGCTGCTTGGCGTTGCCAACCGCGGTGCGGATGGCGTTCGCCAGCAGCAAGGTGTCGAGGCCTGCAAAGTAGAAGCAGCCCGGGAACCACGGCTGGGTCTCGACGGAATCCACCGCGAGGCACACGCCGACGCCGGCTTCCCGGCAGGTCTGGTAAACGAAATCCGCGGCCTGTGTGCACTTCTCGAGGTCGAAGTCGACCTGAGTTGAGAAGTCGGCCCATCCGAACCAGATCGCGTCGAGCCCAGGCAGCTTGACGATCTCCGGCAGAATTTCGACGCCCGCGGGGCTTTCGACGAGGATCGTGACGTGGGCGTTGCCGTTGGCGTAGTCGATGTAGTGGTCTGAGTAGATACCGCGCGCCGACGGATCGGGCTCCTGTAGGGCCTTGGATGCCAGTGCCCCTTCCCACATGACGCTGCGCGTATGAGCTCCGCCCCATGCCCGCCGGCCGGCCGGCGGATACTTCGTGGCGGCGATGGCGAGTTTGGCTTCGTCAACGGTGCGGATATCCGGGTAGATCACGCCGTGTGCGCCAGAGTCGAGCACACGCGAAACGAGTTTCGGATCGACGTGCGGCACCCTGACCAGCGACGAGATGCCCGCTGCGTCGCAGGCGATGATGAGATGCTCGACCTCTTCCAGTGACAGGGTCGTGTGCTCCATGTCGATGAAAGCGGCTTCGGCCCCCGCCGAGCCGATGATCTCCGCCAGTGGAGACCATGCGACGTCGACGCCGATCATGTACGCGGGCTCGTTACTGGCCAAACGTGCGTTGAACGGAAATGTTCGCTTCTGCCAATACCACTTGCTGTCGGTCATCGGATCATGCACTCCTTCATCACGGACGGGTCGATCTCATAGCCAAAGCCGGGGCACTCCGGGAGATGCATGAGTCCCTCGCTCACTTTCGGGAGCTCGCAAACCGGGTTCTGCTCGAAGGCGCGGTGGAACAGCACCTCAGCGGGTGCGGTAGCGGTGAACGCTGACGAGGCGGCAAACGCAGCCGCTACGTAGGCGCCGATCGCTGAGTCGGCCTGTGTGCCGATAATGAGGGGCGCGCCGAGGGCTCCGCAGTACTCGCGGATGCGACTTGACGCGATGATCCCTGTCCGGGCGGGCTTGACGCTAACAGCGGTACAGCGCCCGGCCGAGATCTCGGCGATGACTGCGCGGGGATCGGCACAGGTCTCATCACCGATGATCAGCGCGGACGGGTCCTGGGCAAGCAGTCGGCGTCCACCGAGAGCATCGCCGCTGATCGGCTCCTCAAGACCGAAGAGTTGTGCGTCCAGTCCAAGGCGCAGGAACTGGGCTGCTTCCTGGCATGTGTAGCGGCCGTTGGCGTCGGCGTATATGACGGCGTCGTCACCCAGTTCGGTTCGCAGTGCGTACGCCGTGGCACCGTCGCGTGCCGGGTCGCCGCCCACCTTGAGCTTGAAGATTCGTACGCCGTCTGCGTTTCGCAGGGAACGTGCTTCGGCTACCACCGCGTCTGGGGCCGCGTAGGCGAGAATCGCGCTGCACGGAACTGTGTCCGCGTAGCCTCCGAGGAGGCGGTGGGCAGGGACGCCGAGTGTGCGGGCGAGAGCGTCGACGACAGCGACCTCGACGGAGCTTCTCGCCGACGGATTACCTTTCAGCGCGCCCAGCTTCTTCGCCAGAAGCTGGATGTCGGTGATGCGCGTGCCGAGCGTCCGCGGAGCGATGTAGTGCTCGATGATCGAGACTGCGGTCTCCAACGTCTCGCCATAGATTCCAGGCCGGGGAATGCATTCACCGTACCCAGTCACGCCATCACTTGTAGTGACTGTGACGAGGATCTGATCGGCCGTTTCCCGTACACCATCTGAGAGCACGACGGCTGACGCGTAGGTAAGGCGGAACGGCGTTGCGGTGATCTCCTGGACGGTCGCGTCTGACGAAGCGGCGGCTGGCGAAGTCACAACGTCGCTCCTCCTGACTGCATGATCAGCGCGACCCGACGCGGAACACCGGAAGCTGAGGTCCGCCTTCGGTCACGACATCGAACTCGACCTCGACCGGATCGTCGATGGCGATCTCTTCGTCCGGCTTGCCGAACAGTCGCCCGAACAGGTAGACGCCCTCTTCCAGTTGCACGATCCCGTTCGTATACGGGGCCTTCATCGATTTGTCCGGCGTCCGGTGCACCGTGCTGAAGGTGTAGACGGTGCCGCGCCCGGATGCACGCACCCACTCGAGCTTGTCATCGAGGCATCTGGGGCAGAAGATCCGCCGTGGATAGAGATGGTCGCCACAAACCGAACAGCGCTTGATTCTCAGCTCGTCCTGCAGCACCCCGTCCCAGTAACCAGCGGTCTCAGGAGACGTCTCGGTGAGACCCATCTCGTAAGGCCCCATGAAGAGCTTGAGCCCCTCGCTCCAGTCAACATCCCAGCCCTTGCTCATCGCGTCGTCTCCTCGTTCGAGAGCACAACGACCGAGTGCGCCGCGGCGGGACCGCCATGGAAATGCACCAGACCCGTCTTCGCTCCTTCGATCTGCTTGCCTGGCGCCTCGCCCCGCAACTGCTGCAGGGCCTCAATTGCCATATGCATGCCGTTGGGTGCCTGTCCGAAGCTGAGGTAGCCCCCGTTGGTGTTGAACGGCAGCCCGCCATCAAAGGCGATCCCTCCGCCTCGCACGAAGTCCTTGCCCTCACCCTTCTCACAGAACCCGAGGTCCTCGAGCACCATCATGTTCAGGAACGTGAACGGTGCCGAGCTTTCAACGAGATCGAGGTCGGTCGGCTTGATGCCTGCCATCTCATAGGCCTGCTTGGCTGCGGGCCGTACAGCCAGCGTCGTGAGGTTTGGCTCCATCGCCGGCTCGATACCCCATAGCCCCATCCGGTCAGTGATCCACTCATGGGTCGTGGCCTGACCGAAGCCGCTGATGTAGACGGGCTTCTCAAACTCCTTCGCACGCTCTGCGGAGGTGATGATCACCGCCCCACCGAAGCCGCCGTCATACCACGAACTGCAGTCCAGCAGGCGCAGCGGCGAGGCGATCATAATCGAGGAGAGGACGTCATCAACGGTGATCTCGCCCTTCTCCCGCATCGCTGCGTCAGGGTGGTGGAGCGCCCATTTGCGGTTCTGCACGGCGATCTCGGCGAGGTCCTCAGCCGGCACCCCAAACTCGTGGATATAACGATTCGCCCAGAGCGCGTAGAGAGAAGGGGTGGTCGGAGCGTAGGGCGCCTCGAACTGCAGGTCGGCCTCGACCATCGCGTTGATCTTTACTAGATCGACCCAGCGTCGATCCATCGCGCCGCTGCAGCACAGGGCATAGTCGATCAGGCCGTTCGCGACGAGCATCGCGGAGTACTGCCAGGTGCCGAGGGCGCCGGCACCGTGCACGGTGATCTCGCTCGAGTACCTCGGCACGATCTTGAGCTCGTTGACAATGCGCATATTCCACTCCATTGCGGTGTAGGACATAGGCGCCCGGCTCGTGTACACTGCGCCGACGTCAGTGCGGTCGATGCCGGCGTTGTTCATCGCGGCACGGCAAGCTTGAAGTTGCAACTCCAGCGAGGTGATCCGCTCCTGCTCGGACTTGACGACATGAGTGCCGACGGCCACTACAGCCGCCGCGTTTCGGAGCTGCTGCGACTTCGTGCTCATCGCTCAGCCAGCGCCCCGGCTGCATCGAGGATTAGACATCCTTCCCCCATGGGGTAGACAACAACAGGGTTCAAATCGAGCTCGGTCAATAAGCCGTCTGCCTCGGCGATCAGCCAGCTGACGGCAGCGACCGCCTTGGCCGCGGCGCCCACATCGCACTCTGCGGCGCCGCGGTATCCAAGAAGCAGCGGTGCAATACGCAGCGACAGGAGCATCTCCTGTGCCCGTTCCACAGAGATCGGTGCCAACTCGACTGACGCGTCATCGAGGATCTCGCTCAGCACGCCACCTGCGCCGACGAGGACGGTTGGGCCGAACTGGTCATCCCAGCGTCCACCGACGATCAGCTCCAAGCCTGGCTTGGCCATCTCCGCCACCAGGGCGCCGCGTACCTCGTATCCGGCGTCGCGACCCGCGCGCACAACTGCGTTGAAGGCGTCCTCGATGGTCTCCGAGGTGACGTTCAGCTTGACGCCGCCGATGTCGGACTTGTGCAGCAGGCCCTCGGCGTCAACCTTGACGACGAGATCTGTCGCGAATTGCTGCGCGATCTCCTCTGCCTCGTCGACCGTCGTCGCGAAAGCTTCGCGTGCAATGGGCAGGCCGAGTTCGGCTAACAGGCCCTTCATTGCGCGCTCGGACACGTCGAGCGCACCGGCGGTGCGCAGCCGCGCGACCTGGTCGCGCCTGCTCGCGCTCGGCTGCAGATTCTCGGGCAGGGGTCGGCCCGCGAGGGCGAGAGCGGCCGCGGCATCGATCGCCCGCGAGGGGTCGTCATAAGCAGGGATTCCGGCAGCCCGCAGAGCCGCCAGGGAAGATTGCGGCGCACCGAGCCACGCGACGACGATCGGCCGGCGACTCTGATGCGCCAACTCGGCCAGCCGAGGCTCGAGGACGCCCACATATGCAGGGGTCAGGCCGACGAACAAAGTCACGATGTCGACCTCATCTGCTTCGGCGACGATCTGCACGATCTGCTCGATCGCCGCCAGGTTCCCATAGATCGCACCGTAGTCAACGGGATTTGCCGTGCCGGAGAAGCTCGGCAGCACCTCGCGGAGTCGTTCGCGGGTCCTCGGGCTGAAGTCGGGTAACTCTAGTCCTGATTCAGCTGCGCGATCAGCCATCAGCGCGGCCGCTCCACCGGACATGCTGACAACACCGACCCGGTTTCCAACGTCCCCCGCCCAAGCGTCAAGCGCGATGCCGACGTCGAGCAGGTGCTGCATGTCGTTGGCGACGAGCACGCCGGCGCGGCGGACACCCGCATCCCAGACCTCGTTCGTTCCGGCCAAGGCTCCGGTGTGGGACGCCGACGCCCGGACTCCAGCTGCCGTGCGACCCACCTTGACACACACGACCCGCTTGTTTTGCAGACGTGCCTCGCGCGCTGCGGCGACAAACGCACGGCCGTCGCGCACGCCTTCCACGTAAAGGAGGAGTGTCGATACTTCTGGGTCGCGCGCGAGATGCCGCATGACCTCGGTGATCCCGATTGCCGCCTCGTTCCCTGTACTTACGAACATCCCGAGGCCGGCCTCCTGGAGGCGGCCGACGGCGAAGATACCTGCTCCGAGTGCCCCGCTCTGGCTGATGAATGCGATCCGCCCCGAAGAACCTTCTGCATCGACCTGCAGCGCGGTGCTGAAGGTTGCAGCCACGTCGCGCCGTGCATCGAAGTAGCCAAGGCAGTTGGGGCCTAGCAGCACGACGTCGCCGTCGCTGGCCGCCGCGACGAGTTGCTGCTCGAGCAACTGTCCATCCGCCCCTGCCTCGGAAAACCCACTCGAACAAACGATCGCGCTAAGTACGCCGCGCTTACCCGCCGCAACCACTGAGTCGACGACGGCCGGTGCCGGAATCAGGATGATGGCCAGATCGACCGGCTCGGGCAGGGCCTCCACACTCGCATACGCTGTCAGCCCCGCGATCGTCTCGTAGCGAGGGTTAACCGGGAAAACCCGACCGCGATACCCGATGTCCTTAAGGTAGCCGAGGCACCGGCCACCGGGCTTGGACCGATCAGGCGATGCACCGATCACCGCGATCGAGTCCGGAGCAAGCAACGGCCGCAGATCAGTCCAGCTACGAGCAGGCTCTAGGTTTGGTGCCGACACGCCGGCTGCAGTCGTCATAGGAGCACTCCAAGCGGCGACTCGCGACGGTGCAGGGCGGTGCCTTCGGCTGCCACCTCTCTTCCGTTCACACTCACTGACGCTCCTTCCTCCGTTCCGTTTCACGGAACTTTGCTTCCGCAAATGCTAGAATAACGGATTGACCACTACTGCGAGCGAGTCCAAGTCAATCTGGCAAGGAAACGGATGGGATTCATATGGCAGCGGCCGGATATACGGCGGCGCCAGGCTCACCGCGAGTCGAGCGCGAGACCTAAGCTGTGTGAGCCGAGCGGGGACCGCTTCCGCGCTCGAAAGTCCTTGCTCCGCTGAGCGCCAGACGAATGTCAAACCGCATCACGCGTCCGGCTTGATCAGGCGAAGCAAAGTGATCGGCGACGAGATCTCTGTGGACAGCATTCACCGGATCGGAGTCGAGGAACCGACTTCGCGCAATGAAGACCTGGGTTTGGAGCCGTGTCGCGTTCCCAACGTGAACGCGTAAGTGAATGTGGGCCGGACGCCAACTCTGCTGTCCGATCATGCCGAGAAACTCCGTCGTCGGTCCGCGCGCGGGAATCGGATATCCCTCAGGCAATGCGGTATGGAAGACGTAGCTGCCGTCATCATTGACCGGAATCAGGCCGCGGAGGTGAAAGCCAGCCTCGTCGTAGTTACCCTGGCTATCGGCCTGCCAGACGTCGAGCACGGCCCCTTGGACGGCTGCGCCGGTGACCGCGTCCGTCACGCGACCGCTTACGGTCAGCGGCGTCTCGCGGTCATCCAGTTCGTCCTCAAAAAGTCGGCCGTCCTTGCGCACCGGCGCACCCGGCTTGTAGTAGGGACCCTCGAGATTTGGCGTCGTCCCGCCCTCGCCGAACCGAGTTGCAATGACGCTAGTCGACCCGAGGAAGATATCGATGAGGTCCGCGAACTCTCCGGCCTTGCCGACCGGTCGAGGAACCGGGCGGCGGCGTGCAACTCTTCCTCGGTCAGACGGAGATCCAGCACCGTCGCTCGAAGGTCCGAGACAATTCGGCCACTGATTTCGCTAATCCTGCTACCCGCCATAGCCAGCCCACTCTCGGTTCTTGGTCTCGGCGGCCCCACACAACGAACCGCCAAATCTCGGCGGTGTCCTGTTATTAGCGTAGCTTATCGTGACGTGACGATCCTCCACCGACACCACCCACACCCCCATTGCCATCCCGTGCAAGCACCCGCCACGCGGTCCGAACCTGGGATGAAGGCATTTTGAAGGACGAGCACGTTCAAGTGATCGATCGCTCGTTTGACCTGCTCGATGCCCTGGCAGACGGTGACCGATCGTTGACGGAGATCTGCCGCACCACGGGACTGTCCAAGGGCACGGCTTTTCGGCTGCTGGCGGGCCTCGCCGTCCGTGGCCTCGTCATTAAGGATCCAATCGGGAGCACCTACATGCTCGGTCCGGGGATCCTGAAGTTGGTCGAGAGTGCGCTCACTGGCATCGGATCGGTCGCCACGCTCGGTCGCTCAGCGCTCGAGGAACTCTCAATGGTGACGAGCGAGACAGTCGCCCTCCATGTCCAGAGCGGCCTCGACCGCGTTGTAATCGATGAGATACCTAGCCAACATTCGATCCGCTACGCTTCGATCGCCGGTTCGGTCGCGCCTATACATGTGGGCGCGAGTGGTGTCGTTCTCCTCGCATTCAAACCAGAGGACCAGCTGGAGCGGACGCTCTCGCTACTCGCAGCCACGGTCGAGAATCTGGATTACCCCAGCCTCGAAACAAATGTACGTAGAGCGCAACACTACGGATGGGCATTGAGCGTCGGCGAACGCGTGGACGGAGCAATTGGCATCAGCGTGCCGGTTCTCAGCAAAACGCTCCTGCTCTCCCTCAATGTGTTGGGTCCGGCGTCTCGGCTCGCCGTGGAGGACCTCGAAGCGTTCTTGCCGCAAATGCGCGCCACCGCTGCGCATCTGGCCTCGCTTATAGATGGCCCGTCTCACCCTCGGATCTACGTGAATTCGTGACACACGCAGAGGCCGGCAACCCTGCTGAGAACGCCACCGGCGCAGGCTTCGCCTGCTCGGGCAGCCTGTCTGAGCAGGAGATAGCGGCAACTGCGATGCGTGCCGAGGAGCTGGGATACACGAGCCTGTGGATCACGGTGCTCCGCGACGTCACCGATCCGGCCGCAGTTTTAGAGGCGGCGCTTGGGTCTTCAACGCGGATCGAAGTGGGGCTGGGGGTGGTACCCCTTGACGCCTTTCGAGCGAGCGAACTCGGCGCCGCGCTCGCCAATATTCCTCGACGCGCCATTGTCGGGCTAGGGGTTGGTCTCCACCACCGTGGCGCGGCGGAGTTCTGGCGCAACGGAGCTGAGCAGTTCCGCGCACTGGCGCCGCAGGTTCGGATCGCCGTGGGTGCCTATGGCCGGGGGGTGTTACACGTTGGCGGCGAAGTCGCAGATAGCGTGCTTCTGAATTGGATGACGAGGGAGCGAGTCCGCTGGGCTCAGGCGCACCTCGATGCCGGCGCGAGGAGCGCGAAACGGCCAACCGCACCGCGGCCCATCTTCGTCTACGTCCCGTCAGCAGCCGGCCCGGCCGCGGCTCGGCAAATCCGCGAGACCCGCGATGCGCTAAGGCGGCACCAATACCACCGTCGTCACCAGGATGCGCTGGAAGATGTCGATTCAGTGGGTGTCTCGATCACCTCGGATGGTGGCCGGGCTTTGCTGCCGTCCTACGGCTACGATGCCGTGTCTATCGTGTTCCCGATCGGCGACGCGAGTAGGTCGCAGCGCGAGGCGCTGCTCGAAGCCTTCGCGCCAGCCACCCGGCAAACCACCCCATAAAAGTCACAGGTCGGATCCCGGGCACCTGCTCTAGCAGGCCCTTACTGCTGCCAGCGAGCCTCTCCGCATGGGCAATCGCTCACCGCGGGCCGCGGCATTCGGTTCAGGGCCGACTGGCGGTGCCATGGCGGTCGACTCACCGGGACGCCCCACATTGGCGAGACACGATGCTATAGACTTTTCGCCCATGGATAAAATGTTCCATTCATCGGAACGCGCGGACGGGATTGCGCGCCGAGTATCGCAACCTATGAAAGGCGAAGATGGCCACTAACGAACGCCTACGCGTCGTCACCGAGCGCCTGCTCTCGGACGCGCGCCAATCCGTCACGGACCTGCAGATCACCGAGGACGAGATCCATACGGCTGCCAGCTTCCTTGATCGACTCGGCCAGGCCAACGAGTTCTCAGATATGCTCGACATCTTCCTGGGCGTTACCAGTGTGATCGCTACTCACGGAGTACCCAACAGCGGTACGGTCCCGAACCTGGCGGGCCCGTACTACAAAGCCGGTGCTCCGGTGCGCACGGAGGGCCGATTGTTCGATGGCGGGCTTCCTGAAGGAGAAACACCGCTCACAGTGCGGGGCCGGGTCCTCGACGCCGCTACGGACGAGCCAGTCACCGATGCCATCCTCGACCTTTGGCAAGCGGACGGGCGTGGAGTCTATGACGAGACTGGTTACCACCTTCGAGGATTGATAGAGGTTGATGACGACGGGCGTTACGAGTTCCAGACGGTGCTACCCGAGGGCTATCAGATCCCAGCCAAGGGGCCGACGACCGAGTTGCTGACAGCCATCGGACAACACAACTGGCGCCCCGCGCACATCCATCTGCGAGTACACGTCGGTGACACAACCCCACTACAAACACAGTTCTTCATGGCTGGCGCCCGCTACCTGGACTCGGACCCCGTAAACGCAGTGCGCGACTCCCTCGTGCTCGAGCATCACCCCAACCCAGACGGCGAAGGCCGGGTTCTTCACTTCGAAATCCGACTGGCGCTCGACACGCCAGCGCCCGTACGCTCTGAGCGCGAGGGATCGAAGGCTGGAGTGTCCGGCTAACTCTGTAACCCGGGCAGATCCGATGCCTACACAGTTAGGCGGACACTCCCTCACAGCAGGTTGGATGAGCCGCAGGGTCTGGATGGGAGCGCCGGCGTGGAGCGGAGCGAGCCAGGACGGCGAGGCGTGTATGCAGGGCATGGCGTTTGAGATCGCAGGTGGAAGTCCTGTCCTGGGCCCCTGACAGGGGGAACCCAACATCGAAGAGGCAGGGGCGCGGCTCGGAGTCACCGGGCGGTTCCAGTGCGGCCTGGCTTGGTGCTCAGGGATGGGAGTGATGCTCTGAAGTGGCCCCACTGTGATTGGGGGCCCCATCGCGCCGGGGCCAGTGCAGGCCATCACTCTCACAGGGACTTCCGTGAGGGCGTGTCTGAAGGAAGCCATAGGTGCGTTTTGTGGTTGCGCACGAAAGTGAAGCGCCGTAAGGCGTTCCTGGGGTGGGTGAGCTGGCACGCGGCAGCGACGCCCGATTCCTGTTGGTCCCTGCGGCGTATTGGCGACGTGATCACAACGAAATCTCTGCGTCTTATCCCTGGAGATCTGCTGGGTTCTGGCTGGTAGGTCGGAGAACGAGAGGACGACGACTCGATGGCCCAGCAGAAATCGGATGATCGCGTAGTACCGGACGGCGGGGTAAACGCCCGTCCAGCCCGCTGATGGTGGTGGACAAGGGAAGGCGGTCCCGGTCGATGAAACGACGTTGCAGCTGAGTCTGCCGATCGCGACAGCAGAACACCGCAATGGGGCCCCGGACCGGTCCAGGATGGGCCGGGCGGTTGAGCCGAAAGAAGCGATCGTCAATGCGCAGCCGGGCGCGTCGGTGACGATGGCGGAGGTTGCGTATCGATTGACTGCTGCGCTTGTGAAGGTGGTCCTGAACAAGGGTGCGCATGGCCCTGACGGACAGACGGTCGGTGAGTTGCGTGAGCAATGGCCGATCGTGGGTCCGAAGCTGGCCGCTGATCTGCTGGATGGGACTTAGCGACCTGGCGTTATCCGTCGGGCGATGATCCCGAAGGCGGGCGGTGGTGAGCGTGGGTCCGGCTCATTCCTTACCATGACGGTTTAGGGCGCGACGGCAGCTTGCCACTGCTAACGCATGGTCACGAAAGCCTGCAAATAGCCGGTTACTGCAATAGCGATTTGTCTCGAGATAGGAGCAGGGCAATTCCCTGTCCGCCGCCGATGCAGAGCGTGACGAGCCCGAGCGAGAGCTCGCGATCTTCCATGTCGTAGAGGATCTTTGTGGTGAGTGCCGCACCGGTTGCGCCGATTGGGTGACCGAGGGCGATCGCGCCGCCGTTTGGGTTAACCCTGGCCGGGTCGAGTCCCAAGTCGTCGATCACTGCCAGCGCCTGCGCGGCGAACGCCTCGTTTAGTTCGACCACGTCAACCTCATCTAGCGTGCGCCCGGCACGCTGCAGCACCTTCCGCACTGCTGGAACTGGGCCGATTCCCATGATCGCCGGATCAACCCCGCACGACGCGTAAGCGAGGATGCGTGCTCGTGGTTTGACGCCAAGCTCGTGCGCCCGCTGCGTATTCATCAGCACAATGGCGGCACCGGCGTCGTTCATTCCCGACGCGTTTCCGGCGGTAACGGTTCCGTGCTCCTGGAAAGCGGGCTTCAACCGGGCCATCCCGTCCAAGGAGGCGTCCTCGCGGACGTGCTCGTCTCGTGCGAACTCGATCGTGTTCTGCTTCACACGGACTGGCACGGGCACGATCTGACGCTCAAATCGCCCGTCTTCTCGAGCTACGGCTGCACGGCGGTGCAACTCGACCGCGAACTCATCCTGACGCTCGCGCGAGATCGATCCCCGCATTGCGAGGTTCTCGGCCGTGACGCCCATGAGGATCGAGTTGAACGGATCGGTCAACGCGCCGAGCACCGGATCCACCAACGTCACGTCGCCCATGCGCGCCCCCCACCGTGCTGACGGCAGCCAGTATGGGCCACGGCTCATCGATTCAGCGCCGCCGGCGAGCGCCACCGATGCCTCGCCTGTCTGAATCGCCTGTGCCGCTGACACGATCGCCTGCACGCCTGTGCCACAGAGCCGGTTGACGGTGTAGGCAGGGACCTCCTTGGGCACCCCGGCCTTGATTCCAACCACCCGGGCCATGTATGCGTCGGCGGGCTCGGTATGGATGACGTTGCCAAAGACCACGTGATCGAGATCGGAGGGTGCGATCGCGGCCCGCTCGATTGCCGCCGACGCGGCTGCAGCTCCCAAATCAGACGGCGGCACTGACACCAGCGACTTGCCGTAGGAACCGATCGCAGTACGAGCCGCGGAAACGATCACAACATCAGTCAACTTTCTCTCCCCTCGGGTGTGTCATGGTTTCCCGCGTGCGATCCTACGCAGAGCGTGGCAGACCCGGATCTTACGCTTAGTGGCAAGCATACCTACGACCAGGTATGCTTGCCACCAAAGATGCATTTTGTAGATCGACATAGGCTGTCGCGGTGAGCGCCGCTACGACTCGGGTCGCCGCTGGACGCGCCACACGAGCACGCCTCATAGACGCGGCAATCGAACGGTTAGCAGAGACCGGACCGGATGCCAGCTTCGACGCGATCGCCGCTGATGTCGGCGTCACCAAGGGCGCGCTCTATCACCATTTCAGTTCCAAGGAACAGTTGGTTCAGGAGGTTTACAAGGAAGCCGTCCGCCGCCATGCCGAGCAAGTCGTGGCGGGGAGCTCCACGGGCACTGGCCGTGAGCGTCTGCACGGCCTGGTGGCAGACTCAGCGAAGCTGTATGGGTCCGGGACGCCGTTCTACCGCCTGCTTTTACGTCTGCACGTGGAGGCTGGAACTTCGCGTCCGTATCTCGCGCCGATCGCACGCCGTGTGCAGGCGCGGCAGCGTGAGTACATGACGAGCATCGTCACGGCGGGTCAGGCCGACGGCTCGATCCGCGACGATGTCAGCGCCCATGCGCTCGGCCAGATGGTCAACGCCGCGTTGCAGGGATTCCTCGTACAGCAGGTGGATCCGCCGCGTGCTCAACGTCGTGCGGCGGAGGAGTTTGGTGGTCTGCTCGAGGCGCTGCTGTGAGCGGTCACGAAACAAACGAGCCGGACTTCATCGCGCACCCACCGAACCTGCGCTTGGATGGTCGCGTTGTCTGGCTCACCGGCGGGAGTCGTGGCCTCGGGCGCGCGCTCGCGTTCGCGCTTGCCGGCGCGGGCGCGGAGCTGCTGCTTTCTGCTCGCTCTGAGGGTCCACTGGAAGAGGTCAGCCAGGCGATCACGGCGGCCGGCGGTGTGGCCGAGACGCTGGTCGGCTCGATCGCCTCACCGGAAGTCGTCGCAGAAGGCGTTGCCTTGATCGAACGGCGATGGGGCAAGCTCGACGTCCTAATTAACAACGCGGGCATCAGCCCAGCATTCGCGCGAGCCGAGCAACTGAGCCCCAGCGACTGGCAAGACGTACTCGATGTGAACCTCACCGCACCGTTCGCAACCGCGGTCGCCGCATTGCCTTTGCTGAAATCAGCAAGTAATGCGAGCGTCGTTAACGTATCCTCGATCCACGGTGCGCGCGGTCACGAGCGGCTGATCGCGTACGCGGCCAGCAAGGGCGGCTTGGAGATGGTTACCCGCACTCTGGCAATCGAGTGGGCCGCTCAGGGCGTGCGTGTCAACTCAGTCGCCCCTGGCTATCTCGTGACCGAGATGACGGCGGGGCTGCGCGAACACCCGCGATGGAGCGAGTCGCTGCTAGCACGGATACCAATGGGGCGGTTCGCGGAGACGGAAGAAGTCGTGCCGGCTGTTCTATTCCTGGCTAGTCCAGGCGCGAGCTACATCACCGGCACGACCCTGTTCGTAGATGGGGGTTGGACGGCGGCATGATCGATTTCTCGTTGGATCCAGAGCTGATCGCACTACGCGACCGCGTACGCGCGTTCACACGTGAGGTAGTGATGCCAGCAGAACAAAATGACAGAGGCACGCATGGGCCGGGCGACGATCTCCGCCGAAACCTGCAGCAGCAGGCGAAGCGGGCAAAGCTGTTTGCGCCGCATGTGTCGCAGGAGCTTGGCGGACTTGGACTCGACACTCGCTCAATGGCCGTGGTGTTTGAGGAAGCCGGCTACAGCCTGCTCGGTCCCCACGCACTCAACTGCGCCGCCCCAGACGAGGGCAACATGCATCTGCTCGCGCACGTCGCGACTGCCGCGCAACGCGAGCAATATCTGTTGCCTCTCGCTGCCGGTGAGGCGCGCTCCTGCTTTTCGATGACCGAGCCGGCACCCGGCGCCGGCTCCGACCCATCAATGCTCAATACGCGAGCTGAGCGGATTGACGGCGGCTGGTCGATCACCGGGCGCAAAGTTTTCATCACCGGCGCCGAGGGTGCTGCTTTCACGATCTGCATGGCGCTTGCGCCGGAAGGCGCGACGATGTTCCTGATCGACGCGGACAACCCCGGATGGCATGTAAGTCGCGTAATGGACGTGATCGATCGCTCGTTCGCAGGAGGCCACGCTGAGGTCGTATTCGAAGACTGCCGCGTCGACGACGGCTCGGTCCTAGGAGTGGTCGGCGACGGCTTCCGCAACGCGCAGGTCAGGCTGGGCTCGGGCAGGCTCACGCACTGCATGCGGTGGCTCGGAAGCGCCAGGCGCGCGCTCGACATTGCAATCGACTACACGAGCGAGCGTGAGGCATTCGGACAGCGACTCTCCGAATCGGGCATGGTGCAAGAACGTATCGCACTCTCAGAGATCGAAATCGAAACGAGCCGCCTCCTGATCTGGAAGTGCGCCTGGGCCCTCGATCAAGGGCAACGCGCAGGTCGGGAGTCTTCGATCGCAAAGGCCTACGTGGCAGAGGCCATAGGAAGAATCCTCGACCGCTCTGTACAGATGTGCGGCGGACTCGGCGTATCCCACGATCTTCCTCTTGCTCGGCTGGCGGCGGAGGTCCGACCGTTCCGGATCTATGACGGCCCGACCGAAACGCACCTATGGGCGATCGCGCGCCGAGCCGTCCGCGACCGGCAGTCGAATCGTGCCGCCACCGGACCTATACCGGCCGCATGAGCGGCAGCAAGACCCCAGCGCCCCGGGACATCGTCCAGACCCACGCTGAAGCCGAGCAGCTTGAGCAAGAGCCGCTTATCGTCATCGAGACACTCGCTGCCTTCCTCGACAGCGAGAACCTCGGGTCCGGCTCGATCACAGCAACGCCGATCGGCGGTGGACATTCGAACGTCACATATGCGCTTGACCGAGGCTCCGAGCGATTCGTTTTGCGACGTCCGCCCAGGGGTCCGCTTCCCGCCTCCACACACGACATGCTGCGAGAGGCAAAGCTACTCAAGTCGCTCGCGGCGGCCGGCGTCCGGGTCCCCGAGGTGCTCGCCACCGGCGAGAACCCAGACGTGATCGGCGCACCGTTCTACGTGATGCCCTTCATCGACGGGCATGTCCTCGATAACCAGCTGCCTGAACAGCTCGGGATCCCGGGCAGTGGCGAGCGGATCGCTGAGGAACTGGTCGATGCACTCGTCGAGCTACACGCCGTCGACATCACCCAGCCAGACCTAGCGTCGTTCGGTCGACCGGATGGCTATCTTGCGCGTCAATTACGCCGCTTCAAGGGCCTCCTAGAACAAGGCTCAACCCGTCCGCTGCCGGAGCTCGAACAGGTGGCGGAATGGCTGGAACGCAACCTCCCAGAAACCAATGCCAGCACGGTCGTGCACGGTGACTATCGACTCGGGAACGTGATACTCGCCAAAACCGCAACACCCCGAATAGTCGCGCTTCTCGATTGGGAGATGGCGACGCTCGGCGATCCGCTCGCAGATGTCGGATACCTGACAGCGATGTGGGCAGAGCCCGACGACCCCGCGGACCCGATGCTCGATCTGTCAAACGTCACCCGCCTTCCTGGCTTTCCACGGCGAGAAACGCTGGCCCTTCGCTACACAGAGAGGACGGGACGTGATGTGTCGAACCTCGTCTGGTACCAGACGCTTGCACTCTGGAAGGCCGCGATCTTCCTAGAAGGCAGCTACCGCCGCCACCTCGCCGGGACCACCGGCGACCCGTATTTCGCGCGGCTAGAATCCGGAGTCCCGATTCTCGCTCGCCGCGCACGCAAGCAGACTCTCGCCGCCAGCGTTTGAGGTTGGGCAACCGCTCACCTTGGGCGGATCACCGCAGCAGCTCGGGCGAAACTGTGATCCTCGCTTCGGTGGCGTCGTTTACCTCGGCGATGGTCACCCCATCTTGGAGTTCAACGAGCACTGGTCCGTCACGGCCAAAATCGAATACTGCTAGGTCGGTGATGAGCCGGTTGACGACGCCGACACCTGTGAGCGGCAACATGCATTGGCGTCGAACCCGTGGCTCGCCACCCCTGGTGACGTGCTCCATGATTACGACGACCCGCTTCGCACCGGCGACGAGGTCCATCGCGCCGCCCATCCCCTTGACCATCTTCCCGGGAACCATCCAGTTAGCGAGATCACCTGTCTGTGAGACCTCCATCCCACCAAGGATCGCTAAGTCGATGTGACCACCGCGGATCATGGCGAACGACTCCGCGCTAGAGCAGTACGACGCTCCGGGGACCGCGGTAACGGTCTCTTTGCCGGCGTTGATCACGTCGGCGTCCGCCTCCCCGACCTTCGGGTAGGGGCCGATCCCGAGTAGGCCGTTCTCGGATTGCAGCATGACGTCACGGCGTTCGTTGGCGATGTGGCCCAGAAGAGTTGGCAAGCCGATGCCGAGGTTGACGTTCATCCCGTCTTCGATTTCAAGCGATGCACGGGCGACAATCCGCTCGCGGCCCGAGGGTGCGTTACCGGTCGACATGTTCAGTGCTCCACCAGTCGCTCTATACGGTTGCGGGGGCTGCCTGGCACTATCCGCTGGACATACACGCTCGGCGTGTGAATGTGATCGGGGTCGAGCTCGCCGACGTCGACGAGTTCCTCCACCTCGGCGATCGTGATTCGTCCCGCGGTGGCGACCATCGGGTTGAAGTTGCGGGCGGCGTGCCGATAGACGAGGTTGCCAAGCGGGTCAGCCTTCCACGCCCTGACCAGCGCGAAGTCCCCTACCAGGGCGCGCTCGAGGATGTACTGGCGCCCATCGAACTCGTGCGTCTCCTTGCCCTCAGCCACAGACGTGCCGACGCCAGTCGGCGTGTAGAAGGCGGGGATACCAGCGCCGCCCGCGCGTATACGCTCCGCCAGCGTTCCCTGCGGGGTCAGCTCGACTTCGAGTTCGCCTGACAGAAACTGGGCCTCAAAGACCTTGTTCTCGCCCACATAGGAGCTAATCATCTTCCGTATCTGACGCGTCTGTAGGAGGATCCCTAGACCGAAGTCATCGACGCCGCAGTTGTTGGAGATGACAGTAAGGTCACGGGCGCCCTTGTCGCGCACCGCTGCGATCGACAGCTCCGGAATCCCCGACAGACCGAACCCTCCGACGACGAGCGTCGAGCCGTCGGTGATGTCGGCGACCGCCTCAGCGGCCGAGTCAAAGACCTTCCTGCTCCTGCCGGCACTCACGTCGCCACTCCTCTCTCATGTTTGACCGAAGTCATCTGCTCACTCCCGCCCGAGCACTCTCTTCAAATTCCATCGGCCAGGCAAGCATACCTGCTTGTAGGTATGCCTAGCAAATTCGTGAACCTCGACGCGCTCATCGAGGCGAGTTCGAGCGGCTCGGCCCTGGTGGAGGCGCCGAAGGGCCCGACGGCCAGCGACTTCTGGCGCCGTCTTCGGGTCGCATCCCCGGCACGCGCGCTCCGCTGCCAAGGCAGAGGTGGCCGACCAGCTCACCACCCCGGCGAATCGCGAGGTAGCAGTTGGCTGGGTTGGTTGTGGGTACTGCTCCTTCGGTTGTGCCAGCGGCACCCGCTCAATGTCCCTCCTGGGCTGCGTGTCGCTGTCAAGGTCGGGGCTTGCGCCCCCGCTTCGCGGGCCCCTGTCGGGGCTCGCTTGACAGCTGCAGCTCCCGGAGGGCTTCGCGGTCATGCCGCATGGCTCATCACAACCGAAGGAGCACAGCATGACCAGTCAGGCGCGAACGTCGGCGAAGCCGACGAACGGGCAGCTCGCGTTTATCCGTGAGCTCAACGGCAAGACCGGGACCGAGTTCTCGTACGCGGGCACCGTAGGGCGAGCCCGACAGGAGATTGAAAGGCTGATGGCGCTCTCAGAGCGTCAGGAGCTTGCGATCGCGCGCTTCACCAAGCTCGCCGAGGACTCCGGCCTGCCGATGTTCGACCAGGTCTTGCGTGAGGGCGCTGCGGTGCGGTTCGTCTGGAACGACCGCAAGGTCATGGTGGTCATCGACCTCGAGGACGACCCCACCGACCCGGGCGGCACCGACGACGCGGCGATCGCCGCGTAGCGCGGGGGCCTCGATCATGGATTACATCACGACCCAGGCCCCCCGGGCGGTGAAGCTCTACCTGCGCTGCCCCGAGTGTGGCTCCGCTGACCTGGCGAGCATCGAGCAGCTCACGGCGAGCTGCCAGGGCCACGCCACGCTCACCATCGAGCCCGACGGTGAGCTCCGCCCCGAGTTCCACCCGGGCGGCTGGAGCGACGTCAATTGGGACTCGTCCACCACGGTCGGCGTCGAGTGCCGCTCCTGCATGTGGAGCTACCACGGTCCTGACCAGCTTGACCAGCTCACCTTCTCGATGCAGGAGGCTTGCTGATGAGCACGCCCACCACTACCGCGCCCCGCTCGAACGTGCTGGGGCGCTACACCACCCCGCAGGGTGGCCGCAAGCTCTGCGCCCGCATCAAGGACGGTCAGACCTTCCTAGCCGACGAGCCGACCAGCGGCCGGGGCCGGATCTACCCGGTCGACGTCGTACCCGCCGACGACGGGCTCGACGCTGTCGAGGCGCTCGTGAACCTCTACCTCGAGGACGCACGGTCAAGCTGCTCGATCCCGATGGCTCACACCATCCTCGACGCCGACCTCATCGAGGTCGCAGCAATGAGCGCCTACCTCGTCAGCAAAGACCACGTCAACCATCTCGTCCAGGCGACCCTGACGGGCTGCCTGGACACCGAAGGCCGGTGGAACGAGTACGGCGAGTACCGCGTTGTGTATGGACCGAACGACAGTCGTGCCGATGGCACGAGCAGCGAGGCGGTTACGGCGTCGCAGTTCGGGCAGCTGCTGCTCAGCGAGAACATTCGCAGCGTCGAGGGCCGCTACCCCGACACCAGCGCCGACGCCGGCGACCTCCCGGGCAGCGACGCCTACTACTGGCTGCCCTACGTGTTCGAGCCCGTCGTGCCCGACGCCGTCAGTACCGGTCGGCTTGTGCGCGTTGGCGTCGACCCGGTGCTCACCTGCGCGCAGCTTGTCAACGCGCTGCGTGGCTACTGCTACCAGTCCTGCGAGTCTGAGGACTGGCTGCAGACCGAGGCCTACGCGATCGTCACCGCGCTGCGGGAGAAGCTGCTCGGCCGCCTACCCGGTGTTGAGCAAGCGGACGGCTGGGCTCTCTGACCCTCACCGCAACATCACCACCAAAAAAGAGGGGCGCCATGCGGCGCCCCTCTTTTTTGGCCTGCGGCCGCTCCTACTTCCAGGGCTTCTCGCCCCGCCTTCGCCCTCGCCGCTGCCTGTACGCGCGTCTCAAAGGTGCGGTCCATCGCCTTTCGCCTTGGCGCGCACGTCTCCAATCCTTCGGGCTTGCCCCCTTGAAGTCCTCGCCTTGCACCGGGCTCCGGGCACTCTTGACGCTCGCACCCTACCGCCTGTGCGCTTCGTTTCACGTGTGCTGGACGTTTGGTCCAGCTCTCGTTTCATTCTCGCGCTAGAGGCATGCCCTCGTTAGGGCAGGAAGTCGCCTCACGACCTCAACCCTATGCGCGTGAGCGCCGTGTCGCTAAGCTCCACATATGGACGCCACTCGGTCAGCAGCAAGCTATGGACCAAGTATATACTTGGTCGCTTGCTCGCGCCAGAGGCTCGAGGGTCGCCGCCAGCAGCCGGCGGCTCGGTTGACCCGCCGTTGGCGGGGCGGTGCCCTGGGCTGGAACCGTCGTGTCTGACGCCACTACGGAGAACGGCACGCCTTCGGCGAAGGCGCGGATGCGACGCGCCGGCGAGCCTTCGCCGCGCAAGATCTTCCCGGTGAAGCTGTCGGAAGCCGAGCACGCTCAGCTCGCGGAGCTGGCCCGCGAGCGGGGCGTCGCGATCGGGCGCTTGCTTGTTGAGTCGGCGCTGCAGGGCTCGTTGACCGGGGCTGAAAGATTGCGTGCGATCGACGAGCTGAACCACCTGAACCGGCTGCTTGCGAACCTCACCGGGAACATCAATCAGATCGCGCATCAGGCGAACGTCGCGCAGCAGGTGCTCGACCTGGATGCGACCCATGACGCGCTTGAAACGATCCGTGAACTGCGCGTGCAGGGTGAAGCGGTGCTGAGGGCGGTCGGGTGATTCCGAACATCACGCGAGGCGGAAAGACCTTCGGGGTGCTCACTTACCTGATCGGCAAAGGCCGCGAGGAAGAGCACGCGAACCCGACGCTGATCGCCGGCACCGTCATCGGCAAGCTTGATGACTACGAGCACGGCACACCGCTCGCAACGGCTGACGTGAAGCTCCTGGCGGAGTGGCTTGACGCTCCGATGCGCGCGTTCGGCAAGGCGCCGATGCGTAAGGGGAAGCCTGCGCATGTTTGGCACTGTTCGCTGAGTCTTCACCCGGATGAGCCGGCGCAGACCCCTGAGACCTGGCAGCGCATCGCGGTGCGGTACATGGAGGTGATGGGCTGGGATGCGCAGGACCAGGACGAGAAGCCGCGACGCCAGGCTCAGCACCACGGCGAGGCGCGCTGGCTGGCGCAGCACCACGGAGCGTCGAAGGACGGCCGGGATCACATTCACATCGCCGCGAACATCGTCACTGAGGACGGGCGGCAGTGGAACGACTACGACGATCGCGGCAACTCGCAGGAGGCGTCCGCGGTGATCGCACGGGAGCTCGGGCTGCGCCTGGTCGACGGGCAGGAGCAGGAACGCGGCCAGCGTGGCGTGAAGCCCGGTGAGCTTGAGGCCGACGCGCGCCGCGGCCTGACCGTAGGTGAAGTGAAGCGCACCAAGGACGGCAAGGTCGCTCGCGTCGCGCCGGGCAGCGCCCGGCCAGAGAACGGTACGCGTCGTGGCCTTGAGCAGATCGTCTCCGCGTGCGCGACCGCCGCCGTCGACGAGCGCGACTTCGTGCAGCTGTTGAAGGAGCACGGCGCTCACCCTCGCGCCCGGTGGGCGAAGGGTGGGCGCGACGATGTCGTCGGATACAGCGTCGCCTTCCCGCAGGAAGGCAAAGGTGACGTTGAGTGGGTGCGGTTCGGTGGGCGCACCCTTGGCCGGGATCTCGCGCTACCGGCGCTCCGTGCCGGCTGGCCCGAGCTGGCACCCGATGTCGTGGCGGACGCGTGGCGCAACCCGCGCGAGCGCACCACCCTTCCCCCCGGCTCGGAGCTGCTGATCGACGCCGAGAAGGCGATCGCCGAGCTGCGCACAGAACTGATGGGCGTCGACGTCCGCGACCGCCGCGCATGGTCTGACGCGGCCCGCGACGCGGCCGGCGTCATCAACACCTGGTCCCTGCGCACCGAGCCAGTGCCCGGCCCGCTCGCCGAAGCCGCGTACGCGCTGCGCGCGAGCGCGACGGTCAGAAGCAGCGCCGGCGAACGCCGACGCGTGCTGTCGAGGCGCGCAGCGCGTCTGAGCGCCAACGCGCTGATTACACACAAGCCGGCCCGCACGAGCGTCGAGCTGGTGCGCCAGGTCAGCTACCTGACCCGGCAGATCGTTCAGATGCACCAGCTCGACCACCAGCGGGAGCGCGCTCACCAGCTGGAGGTCAAGGCGCTACGCGCAATGATCGAGCTTGAGGAACGCACGGTCGCCGCGGGCGTCGGCACGATGCCCCGCGCGGCGCCCAAGGCGCGTATCGCATCCCGTGACCACGACGCTGACCGCGATAGCGGTCATGAGCGTTAGCGAGATGGGGTCGCCTTGCGGGGATCGAGTCACGTCGAGTGCTCGCCGATACCACAAGCAATGCGGCAGTGGTGTCCAATCACATGGCTGGTGCTCGGCTGGGTCGCGCTGTTCGTGATCCTCGGGATCGCGTTCCGGAACCCAGAGGGCGCACTCGAACTCTTCGTTCCGGACGGCTTCGTTGTACTCGTAGTCCTGCTGGCGATCGCGCTCGTGACCCGTCCGAAGGCTCGCGAGTGCCCGGTTTGTGGCATGGCTGTGAAGCGTGGCGAAACGCAATGCGGGCATCGCGGCTTCGACTTCGCCGCGAGCGCCGCCGGCGGGTGGCGAGGTTCACGGCTCTAGCGCGGCGTCGTTAGTAGCGCGCAGTTACTACTCAAGCCTGCTCGGTTAGCGCCGGCATGTCGTGAAAATCGGACGAGTCTTCGGTCACGGTCTCCGGTAACCGTTGGTCTGGGCTGCCACCAGCAGATCCTCTCGAAACTCGCGGATGAGACTTTCCATCTCGCGATGGAGAGCGAGAAATTCCTGCGTCCCCACTTCTACATGTTGCCCGTGAGCAATCTCGTTGCGCGCTTTTAGAAGTTGCACGTCGATGAGGTTCTCTCGGAGTTCGTACCGTGAATAGTTGAGGCCAAGACGCTCCACAATCTCGCGGAACCGTGCCGCTGAGAGATTCGCACCGGTGTCCACAAGGTCCGGACGCAGCGGGGCGGCGGTCGCCATTTGCGTGCGGATCGCGTCTGCGAATGCCAAATGTATACGAGCCGCTTTCGCCTGCATCAGGTCGTCAATCTTTGCTTTCAGCGCTATCCCCAGGAATGCTGTGCTCAGTTGGTCGTAGGGGAGTTTCTTCTGACGCGCGAACTCGACGTAGAGTCGCCCGGCGTACTTGACGAAGCCCTCCCAGTGGGCGTACAGCAGCGCTGTGCCTGCCCTTACGGCCATCGGCTGAGCATGCTCTCGAGCTCCTTCCACTTGCTGGCGTAGGGTCGTGAGTTCCTTCTGCCTCCAGGAAAACTCCGCCGCCATGAGGTCTTCGAATTTTTCGAGCGTGCGAACCTTCATGAGAGGGCTACCGCCCTAGGGGATAAAGACGACGTTCCGAGCGTGCGGAATGGTGCGAGCAATGCGGCTGGACGCTCTGATACCAGAGCCAGAGTTCGTTCGGAACGTCTGGTCCTGCCACAGACTGACTACAGCGTCACGTAGGCGGCTGTCTCGGTCTTGGTTCAACGCTTGCCAGGCGGCAAGGTTGTGCGCGATACCTGCGGTGATCGCCTCAAACGATGACACCGAGAAGCCGCCAGTGAAGCGACCCCGGACGGGGTCGAACTTGCGGAACGCGTCATCTCCGAGCGCGTCGTTAACCATCTTGAACGTGGCTTCGAAAAGCTCTTGCTCTGTAGTGCGGTCGAACTGGGGATCGCGTGCACATGTGACGGCTGTAGCGCTAAGAAAGTCGGACATGTCGCCGATGTTCGAGAGATCAGCGTCGGGTGTGCGGTGGCATGCGAGGAATCTGATGACAAGCTCGAGGTCGTACTGCTCTTCCACGGAACGATCAGACACCGCGATGGTGCTTTGGAAATCAGGGTTCCCGTTTAGCTCAGTGATCCAGACGTAGAAGCTGCGTTCGACCATGATCAGCAGGCTATTCCTGAGTTCCTGATCCGATAGCTGTGAGCCGCCGGTGTTGAGCCTTTGGAAGAGGTCGAGCTGGGTGTCGGGGTCGCTCTCGCGCTTTATGATCTTCAAATCGAGCGGGACGCGTTTGAGGATCAGGCGCTGCGCGCTGGTGAGACTCTTGTCTGGATCGTCGCTCTCCCACTTCTTGCCGTTCAGCGACGGTAGGTACTCAGTGGCGACAAGCTTGCTAGCGGGAAGCGTCTGACCATCTTCGCCAACTAGCACGCCGGCAAACTCGAAGATCGTGCTCAGCCTCTGGAGTCCGTCGACGACGTCCCACACACCGTCGTCTCGCTGGTTAACAAAGATCGACGGGATCGGGATACCGAGGAGGAGAGACTCGATGAAGCGTGACTTCTGCTTGACGGACCAACGGAAGAACCTCTGGAACTCGGGGTGTATGTCGAGTTCTTCATCCCGATAGAGGTTCATCACCTCTCCGATTGACATTGGGTACCCCTCAGTCTGGATCTCGCGACGCTTCGCGTCGATCTCATCTTGCAGGCTCACGCGTCCCCCCTAAGGTCGGAATTCCGCGTGACTGTAGCCGAACCTATGCAGTGCTTCTCGCCTACGCCGCTATCGCTCAGCCCTACGGCCACGACGACCGCACGCCATGTCGGATCTGCCCCGAAAAACAGTGATGCGGGCAGTGTCTGCGGGTACACAAGGGTCTACCCGGCTGCTTGGACGAGAGGGCTGCCGCTGAACCCCACTACCGCATCAGCGACGTACCTCACGCTTCCTCGAATCCCGTCTGCTCGAACTTCAGCGTCGTCGCGTTCTCGGAGACCGTTCGAACCTTCCCGTCATCGAAGCCGTTCGGTGCAGTCGCCTCGATTTCGATCGTGACGTTCAATGTCACGCCGGGTGTGGCTCCGAGCGGGCTGAGCACTTCGTCCGCCAGTTTCTTGAAGTCAGATGCGTATCTGTCGGGCTGCAGGCGTTTGCTCCCAAAGTAACGTGTCTTCCCCGGGGTTTGCGCGGGTGTCGGGTCGGGACTGGGGCCATGCCCGGGGGGTGAATCTTCTCCCAGTAAGGGAGGCGTGCCCTCGGGGACGTCGGCTGCTCGCTGTGCAGTTGCCCGGCCAGGTTGTACGACCAGCGTTGTGTCAGTGATCGCGACGTTGATGCCGTCGGCGGGCAGGACGAGCGCACGGTACTTCCCGGTGGCTTCGTCGTAGCCGTCGGCGAGCGCGAAGCCCTCTTGCTCCCAGAGGAGCTGCGGTCCCGTAAGCCCTGCGTCAAGCACGCCGCGATCCCGCAGCCGCGGCATGTACGGGTATTCGGAGTACAGGCGCCAGAGTGCCCCGACGGTGATGTGGCCGTCCGCCCACAGTTTCGCTGCGGTTGTGTCGAGCTGGTGGCGAATCGCGGGCGCGGCGTGCTGCACGGCGAGCGCGCCGTCATTCCCAAGCCGGCGGCTGACGCGCTCAGCAAGCGACGCCGCCTGCCCCTCGACCTTAAGAGCGGGCATCTCGATCGGCTGCCCGGTCGGGATCATTACCCACTGGTAGGCGCCAAGCAGCCGCGCGTCGGTCGTCTCGCTCGCCTTGTTCCGGCGATTGATCGCCTGGTTCTTCTGGCTCGTGGTGAGGTTCAGGTCATCCTCCTTAGCCAGAATCTCCTTCCAGCCGAGGTACTCGCGAACGGATCGATCGAGCTCCTCGACACGGTCGGCGTCGCCGGCCAGGTAGACGAGCATGTTGCGGTACGTGCGGTTTGCCGTGCCGCGATGCTCAGTCGCGCCTCTGGCGAATCCCATTGCGTCGGAGTCGTTGACACCGCGCTTGTGTGTGAGCTTGGGATGGAGGATCACGAGGCGTGCCTCGTCCGTGTCGGGGATCTCGGCGGCGTCCTCTGGGCAGACGTGGACGCCTGCAAACCCGCCGCGGGTCTTCGCCTGGTCGCGGAGTCGGTCTGAGATCTCCTTGTAGACATCCTCGGCGTGAAGTTGCTCGGCGAGATCCTTGGCGCGCCGCGAGATGTTCGCCTGCAGGTCATACCAGTAACGACCGCCGGAGCTGTAGAAGTAGGTTGCGCGGTCGGCGAGCGCGGCGAGCGCCGAGTGGAAGTTGCCGGGCACATCGCCGGGGGTCGCGGTCCCGAGGAACACGCGTTGGGTCTCAAGGCCCTTGTGGGCGGAGCCGATCGTCGGTGCTGCCCCGAAGAAGACTGTGCGAGCGAGGCGCCTGGTCAGCGAGCGCTGCCCGAACAGCGGCTTGCCGGCGTCGATCTTCACCGGCTCGGCGTTGGGGCCGTCCACGTCGGCGTCAATGACTGCCTTCCAAGAGTCCTGCAGGTACTGGGTGAGCTCAGAATTGACCGCCGCGGTCCCGATCGGGATCGACGCCGGCATGATTAGCGGCGACTGATCCTCCCCGACCCACAAGGCATGGATGACCGTGTTCATGAGACGCAGGACGCCGCGGGTGCGCTGGAACCGCTCAAGGCTCGACCAGTCCTCATACAGACGGTCGAACAGCTCCGGGTGGATCGGGTACGTCTGCTTGATGCGGTCCTCGTAGCTGCCGTCGCGCGCCTCGCGCGGGAAGTCGTCTGCGTAGCGGTGATACATCTCGACGAAGCCGCGGGCTGTCGCGCTGATCGAGGCGAGCGCGTCGGCGTCGGGCGTGACGAACAGACGCTGGCGGACGATGTGGTAAGCCTCATTCGGCGAGGCGGGCCGCCATTGATCGGCGACGCGCCGCACGACGTTTTGCAGGCGCTTGAGCGCCTCGAGCCCGTGGGCGCCGCCGACCTCCTCGGCGTTGCCGGCGACGGGCTGGGAATCGTCGCCGCTCTCCGATGCAGGGATCGAGATGGCGAGGAGCACGCCCGGCGTGCCCTTGACGGCCTCGGTCAGTGACTGCGCGAACGTGAACTGGTCATCGAACGTCCCGCCGGCAAGGTCGTCGCGGCCGACGAGGCTGCGTGCGTAGGCGACCCACTCGTCGATCAGGATCACTGCCGGGGCATAGGCCGCGAGCAAGTCATGGAGCGCCTTCCCGGGTGGTGTGCGGTTGGCGTCCGGGGTTGCGAGCTTCGCGAACCCCTCCTTGCCGCCGAGTTGCCAGGCAAGCTCTCCCCAGATCGTGTTGACCTGCGTTCCGTCGGCCTTGATGGAGCCCGACGGCGAGATGTGGTTGCCGACCAGGGCAACGCGTCGGACGCCGCCGGCCAGCTCGCCGAACGGCGTCTCGGAGAGCATATCCTGGACATCCTGCGAGTAGTCGCTGAGGGGCGTGCCTGAGGCTAGGTGCCACAGCGCGAGCATCGAGTGGGTCTTGCCTCCGCCGAAGTTCGTCTGCAGATTGATTACCGGCGAAGCGTTCTGATCGCCGGCCAGACGTCGCACGGCACGGTCGATCAGGTCGCGCAAGCCCTCTGTCAGATACGTGCGGGCGAAGAACTGGACCGGCTCGGCGTAGTCCTTGCCCGCATCGTCAGTTGCGGCGACCTTGTACAGGTCGGCGGCGAACTCGGCGGCCTGGAAGTTGCCGGTTGCGACATCATCATGCGGTGCAAGGACCTCGCGCCACGGACGCAGCCCCGCCGATTCAGGCGTCACCGCCGCGGATTTCAGAACCTTCCGATCGTCCTTGTCGGCGGTCAGACGCCTCAGGCCCAGGCGGATCGCCTTGACCTCATCAGCGACGGCCGGAGCTCCGATCGCAGTCAGGAGCCGCTCAGCCGTGTCCAGGCATCGGTAGGCGTCATCGTCGCTGAACGACTGATTGTGCGCCCAATCGTTTCGCGCCTCGCGCAGCTCCTTGCAGTACCCCTGCCCGACCCGGCCGATCGCATCGTCAAACGGATACCAGCCGGCTTTCAGATTGTGTGGGATGTTCTCCGTCAGCATCCGAAGCTGGAGCTGCGGATCGAGGTGGTGGTACTCCTTCCCAGCCGCGCCCTTCTGCTTGTCCTTCAGCTGCACGAGCACCGTCCACGTCGCGCCCTGGTTCAACTGCGATGAGACCGACCGCGAGATGAACTCGTCAAGCGGTGGCGCGAGCAGCTCGAACATCTTGCCAACGCGGTCGCGGTTGGACATCGCCATCGATCAATCCTCCTCGAAATCGAACGCGCCTTGCTCACCAAACTGCGCTTGTGGCGAGCGTGCCGCCTGCACGACGTCCGGCCACGCCGTCGCGACCGTGTTGAACGCCAGCGCATCCTGCGTCCAACCATTCTTCTCTGCGATCGAGAACAGCAGGAACGCGAGCTCCTTGACGAGCTCCGTGTCGATCGCGCCATCAGGGCGCTGCTGCGCGCTGGCCATGAACGCGCCGGCGACCGGCAGGCCGTCGCGCTGCAACAGCGCGATCAGATGATGCAGTACCTCCCAGGCGCCGACGCGGTCGTCGGCGACGACGTCGTAACCCTCTGGCATGTTCGACGGCGAGAGCAGCGTGACCTTGCCGGCGGCGCTCGTAAGGATGCCATCGCGCGCCAGCGTCTCTACCGCCGTGTTGCGGGCCCGCGCGAGGTCATCGGCGACGCCGAACTTCCCCGTGGCGTAACCGTGCTGGCGGTACCAGGCGATCGCGAAACGAGTAGCGGAGTCGAAGTCACCCTCTTGCTCGTTGAGGACCTGGTCAAGGATCTCGTTGATTCGAGCCAGCGCCGAGCGGACCGTCATCGTCGTCCCGTCGTTCTCAATCACTTTCGCGTAGCGCGAGAAAACTGCCATCCCCGGACCGATCGCGGCTTGCGGCAGATCGACCGGCGCGATCGCTCCCTGCTGAAGTCTGCGTAAGGCATCAGGCAGCTCTTGGTGAAGCGCAGCAATCAAACCCCGCCGATCGGTCGTCGGCGCATCTTCCGGGCGCGGGCGCAATGCCAGAACAATTGAAGAAGCCAGAGCGTTAGTGCCGACCGATAGCATCCGGCCTCCCCGCTCGCTACGCATCGGCCAAGTCGCGGTGATCGCCCAGCCCGAATGGATCATCCCATCGAGCAGCGTCTCCCAGCCCGTTGAGGATGTTCCATCATCGCCCGAGTCGGATTGCTTAAACGCGTAATAGACGGTGATTGGAAAGTCGCGAAGCGCGCCCTCGCGTGACCGCGCAAACACGCGCCGGAAGCCATCCTCGAAGAACTCCTTCGCGCCGTTCGGGCCGTCGTGTCTGTACGGGTTAGCCACCAGCTCGTCGGCCTTCGGAACGAGCAACGTGCTCAACAGATCGGGGTAGATGTCACGCAGCGACCGACGCAGCCAGACGTAGAAGAAATCGGAGAGGTCCGAGTAGCCGATGTTGTCGTAGTAGGGCGGGTCCGTCGAGATCAGCGCACCGGGCTCGCCTACTCCGACGGCGTCGGCCTGGACAACCGTGGCATCGGTCGTAGCCGGCAGCAGGGCGATGGCCCGACCCATTGTGTCGGTCGCCACCGCGACGTCACCGGACGCGCCTGCAAATGGGGACACCTCGACAAAGTCCCACACCATCGGAACAGCTTGTCGCGCGAAAAGGTTTCGCGTCTGATCGCGCGAACTCGACCACGTCGCGAGAGAGTTTCCGAGGTCGCTGGTGCGACTTACGGCGAGTCCCAGATACGTGGCTACGGCGTCGGCATATGCCGTGGCTTCCGTGCCTCCGCGCTGAAGGCTATCGCCGGCGGCTTTGCCGGAGGCGATAGCGTCGCGCAGCACGCGCTCGCGGGCGTCCATGACCAGATCGCTGAACGTCGTCAGCGCCAAGAGCTGGCGGTTGGTGAACAGGTCCGCCCATTGCGTCATGCCGTAGTTCTGGACGCGGAAGCCGAGCGCTTCGGCGGGAAGATTCGCCTCCGGCGCGCTCTCAGGCCGCGGTAGCGCTGCGGCTGCTTCGTGGTCGTCATCCGGCGACAGGTAGACGCGCTGGCGCCCTCCATCAGCTACGACGGCAATCAGTCTCGCACCGATTCGTCCAGCTCTACCTTCAGCTCGTACGTACTCGAAAGCTACGGATGACCCACACGCAATGCACGTCGCTCCATTGCGGCCGACCGTTCCGTCGTCGTCACCGCTCGGCGCTCCTAGAGACCCGTGTCTGATCTCGTACTCCACGCGTTTACCGCTCGGGTGCCTCGGGTCTGCGGTGAGACTCGCGCGAACCCACGCTTCCTTGCCCTTCTTCGCACCGAGCACCCATTTGTTCGTGAGCGGCATTTCGATGCTGCAGGCCGGGTTCGGGCAGATCACCGTCCGAACCCAGATCCACGCGATGGCTTTCGCTTTGGTGCCATTCTCAAGTGTTGCCTTCGGATAGTGCGCGCCAATGCGCGCCAGTGCTTCAGAGCGCATCCACGCCCCGTAGGCGCGTACGTCGGCGGCTAACCCGGTAGCGCTCTCCCAGCCCAGCCGCTCCGCGGCGAGCCCTGGGAACACAGGCGGGCGGTCTGCGAACTTCGGGGGAATCTCGACGAGCGCCTTGTTGATGAGAACCGCTACCGGGTTGAGGTCCGAGGCGTACGAAGCCAGGCCGAGTCGTTGGGCTTCGAGCGGGATTGTGCCCCCACCGGCGAAAGGATCTAGGATCGGCGGCGGGTTGCCGCAGGTCGAAGCGAGGATCTCCGCGTGTGCTTCGGCGAGGAGCGCCTCATCGTGTGTGTTCTCCCAGACGACCAGCCGCTCGATGATCCTGTGCAGGCGCTCGCGCTCGGCGCGCTGGGCGCCCTGTGTTGGGAAGCGATCAGGGTGGGACGACGGGTCGTCAACAAGCTGCGCGAAGAGAACCGCCCGGACCGTCGCGAGCGGCTTACGCGACCACCACAGGTGCAGCGTCGACGGATTGCCGTGCCGGATCGACTTCTCTCGTGCTGACTCGCGATTGATCGCCTCGAGCGGCAGTGCAACCTCGATCAGCTTGCGTTTAGGAGTCGCCCGAGCGACGTCCTTCGGATTGGTGGTCATTGGACTAGAACGGCTCCTGGCCTCGTGCCCACGTTGTCTCCCAGTTGCCTCGGTGCCCGGTAGCAGCGAAGTCGCCGGGGTCGAAGCGGGCAAACGGGTTCTCGAGGTAGCGGACCTCGTCATGCTCTGGCCCGCGAGGATCGACGCGGACGAGCGCAAGGCGGTAGCCCGGTGCGGTGTTCAGCGCCGTAAGCACCTCGTTGTGGGTGATGAAGAAGTCCTCGGCACCAGCGATCCGGGCCTTAACCTCGATTCGGATTGGGTCCTCGCCCTCACGCCGGGTGAGGATGTCGAAACCCGGGTTGTTGAATGCCTGTTCGACCGGGATCCGTCCAAGCTCCCGCTCGGCCACGAGGACACGTTCGACGCCGCGACGCTCCACCTCTTTCGTCTCGACCGCGTGCACGGGCGCGTCCTTTGGGATCTCGGCCTGGACCGCAGCCAGAGGCAGCACCAATGCTGCGGTGACGACCCGCGGAGGTCTCGCCTGCATCTCGAGCTGACGGTCGAGCAGTGCGAGCCTCGCCATGCGACGGCCCTCGAGATCAGCCGCTTTGTACATCAGGCTCGTGTGGCTCTCACGGGGCTTGTTGCCGGCCTGCTCCTGCTCCTGGGCAACCATCGCTTCGAGGACGAGCCGGTTGTTCTCTTGGTCGAGGCGGCGGGCGACCTGGTCGCGAACGCGGTGGAGCTCGGTCTCGCGGCGGACCTGAACCTCGTTGAGAAATGCTGGGAGCTGGTTGGAGATGATCCAGCTCGCTGCTTTCTCTTCGGCCTGAGCGAGCCACGGCAGGGCACGAGCGGCGATCACTTGGTCTGTCGGCGGTGCCGATACGCAGTCGAGGTAGGGCGCCGGCCCGGCGCCCTCGACGGTGCCGTGCTCGTCGATGTAGGCGTAGCCGAACCGGCAGGCGATCGATGTCTCGGTCGCGTCGACGATCTCCTGGATGACGCCGACGAGCAGGCACGGTTCCTGAACGGCCGGTGAGACGAGCACGGTCCCGCGGTCGAGCGTCCGATGCCACCGGGCGACGACCAAGTCGGTCACGGCGTCGTGCAACGGGTGCCCCGGCGCGAGCAACTCGGCACGTGCACCGTCCGCATCCAGAACATGCTCGATCTCAAAAGTGACACGGTCGTAGCGGGTGGCGATCGGGCGTCTGGTCGCGGAGCGCAGCTCTGCGGGGACGTGGGTGATCTCGAACCGACCTTGTTCGCGTCGGCGGATCTTGCCGCCCAGCCGTGTGAAGGCGGCGCGGAAAGCTCCTTCGATGTAGTGCGGCTGCAGCCGTCGGGCCCGTGCCACGTCCATCAGCTCGCGTAGGCGCGCGATGTCGGCGTGCTGCAGCGTCTCGGTCACGAGCGCGCGCTCGGCCAGCATTTCCTCGATGCCGTGGCCGACGCCGGCGTCGATGACTTTTTCCATGTTCGCTCGCGTCTCGGGCAGCTCGCCGTAGCGGATCGCGTCGATCAGCAGCGTTCGTAGTGGCGTCTCGCCGAATGCCGCACCGAGCACGTCGAACACCTTGCCGCCATAGGCCTTTCGCTGCTCCTCGATCTTTAGCAGCAGCCGCTTGAACACCTCGCCTTCGCGGGTGTCGTCGGCGACGAGGTTCCAGAGGCGGCAGACCTCGTGCTGTCCGATTCGGTGGATCCGGCCGAACCGCTGCTCGATCCGGTTCGGGTTCCACGGCAGGTCATAGTTGACCATCAGATGCGCGGCCTGGAGGTTCAGGCCCTCGCCGGCCGCGTCGGTGGCAAGCAGTACCTGGCACGCGGGGTTGTGCGTGAACTCCTCGGTGATCTGCCGGCGCTGAGGTCGGCGCACGCCGCCGTGGATCGCTTTCACCGCCTCGGGTCGGCCGAGCAACGACCCGATGCGACGGGAGAGGTAATCGAGCGTGTCACGGTGCTCAGTGAAGACGATAAGTTTGCGCCGCTCCTCGCCCGACGCGTCCGTAGCGAGCGTGTTGTCCTCGAGGATCGTGCGCAGCTCCGACCACTTGCGGTCCGTTTCCGATGCCCGGACGCGCGCCGCAGTTTTGATCAGATCGTGGAGCTCCAGCAGTTCGGCATCGAGCTCCTCGACGGTGCGCGCGGCGGTCGCGGCATCGACGAGCTCGTCCTCGATCACCTCCAGCTCCTCGGCAGAGAACTCGTCATCGTCAAACTCGTCGAGATCGCCAACCGCCTCCGCGGCCTGGGACTCCGTCACCGCGGCGCCTGACAAAACCAGCTGCTTGCGGCGCTCGAGGCGTTCGGCGCGGCGCTGTAGCGAGCGATAGATCGCCTCCGGGCTCGACGCTAGCCGCCGCTGCAGGACCGTGAGCGCAAACCCGACCGTGTTGCGCCGCTTGCCGTCGAGCTGGTCCGCCCGGTTCATCCCCTCGCGGACGTAGGTCGTGACCTCGTCGTAGAGGTCCTGCTCAAGTTCGGTCAGCTGGTAGGGGACGGTCTCGGCGATCCGCTCGGGGAACAGCGGCTTCCCCTCGAACGTGAGCAAATCCTCCTTGACCATCCGCCGCATCACGCCCGACGTGTCGGAGCTTGAGACCTTCGCCTGGTACTTACCCTCGAAGCGATCGCGGTCGAGCAGCGTGAGAAAAAGCTGGAAGTCCTCCTCCTTGCCGCTATGCGGCGTTGCCGTCATCAGCAGCAGATGACGTGCAATGCCGCCGAGCAGCTCGCCGAGCAGGAACCGCTTGGTCTTCTCGAGCTTGCCGCCGAAATAGTGGGCGCCCATCCGGTGGGCCTCATCGACGATCACGAGGTCCCACTCGGACTTCGCCAGCTCGGCGAGGAGGTTCTCGTTGCGAGCCAGCTGGTCCATCCGCGCGATCAACAGCGAGTGCTGCTCGAACGCGGAGGCGCCGAACACCGTCTCTGAGAACTGCGCGGTGAGGATCTCGAACGCGAGCCCGAACTTCAGATACAGCTCGTCCTGCCACTGGTCGACCAGGCCCCCAGGTGCGACCACAAGGCAGCGCTTAACGTCCTCGCGAAGGATCAGCTCCTTGATATACAGGCCGGCCATGATCGTCTTCCCGGCCCCTGGGTCGTCGGCCAGCAGGAACCTGAGCGGCCGGCCGTCCAGCAGCGGACCGTAAACAGCCCGCAACTGGTGAGGCAGCGGCTGGATATCCGACGTCGTGACCGCCAGCATCGGGTCCGAGAGACCGGCGAGCTTGATCCGCTGGCACTCGGAAACGAGCTTGAAGTCGGCGCCGTCCGCGTCCAGAGGCCGCGCCTCAGCGGACACGATCGCGAGCTTCTCCTCCGCATTTCGACCGAGCACGCGCTGGCCGAGCTGGCCGTCAGCAGTCTTGTAGGTCAGCTCGACCGCATCGAACCCGTGCGGCTGCACGGCGATGACGGAAACGTTCTGCCCGGGAATCACGCCAGCGAGACGCAGGCCGGGCTGGAGATCCTCAAGCTTGGACATCTGCGGTTAAGAGGCGACCGTATCGGTTCCGCCTGAGGCAGCGACTTTCGCCGCGAGTACTGCCCCCGGACTGATGCCATGCACTCGATGATGACCAACCCGTGACACATAGGAGCAAAGTTGCGTGGCGTAGGGATCGCCCGGCGCCGGCGGCCAGCGTGATCGAGACGTCGCCATAGGAGGCGTCAGCTCTGCTACTCCCGGCACGATCGCTCCTGAGAAATGCGGTCGCTGTGCCGCTGGCTCGGTTCTGCGGCGAGGACTGCTGGATCTGACTTGGGCTTGGTCGTTGGAGCCAGCGCCCATCTCAGCCGGGCGGCCGTCGTCTGGGCGGGCTACGCCCACGTCATCGTGAGCACGCTCTCGGAGCGCATGCGCTGGGCGAGCGGAGAGTCACCCGATGGAGGCGGTAGGTACCGCCTCCGTGGCGGGATGTCGCGCTCAAGCGCCTCGACGAGCTTGAGTCCGGACCGCTCACCGCACCGCACAACAATGCCGGCATTGTCGACTGAAGCACCTCGAATCATCGAGTTGCCTACGACCACCATGACACTGCCACCGGGCTTGATTACCGAGCCCATGCATGCGAGCGTTTCCGCTGTATCGCGGGCGTAGCGTCTAATCCAGCCTCGGTAACGGTCAGGTAGGGGGCGACCCACCTGCTCAGCGATGAAAGGCTCAACATCTATCGGGCTCGCGGACAGCGCGCGCTCCGCACCAGTACTCCGGCCGCGGACCTCCTGCAGCTCGGCCACCGTGTGTCCGAACCAAATTAGCGCCAGACGGTGGCCCCGCAGGTAATCGATAGCGTTCAGATACGGCGGCGACGTCATTACCGCGTCGAACTTGCCGACAACATGCGATGGGAGGTCGCGCGCATCACCGACTTCCACCTCGGCGCAGCCTCTGATCGCGTCCGGTTCGAGCCTGGTCGCAACCAACCGCGCGGCCCTCATGAACGCTCCATAGACATCAAAGTCGTTGGTTCGAGCCACACGATGAGGGCGGCTATGCGAAACGTCGCGCGCGAGCGACGCGCCGCGATCCTTGGTGACGATCAGCCGGCTGAAACACACCCGAAGGATGTCGCGGCTGTTGTAGCGACAAGCCTTGAGCGCAGCAGCGAGCCGCGCAAGGGAATCGATCTGCTGGTCGGCAAACCAATACCGCGCAAAGCGGTCCGTCTCGTCGTCTTTCCAGGGAAGCGCTGCCTCATCCGTCGAAAACCCTTTGGCACGACGGATGATTTCGGCGGCGTCGTGGACAAGCCTGTACACCGGTATCTGTGACGTCCAGGCGCGTGTCATGAGTACAGCGAGCGGATCGATGTCGCGTCCGACGCAGTTGTGACCAGCTTCCACTGCTTGGCGGACGACTGTGCCCGACCCGCACATTGGATCTAGTATTCGGCTGCCAGGTGGAAGTGAGTCCAGCAGACTCCGGGAGAGCTCAGGCGCCATCCGAGCGGGAAAGGGATGAATCGGCCGCACTACTCGTTCTCGGCGCCATCGACTGGTTCCAGCATCGACGCGTTGACGCCCCCGAACATGTCCCGCAGATTGCGCTCGACCTCGGCGACGATTTGGGTGGCGGTGTGATGCAGAACAACATCGCCAGCGGGATCGACCTCGATCCAGCGCTTGCCGATGATTTCCTGTACGGCCGCGAGCGCAGCAGACAGGCGATCCGGGCCAAACCGGGCGAGCTCGGCGTCTCTCGCACGCACGTAGTTCACGTTGGGGCGAGCGAGCGCGTCTGCTTTAGCCGCCTCGATGCCGCAAAGCAGACGCTGGAGTGGAACTTGAGGCTCAAGCTCGGTCAGTTCCCGCTCGAGCGCATCGATCCACGTCTTGACCTCCGGCACCTTGTGGGTCTCGGTGAACAGCGAACGCAAGCGCGTTAGCGTTACGCCATAGCGGTAATGCAGGCCGACGATGCGCCTAAGGTCTTCGATGCGAAGCAGGGTGATCGGCTGCGGTTTCTCACCCGTCTTGACACGCTCAATTGTGACGCCGTCGATGACTCGGTTCAGCTTCTTGGTGAGGTCATCCTGAGCCGCGTACTCGGCAGCCAGGAAAAATGCAAAGTCCGCTCCCTCGGACCTGCGAAAGTCCTCGAGACTTCCTGGGTTGATTTTGTCCGCGGGTACCGCGGGATGCTTGGTCTGCTTCGCGTCGTAAACCACCTTGTAATCCGCAAGCCCACTCGTACCTCGCCCGAGCCGAGCGTAAAGCACACCGTCGGTCCCTCCTTCGCTCCCGCCGCGCCGCTCGTATTCAAAGCCAAGGGCCTTGAACGTCGCACCGACGGCCCGTTCCAAGGCGGTCTCGCTGCGGTTCGCTACCCCCAGCAAGCGCAGCACCTCGGCAGCTGTCGACGGTTCGTCGCCCGCCAGAACGCGCAGCACACGGTCGCGATCGGCGAACACGTCAACCCGGCGGGAGGGGCTAATTCCATTTTGCTGAAGCAATAGATCGAGGAAGACCTCACCGGACCCAAAGAGCGTGGCAGTGCTCCGGTTCCGCCCGTTCGACAGCAGCTTGTCGATAAACGGATGGTCGGTATTCATGACGAGAGTCCGTGTGTCAGGCACGAAGTGGAGCATGCGGTCGTAAGGGCCCGTCGCCTCGTACTGCACGCGTGCGATCGGAGCATTGGTGACCGCCGTTGCGAAATCGGCCAGCCATTGCTCAGGCGTGGAGCCTTCTTCGCGTTCCGGGAGTGTCAGGTAGTACGACTCTTGGCCCGTCGTCACAACTTCGCGGACACCGGCCAGCATCGGCTCGGTAACAAAGAGGCTTGACGCATCGCGGAGAAGATCCTCGAGATCGATACCTTCCAACTCCGTCTCCGCCCATTCGTCGTAGGCGCGACGGCATGTATTGAAAATCCCATGCAAATACGTCCGCAGCACGTCTACCGCATCCGACTCTCGCACGCCCTCCCGTGACGACAAAAGGTGTGTGCGGAGGCCGTCAGCATCAATCTCCATCGAGAATCTCGACCAAGCGGCGTGGTTCAGCGCGTCCAGACCGAACAACTCGTCCTCTAAGTTGATGACTCGTCCGCGCACCCGTACGAAGAAGCCATGGCTGCGCTCGTATTGGTTCGATTTGCCTTCCGTCAGCCGCTTCTCGTAGATCACCGCATCGCCCGTGATCGTGCCGCTGACGCCAGGGATCTCGATCCCAGCGGTGCTGGTGGTAAGGCCGAGGGAGGCGGCGATCGGATCGTCAACACCAACCCTCACCGTCTTGATTGTCGCGAGGTTGAGCTTGCTGGACTTCAGCTTTTCGCCGTCCACACAAATTGAGAACTTTGATCGCAGCGGCAGGCCAGTCGCCAACACCCACTTCAGCCGGCCTGCCGAAAGCTTGTTGTACAGCTCTCGGAAATCACTTAGCGCCGCGGCCGTCCAAGTCGGGGAAGGCTTCGCCCCGAACATCAGCTTCCATGCTGCTGGGTCCCGCTCCTCGATGTCCGCCAGAGCTGCCTTCGCTTGGTCGGTCGTCAACTCGTAGAGCACAAGGTTGTATGGATCTGCAGGCTCGTATTGGTGCCGATCGGTCAGGTCGCGGAAGTTCATAGTGGTCGAGCGAATAACCCCTTCAACGCAGCTGATATGGGTCAGGCGCCAGGCGAGGACGTAGGCGGCGAGCTTGCCGATGCCGAATTGCCCGATCGGTGGCCGATCGCCGCTAGGATCCGCGTCGGCCTTCTCGGAGTCGGCCACGCGCCAAAGCTGCCCGAAACCAGCGGCGTCCATCCCGCCGCCGTTGTCGATCACCCATAGTGGCGGCAGCGACTCGCTTTCGTCCTCTACATCCTCATCGGCGTCAGTGCGCGGGAGTAGAACGTGCACGGATGACGCTCCAGCGTCGTAACTGTTGCTGACGAGTTCCTCGATTGCCTTCTGGGGGCTCTGATATAGGCCCTCGGAGAAGAGTCGGATGATTTCGTAACTGATGTGGACGGGGATCGCGTCCGAGCTAGCTTTCGCTTGCTCCACAACGACCGTCAGCGATGTTCCGTGGGTCATCGAGTCGGCACGATGCTACTGAGCTGCCCGGACCTTCGGTGCACTGCCGCGGCTACTTACGAATGCTGCGTCGACTCAGCGAACGCGACGCCGGAAGGAGTTGCTGGGCAGGACCGGCTGGCGGTGGCGATCGCATTTCTCAGAACCGATCGTGCCGGGAGCAGCAGAGCTGACGCCTCCTGTGGCGACTGACCAGTGTCCGAGCGTTGCCGGCGCTGGCGAGTGCTATGCCACGCGCACGCGGCCCGGCTTTCAGTAGCAACGGCGGCGGCCACGGCGCTGAGCGCTTTGGAGGCCACGGTCGTTAACGAGATCCGGCTGCCTTGCGGGCGGCCGGACAAAGGCTGGCTGGGGATGGAGTGAGGGCCGTAGGGGGGTCAGCGTTCGAGGCTGTTGTCCTGCCCCGTGCCGGTGTCGAGGTTCGGACGGCACGCAGGCGCGTCGCTCAACGTGGTGTTTGGGCGCTCCGGGAGGCGGTGCTCTGCGAGGTCGCGCCAGTCGACGTCGCTCAAGGTGGCGCCTACCAGGTCGGCGCCGAGCCCGGAGAACTCTTGCCGCAGCTCGCCGTCGACGTACTCCTTGAGCGCGTCAGCGGCGCGGACGTTCGGGTACTCACTGTCCTGCGCCGCGGCGTACCGGACCCGCTGCTGCACCTCTGCGACGACGCCAGGACCGTCGTAGACGCCGGCCAGGGCGCGGTTAGCCAGAGTCGTTGGCGACTCCACAGTGTTGGCGCCAAGCGGCACGGCGAGCTCGCGCGGGACCTTGACGCCCACGCCGTCAAGCTGGCCGTCCGCCAGCTCGTGCCAGTTGACTTCACCCAGAGCCCTGACCATCAGGTCCGCGTCGAGTGAGCGACCCGGCTTCGGGTCGCTCAGCGCCTCGCGCACATAGCCTTCGAGCTTCTCGGCAAGCTCGTCGCGAGCCGCCTCGACGTCCTCGGCCGCCGGCGTCTCATCGAGGTGCCGTGAAGCGCGGTTGGTGATGTCCTGAACCTCGCGGTACGTTCCCTCGCCGGTGTAGTTGCCGTCGAGGAACATGCCGACCGCCCACGTTTCGTAGGTGGTCCAGCCGTTGTACTCCTTGCGTTCAGTGCTCATGCTTGTCTCCAGTCCGGGATTCTGACGTACCGGTCGCCGGCGCGAGCGCTGTTCTGGTGGAAAGGTCCGCCGGCGTCTCGACCAGCCGCCCGATCCTGTTCAGGATCTCGACCGCGTCGGCGTCTGCGGCGGTGCTTACGCCCTCGCCGTTGATCGCGACGCGGCCGTAGAGGACGTGTGACCCGTCCGTGCGCTGTACGACAGCGACGAGGCCGGCGAGGACTGTGCGCGGGTCCTGCGCTGCCCGTGCTGGTGAGAGCAGCTCGTGCAGTGACGTGGTGCTGTTCGGTGCCGGCGTCGAGCCGCCGGGTGAGAACGTGTTGTCGCACTCGCGGATGAGGTCGACGAGCGTCTCGGTCTGCTCGACGGTCAGCTCGATCGGGAACATAGCCAAGTTGATTGCCTCCTAGCGTCCGAGGTCGCGTTGCGGGGCGGGCTCCAAGCCCTGGGTGTTCTTGCGGGCGCTCGTCTCGCCGGTGCTCGACGCTGCGATCTGCGTGCCCTCTTGGACCGTGTGGGCGTGGCTCACCTCGGCGAGCGCTTTAGCCATCCCCAGCTGGTGCATGCCGGCGAGGATCTCGACCGCCTTCTCGTCAACGCCGGCGGCCTCGGCCACCGTCTGCGCCTGCTTGAGCCCCTCGTGCTGTTGGGCACCGGCGACCGCCGGCGCCGCGGCGTCCAGCTCGTGTGCCGGCGTCGTCTCACGTTCGGCCTCCTGGCGCTTTGCGAGGTACTCGGTCCAGTGCGACTCGATCTCGTCGCGTGGCACGTCCGTTGCGTCCAGGTCCTCGTGGTCGATGCCGTACCGCTCCTTGACCTCGTGGTTCATCGCGTGGACGGTCGCGGCCGCGTTCGGATCGTCGTTCCCGAATGAGCGGGCGCTCTCGTAGGTACGCAGGATCTCGGAGGCCGGCATCTTGTCCCACCAGTCGGGCTGCTGCACGAGCTGCCAGCGTGTGGCGTTCAGTGCGCGATCGAGGCCTTGGCGGTGCAGCTCGTCATTGATGCTTTGCCGGCCGTCCTCGCGCGCGAGCATCAGTCGCTTCTCGCGAAGCTGCTGGTGCTCCGCCGCGACGCGGATCGCGAGGCCGATGCCGTCGCGGAAGAAGTGTTCGACGGCCTCGTGGGTGCCGTCGTGCTCGGTGGTCATGGTGCATGCCCTCCTTGGTCGATTTAGCGTCCTACGCCGCGTGAGGCGGCGCTACTTGTGGCGCGTCGCACGATCGCGACGGGCGCAGTCCCTACTTGGGGTCCCGATTGCGCGACGGGGTGAAGCTCTCGCAGCTGCGTCGGTGCCGGCGGTCGGCTGATGCCGAACCGGCTGGCCAGCTCGTCGCGGAGCTGCATGAACTCGCGGCCTTTGGTGCCGCGGCCTAACAAAGCGCCGGCGAAGTCGAAAATCGTGCCGCCCTTGCTGCACCCGAAGCACTGAAAGCAGCCGTCAGCGAAGCAGTGAAGGCTCGGGGTGCGCTCCTGCCCGTTGCCGTGAAACGGGCACTGGATCTTGCTGTCCGCGTTCGGCACCCGGCCGGTGAGCGCCTCGACGTAGTCTGCGGTCGGGATTGACCGCAGAGTCCTGGTGAGATCATCGCCGGGACGGGCGCCGATCGGCGGGCGGCGTGGCACTGCCGTGCGCTCACGCTCACGCTTGGGATCGACCGGCAAGCCGGCGGCGAGCTGGGAGAGCCCGTAACGGCGTTCGAGGTCGAGGTGCTCAAGGCTGACGGGTGTCGGCTCGCGCTTGTGATTGACACTTGTTGGCGGTCGCAGGATGCGGGCCACGTCCGTGCTCGCCTGGTCGCCGGCGAGCAGCGCGGCGAGGCGCCGGTTGGTGCTCTCGCACTCAGCAACGTCGACCGGTTCGGTGAGCTGCCAGTACGCGTGCAGATGGCCAAAGGAGCCGCTCCCAACGACCGCTGACGGCGGCAGCGGCGCACGCAACAGGTGCCTGTACGCGTCGCTGCTGTCGATCTCAACCCACACGAGATGTGAGCCTGAGACGGCCGCTTTGCCGCCGGCCTCCCGGTCGCGTGTCACGACGCTCACATATACGTCGACGTGTTCGCTGCGCTCGGCGATGAACTCGGCGGCCTGGTCGCGTTCGCTCGCGGCCCGGAAGTAGCGTTGCGTCATGCCGACGCCGCTGTGGGTGCGGGACCGCACCTCAAGGAGTCGCTCGCCGGGCTTGCGCCCGGCGAGCATTTTCAGGTAACGGTCCAGGTCCGCGCTCAACGCTCGGCCCCGGCGCCGGCCGCGACCGGCGCGTTCACGTTAGGAATCGCCTGCGGTGCCCGGTCGCCCTCCTTGTCGGCCTCGGCCTCGGTGGCCTGCTGCTGCTCCTTGCCGTTGCCGCGGTCGCGCGGCTCGGCGAGGAACTCGATGTGACCGACGATCGTCACAGCCTGACGCGGAGTCTGTGTCTGCTTGTCGGTCCACACCTCGTGCTGCAGGCGCCCGTCGATCGCGATCAGCCAGCCCTTCCCGATCTTGTTCAATGCCGCTTCGGCACTCGGGCCGTAGGACACGACATTGAAGAAACCGGAGTTCTGGTCCCCCTTGTCGTTCTTGCCAACGCCGGCGTCGTCGACGGCGATGCGACCCTTCGCGACAACGGTGCCTGTTGTCGTCTCGCTGCGCTCCAGGTCCGCTACCAGGCGACCGGTCTGCAAGCACTTGTTCATGGCTACTTCCTCCTACTGGTTGTTGGTTGGTCCTGTCCGGCCTTCACCCCGCCAAAGGCGGGCGGCCGGTCAAGTTGTTGGGCTGCTGGCGCCGGCGCAGCCAGGTCGGCTGGTGGTTGGAGCGGCGCTCCGTGTCGCGTAGGTGCAGCACTGGCAGCCACACCGCACTGACGTCGGTCTGGCGCACGTGTGTGACCGCGGCGCCCGGCACGAGCAGCAGGACGCGCGCTGTGCTGTAGACGTCGCGGGCCTCGACGAGTGCTGCGTGCGCCTTACGGGCGATGAGCCGGCCGGCCCCGACGCCGGCGAGGGCGTCGAAGCGGATCTCATCGTCTATCTGCAGCTCGTCGAACTGGATGGGCCGCACCACGGTGCCGGTCATCGGCTTGCCGCCTTTGCGGTCGTGAGCTGCGCCTCGAGCGCGCCGGCTGCGGCGTGCCGGTCCTCCGTCGAGCGGTTGAGCTGTCCGGAACGCGGCCAGCTCCCGCTCCCACACGCGCAGGCGAATCTCGACCTCGCACTCGCTTACGGCATCACTCAGCGCTGCCGCGGCCGCTGCGAGACGCTCGCCCGTCAGGGCCTCGTAGTCCACCTCTCCCGGTCGGTACTCGGTGCTCGTTGTTAGCTCGTCACTCATCAGGGCCTCCTTGCCTCATAGGAACGCTGCCGCGAGCCAGCGGCCGGCGCTCAGGGTCATTAGGTACGAGAACTGCTGCCGGCTTGAGCCGACTGTCACGGTCGCCGTGGCCGCGAACTTGTTGCCGGTCGGCGGCCCGAAGCTGATCCCGGCCAGGGCCGCGGCCTGGTGCGGCAGCTCCTGCCCGGCGAGTGAGTCCTGGCCGTTGGTGATCACCGCGGCCGCGGCGCTCGTCATCAACCGCGACGGTTCGCTGCCGGCACCTGCCTTGTAGGTGGCGTACGCGACGGCGAACCGCTTCGCCGCGCGCTTGGCTGCGCCCGGCAGCGAGAACCCGCGCACCGGTTGCGTGTGGCGGTCGATCGCGAGGTCGACGGGCACGAGGCTCGCTACCTGCCAGCCGTGCGGGCCGTCGTCGAGCACCGTGACCGTGAACGGGTAGCTCTCCTGCCGGTTGGCGAGAACGACGGTCTGCTGCGCGCTGCAGCACGTCGAGATGAGCGGGCTCTCGCTTGCGACGTGCAGGATCCCGTCGCGGAACTGCGCCGGGATTCGCCCGTCCTGATGCGCTTGCCCGTTCGCGGTGATCGACGCGTCGGCCAGCGTCGTTGGCGGGCCGCCGTTCAGGTACGCGGCGTAGGCGCCGGCGAACGTGTTGATCACCTTGGCGACCTGCGGGCGTCCTTGCGGCGCCTTCGCGCTCGTTGAGCTCGTGCTTGCGCGCGATTTCCCGAGCGACGCCGCCGAGCTGCCTGTCGTCGACGAACGGTTGGCGACAACGGCCACAAACGCCGTGGCGATCAGCAGCACTGCGGCGAGGGCCGAACCGATTTTCGCTCGCTTGCTCATAGCCCCTGCGGGTGGCGCGGCACGAACGCGCCGTCGTAGGTGAACTCGTAAGTGATCTGCGAGCTGCTCGCCCAGCGTGGCCCGGTTGACGGCACCCCGGCCGGCTCGACGGTCGTCGGGCCGGGCACGGTGTCGAACACGATTCCGGCGATCTCGATGAACACGTGCCCCGCCTGCGCGTACCACGTGACCCACTTGCCGGTGCCGGCGTCGCCGAGCTGCATCAGCGCATCACTGGCCGGGTCTGAGCCGCGTAGCATCGACTGGCCGTAGCCGCCGCCCCACAGCGTGTAGTCGGTGCTGCCTGAGCAGTCGTACCCGGGCGTGCCGTTCTGCCCCGGCTCGGTTCCGCCCTGCGGTTGCGGGTCGGTCTGCGAGTCCGACTGCGCCGGGTCTGCGTGGCCGCCACCCCACTGGTAGTCAAAGCCAGTGATCCGGTCGCCGGCGTCGATCATCTCCTGCACGCGTGTCGGTGCGCTCTCCGGCGGTCGCGCGAGGCCTGACGGCATGATTACCGCGGCGGCGCCGGGTACTGGCGCGACGGTTTGTGTGATGTCTGCGACGACCTTGCTGCAGGCGCCGGCGAGCTGCTGCTCGTGGTCTGCGCCGTATGAGACTTCGACGGTCGCGGGCGTGTCCCACGTCGGCTGTGTGCGCCCGCCCCACGCTTGTGAGATCGCGTCGGCGAGCGCCTTCTCACCGCTGGCGCCCTCGAACGATGCGGCCTTGCGCTCAACCTCTTGCACGTACCAGCTCGCATGGTTGTACGCGTAGATCGCGGCGCTCCATGCTTTCGGGGCGCCGTCTGCGCTGAGCATGTGCGCCGCGGTGTAGATCGCGTCCTGCGGATCGTCAGGGTCGGCCGGCGCCGCCGGGTCGCTGACGCTGACCGCGTACTGCTTGAACGTGCCCGGCTCGAACTGCATCCAGCCGACAGCGCCAGCCGTGCTGACCGCAAGGTTCGTGCCGAACGTCGTCTCGACGTCGTTGATCGCGGCGATGTACGCGTACCCCGTGCTACCGAGCTTGAAGCGCTTCGCGGCCGCGAGGTAATACTCCGTCAGCGGCGGTTGGCCGGTTGCGGTGACACCGATCTGGTTGCAGGCGCCGGCGGTGCCTGCACCGCTGTTGCCGCCACCGAAGATCGTCAGGAGCCCAAGCAGTCCGCAGACGAACATCGCGCCGGCAGCCACCAGTCCGATGGTCGCCTGCTTGGTCATGCGACACCCTCGGGGCTCTCAAGGTTGCCGTGGCGGCCTTGCAGCAGCCTGACGCCGCCGTACACACGCTCGTACACCGCGGCGATCTGCGCCGGTGTTGGCATCAGCTCCGTTGGCAGAGGCTTGATGCCGTGACTGCCATGAGCGGTCGGCTTACAGCCGTTGAACGGGCCGCTCGCGGACAGCAGCACCGTCATGTGCTGGTCCATGTAGTCGCGCAGCCAGACGGCCATGCCGGTGCCTGGCTCGTGGCGCAGGTGCTCCCAGGAGCGCCACAGCGCCTCTAGGCGCACGTACGCTTCCGGGTGACGCCACCACTCAGGGCACCAGGTGTGCGACTGGCCGGAGACGTCCCGCACGTAAACCGGTATCAGCCAGTTGTTAACCCACGCATCGAGCGTGTCGAAGACCGGCAACGCGACCGGCGCCGTCGGCTCGTCCTCGCCGTCATCGGTGTAGTCCGGGCGTGCTGCCCGAACAACCTCAACGTCCTTTAGCGCCTGATCGGACGCGTACGTGTCGCTGCCGCCCTCCGGCTGCTCGTCGAGCACCACCTCGCCCGCACCGGCATCAACAGGCCCCAGCTCGTCGACGCGCAGCTCGTCGTCGACGTCGTGCTCGAACGCTTCGGCCGGCACGTCGTTCGGGACGCCTTCGAACTCGTCAGGCTCGAACATCAGGCCGCCTGCTCCCCGTGCGGGTCGGCGCCGGTGCCCTTCGGGTTGTGCAGCGCGTCGGAGCGGCGGATCAGCTCGACGGTGTCGCGGTCAAGCTCTGACCAGTGGATCGTCGCGGCCAAGGTCGGCTTCGCGCCGGCCGCCATCACGATCATGCGGCCCGGCGGCAGCGACGCGAGATCCGAGACCTCAAGGATCGCGGCGCGGTGGCTTGAGCGTTGGATCGTCTCGCCGTTACCGGCTGTCAGGCTGCGGGAGTACAGGTCAAAGTCGCCGACCAGCTCCTTGACGTTCTTGAGGAACTCAACCTCACTGACGTTCCCGAGGTACACCTTCACGTTCGCGGCAGACCACATCTTCGCCATCCCGTCCTTGCCCCACGCCGTCTCGCCCTGTGACCAGGACTGCAGGTACGTCAGGATCAGGATGCCCCTGGACCCGTAGTGCGAATACTTGTCGGGCAACTGCCGCCAACGCACGACGTTCGCGGCCTCGTCGCCGACAACGACCATCGGCACCACCAGCCGGCCGCGATACAAGGTCTTGGCTAGCTCTTCCGCCGCCTCGCAGACGTGAACGGTCAGTGCGGCGACGACCGGGCCGGCACCGGCCTTGCCCTCCTTGGAGAGCGAGTAGAGCGTGTCGCCGGTGCCCTCCCCGTTGCAGCTGCGAACGAAATTCTCGGGGCTGAACTCCGGCAGGCTCACAGGGACCATGCGGTCTGGGCGACGCGGCCACTGCGACGGGGGTGTGACCCATTCCATGACACGGCTGTTCTTCATGAACTCGCAGTCGCGCAGCGCGGAGCCGAACACGCCTGAGCGCTGCTTGTCAGCCGCGCCGTACTTCGACTGCGCGTCCGCTGCCATCGCGGTCAAGCCGTGCTCGCCCAAGATGCGGATCGGCTCGCGGTCCTGCTCATCGGAGAGCCACAGCAACACCTGTGGCAGGTACCGGCGGTCGAGCGCGGCCGCGAGCAACAGGTCCGCTACGAGACCTTGGCCGTGAACGTCAAAGAACGCGTCCTCTTTGCCGCCCGCAGGCCGGGACGAGGTTGCGAACACGTCCGCAAGCTCCATCGCGGTGCGCTCATCGACGACGTACGAGAGCGGGTTGTAATAGAAGCTCTGCGGCTCGTCAACGATGAACTGAGGGTCAAAGCGCCAGCACGTGCCACGCTGGGCGCGCAGCTCGACGGTGAAGTCGTACAGGTCGCTCTTGTTGCTCGTGTTGACCACGATCCCCGGCGCGTTCGCGTTCGCCGGCACTGCGTGGCAGGTGGTCTTACCGACACGCGGGCCGGCGATGATCACCTGGACGGCCTCGTAATCGGCGTACAGGATCGAGCCGTCCTGCACCGAGCGGCCGAACGGCAGCCCCGCGGACTGCACGCCGAACGCCTCAGCCTTCCTGGCCACGTAGGCGTGGCTCAACGTCTCGATCTGCCGACCCTTTCCCATCCACTTCGCGGCACGGTCGACATGGCCGTCTTCAAGCCACACGCGCCGGCGAAACCACAAGCCGGCGCGGACGCTGACAGCCGTGACCAAGAGCACCCCGGCGATCGCCAGCGTAGTTGCGTGCGCTGGCCACGCGGCGGTGCCGCGGATCAGGTCACCGACGAACTGGAACGGGTCGCCTGGCACGTGCTCGCCGTCCAGGCGCGCCGCCAGTTCGGCGGCGCCGAGCACCGTCAGCGCCAGCAGCAGGCCGGCGCCTGACACGGCGGTCAAAACAAGTGAGCCAGGGCTGTAGACGGGGCCTTGCGCACGGCGGCTAGTGCTGCTCATCGCTGCTCACCCACGCCGTCCAGGCCGGGCAGGTCCAGGTCGGGGAGATCCATGCACGCTGCCCGGCGCTGCCAGAGCGTTACGAACCGCCCCGAGTGCCCAACGACGCGCCCGAACAGCTCGGCCGTGCGTGGCGGCGGATACAGCTCACAACCCGCCAAGAGACCGCGGGCCACCTGCACGATCCGGCGATGCGCTTCCGTGAACACTTGCTCCCGCTCGTTTATCGGCGCCTCGTAGTGAGCGACCAGCCTGCTTGCCCGCTCATACAGTCCTGCGCTTGTGAGGTTCTCGACCGGCTCGCGGTCCCGTAGGTCACGCAACCACTTCCCGATCAGCTGCGTTGTGCCGGCGTCTGTGTTCATCCCAGCGTCGAACAACAGCTTCAGCAGCTCCTCCGCATGTCTCTGCACAGCCACTGGGGACAGCCCCAACAGGGTCCGGTTGTTCGCTTCCGTGCTCATACCGCTACCTCTTTCTGTACGCGTGAGTGTTCGTGCCAGAGCTTGTTTGTGTCGTTCAGGGCCAGCTCGCTTTGCGACAGCACGACCTTCACGGGGATGCCTGGTCGGCCGCCGATCTTGATCAGGAAGTGCCCCTGTCCTGGCGGGGTGGTGCGCTTGGATTTGCGGGTCATCGCGGGCGGGTCCTGCCAGCCGATCAGCGTCTTGATCTCGGCGTCGTTCATCGGGACGACCTCGGTCAGCATCTCCATCTCGCGCTTCGGCAGGCCTGCGCAGATGACGACGCCGGCGCGCTCAACGAACCCGCATGCCTTGCGGCGGGCGCGTTCTGTCGAGCAGGCCATGAGGTCGCTCATCGTGTGCGTACACATGAGCAGCCCGAAGCCGAGTTGACGGTTCAGGCGGGTGCCGCGGTCGACGCGATCGACCATGAAATCGCCGGCGTCGAGGATCAGCCGCAGCTCGTCAAGGACGGCCTGGTAGTGCCGCAACGGTTCAAGGCCGCACGCGGCCAGGACCTGTGACATCGCGATGCTTGAGAAGCCGATCGTCCAGCACGCGAGCAGGGCGGCGGCCATCAGCGCCGAGTCGTGCTCGTTGATCGCACTGATGTCGAATGACACCGGCACGTCGCGGCGCATCTTGACGGTCGTGTGCTGCGAGAAAATCTCCCCCAGGCGCCCGGCGCCGAGCAGGCCACGCAACGTGACCACCAGGTTCTCTGTCACGTCCTGGTAGCGGACCGCGTCGCCGCGGTCCAGTGCGACGAGCGCCAGCTCCGGCGGGCGGCTCTCGATCAGCGCAACGAGATCCGCGAGCACGGGAACTTCCGGGCGCTTATCCAGCAGGCTGAGCGCTGTTTCGAGGACCGTCGACTCGCGGTCCTCAAGCTCGCTCTTGCGTGCCAGCTCGATCAGCCCCTCAACGAGCAGCGCACGGCGGTTGGATGCGTCGGCCTGCACCTCGGCTGCCTCTTTCACGAAGCCGTTCGTGCGCAGCCGGTCAGCGACCGCTCGCGCGTCGCTGATATCGAGCACGTTCACGTAGCCGCGGCCGCGGCCCAGACGGATCACCTGGCCGCCCAAGGCCGTGATCAGGTCTGAGTGCTCGCCCTTGACGTCGCCGAGCACCAGCGGCATCACACCGAACCCGGCCTGACCGATGAGCAGGTGCCTGAGCAGCGTTGACTTCCCGAGGCCCGGTTTTCCGAGCAGGAACGCGGACGGGTTGTGGATCAGCTTTGCGTCCTGAAACCATGAGATCGGGTCAAAGCACACTGGTGCGCCGTCCATCAGGCCCAGGCCGATCGGGACGCCGATCATCGGTGATGCGGCACCCGTGATGAACGGGAACAACCCACACACCTGAACCGTGGTGCCGCGGTACTCGCGCGGCGCCTGAACGTAGCCGGCCTTGCCGCCGCCGGCGCCAAGGATGCCGCGGTCGCCGTGCATGACGCGGGCGATCCGTGGCTGGCGGACCTTCGGGGCCTTCGCTTTGCGCGCTGCGCGCTTGCTGGTGAGCCTCATGCTGTGGCCTTTCGGACGATGCGCGGGATGCGCAGGTACTCGGGCAGCAGCACCCCGACTGGCAGGCTCGCGGCGAACGCCGAGTCTTGGGACCCGTACAGCTTTCGCAACGTGATCCGAGACGCGGACGCGAGGTTGCTGACCGTCGCTTCGGCGATCGCCTTCGCCTCCGGATCGTTCGCGTCGACGGTCGCGGTGACGAGGATCGAGAAGTCAACGAGGCCGGCGCCGCGTTCCTGCTCCTGCGCAGCCTGCGTCGCCTTCCGATGCTCCGCCTCAAGTGCAGTGCCGGCCCGGCGTGCCGTCTTGAGGTTGAACTCCGCCGTCTTTTGGTCGCTCTGAACCTGCGAGGCCGCCTCGCCAGGATCGAGGATGCGATAGGTAATCGTCACGCGCTTGCGTGCAACGCGTGGGGAGGGCTCAAGCAGCCTGGTGAGGACCGAGGACTGCACGATCCCGCGGGGCGCGACCGTCATGCCCCACGTCATTGAGAGCCCTGAGTCGTGGCGGTAGCAGTCCCAGCCGGCCTCGTGGCCGACCGGGCCGACGTCCTGCCAGCGCAACGGAGTCACGACACCGTTCAGCGTGTTCTCTTCGATCAACCCTCCGGCGTCTGGGTCGTACGCGATCCGCGTCAGCTCGCACAGCTCTTGTGCGCAGAGCGGGGTCGCTGCGCCGATGCCGGCGCCGTGGAACCGCTCGCCGAGCGCGCGGACACGAGGCTTGACTGCCTGCGCGAACTCCTTGACGGTCACGCGCTTGCCGTCCAGCTCCGATGCGAACACGAACGTGATCCATGCACGGGTGTGCGCTGACCCAGCGGGGTAGGTCTCCGTCAACTCCATCAGCGCCCGGCGAGCCAGCTCCGGGGCGTTCGGGTCCAGGCGCCGGACCACCTGGTCGTGCAGCTCACGGCCGCTATCGGGCACCGTCTCGACCGTGACCTGGCAGCCGATCACGCCGTTCTCTTCCCCGAGCTGGGCGAGCGCCACGCCGTAGCGCGCGACCCACTGCTCCTGCTGATCGTGGTCGACGAGCGAGCCGCCCTCCGGCTGCACGCTGAACGCGATCGCGTAATGCCCACGCGTCGGCAGTGACAGCACCGCGAACGGCTGCCCCCACGAGTCGTTGAACTCGCTCAGCTCCGTTTTTGACAGCAGCCCCGGCAGCTCGCAGGCGCCGTGGCGCGTCTTGCCCAGCGGTCCCGACCGGTACTGGTGTGAGCCGCTCTTGCGGGTGCTGCGCCACCCCATGCGCGTCGAGACGCGCACTACGCCGTTGATGCCGTGGCGGTCTTTGACCGTCATCATCGCGAGCGCGATCCCGAGGATCACGAGCATCCCGAGCGCCAGCCAAAGGCCGCCGAACATGATCGTGACGATCACCAGCAGCACGCCCCCGATCAGCAGGACAGAGCCCGCCAGGTCGAGGCCAGCGATGCCGGGTGAGCGAGGAACCCGCCAATGGCTGTAGCCCTCGACGACAGGTATCTCATTCATTGCTGGGCCCCTTCGCCAGTTGACGTTTCGGCCGCAGACGCGACCCCTTGGGCGGCGCCCTTAGCGCCGCTCATAGCTGCAGCGACCGGTGCCGCCGCCCCGCCTGTCGCGACGGCCGCGGCCATGCCGGCGCTACCAGCGCCGGAGGGCCCGCCCATCGGGGTGTACGCCGCACCGCTCGCGCTAGGGCTACCACCCCCGCCCGCTGGCCCGGCGGCACCGCTGAGGCTTTTGACCGGCACGGCACCGCGCGCCAACGCGGCGCCGCCGGCGGCCGCACCGGCGGCACCGAGGACCATTCCCGCGCCGCCTGCGGCGATCGCGCCCGTGGCCGGCACGATGAACCGCATCATCGCCGGCAGCGCGATGATCGCCATGAACAACATCGCGATCCCCGTCATCACGCCGTCGATCGACCCGGCCTGGTTGCCTTGCGAAAGGAGCTGGAACGCGAGCGCGTACACGATCGCGGCGGCCGGCTTGTACAGGATGAACGCCAGCAGCCACGCGGACGCCTTCTTTGACCACTGCCTGCCCAGGTCCGTGGTCCAAAGCGAGAACGTCAGCGGCAGCACCCCGGCGAGCAGGATCAACATGCCTGAGCGGACGATCATCAGGCACACCTGAATCAGCGCGCCGCAGGCGCCGATCACGCCGAGGAAGATCACCAGGAACAACTTCTCTGAGCCGCCCGTGATCGGGTTCAGCGTCAGCATCGCGTCCATCGCCTTCACGGTCCCGGCGCCGGTGTCGCTCACCGGCACGTTCAGCGACTGACCGATGATCCAACTCGAGAACTGGTCTGCCGCTGAGACGAGCAGCGAGATCACCGTCAGCGCCAGTGCTGAGACGGCGATGAAGATCAGCAGCCCCTTGAGCAGATCGAAACCGGCGGAGGCACGCTGCTCCCAGATCATCCGGACCACACCGACGATCACAGACAAGAGGCAGAACGCGCCGATGTACCAGGCCAGGTGCGAGTTCAGGAACTCGACCGCGACCGACGGGGAGGTGCTGCCCGGTGACGTCGCGACGCTCGGGGTGCTGATGTTCACCCAGAACGTCGTCATTGCCTTGACCAGCGCCAGACACGCGGTATTGATCGCCGACGCGAGCACACCCAGGAAGCTGTTGCCCGCAGCACTGAAAAGACTGCCGAGGATGCCTGCGAACCCGAACATCACTCTGCGCTCCACGGGATGAAACCACCGAGCGTGCTCAGCGGCTCGGTGACGAGCTGCCCGCCGGCGGGCACGTGCGTCCACCAGTCGTTGTGCTCCCACACCTCCGTGACCTGAACGGCAGCCTCAGACCCGTCCGGGCCTTGCACCGCGAGCGTGAGATCCTCCGCGGCCGGCGTGTAGTCGCTGACCGTGAAGCCAGCGAAGCTGACCGTGCCGGGATCTCCGTCGCTGTTCTGCAGCTCAGTGTCAGACCCCTGCTCTTGAGAGATCAGCGCCCTGGTGCTCGTCGACGGCGCGGCGAGCAACGACAGCGCCTTGCCCTCCGACATCGCCGTATTCGCCGCGACGAAGTTCATCGCGGCGTACAACGCACCGGTCGGGTTGTGCGCGAAGCACTCCCCGACTCCGTCAACCTCGTGCTCCGGTCCCTCAGCGCTCGCGCGCTGCGGTACCTGCATCTGCCCGACCGTGCCCCAGGACGCGGCCGGGGTGACCTGCGGGATCGACTGCGAACCTGCCGGCAGATCGCAATCGTGCGGATTGCCGGCTGACGCCACCGCCTTGACCGGGGCGCTGAACGCCGACGCTTCCCGCGCCGGCGCATGATGCGCGAACGCATGGCTGACCCCGATCACTACTGCCGCTAGGACCAGCGCCACGACGAGCGTGGCGGACGCGACGAACGACCAGGACGTGAACTCTGTGGGATCGGTGTCGCTCATCTCGCGAACCTCGCCCTACATCAGCCCGTTCAGAGCTGAGCCAGCAACACCGAGGATCAGCGCACCAGCCAGAGCCATCCCGAGCGCGCCCGTGTGCTCGACCGCGTTGCGACCAAAGCCGTGCGCAGTCACCGCCTTGATCACATACAGGATCACCCCGGTGAAGCAAGCCGCAGCGCCTAGCCACAGCCCGTAGCCGAGAACCTTCTCGAACTCGTTCGCGCCTGGAGGCGCGGTCATCGTCACGTTCGGGACCGAGATCCCCGACGACGCCGTGACCGTGCCCGCCAGCGCCGGGCTCGCTCCCAACAGCCCCACCAGTAGTGACGTGCCGCCAACGACGACGACCGTCCTGATCTTCCTAAGCATCGCTACCTAACTCCTTCATGTCTGGCAGCGCCGAAGGCGGCCAGCAGGCCGCCCTCAATCGCCGCGATCTTCCTGGATGGCCCTTCAGCGCAGCGGTCAAGCCGAGGCGCAACGCCTCGACCTCTCTAGTTGGGGCGTTCTCGCGCGAAGGGATCCCGCCGAGCGTCCAGATGTCGACCCACGGGAGCAGCCACAGATTCGGGGTGGCTCCCACCAGGTCGCGCTGAAGATCAAGAAGCGGGCGCGGCAACCTACCGGGCCGGTCGGCCACAAGAACCAGTCCCAACACATCGACCTGCTCGCGGTAGTTCGCCGACCAATCGCGCATCGCGGCCTGCGCCGCTTTCATGCCCCAGAAGTTCGTGCGGGCGACCAGCACGACGCTTGTGCGCAGCCCATCGCTGATCGGCCATCTGTGCTCGGCGGCCGGGACACCGGCGAACAGGTGAGCGAGAGTCGTCTCGCCGGCGCCGCCGTGAACGCCCAACCACCAGCAGCGCACATGGCCCTCCTCAGCGGTCAGGAGCCGTGACTGCAGTTGAACCTCGGCGCGCCAGCGGGTGGGGAGGACGCCGGCGGACAACACGCCTGACGCGCGGGATGTTGGCTCATCCCTCGGCGCTGGAACAGAAGCAACCATTTCGTTCATGTGCTGAACTATACATATAGCGCACGTTGAGAACATCATGTATCCGAGAATTACACGTTTGAGCACATGCCCCGTTGCACGGGACGGAAGTCAAGGCCTGGTGATGTCGTCGTCGGCGACAGCGAACTCACAGAGATTTACTTCGGCTCAGGGCCTCACAGAGCCGCTGCGGAACGAGTCGCTGTCCGCAGCCCGTGTCCTGGCCTGCTCCGGGAGAGCCACCCGTGAGGCGCAGACACCGCGATCTGCGGCCGAGTTCCTTTCAAGCGCGGCGGGATGATCGACGGCCACCGATGGGCAAATCTCAACCTCGACTTCACCCTCAGCTTTGGGCCGTGCCGACTCCCGAAGCGACACCCAGCGGGGTTGACCTCCTCGAGTACCTCGTGGCTAAACACCCGCGCCTGCTCGCGTTGCTCGAAAACGATTTCGTGGAGCAGGCTGGAGCTCACGTTGAGGATCCGGCCGTGATCAGCGAGGGCCAGCTATTTGTTAGCACCGAGCAGCTGGCACGTCGATTTGGAGTAGAGCCACGCTGGATTCGTGCCCGCGCCGCGAAACTCGGAGGGGTGCGCCTCTCGGATGCCAGTAACAGCAAGCTTCGATACGACATCCGGATTGCCGACGCCTACATGGACAGCCAGCGGCTGCAACCGAAGCGGACAGGGGAACGTCGCAAGCAGACGCGGCCTCGGGGCAAGCGAGCGACGGGCGACCTGATCCCGTTCGTCTAAGCAGACGCCCTGGTCAGGAACAGCGACCCGTCAGAGTTCGACGCCTGCCATCCAGCCTGCGAGCATCTCTTTCTGCTGTGGGTCCCGCGGTATCGCCTGCGCATATACCTCGAGTGTCAACCGGCTGCTCTTATGTCCGATCTCGTGCATCGTGTTGCGTTGGCTGCGTCCAAGCCAACACCAGTTTGTGACCGTGGTGCGCCTGAACGTATGAGGCGTGACTCGCGGGGGGAGAGGCTCGCCGGCGGTTCCGTCCAGCTCCCGTCTTGCTCCCTCTATGACAGGCGCAAGCAGCCGCACCTGAAGGTTGCGTCGATCCCTGCGCCGGCCGCTGGCGGTCGGCCAGATCGGCGTGTCGGCCAACGGGGCGCCGAGTCGTTCTCGGTGGCGCTCGAGTGCCTCCCGGGCGATCCTCGGAACCTGAACGGTACGCTCTCCGGCATCGGACTTTGACTTGCGCACCGTGAGACCCTCGGCCGACAGGTCCTGCCAGGTCAGGCCGCAGAACTCGTCGGCGCGCAGTCCGCACAGCCCCAACACCCAGATGGCGGCCTCGCGGCCGTTATGGCCATAGCGTTCGGCGCCATCGTCGAGCGCACGAGCGACCCGGCTCAGAGCTTCAAGGTGCCACGGCCGCAGCCAGTTGCGGTTGGGCTTGTTGCCCTGCAGTCGCAGATCCACGGTTGGGTCACCGATCCGCAGGCCGTGCTTTCGAGAGGCGCGATCGAGAATGCTGCTCAACCTGCTCAGGCAGAGGTTGATCTGCCCGTCGCTAAGTCCGCGAGTTGAGAGACTGATCGTTCCGTGCGCTTGCGGATCCGAGAGCTTGTAGCGGCCACCCTGCATCCCGTAACGCCGTAGCAGCTCGAGTTCAAGCACGTCCAAGTCGCAACCTTCAGAGACCCTGAGTGCTTCGAAGTCCAGACGCTCCTCGTCCCCGGCCTCCTCAAGCTTCTCAGCTACATCCGCGAGGACATCCCGCTCGCCCCGCTTGTGCTCGATGAACGTGCGCACGAGCGACTCGTCAATCTCCGTAACCAGACGATCAACAGTCCGCCCCGCATCTTTGTGCGCGAAGAACAGGAGCAGGTGCTTGACGACCGGGCTCTCAGCGGCGCTCCGCGTGTTCGGGTTGGCGCTCTTCATCCGGCGCAGGTCGATCCAGTCATCGCACGCCTGCCAGAACGTGACTCCACCACTCGGCGCGCCATCGGGATCGGGAACCGGGATCAGATCCCACCACGGCTGCTCGAGCTTCGCCGCCGGCAGCAGCGTCGCGTTCAGGAACCGGGTCGCCCGCTCCTTGGTCCATTCGGGCTCACGCCCGAGGGCGTAACGGGTGTTCCGGATCTTGACGTAGAAGCCCACGGAACCATCGGTGAGGATCCGGGTCTCGAGGCGCCCGGAGAGAGCTCTTGGCATCGGTGTAACGCTCGTTTAGTACACGGGAAAAGTACATCGAGACCGTAGCACCGCTACCGACGGAACCTGAGCCGGCGAAAAACTAGTGGATTTCCAGGGCTTTCTTCAGTGCCGGGCGTGTTCTGGGAACTGGGCCCCTTCGCGTGTGAAGCGAGCGCTCTCCCGCTGAGCTACGCGCCCGGAGGAGGTCGGATTCTAGAGATCTGGCGAGCCTCTGTTCCTGAGGGTCGACGCGTCGGTTGCTGAGGGTCGTTGCGCAACTTTGTGGAATCCGGTGCGTTTGGGTATAAGGACCCTGAACCGACAGGTGTGTCGGTAGGTGCTCAAGGGACACGATGGGACAAGAAGGAGAGGGTATGTCGGGCAGAAAGCGTCGAACCGCGGTTCTGAGTGCGCTGGTCGTAGGTGCAGTTGCCCTGTTTGCGCCGAGCGCGCAGGCGTCGATCACTCCGAGCCTGACGCTCGATCAGAGCGCCGGGACGCAGGCCGGCGGGACCGCGACCCTCGGGATGGACCTGAAGTTCACGGACTCGAGCGGGGACTCGCCTGACTTAATGACGATCAACCTGCCCCCGGGCCTGCTTGCCAACGCGGATATCGACGGCGGCTCCTGCCTGAAAACGGCCGACATCAGCGACACCAAATGCCAGGTCGGCACCGGGACGGTCACCGCGGAACCGGTCGTCCTCCCTGTGCCAGTCGGCGTGCCGGTTGTGTTCGACCTCGTCCCCCCGCCGGCAGCAGGCGACCTCGCCGGACTTGCGGTGGTCAGTAGCGGCGGCCTGGTCGTGCCCGCAGGCACCCAGATCGGCTCGACGGCCGGGATCAAGGTCAGGCCCTCAGTCGACCCGGAAGGCGTCGGGCTGACCATCAACTTGGTGCTGCCGGATTCGCAGAGCATCGAGGGCGTGCCAACGCAGATCTCCATCACGGAGATCAACAGCACCTTCGACGGCCTGCGCTACCCGACAACCTGCCCGTCGACGCCTGCGAACGTCGGCGTCAGCGTCAACTCCTACAGCGACCCGAC
>Ga0182024_10000925_pt1 | contig 75857 bp, 70 predicted proteins | sample P32metaG_FD_120480 | JGI IMG/M metagenome (GOLD analysis project Ga0182024, IMG submission 120480) | Permafrost microbial communities from Stordalen Mire, Sweden - P3-2 metaG (Illumina Assembly) | ecosystem: Environmental > Terrestrial > Soil > Wetlands > Permafrost | place: Sweden: Stordalen...
ACTCTTTGAGTTCTTGCTATTCTTCTTCATGCCGGTCTCCTTTTGCACCTCGAGTGCGTTACCTATTGGGAAGCTTAACGCTATCCCGCCGGGAGACCGGCCTTCTCATTCCATCTCGGTAAGCAAGCGTTTCCGAGCCGCGACCATAGGGAGCGGTCAGGCGTTGAGTTTCTCTTTTTCTTCGGTGCCGACATGACGCACACCGTCACGGTTTCGACTTCATCGCTTTTCGAAGCGGCTGCGCTCGGCATTGCCGAATTCAAACGAAGTGGCTTCGCATTCACCAGCATTGGCCCCGCAACGCGGCTAAAGATCGCCGTGGAGCCGCCGGCGGCCACGCATGAAGTTTCCGTGGCCAAGTTGCAGTCTTGGCTGAACACGAACGGTAAAACACCACGCGAGCAAGCAAGGAAGGTCACGCTGCGGCAGATCCTTGAGCGTGGATAGCGCCTTCCTTTATGGATTCTTCATGGCTTCTCTATGGTTTCTTTAACTCGTTCCCGGTAAGCTGGAGGTTGGCGGATCCTGGTCGATCCGCTTTATGAACGATTCTGACGAACCTGCGGAACGGATGGCCCAGTGGGCTTCCCCTCCTGCTCCCCCTGCCAAGCTCGGTAAGCAAATTCGGCCGGCAATCCTGAGCGTGCTGGTGTTGACGCTGCTCACCGGCGTTCTATTCCCCCTGTTGTTGGCCGTGATTGGCCGGCCGCTGTTCCCGCGCCAGGCCGGCGGGAGCTTGGTGACGCGCGGGGGAGTGGTTATTGGTTCGGAACTCATCGGGCAGGAATTCTCGCGGCCGGAATACTTTCAATCCCGGCCATCGGCGGCAGGCAACGGCTACGATGGAACGTCGTCTGGCGGCACCAACCTTGGCCCCAACAATCCTACGCTGCAGAACGGCACAGTGGATTTCGCAGGCATTCGTCAACTGGCCGAGGGATACCGCAAGCGCAACGGCCTGGCGCCCGACGCCCCGATTCCCATCGATGCGGTGACGCGCTCGGCCAGCGGGCTCGATCCCGACATCAGCCCTGCCAATGCGGCGCTGCAAGTTCTGCGCGTCGCCCGTGCGCGCGGCGTGAGCGAAGAGACTGTCCGCCGCCTGGTGGCGAATCACACGAAGGGGCCGCAGCTCGGGTTTCTGGGCAACGCGCGGGTGCCGGTGCTGGAGTTGAATCGTGCGTTGGACCAATCGCTGAGCCAAACCGTGCCGTCAGCGTCGCGGTGACACCTATGCGCTGGATGGAATACGTGCTCTTTTTGGCGATCGTGCTAGGGCTCGCCCAGCCGGTAGGCCTGTACCTTGCGCGCGTGGCCCAGCGCCGGCACACCTTCCTGGACCCTGTGTTGCGACCTATCGAGCGGCTGTTGTATCGCTTGCTGGGCGTGCGCCCGAGAGAAGAGATGTCGGCGGGAGTCTATATCATTTGCTTCCTGCTGTTCGGCGCAGGCTGCACTATTGTGCTGTTTCTGGTGTTGGTTTTCCAACGATGGCTGCCCGGCGGTCCCGCGGACGCTTATTTGACAACCCGCATGACTACGGATCTGGCCGCGAACACCGCCGTGAGTTTCACTACCACAACAACCTGGCAGGCCTATGGCGGAGAGCAGACGCTCCGCTACCTTTCGCAAGTGATTGGACTGGTGGCCCAGAACTTCTTGGCCAGTGCTGCGGGGCTGGCGCTCGGATTCGCCTTTATCCGCGGCATTGCTCGCGATCGATCGGCCACGATCGGCAATTTTTGGGTGGACCTGATCCGGTCGTTGCTTTGGGTGCTTTTGCCTTTGACGCTGATCGGCAGCCTCGTTCTGATCTGGCAAGGCGTTCCACTGAACATGGCCCCCTACACAGTGGTCCACACTCTGGAAGGCCGCACGCAGACCATCGCGCAAGGACCTGTGGCGGCGTTGGAATTCATCAAGAATTTGGGCACCAACGGTGGTGGCTTCTTCAACGCAAATGGCGCGCATCCCTATGCCAATCCGACGCCGTTAACGAACTTTCTTGGAATGCTGGCGATCGCCGTGCTGCCTGCGTCGCTCATGATCACGTTCGGCCACATGACGCACAGGCCACGTGCCGGCTGGGTGTTGCTGATGGTCATGGTCGCACTCTTTCTGGCTGGCTTGGTGATCTGCGACCGGGCCGAGATGGCGCCGCCGTCGCAACTGGCCGGCCTGCACATCGTCGGCCCGAACATGGAAGGAAAGGAAGTCAGGTTTGGCGCCGGTGAGTCGGTGTTTACGGCCATCGTGACGTCGAATACGTCGACCGGCTCATATAACTCCATGCACGATTCCTTTCAGCCACTGGGCCTGCTGGCGCCTTTGGTCTTCATGCTGCTGGGTGAAGTGGTTTTCGGAGGACTCGGAGCAGGCGTATACAGCATGGTCATGGCAGCGTTGGTCGGTGTGTTCCTCGGAGGATTGATGGTCGGGCGGACACCAGAATACCTCGGCAAGAAGATCAGCTCAGCGGAAACACGATGGATTGCCTTGTATGCTCTCTTAACGCCCATGGTGGTGCTGGTGCTAACCGGTATTGCGGCCATCACGAAGGCTGGCCTGGCCGGCCTGGTAACCAACTCGGGACCGCGAGGCTTCACCGAAATCCTATTCGCTTACGCTTCCAACATGGCCAATAACGGACAGGCGATGGCGGGGCTGAACGCCAATAGCGTGTTCTATAACGTCACCACCACGATTGCCATGCTCGCCGGGCGGTACGGGTTGGCTGCACTGGCACTGGCCCTGGCCGGACGGTTCGCAGCCCAACGCCGGCTGCCAACCACGGCAGGGACGCTGCCATGCGATACGCCGACCTTCGGCGTGCTGGTTTTCGGCACGATCCTGCTGGCCGGAGCCCTGTGCTTCTTTCCTGCCGTTGCGCTTGGTCCGATCGTGGAGTTCTTTCAGCACCAATGATGAGAGATCTTTGCGCTCGATCAGATTTCCAATCGCGCGTATTTGTCGAGCACGCCCATGATTTCATCGCGGGTTAGATCGGGAATCGCCAGAATCGCATGCTGGATACCAAGCTCACGGTATTCGGCGAGAATCGCCTTGTCGGCCGGCGCCGCGAATATGCTGATCGACAGCGTCGAGAAGTCTCGCCCCGCCGCCGATGCCGCTTGACGTAACCGCGCAACCGCTTCCTTAGCGTTGAAGCCCGGCCTGGCGATGGGCAACCAGCCATCGCAAAATTCCACGACGCGCTTCAAGGTATAGTCGCTGGAGCCCCCAAGAAGTATCGGCGGGTGGGGCCGTTGCGCCGGCTTAGGGTAAAGCCAGACGGGATCGAAGTTCACCATCTCTCCGTGGAAGGCCGCCTCCGGCTGTGTCCATAGGGCCTTCATCGCCAGGATGCGTTCGCGCATCAGCTTGAAACGCGTTTCGTAGCGCGCTCCGTGATTCTCCATTTCATCGACGTTCCAGCCGCCGCCAATACCGAAAAGGAACCGGCCGTTTGACAACACATCCAGACTGGCCACGCACTTCGCCGTCACGATCGGGTCGCGCTGCGGGATCAGGCAAATGCCGGTGCCGAGCAGGATTTTCGTGGTTGCGGCGGCAGCAAACGATAGCGCAACGAATGGGTCGTGGGTGTGAGAATAAGCCTTGGGTAGCTCTCCGCCGCCGGGAAATGGAGTGCGGCGAGACTTTGGAATGTGCGTGTGCTCCGGCAGGAGCAACGAACCGAAGCCGCGCTCCTCAGCCGCGCGCGCCAGTTCGCGAATGTCGATGCCATAGTCCGTTGGAAAATAGAAAACACCGACGCGCATAGTCAGTTCTCCTGTCCGCAACTTTTGGAGTTTGGAAAAGCGCGTCGGCATGAGTGCCGACGCAGCACGCTGAAGCGTCGCTGAAGCGTGCGCCACGATTGCGACCGATCATGGCCGTTGAATTAGCTCCAGGCGGTTGCCGGCTGGATCGATCGCGATGCCGATGACGGTGCCGGTGTTTCGGAACGGACGCGGATCGCCGGCCATCGAGCCTCCCGCGGCCTTGATGGCGGCAACTGTCGCCGCCATGTCCTTCACGTTGAGGATCACGTGCGCGATCGGGTCCTTCAGGTCGTCGGAATCGCGATGCATGATCACGATCGGCTCGCTCTTGCTGGCCTTTGCTGCGTCGGTGGTCGCACCGAAGTTCACGAAGACCTCCGGTCCTGCGGGTGTATCGATCCGATTGACCTCCTGCATACCGAACGCGGCCTGATAGAACTTCGCCAACGCCACGGTGTCTTTGCCGCCGATTCGAACCGAGTTCAGCGTCACCTGGGCGTGTGCGGCGCTCGCGAGCAGCAGCGCGGCGGATACGGCTATCGCAGTCGTGTAAGTTCTTTTCATCGAAGTCTCCCTAACACATCTAACAGGCTGCTGAAAAAGGCAGCCCCCGCTCCCTAACGGTCGCGGCTCGGTAACGGGTAGCGGAGGCTGGACTTTTCAGCAGCCTGCTAGATCATGATAGACCATTGGAGACCGCGGCCACCTGCCACTAGGCAGACACACGCCGGCGCCACCAGAGCGCCGCCAGGGTCCCGAAGAAAGCCAGAAATGTTAATAGCGCTCCACCGTAAACGGACCGCGGCGCATATTCCAGAGTGATTCGGCTTTCCCCTGGCGGTATCGCAATTCCGCGGAGACCCGTGTCCGCCCGGTAGATGCGGGCCGGCTGTGCATTGACGGTGGCATACCAGCCGGGATAGAACATCTCGCTGACGACGAGCAGGCCATGGCTGGGTGTGACGACGCGCAGTTCCAGCCGGTGGGGTTCCACAGCCGAGAAGATGACGCCTTCGGGAGCGTCCTTGACCGCTGGATCGAGCGGCACTGGGCTGTCGAGCACGGCAGTTTTCCCAGGATCGAATCCCGCAGACTCCAGTCGTGCCAGGGCGCGTTCCGGCGATGGCTCCACGACAGCTTCATGCACTACCCAGGCGCGGGGCAGGCTCGGCACTTCGTAGACCTTCCAGGCCGAGTCCTGGTACACGGCGCCCGGTTGCGAGGTCGAAGCGGGCATCAGACGATAACGGACATTCAAAAGATCGGCGTGGCTCTTCAACTTGAGGAACTCGACCGGCATGGTGACGCCGGCGGCATTGGTGGTCGGGATGCCGAACGAGTCCGCAATGTTGGGTGGCGCGTCTCCTGCCACTTCCACGCGGAACGGACCCGGTTGTAACCTCAGAAAATCGACTGCACCGCGAGTACTCAATAGGCGTTCCCGGTGGTTGATGCCGGTGCGGGAAACTTCGATCAGGTTGCGAGCGGTCCAGTCGAAGGCGCTCAGATCGAACAGAATCAGGCCTGCCATGAGTAATCGCGCCGTGCCGCCGATGTTCCCGCGCGCAATGTACCGGTATAAGGCGTAGGACAAGAAGATCAGCACGATCGAAAACATGATCCAGAGGTTCATTTGGGGCCGCCCGAACAGCGCCGGTACGAACAGGGCAGCCGCGCAGGCGATGACGATGCCGGCCAATATCCTGTTCAGAGTTGTCGAGACCAGCGCACGAAACCCGGAGGAAAGAAGACTGTCCACGCCAAAGGCAACCAGGATCGAGATGGCAAAATCCGCCAGGTAGACGATCCGGCCGGCTTCGCGCGCCATCCATAGCCGCGGAACGACGGCATAGAGTATGCCATGCAGCAATGAGAACGCGCCGAGCGAATAGAGGAAGGCGGCCAGGGTCAGCCCCGTCAGATAACGGACCCAGCGATGGGCCCAGTTCCTCCAGATCCCCAGGATTGCTAGCAGGAGCGGAAAGACACCGAGGTAGGGGTTGATGACCTCGACGCCACCGATGTGTCCATCGAACGCGTAAGGCATGAGCATCGATACGAAAGCATTCGGCCACAATCCATCGGAAAGGTCTTGGTAGGGAATCTTCTCGGTGGCCGGCAAGGCGCCCGGTTTGCCCAGGAACCGGATAGCCCGTGCGCTGTACTCCATGGACGGCGCCAACTGAACGGCCCCGGCGGCGAAGCCGAGCGTTCCCACGATTGCGATCACGAGGGCTGCTCTGCGCCAGGAGTGAGACTCACCGCCAAAAGCGTCATACGCGCACGCCGACACCACCACGAGAGCCTGAAGGATAACGATGTGCATGCCCCCGGCCAGGATGGACAACCCCAGCATGAGAGCGCCGATGGCGGCATTGAGGACGGCACCGCGCGCGTCGAAGGCGCGGAGCGCCCGCAGGGTGAACAAGAAAAGGAGAGGCAGCCAAATGGCGCTTTCCAGCATGTGCGGCCAGCCAACGCCGGCCACGAATCCGCCGAGCGAAAAGCATATCCCTGCCAGGAACGAGGCAAAGCGGCTCAACCTGAATTCGCGGGCTAGAGCGTACATGAAACACGCGCCCAGGAAATGGGCGAATGCAAACCACACGTGATACAGACGGGGCGAGAAGACACCGGCGCGGTTCAGAGGGAAAAGCGCCAGCAGTAAATGGAGCGGATAGAAAGCCGCGGTTTGCATTTCTCCCACGAAACTATGCCCGGCCAGCGTGTAGGGGTCCCACACTGGGATAAACCCATGCCGTATACTGGCCGTCCAGAATCGCAGCCAGGAATACGCTTGCGTGACCCCTTCTAATTCGGTTAGAAGCGAGAACTGCCGTGTCAGAAGGATGCGCCAATAGAACAGCACCGTCGCCAGCAGCAGAAACGAGAGCCACTTGATGGTGGACTGCCGAGGCACGACCTGAGCGCGCCAAAGGCTCTGGGCCTTGCCTGTTCCCTGGCGGAGCCACGCGGAGAACTGCTCCTTCTTGGACGCGATTTCGGCGACGGCCTCCCGTGGTCGAAACCGATCCACGCGCAGACTCACGGCCAATGCGCCAACGAAAGATATCAAGCTGATGAACAACCAAAGCAACAGATGGGGTGGATGGTACTCCATCACGATGTCGCTGGTTCCCGAAGGCAGGGCCAGGCCGCGAAACGCTCCATTCGTCATCTGCAACGATTGCTTCCGGCCGTTTACTGTGGCCTCCCATCCGGTATACATAGGTTCGGAAGTAGCCAAAAAAGCGGGGCCGCTGGCCGTCACGGAAAGCTGAATGCGGTTCGCCGCATAGCGCCTCACTTTGATTTCGCCGCCAGCAGATTCGCGATCCTGCGGTATGCCTTCTACGATCGCTTCCCGGTGAGGGTCAAACGCGGGATCAGCCAGCAGGCGAAACGTCTCCTCTTCGCCGGAGGAGCGCCGGATGTGCGGCGCCAGAAAAAAACGGGGGAGGGCACGCGGGTTCCGGTATACCCACAGGCCCTCCAGCGATTTCTCGAACTCGAGCCCCGCCTGTCTCACCTGGTCCGGCGCAAGTTCGGAACCGCTGGCCAGCCAGCCTACATTCAACATGCTCAGAATCGGGGAGCCGGGGCGGTTCACAGAAAGCTGGCGGTCCCATGGCCGAGCCGTCGCGAACAGCCACCGCAAGCGCAAGATCCTAGTGAGTACGAATGGGTTGTCGCCATTCGCCGTGGGCAGGCGGAGCATTTCGGAGCCGAGGAAACCCACCTGAAAGGTGGTATCGGTGTAGTCGATGCGCGATGGCGGGTTGTCCACTGCCACGAGCGTTCGTAGATAGGGCAGTAGCGCTGGCGCACGGTCCGCGATGCCGTATTCCGAATCCTGGCTCTTATATCCCCCGGGAGCCGAGTTCATGGGCCGGCCGCTCCCGGTGTGTATCAGGTCGTAGCTTGTGAACAGGGCCACAGCCCACAAGACCGCTTGCGGCACGCGCGTACCGATGCGGTCGAGAACCAGGGCGGCGGTGATTCCGGCAAAACAACAGAATGCCATCAAGGCAAACTCGGGGTAGAGAGCGGACCGAAGGATTACGGGCAGATGAACGAACAGGAAGGGATAGACGGGAGTTTGATCCCCGAGCATCCACACCGCACTCACGATCGTTAGCGCCAGAAAGACCGGGGCCCGAGACTTTCGAAACAAGGGCGCCAGTAAGATCAGGATGACCGTTGCGATTCCGCAGTACACATACAAATAAGTGAAGTTGTATGGGAGTTTATAATTCCCGAGATCGAAGATGTGGAAGTAGTTGGGAGAGACCAGCGATACCATGGCGTACCAGGTCATGCCGCCGCCGGTCCCGAACGCAATCGGCCGATGACCGGCCAGGCTGGCGTGCGACAGGCCCCAAAGGGGGACCAGCTCCACGACTGAAATGATGGCGCCCCCCAGGAAACCGGCCGCGACCGATGGGATCATCCGCCAAGAGGCGTCGCGGACAAGCAGCAGCGCCAACATCACCAGGGCCACTGCGCCCGCTACGACCAGAGTTGCCGCCACGAAACCGGAGAGGATGCTCATGGCTACCGTGATCGCCAGGATCGCAATCCAACGCGCCCGTACCTGTTCCTTGAGCTCGAACACCGCCAGAATCGCAAGCGGCAACCATGCCCCGGCACAAATAGCACCCAAGTGCTGCGCCTGCGACGCAAAATAGCCGCCGAGTTGGTATACGGTGGCGCCGAGCAGCGCTGCCGGCCGGCAGAGTCCCATCCGGCGGAGCAGCAGAAATGCAAACAGTCCCGCTAAGATCATATGCAGCGGGTCCAAAGCCTGCACCCAATAGAAGAGATTACGTCCTTGCGAGTGATTCCCCGCGAGGACGGCCAGCCAGGTGAACGGATAAAACACCGCGGCTGTCACATCCGCATGAATCGGCACGCCGCAATAAGGGTAGGGGTCCCACAACGGCGCCACGCCGCGCCGGAGACACTGCCCCATGTAAGAAATCAGCGGAAGATGAAAGCCCTCGATGTCGAAGGGAATGTATGCCCGTGGATTGACGAGCACACGCCAATAGAAGAGGACCGGTTGCAGCACCAGAAGCAAAATGCTCACTCCACCGGCAGCTATTTCCGCGCTGCGAGTGGCGGCCCGCATGGTGCCGGCGACGGGGCGAAATGTTCTGGGCGTCAGAATCTGCACGTGACAAAAAGTTACGCCAGTTACGGATTACTTGAATGCAACTTTACCATTAAGAAAACCGCCAGTAAGCATTTGTATTGCCAATGACATCCAGCGGAAATCGAGAATTTGGCAGGGGACCGGAGCGGTCGGTGTGTTCACTCGACGCGGAAGTGGGACAGCTTGCCCCCTTAAATGCTGTTGGACAGTTCTAAGACTCGCGGCGACCTCGGTTTAACTACACTAACTACACCGGCCCGCAAATGCCGTGGTTAAGAAAGACCGCTCCCTTCGGTCACGGCTCAGTAACGCCTCTGACGCGCCGGATTGAACGGAAAATGACCGCCTTGCAACGTCACTGGAGTCTGGACATCTCGAGTCCGGGTAGCCGCCCACCGGCGGCGAAGACCGCCGGCGTTACGTAGCGCTGGCGATCTTGTCGCCGGTGCTAGGACGGCGCATGGTGCTGCCCATACCGCAATACAGCGGTCACAGGGTGGTAGGAGTTACGGAGCCGCGACCGAAGGGAGCGGTTGGCAAACTCTGGCGCGAAAGCGAGCGGGTGTTACTGGGCCGGTTGGGAGGGCGCAGCCGCGATTAGCTTATCGAAACGTTCCAGTTGCGAGCGGGCTTGAGCGGCATCCTGCGCTTCCGGAGCCAATTTCAGGTAGTCGCGCATTTCGGCCGCGGCGCCTTTGTAATCGTGCCGGTCCGCCAGGATGGTGCCCATCAGATGCGAGATCTGTGGAACCTGGTGGCGTGTATCGAGCTTCTCCGCGCGGCGCGCGCTTTCCTCCGCCGCATCCAACTCGTGAAGATTGTAGTGGGCCACGGCATTGAAGAAGTAGGCCTGCGGGTAGTTGAACGGGTCGAGTCGAAACGCCTTTTCGCTGGTGTCGGCCAATTCTTTCCAGTGGTGAGCCCGCAGTTCCAACAGAGACATCTCCACATAGGGGACGACGTACTTGGGGTCGGCACTGATGGACTGCTCGAAGGCGTGGCGCGCGGCATCCGCGTCGCCTTTATCCGCTACCACCGAGCCCAATTGGGCCCAGGCCGCGGCGTAGCGAGGGTATTCTTCCACCGCTTTTGTAAAGCTTGCCTGAGCGTCGTCGAGCTTTTTCTTCTGGATCAATTCCAGGCCCTTTTCGTACGCTTTACGCGCGCTCTTGGGAGCGGCCAACTCGGTGGCGCTGACCATGGTCCCTTCCGATTGCCCGAGACGGCGAAGAAGGAGGGTGCCTACGTTGGGGTCGTCCATCGCCCGGCGGTTCAGCAGGCTCACGCTCTGCGATTGATAGCCCACCAGCTGAGCGCGTATTTCGCAATTTCGCCACGGCTCGTCGTTCACGGCGCCCGTGTTTCCGTTAGACGTGCTGGACGATCCGATACTGTCCCTGGGGTCTTGATGTCCGGAATTGCTGGCGTCCTGCAACTCGGTCGAGACGCCCACGCGAATCGAAAAATAGCCCTGCGAATTGGTGTAGCCTTCCGTGTAAGGGCTTCCACTGCAGACCCGCTGAATCGGGACAGGCTGCGGCGGCGGGGTGCCGTCGTCCAACATGACACGGCCAGTGATGAAGATAGGTTGGCTTTGCCCTAGTGTGGGAGCAGGTTGCGTGCCTTGCGTAGTGGCTTGTCCCGCGCCACCTGCGCCCGGTTGGTTGGCGCCTCCACCCGGAGGAGTGCCGCCACCAGCAGGAGGCGGACTGGAAGGCCCGCCGCGCTGTCCGAAGGCGGGCATCAGGATCATGACCAAGCCGGCCAGTAAAATGAGATCCAACGAGCGTCTGGGGGACATAGGTACGCTCCGTGTTGACCCGATTATCCCATGTGGCGACAACCCGTGCGTGTTAACAAACGGGTGGCCTGTGCGAGAATACCCACCAGACTCCTCATTCATGTTCTCGCTCGAAATCGCATGCGATCCTGAGCAGCACGACTTGCTGATTGCAGAGCTGTGGGAACAAGGTTGTGCGGGGATCTCGGAGCTGACTGACGGCCGTGTGCGGGCCTTCTTCGAAGACACGGCCGACCGCGCCAATCTACTAATCCGCTATCCCGACGCCATCTCCCGCACGGAAGAGCAGCGTGACTGGGTGGCAACAGCGCGCGACTTGCTGCAACCCATGAACGTGGGCGCCCACTTCTTCCTGGTCCCCGAGTGGCGCGACGATGCCGCGCCGCCGGGCCGCTTTCGCATCACCGTCAACCCCGGCATGGCATTCGGTACGGGTGTTCACGAAACCACGCGGCTGTGTCTCGAAGCGCTGGAAGACTTTGTCGAGCCCGGTATGACAGTGCTCGATGTGGGGACGGGGTCGGGCATTCTGGCGGAGGCAGCGGTGTTGCTCGGGGCGGGGAAGGTGTTCGCCTGCGACGTCGATCCAGTGGCGGTCCAGATCGCACGCGCGCGTTGCGGCGAGAGTTTTGCCGGCTCTGCTGATGCGGTCCGCTCGGGCATCGCCGATTTGGCCATCGCCAATATCAGCCCCGAGGCCATTGTCCAACTTGCTCCCGATTTGATGCGGTCGCTGCGCCCCGGCGGAATTCTGCTCGCCAGCGGCTTCGAAGCTCACGAGGTCGATCTGGTGAAGACGGCGCTGCCGCAGATAAGAGACGTCCGCGTGAAGGGAAGTTGGGCGCTGGCCGTCATTCCCGGATGCGCGAGATAGACCCGCGGTATTCAACCAGACACAGGCAGGAATGCCTGTGCCACCGGTCATTCCCCGTAGCTGATTTCCGCCCGCCGGGCAGAGATCGCGGCATAGGTCAGGACGGCCAAGGCGACCACCAGCAGGCCCGGTACGGCGAGCCAGGCCGGTGTGGGATCGGTATCCGTCACCAGCACCGAAAACGGCCCTGAGTCGGGGACCGACAGCGGGCTGAGGCTCTTCAGGTAAAAGATCACGCTGATCTTCTTGAGGAAGGCTGGCAAGAAGGGATTCAGGTTCTCCCAAACCCACACCGCGGCCGCTGGGATCATGGGGTTGCGGATGAACAGACCCGCCGCCAGGAAGATCGCGCCATAACCCACACACCCGAGCGCCGTCACCAAAGCGTAGGACCCCATCTGCGCAAGGCCAGGGCCGTGCATCAGGAAATCGGACCAGGCCGCGCCCTGGTGTCGCCCGAGCAGATAGAACGATGCCGTAACACTGATGAGAAACAGAACCAGCGTGACAATCAGGCCGGAGAAGTATTTTCCGATCACCAGCAACTCGCGGCGCATCGGGGTCAGGAAGTAATAGTGCAGCGTCTTCTCCAGCATCTCGCCGCGGAAAAGGTTCGAGAAGATTCCCACGCAGCCGAAGAAAATGGCGAGCCGCAGAAAATATACCTGGAACATGATGGCGAAGCCTTGGGTATCCCCAGCCAGGCTATGGCCGGGGCGGCCGATCGACTGCAAGCGCGATAGGACTAGCGTGTGCACCAGCGTCATGCCCACCGGCGCCAGAGCCAACAGATACACCCACCAGCCACGCCGCGCGAAGAACGTCTTTTTCAGCTCGAGACGGATCACGGCTGCCAGCTGACGCAATGGTTGGCTCATGCCGTGCCTCCTTCGCCGCCAATCAAGTATTGATAGACGGAATTCACGTCGTCGTCGGCGGGGGCGACGGACTCCACCTCCAGGCCGCATTCGAGAATCACGCGGTTCAGCAGTAGGTAGAAGCGGTCGGCATCGCGCGTGCGCAACAAGATGCTCTTGCCATCGGGGTGAATCTTGGCCTCCACCACGTGATCCTGCAGGAACAGTTGCGCCGCGAGCTGGTGGGGCCGATCGCAGCGGATGAGGATCTGCATCGGCTGGTCCCGCACTTCGCTGCGCACGCCCTGAATCTGGCCCTCCGCCACCACGTAGCCCTGGCTGAGCAGGATGACCTGGTCGGAGATGCGGTCGACTTCGTGCAGGATGTGGCTGGAAACGATCACGTGGCGGCCTTGGGCGCCCCAGCCGCGGAAGAGCGCGATGGTCTCGGCGCGAGCCATGGGATCGAGACCGTTCAGCGGCTCGTCCAGCACGATCACTTGAGGATCGTGCGCGATGGCTTGCGCCAGCTTGATGCGTTGCCGCATGCCTTTGCTGTAGGCGGCCACGGCGCGCTCGGCGGCCTCGGCCATGTTGACGGTTTCGAGCGCGGCCCAAGTGCGCCGTTCGCTTTCGGCGTCGCTCATGCCGCGGATTCTCAGGAACCAGTAGAGGAATTGGTAGCCGGTGAGGCCTTTGGGAAAGGTGTCGAACTGCGCGCAGTAGCCGATGACGCGGCAGAGTTCCTGGGGCTGATCGGGGGAGATGCCCAAGACGCGAATCTCGCCTTTGGTGGCGCGCAGCAGGCCGGTCATCAGGTTCATGAGCGTGGTTTTGCCCGAACCGTTGGGCCCGACCAGGCTGGTGATGCCGGGCGGGATGGACAGGTTCACGCGGTTGATGCCGAGCACTTCGCCGTAGAAGCGGGAGACGTCGGAGAAGGTGACTAGGGGTTCAGTCATGGTGCCACCTGCCAGACCAGCCAGAGGCCAAAACCAGACACAGGCAAGAATGCCTGTGCCACGTGGTACAGGCATGCTTGCCTGTGTCTGGTTTTAGCGGGGTCGCTCATCGCACCACCTCCGCGCCGCGGATCTTGCGCCTCAGCAACGATAGGAACACCGCGCACATCAGAGCCAGCATGAGCCAGCAACACCAGGCCGGCAGGTGTTGGCCGGGAGGCACGCGGAAAAAGGCGCCGCCGTTGCTGGCCTGGTCGCCACCGGTAAAAAGGTTCACCCAAATGGTGCCGACCAGCGCGTTGATGCTGAGCAGCGATCCCCAGCCGGTGCCTTCCACCTGATTAATGGCGCCGCCAAATCCCGAGGCGACGAAGAACACTCCGAACACCAGAGCGCCCGCTGCAGGCTTCCATTTCACCCATGCCGAAAGCGCCAGGGCCAACAGCGAGAGCACCAGGATCCATATCCACGCGCCCAAGAACAGGCCGGCGGCGATGGGAAGGTGCTGCGCCATCCAGCCGGAACCCTCCAGATATCCTTCCAGGCAGAAGAGCAGAAGGCCCGGCACCCAAGTCATCAGCGACATCAGGATCCAGAGAACGGATAGCTTCCCCAGGATATATTCGGCGCGCGAGAACGGGCGTGCCAGATACAACGAAAGTGCGTTATCGGCCAAGTCGGGCGATACCTGGCCGGGGCCGATGAAGGCTGCCAGGAACAGAGCCAGCGTGCTCTGCCATCCCAGGAACGACATGAAGAAGCCCGCGTCGATACCGATCATGCGCGCGGCGTTCTGCGCGTTCAGCAGCTTGAGCGCGTCCAAATTGTGCTCCACATAAATGATGAGCGCGGCGATCAGAGGATAGAGAAAACTCGCCAGGTAGAAAATGGTGAGGAAGCGCGAGCGGTGCAGGTCTTCAAAGGCGTAGCGTGGTATCACCAGGAAGCGCTTCCAGGAAGGCGTCAGCGCGCCTTCATACGGCCGGTACGTCTTTTTATAAACGGCCATTACCGGTCTCCATGGCTTTGAGGAAGATGTCCTCGAGCGAATCGCGCTTGCGGTTCAGGCGGCGGATCTGCACGTTCTGTTCGGCAGCCAGGGCGTACAGGCGCCGGACCTCCAGGCCCTCCGGCAACACCAGTTTGATGCGGCCCTGCGCGCCTTGGGCAGTCTCGCAGCCGAGCTTCTCCAGGGCTTCGAGGAAGCAACTGGCGGGCACCCCATCGCTGCGCGTCTCCATTTCGAGGAAGCGGCGGTTGGCGCGGCGCTCTTCTTCCAGATTGCAGTAAGCGGCAATGTTGCCGTCTTTCAAGATGAGCACCTGGTCGCAACATTCTTCCACGTCGCGCAACAGGTGGGAGGAGAGAATCAGCGAAAGATCGCCGCGGTCGCGAATTTCCTGGATGAGTTGGATCATGCGCGTGCGCGCCGGCGGGTCCAGGCCGTTGGTCGGCTCGTCCAGAAACAGGAGCTTCGGCCCATGCGCGATGGCCTGTGCTAATTTGGCCGCCTGCTTCATGCCCAGCGAATAAGTGCCCAGCGCGCGATAGCGGACCTCGCCCAGCCCGACATAGAAAAACGCTTCATGCGCGCGTTCGAGCGCCTGCTCCGGAGGCAGACCGGACAACTCCGCCATCAGCCGTACGAATCGGACGCCGCTCATGGAGGCGATGAAGGCGTCGTTCTCGGGCATGTAGCCGATGAGCGCGCGGATCTGGCGGGCGTGAGTGCGGACGTCGTGGCCTAAGACACGGGCGGTGCCTGAGGAGGGTTGGTGAAAGCCGAGCAGCGTGTTGAGCAACGTGGATTTGCCGGCGCCATTGGGTCCCAGCAGGCCGATGGAACGGCCGGTGAGAGAAGCCTTCAGCTTCTTGAGAATGGGCCGCCCGCCGAAGCAGACTTCGAGACCGTCGAGCTCGATTAACGGATCCGCCATGGGTTGCGAAAACCAGACACAGGCCGGGAGGCCTGTGCTACTCATTCTATCGAGACGGAACTTTCTCCCGGTTTGTTCCCATGACTTGTGCCCACGGTACGGCGTTGGCGACCATGCCGGAGACACTCCCGCTTAGGAACGTGTTGAGCTTCATGCCCAGCAGGTCGCCGGTGCTGGCCAGCGCGATGCTGTCGGAATCGGCATAGGCCGCGATGAGAGTCGGCTGCAGATTCCCCATGCTATGCGCGGCTTGAGGACTCAGCAGGCCGGCAAACGGGGCTAGCGTGGTGCCAAGGTTCTGGTACACCACCGCCGAGAAGTCGGAGTGGGGATCGCGCGGCAGCATCCTGGCAAACACCGGAGAATGTACGATCCCCGTGCCGTTAGCCTTGGTTTCCAGTGCGTGGAGAAGCAGCGCGCGCGTGGGCGCAGCGATCAGGTAGCCGCTGGCGAAGGTGTAGTGCGCCTCCGTGAGCGGGCCGGTATCTCCACCAGCGAGCGTGTAATAAGTGCGGCCGTCAATGGTCTCTTGGGCGGTGCGTGGCGGCTTGCGGCCGTCGGCCACTGCATCGCGGCTATACTCAGCCACAAACTTGCCGAGCGCCGTCTGGAAGCGGGCGGGGTCGTAGACTTCGGCCACCAGTTTCCACGAGGGCACAGGGAAGGGCGGGCCATCGAGAGCCAGAGCGAACTCTCCACCCAGCGTGGACGCGGCTTCTTTCAGGAGACCAAAGCAGGGCTGCGGAAGCGTGACTTCCGGCTGGCGATCCAGGATGGCGCCCAGGCTGGAGACGGCGAAGGCGGAAACGAAAGTGGCATCGGCCGAGACATAATCCAGCGCACCCATGGGTGACGGCGGCGCCAGCCATGCGGCTACGCCAGTTCGCGGGCCATCGAACGTCACGGCCGCGCGTGTTTCCATGTGGTGGTCAATCTCCTTCTGTTCCGCAATCAGGTAGCGAGCTCCAGCGTCGTCGCGCCGCGGTCCCATGCGCGACAGGTCGGCGCACAGCAGGAGGCCGGCACCCGCCGCATACGCCTCCACAATTCGCGCATAGAACGGAGTCTTCTGGAATCCCGCATCGAGAGCGGCGGCCAACGCTTCCTTGCGCGGGCCGAACAGCACCATTCCCGAACGGGTTTCCACCGCCAAAGGCACGCCCGATTTCTTCAGGAATTCGGGAAAACCTTCGCGCTTCACTTCCGCCAGAAACACCGGGCCAGCCGTTTCCGGCGTGCCGAAAATGACGATTTCGTCGCCCAGATATTCGTTGGCTGCGCGTAGCTGTTCGAGCACCGCCTGCGTGCCCGATCCCGGACCGGAGAGCCACGCGCGGAGTTCGGGGCTATCGGCCGCCTGCCGGCGGAACACCGCCTCGGCATCGCCCAGGTATTGCGCCAGGTTGGGAACGCTTGCATAGAAGACGGTCGAGGCAGGCAGTAACCCCACCAGACGGCTGGTGTACCGCACCTGCGGCATCGGCAGTTGATTGAGGTTAGTGCGCAAGGCCGCCAACTGGCGCTGCAAGGCCTGATTGCGGCTCCACGCCATATCCTGCCGGACTGACACCGTCTCCAAATGATCGCCGGTGGAGGCCTGTTCTCCGGGATGCAGCACCTGTTCCCGATTGTCGTGCGTGAGGTGGACTTCGCCTTCCATCACCGAAACGCGCGACCCTGGAATGCCGCTGCTGACGCTGAAAACCGTGCCTGTAACCGCCACCCGGCAATCGGCCGTGGCGACGTAGAGGTGGCCGGAACGCCGCTTGGCTGCCTGCACGATGATGCTGCCGTGGTCCAGGTGAACGGTGACATCGCCGCCGGTTTGCACAGAGGAAAAATCGGAACGCTCCCGCATCTCAACCACGGAGCCATCGCTCAGGGCCAGCATGGCATCGGAATCGCGAGCGGTGCGGATTTCGACGCCGTCGCGCAGCATTTCTCCCGCGGCCATCACGCGCAGGCCCGCAGGCGACACCTCGAAGAGTGTTCCATTCACCGACTGGACAATGGCGCGTCCGGAGCCGTGTCCGAATTGGGCAATCGAAAGCCATATCACCAGACCGCCCGCTGCCATCACGCCCGCGGCCACGGCCCATCGCGCGGTGTGATTCACGCGCGGCGCGGTCATGACCGGCATGGGCACTACCTTGCCTTCCGCCACGTTGCGGCAAACCACGCATTCATGCAGGTGATCCTCGACCAGCATGGCGCGCGCTTCGGACAAACGCCCGGCGCGGAAATCGGGCAAGAGGGCCTGGAAATCGGCGCACGTGCGAATGTGCTCGGGCGGGTGCACAGCGGTTTCGGACAGCCGCGCCCAAACCCGGCCGGCGGCTGCTTCCACCACGGCATCGGGAATCTCTTCCTTGCGAATCTCCGCAGCGGCTTGCTCCAGGGCGGGGTCGAATTGCGGGTTGTCGGAGTTCATGCCACGCCTCCCAGATACGATCGGTATTCTTTCTCCAGACGGTCCCGGGTGCGCGACAAAGTAACCGCTACGGTGCCGGGTGTGGTATCGAGCAGGCGCGCGATCTCGGGATTATCCTTCCCCTCGAAAAACCGCAGGATGAACATTTGCGCAATGCGCGGATTCAAGCGGGCCAGCGCGCCCCGCAGCCACTCGCGGATCTCGCCGGAAGTTTGCACGCGATCGGGCCGCCGGTGCGCGGACTCGGCCAGTACCGGCTCCCATTCATCCAGAGGCACCTGCCGCACGTTCTGCCGGGCCCGCACCAGGTCGAGCGCCGCGTTCACGGCCGCTTTGTGCAGGAAGCTCGGCATGTTTTCCACCCGTTCAGCCGCCGGGTCGCGTTTCATCATGCGCAAGAACACGGTTTGCAGCGCGTCCTCGGCATCATGGGCGTTGCCAGTGATGCGATAGGCGGCGCGGAACACGGCGGCGTGATTCTCGCGAAAGATCTGTTCCAGGTCCGCCACGGGAGATGAGGCCGGTTGCATGGGGGCTGCCGCTTGCGCTTCCATCCTATCAGTCCATTGGCGGCGATCAGTCCATTGGCGGGACCCGGCTTTTGGCCCTCTGTTGACTAAGACGCGCGCACGCTGGAGGAATTAGCGGTACAAAAAAAGCCCCGTGCTTAGATGGCGCGGGGCTTGGAAGTCTACTGCAATCTGTCTCGGAGGATGACAGACCGTGTTGATATTAACATTTGGTTGCAGTCAAATCAACCTGAAACCCGTGCTCGTCCCCCTCAGAAATTGACCACCCGTTATCGGAGTTCCTCCATAATCTCATCGAGGGCGGCATGAGACGGACGGACTACACTTTCGGGCAAAGTGGCTAACGGTTGATCCACCAGATCCAGTACGTCTATGAAGCTTGGCTTGCTGGTATTCACGTAAAGCACGCCGGTCAAGACTTCACCCTTCGTCTCGGCCTCTTCCAGCGCAGCCAGGGCTGCCATGCGGTTGGTAGGGTCGTACTCGCGGTCCAGTTTGCGAATCTTCAGGTGTGATCCGTCGTGTAACGCCACATCCCGCACTTCGCCGTCCCCGATTTCCACCGATATATCCTCGAAGAACGGGACAAAATCGAGTTCGTGGAGCGCCTCTTCATGATCCTTAACGTACGCGTAGCTCTTGGTGGAGCCATCGTGGTCGTTGAAAGTCACGCAAGGCGAGATGACGTCGATCACGGTGAGGCCGTTGTGGGCAACTGCCGCTTTCAACAGGCTCTGTAATTGTTTTTTGTCGCCGCTGAAAGAGCGGGCGACGAACGTGGCGCCCCACTGCAGTGCGAGCGCGCAGCAATCGAACGGCGGCAGCTGGTTCGGAGTCCCTGTCTTAAGGGTCGATCCGATGTCCGCGGTGGCTGAGAACTGCCCCTTCGTCAATCCATATACGCCGTTGTTCTCAATCACATAAATCAGCGGCACGTTGCGCCGCACCATGTGCATGAACTGGCCGAGGCCGATGGAGGCCGTATCGCCATCGCCCGTCACTCCAAGGCCCAACAGGTTGCGATTGGCCAGCAGTGCGCCGGTGGCCACTGCGGGCATGCGCCCGTGAACGCTATTAAACCCGTGCGACTGGCCCAAAAAATAGGCCGGCGACTTTGAGGAGCAGCCGATTCCGGAGAACTTGGCGACACTCCAGGGTTCGATACCGAGCTCGTAGAAACACTCGACAATGCGCTCGGAGATCGCGTTATGGCCGCAACCCGCGCACAGAGTAGTCTTGCTTCCCTTGTAATTCAGTACATCCAGCCCGATCCGATTTACCTTTTTCGGCGGCGGCGGGGTGACGGTTGTGCTCATTTCCCCTCCTGTTTGACCACTTCATCGGTGACTGTGCGCGCGTCCAGGGGCATCCCGCCGAAGTAGCGCACGCTGCGCAGCTTGGCGATCAGTTCCGGCTCGTATTCCAGGCGCATTAGGGACAGCAACTGGGCGTCGCGGTTCTGCTCCACGACATAGACGCGCTCATGCCGCCGGATGAAATCCTCCAGCTCCGCCGTGAACGGATAGGCCCGCAGCCGCAAGTAACTGGATTCGATGTCGTACCCCTGCCGCAGTTGGTCGGAGCTCTCCCGCACGGCATAGTCGGAAGTGCCCACCGCGACGAAACCGATCTTGGCGCGCTCGTTGATCCGCACCACGGGGGCGGGCACGTGACGGCGCATGGTCTCAAACTTGTGCGCCAGCCGCTCCATGTTGTTGATGTAATCGTCTTCCCGCTCGGTGTACTGCGCCTTCTCGTTGTGGCCGCTGCCGCGCGTGAAGTAAGCGGCGGCCGGGTTCTTGGTCCCGGGCAGCGTGCGGTAGCCGATACCGTCGCCATCTACGTCCTTATAGCGGGCGAACCCGCCGAGTCTCTCTATGTCTTCCGCGCTTAGCACCTTCCCGCGCCGCAGGGGCTGGTCGGGATATGGGAACGGATCGGCCATCCAGGAGTTCATTCCCAGGTCGAGATCGCTCATCACGAAGACAGGAGTCTGGAACAGCTCCGCGAACTCGAAAGCCTCGATGCTCAAGGAAAAACATTCTTCCGGAGAGGAGGGGAAGAACATGGGATGCCTGGTATCGCCGTGCGAAAGCATGGCGTTCTTGAGGATGTCGCCTTGCGCGGTGCGCGTCGGCAGTCCGGTCGAGGGACCCACGCGTTCGACATCGAAGATCACCACCGGCAGCTCGGCATAATAGCCCAAACCGATGAACTCCGACATCAGCGAAATGCCGGGGCCGGCAGTGGCAGTCATCGCGCGCGCGCCCGCCCAGCCCGCGCTGAGCGCCATGCCAATCGACGCCAGCTCATCTTCGGCCTGCACGATCGCATACGTAGCCTTCCCGGTGTCCGGGTCGTGCCGGTACCGCTTGGCGTAGGCAATCAGCGATTCCACCAGCGACGATGAGGGCGTGATGGGATACCACGTAACCACCGTGACGCCGGCGAACATGGCCCCCAACGCGCAGGCCGAGTTGCCATCGATGATCACTTTGCCGGCGGTCGCATTCATCCGCTCCGCGCGACAGGGATCGGTCTTGGTAAGCGTTTGCGCGGCCCAATCGAAGCCGGCCTGAGTGGCGCCCCAATTCAGCTCGGCGGCCTTGGCTTTGCGCTTGCCGAACTGCTTGACCAGGGCCTTGTGCACCTCCGGCATTTCGAGCGCGAGCAGCCAGGCGACCACGCCATCGTAGATCATGTTGCGCACAAGTTTGCGCAGCTTGGCTTCCGGACAGACCGGCGCCACCAGCTTGTCGAACGGTACCGGGTAGAAGTGCAGGTCGCTGCGCAGCGTGCGGAGTTGCAGCGGTTCATCATAGACGACCGCGGCGCCCGGCTCCAGGCTCATCACATCTTCGCGCGCCGTTTCCGGGTTCATGGCCACCAGGAAATCGACCTGTTTGCGGCGCCCGACGTAGCCGTCGCGGCTGGCACGGATGGTGAACCAGGTGGGCAGCCCGGCGATATTGGAGGGAAACATGTTTTTCCCGGATACCGGTATGCCCATTTGAAAGATTGTGCGCATGAGAACGGTATTGGCAGTCTGGCTGCCCGATCCGTTCACCGTCGCGATTTGAATGCTGAAATCGTTGGTTTTAGGCTGGCCCGATGCGCGGAAAGAAGGCGCAAGCGGGGAGACCTCTAATGTCGACACCGATAGGGTTCCTTGTTTGGGGTGTTCCCTAATTGATTATACGGCAGAGCGGTCAGGAGAGGTTTTGGGAGGGGTACACCGCAGTTAACAGGTCGCGCGCGCTCCGCTTCCGGCAGCGGGACGAGGGCGTCCCGCGCGGACCGGGGGTCCACCCTACCAGTCGCGAGCTACTGTTTCGCAGAGTTTGGCGGTGCGGTTGGTACGGCCGGCCTGGCGAACTTCGCCGCATCCACCGGCACATTCGGCTGCACGTCCGTCAACTCGATGGTCGACCGCCCGTCCAGCCACGTTACAGTCCAGCGGAAGGGCATCTTGACACCGGCGACTTCGCGATAATCGGCGTAGTCGATCTGCGTGGGATTCAGGCCGACTGGCGAATCCGTATACCGAACGAGCCGCACCAGCAGGCCCGACTCCTTGTCGAAGAACAATCGCACCGGTGTCCGCGCGGCGCTTCTTCCCTGGACCACTTGAACTGCGCGATTGTCGATGGTATCCGGAACGCCGCCCCGCCATTCCGTGAGGGACTGTTTGATCCGCGCGGGAAAACAGAGGTCCGCGTCCAATTTGGCGGCGTTCAGATCCCCTCCGCTTAGCGCGAGCAGCGGGATCGGCCTGTCAGTCGTCGGCGCCGCGGTCCAACCGTTGCGGCCATCGTAAGTGGTGGTGGCGTCTCCGTTGGGTGTGTGAACGATCAAAGTCCGCTGCCCCGGAGCTTTCGCAAAGAGCTCGGCGGGGTATTTGTCTGTCTCTCCGTACGCCTGGCTGGTCCCCTTGGCGACGAAGCTGGTGAGGGCGGCAACCTTCTGTGGGCCGCCCACGGCCTGGATAAACTTGTCCAAAACCTGATCGGCGGAGGGCGCCTTGGGAGCCTGTTCGGTGATCTCATCCGGTTCCTGCGGAAGCGGAGGCCCGTACAACTCAGCCAGATTCGGGATGACCTTGGGGCGATCCAAACCGCGATGGCAGGAGTAACAGGTCAGCACGCGCCGTCCGCCGAAATAGCTCTTGTTGATGGCGGCCATCATCCCGATCATGCGCCGCGCCGTTTCCTTGTTGGGGATATCGTCGGCATATTTATCCCAGTTGCCGCCGCTCTCTTCTACGTGGCAATGTGTGCAGTTCTCGCCCAGGGAGGCGGAGAAGAAACCCATGGTCGCCATGAACTCGCTCACGGGAATCCCTTTGAGCACCTTGACGTTCTTGAAGGCCTGTTCGGACATCAGCGGCTTTTGTTCCGGCCCGGTCTGGCCGCCGGCCAATGCAAGGCTAAGCAGGCCGACCACAGTGCCAAGAATCATTCGATGCATACTGTCTCCCGGTCCTCGGCCAGTATAACTATAATGACTGAGAATCGGCTGACCGCTCCCTTTGGTCACGGCTCAGAAACGTGTCGCGTACCCGGCCGGTGATCGCGTTACGAAGCCGTGACCAAAGGGAGCGGTCGCAACCGCCCCGAGGAGGAACCACTTGCATCACGTTTCGACCGTCTCGCTCATCGCAGCGCTTTTCGGCGCTACGGCGCTCCACGCCCAAAGCAACCCCTTCAGCACGGACGCCCGGCAGACCTACGCGATGGTCAAAGGCAGCCTGTTGAAAGCCGCGGAGAAGATGCCGGCGGAGAACTATTCGTTCCGAACTACGCCCCAGGTGCGCTCTTTCGGTGAGATGATCGCTCACGTTGCCGATGCCGGGCTGATGATGTGCGCCGTCGTGAAGGGCGAGAAAGTCTCGGCGAATGCAAGTTCCAAAACGTCGAAGGCCGATCTGGTGGCGGCGCTCAAAGCATCTTTCGACTATTGCGACCCGGTATACGCATCCATGACCGATGCGGCCGGGGCGGCCCAGATTAAATGGTTCCGTTGGGATATGAGCAAGCTCGGGATGCTGAATTGGAACATCTCGCACGATAACGAGATGTACGGCATCATCGGCGCGTTCTTGAGGCTCAAGGGTCTGGTGCCGCCCTCCAGCGAAGGCCGGCCTTAGCCCTCGCCAACGCGCATGCCGGTGGAGACTGAGAGGGCACAATCCGAATTCCGTTGGCATGCGCTGCTGGTCTTGCTGCTGGCGTTGTGCATCGTCCGTCTCTGGTTGATGCCTCTGCCGTCGAGCCTCTGGGCTGACGAGACCGGGACGTACTTCGTCGTTCACTTCGGCACCGGCCATCCTTCGCTGGCGGTCGCTCCGCAGGTTCCGCAGTCGATTTACTATTGGTTGCCGTGGCTGGCGGAGAAACTGGGCGGCTTCTCCGAAGTGGTCTACCGGATCCCATCGCTGTTGGCAATGGCCGCCGCCCTTTGGCTGGTCGCTCGACTGGCCGCTCGCCTGGTTCATCCGCGGGCCGCGTGGTTCGCCGTCTTCGTGTGTCTTTCCATGCGCGGCCTCAACATTCAGACCAGTGATGCCCGGCCTTATGCTCTCGGCATGTTCGTGGCCGCGGCCAGCGTGTGGTTTCTGGTCCGCTGGCTGGACTCCGGTCGATGGCGCGATGCCCTACTCTTCGTTGGTTTCGCGGCATTGCTGTGGCGTGTGCAGCTGGTCTACTGGCCCTTCTATCTGGTGTTCGCGCTGTACGCCGGGCTGCGTCTGGTGAGGCGCGAGACTCCGGTGCGGTGGCCGGGTGCCGCCATCACCTTCGCCCTGCTAGGGCTGGCGCTGGTGCCGGTGGCGCTTCAGGCGCTGGCGCTGTTCGGCCATGCCGGCGCCCATGTGATCTCTCCTCTTCCTTCGGCGCGCTTACTGTTTTACGCGCTGGAACCTGGACTTTTCGCCGTTTGCGTGGGGGCCGTTTGGCTGGCGGCGCGGCTCATGCGATGGCCGCGAGTCGCTTGGCCCGTCTCTTCTTCTTCGCTGGCTCTGACACTCGCGTGGTGGTTATGTCCCCCTCTGGTGCTGTTTGCGGTTTCCTGGATATCCGGCCAGAGCCTTTTCGTGGGCCGGTACTTCTCGCTGCTGATGCCGGGTGCGGCGCTCGCCGGCACAGCCTTCGCCGCACGCTTCGTCCCAGTGTCGCGATGGCCGGCGGTGAGCGCCATCCTCGGCGTCGGAATCCTGCTGTGGGTGGGGGAGTGGAAACACGCGGTGCCCACGTATCACAACTCCGATTGGAAAGGCGCCGCCCAAACGGTGAACGCGCGCGTGTTGGGGATGGAGACGCCGGTCCTCTGCACCAGTCCGTTTATCGAAGCGCGTTCCCCGGCCTGGCAACCCAACTACCCGCTTCCGGCGTTTCTGTACGCGCCGCTGGTGGTGTATCCCGTTCGGGGCGCGGTGTACACATTTCCGTTCCAGAGTTCGCCGGAAGCGGAACAGTATGCGGTGACGCTGACACAGACGACCCTGGGCCCATCACGGCGATTTTTCATCTATGGTTCCGATGTGAGCGTGAAGTTCTGGTGGAAATGGTTCCAGCGGAGGCTGGGGCCAGGCGAATGGACGAGCCGAAGTTTAGGATCGTTCGGCAATGTCTGGCTGGTGGAGTTTGACCGCGGGGCTTATCAGGCAAGCGGCATCCACACCCGATAGCGCGAACTTCCGTCCCACGAATTCCCAGCCGAAGCGTAGTCGCACAGGCGGACGCCGCCCGCGTCGGCAGCGAACGCCATAGTGATTCCTGGCGGTGGCGGAGCGTTTTGTAAAGATACCGATTTATGGCCTTCCTGGAATCCGGCGGCTGCCTCATCGATGCCGCTCTGCCCTAGCCGCAGATCCCGTGCCAGCACCAGCGGGCCGCGCGCTACTGCCGCGTACTGGTGCCCGCCATCCGCCGCCCGCAGAAGCCTGCCGCGGAGATCCAGTTGCAGGCGAACGCGATCTCCGGGCTGCCAGCGCCGCTCGATGGTGGCATACGCGCCCGGATGCAGGTCGCTTATCTTTGAGCCATTCACCGCGAGTGAAGTTTCTTGACTCCATGCCGGTATCCTTAGCCGCAGTTGGAACGGGGCCGGCCGCTCGGGCCGCACCGCCAACTCGATCCGGCCGGTTAGCGGATAGTCCGTCTCAACCTCGATCCGGCACAGCGAGCCTGAGGGCAGCTTTAAATCCCAGACACCTGCGGAGTACAGGTTGAAGGCGGGGCCTTCCGCTCCCATCATCACGGCAACCTGGGGCACCATCATGACGCCGCGCGGACCGTTGGCGACACAACAGTTCAGATCCATGCCGCACTGCGGTTCCCCCAGCGTGCGTGCGCCTTCCAGCGCGCTGTATTTGGCGAAGGTGGATCCGTCCGGCGTCATAGCGCCCAGCAGCGCGTTGTAGGCAGTCTTCTCGATCTCGTCCGCGAAGCGCGGATCGCCCGAAAGGCGCAGCAGATGGGCGTTGAACTCCATCCAACTCACCGCCACGCACGTTTCCATGGGGTTGTGCGCCGGCTGGGTCTGCCGCGCCGTGCCACCGTACCAACATTCCTCGGCGGACCCAGATCCCGCAACGTTGATTTCGGTCGCGAGAATATTCTGGTGCGCCCGCACGGCGGCATTCAGCCAGTCCGCCCGGCCGGTCTCCCGATACAGCTCCAGCAGGCCGGTGTAGCAGGACATCATCTCGTACGCCTTCTCGCCGTTTTCCCATGAGAACCACTTCTTGGGCCGCGGGAAGCGTTCCCCAACCGGGGTTCCGTCCAAAGCTTTTTCGACCAGTTGCGGGCCCTGCCGCGACGACCACCGCGACACGATGTACTCCGCGAAGCGCAGATAGCGTTCATCGCCCGTGCGGCGATAGAGCAGCACTATAGGTTCCAGCACGGAAGTGGCAGCCATGCCGCGATAGAGGCCGCAGCGAACGATGTCGGTCTTGCCGGGACCGGCTTCCGACATCAGATTCCCGGCGAGCCGGCGCGCGCCATCCAGAGCCGTGGCGTCGCCGGCCATGTCGTACCACGCCAGCAAGCCGAGCAGCGTGTACTTGCGGCCCCAGATATCCCAGCCTTTCAGATGACTCCCGTCGGCGTAGTTGCCGATGTATCCATCCGCCGTTTGCGTGGCCAGGATTTCGCGGACCGAATCGTGTAGCAACTCACGCTGCTCGGCGTCGCCGGTGTACCGCGCGGCAGCCGCAGCTGAGAGAAACCACTTCCCCCAGAATTCGGTTTGCCAGCACCCGCGTTCCCCGCGATGACGAAACGGCTCGACCAGCCGCTCGCGATTCTGCGCGAAGATCCGGTTGCGCACCGCGAGGTCGAGCTTTCCGGCCAGGTAGCCGCCTAATCGAGCCTGGCCTGGACCGATGGGCGAGAGGACATCACCGATGGAATGGTGCGGTGGATAATCTGCGGAGGATTCCTCGCGCCGTCCACACGCACTTCCGGCTAAGCATCCGAGTAAACCGAGAGCGTGGCGGCGGGTGAGGGGCAATCAGTCACAAATGTAGCACCGTGACCGTGGTGCGGGGCCTGCCCCAATGCCGGCGACAAGATCGCCAGCGCTACGTAACGCCGGCGGTCTTCGCCGCCGGTGGTGCGGCTTGACCCCTTACTGCTCGTGCACTTCTTCCAAATACGTATACCCGTGCAGCCCTTCTTCAAAAAACTTGAGCAGCGCGCCGCTCTCTTCGTAGGTCAGCCTTGACTCGCGCAGCGCGGCTTCCACATCTTTCCGCAGCTTCGTTACTAGCGAGTCCGACGAGAATTGCACGTAGTTCAAAACTTCGCGCACGGTATCACCCTTGATCACCGAGTCAAGAAGCACCTCGCCAGTGGGGCTGAGACGCACATGAACCGCATTGGTGTCGCCGAACAGGTTGTGGAGATCGCCCAGGATCTCCTGGTACGCCCCCAGCAGGAACGCTCCTAGATAGTAATTGCCGCCGCTGAAAGTGTGCAGCGCCAGCGTCCGCTTCACGTCGCGGCGGTCGATGAAGGCATCCACTTTGCCGTCCGAGTCGCAGGTGATGTCGCCCAGCACGGCGTGGCGCGTCGGCTCTTCTTCCAGGCGGTGAATCGGCATTATCGGAAAGAGCTGCTTGATGGCCCAACTGTCGGGCATGCTTTGGAACAGGGAGAAGTTGCAGAAATAGGTATCCGAGAGCATGGCCTCGATACCTTCCAGCTCCTCCGGGAAGTAATCCAGCTCGCGCGCCTGCTTCTGGATGCGTCGCGAAATCGCCCAATACAGATTCTCGGCGGTGCAGCGCTGCTCCAGCGAAAGGTAACCCAGGCTGAACAGGTTGAGCGCTTGGTCGAGCGCCTGCTGCGCGTCGTGATAGCTCTCCAGCAGGTTCTTGGCGCTGAGCGAGCGATAGGTCTCCTGCAAATCGATGAGCGGCTGCTCGGCATCGGCGGGCATTTCGGCGGAGGGCACCTCAGCCTCGCCCATCCCCGACACGCCCAGAACGTTGAACACCAGCACGCTGTGATAGGCGGCGATGGCGCGGCCGCTTTCGGTGACGATGGTCGGATGCGGCACGCCTACTTCGTCGCACACGTTTTGCACGTGATAAATCACGTCGTTGGCGTATTCCTGAAGCGTATAGTTGACGCTCGATTCGAAATCCGTCTGCGAGCCGTCATAATCGATGCCCAGGCCGCCGCCCACGTCGAGGAACTTCAGCCCGGCGCCGGCGCGCGCCAGGTCGACATACACGCGTACTGCTTCATTCACCGCGCCCTTGATCTGGCGGATATTGGTGATCTGGCTGCCCAGGTGGAAATGCAGCAGGTTGAGGCAATCGGCCATGCCCAGGTCCTTCAATTCCTGGAGGGCGCGCACGGCCTCGGTAGCGGAGAGGCCGAATTTGGAGCGGTAGCCGCCCGACGATTTCCAGCGGCCCGAGCCGCGGCTAGCTAATTTCACGCGCAGCCCGATCGTGGGCCGCACGCCCACGCGCTGGCTGTACTTCAGGATCAGGTGCAGTTCGGTATATTTTTCGACCACCGGGATAATCTGCCGGCCCATCTTCTGCGCCAGCATGGCCATCTCGATGTACTCGTCGTCTTTGAAGCCGTTGCAGATGATCGGCGTGTCATTGTCCGCCAGCGCCATCACGGCCATCAGCTCCGGCTTGGACCCGGCTTCGAGGCCGAAACGGAAAGGTTTGCCGAACTCCAGAACCTCTTCCACTACCTGCCGCTGCTGGTTTACTTTGATCGGGTAGACGCAGCAGTACGCGCCCTGGTAGCGGTGCTCGGCGATGGCGGTTTCGAAAACGCTGTGCATCTCGCCCAGCCGGTGCTTCAGGATATCCGCAAACCGGATCAGGATCGGAAGGCTGATGCCGCGCAAAACCAGGGTGTCGACGAGTTCCTTGAGGTCGATCGCGCGGGCGGGGTCTTTCTCCGGGTGGACCCGCACATGGCCAGTCTCGCCCACGGAGAAGTAGCCCTTCCCCCAACTGGCGACATCATACAAGTCGCTGGCGCTCTGTGGCGTCCATCGTTCAGTCGGCTCCACTACCAGGGAGCCCTTGCGGCCACCGTTTCTCTCCAACTGCGGGATCTCCTTAAACCTCCAGTGTCCTTCGAAAGGCGCAGTCTGGCAAGAACAATTGAGTTACAAGACCGCTCCCTTTGGTCACAGCTCGGTAACTGGCTCGATTCGTTTGCGAAGAATCTGGTTGCTCACCGCTGGCCGTGGTGGTCGTTGTTGAGCAGTTTCGAGCCGTCGGCTTCCACGCAGCGCGGCGATTCCTCCAGCTGGTCGTCGGAGGGTTTCACCACGCGAGGCGGCGCAGTCCACGGCGCCGTGAGGACAGCCGGATCCTCCACCGTAGCCTGATATACCAGGTTGTCGCCGTCCCGCCAGAAGCGTTCGACCACATGCATGTTTTCCGTATGGAAATAGCCGTCTTCGCCAAACCAGGTGTCCGGCACAAAATTGGTCACATCCACCACCAGCTTTTCGCCTTCCCAATGGCCCACGGAGTCACCGTAGAACGACGGGTTGCCATCCTTGCGGTGCGGCCGGCCGTCGGTGGGGATGATGCGGTAGGGGTCACCCGAGATGTCCTCATAGAAAAACACCACCTCGCCCGGCAGTTGGATAATCTTCCGTGGCGAGCCGATGCGCGGTACGCCCGGTTTGCCGCAATAGAAGACCCCGTCTTCCTTGCTCTCGTGGTCCGCGAGATACTTCACCTTCGCCTGAAATTCGGGTTTGTAGGAGGGCGCCGGCGTTGATGGCAGCGCGCCGGCCACCGGTGTCTTCGCCGGTCTACGTGAGCTTTGGTCGATGGTCTTGATGGAGACCGATCCGTTCACCTGCGTCTTCAGAGCCGTGGGAGGCAGGTCGATCGCAAACGCCCAGGTCCCGCTGAGGTCAGGATGCCCGTCGGCCGTGCGTTTCGCTTTTTGACTTTTGGCCGCGGGTGTGGTCTGCTGGGCCGCCGTGAACACGGGGACCAGAACCGCTACTGTCATGACGCAAAAGAGACGGTATTTCATGGCACTCTCCTATTGGGCTCCGTTTGCCAGTTCCAGGAAATTTCCACCCGGGAACGTGATCTTCTGCAGATAGCCGTACAGAGTTCCATCCTTGGCGCGAACGCCCTCCACGGTCACGGTCTGCCCCAGAGCTTTGGCAAAATCCGCTCGGGCCACGCCCACTCTCCGGAACCATGCCGGCGGATTGCTTTCAAAGGACCACTGCTCCACCTTCCCGCCTTCCCCCTTGGCTTCCATGTAGACCACGATGTGGGGATTCACCCAGTCGATCTTGGTGACCGTGCCGGTCAGGGTGAATTTCTTGGACATGTCGAAGATGGCCGAAGGCGAGTGGTGCGCCCACAAAGCTCCCGCCGCAATCAGAAGTGTGGGGATGAGCAACGCACGGCCAAAGTAGTGGCGCAAGGGAGTTCTCCTTCTAAAACTTGTACGGGAGTATATCACGGGGCAAGCGTCGCCGGGTGCTGCGCATTGTATAATCCCGGTACCTGCAAATCGGAGGTCGCGATGAAGTTCAAGGACCGTCTGGCGTATGCGATTCTGTTGTCCCTGATGTGCTTTCCCGCCTATGGTCAGTGGTTGAAAGTTCCGTCCCAAGCCACACCACGAACCAAGGATGGCAAGCCGAATCTGGCCGCGCCGGCGCCGCGGAAACCGGATGGCAAACCCGATCTTTCGGGAATCTGGGGGACTGAATCGCCCAAATACCTGGCCGATATCGCGGCCGATTTCAAGCCGGGCGAACTGCCGATCCAGCCCTGGGCCCAAGCGCTCACTAACGAGCGGAAAACGGGTGTGCATGCCAGTGAAGAGTCCAACGCCAATTGCCAGCCGCAGGGTGTGCCGCGCATTAACGCCACTCCCAATCCGTTCAAGATTATTCAGGACCCGGACCTGGTGGTAATCCTCTACGAGGCGTTCGGTCAATTTCGACAGATCTTTATCGACGGCCGGGAGCTTCCCAAAGATCCGAACCCCACCTGGCTAGGTTATTCGGTGGGCAAATGGGAGGGCGACACGCTGGTGGTCCGTTCCACCGGTTTCAACGGAAAGACCTGGCTGGATCAAATGGGGCATCCGACTACCGACGCCCTGCAAGTCACCGAACGTTTCCGGCGGCGGGACTTTGGACATCTAGATATTGAAGCTACCATTGACGATCCCAAGGCGTACACCAAGCCTTGGACGGTGACGGAACCGATGGCGTTGCTGCCGGACACGGAGCTACTGGAGTTCGTCTGCAACGAGAACGAGAAGGATCTCAGGCACCTGGGGAGAACCCCCACTCCCTGACGGTCGCGGCTCGGTAACGCTCTTAACAAGCCGCCAGCGCCTGCTCGAAATCGGCCAGCAGGTCCCGCCAATCTTCGATACCAACGGAAATCCGCACCAGGCCGTCCGTCACACCGGATTCCGCCAGTTCCTCCGGACTCATCCCGGAATGCGTGGTGGTCTTGGGGTGGCACGTCAACGTTTCGACACCGCCGAGCGACACCGCGTTGCGGGCAATCCTTACCCGGCGCAGGAATTCGAAAGCGGCCTTCTTTCCGCCCCTGAACTCGATGGAAAAGAGGGCGCCCGGATAGGCGCACTGCTTGCGGTAAATCCTGATCTGCTCGGGATCTTGAAACAGCGTCGGATAGATCACGCGGCTCAAGTGTTTGTTCCCATGCAGCGCTTCGGCCACGCGCTGGGCGTTCTTGCTCTGCCGATTCATGCGCAGCGAGACCGTGGGAAGCCGCCCGTCGAGCATCCAGCACTCGTCAGGCTGCAGGATATTACCGAACATCACACGGCGGCTGCGCAGCATTTGAATATGCTCCGAGTTACTGGCCAGCGCGACGCCGGCAATCATGTCGCTGAACCCCGACAGGAATTTGGTTGCGGAATACAGGACTATGTGGGCGCCCAGTTGCAACGGGTGTTGAAACGTCGGTCCCAGAAACGTGTTGTCCACCATGACCACGGGCCGGTCGGGATGCTTGGCAGCCGCATCGGCCACGCGCTCGATGTCGGTCATGATCATGGTCGGGTTGGCGGGCGTCTCGAGGTAAACGATGCAGCAGTTCTTGGCCGCTTGGATGGCGCGCTCGATACCCGCGCCATCGCCCGACGCAATAGCGATCCCCTCCACGCCGAACGGCTCCAGGAAGTCATGGATGAGGCCGGTAGTGCCGCCATAAAGCGGCGTGGTGTAGACGATGGTCCCGTGCGGTCGCGCAAACGTGAAGAAGGCGGTCATGATGGCCGCCATGCCGGAATTGAAGACCGCGGCGGCGCGCGCTCCTAATTCCAGCGGGACGATCTGATCTTCCAGAATTTCGGCGTTGGGATGGGAGATACGGGAGTAGATCAGGTCCGGACGCTCGCCCTCGTGCATCTGGATCGTTCCGTGCGCCATGGCAAAAGCGCGCTCGGCCGCTTCAGGAGTGGCAAACACGTAGGTCGAGCTCCGGAAAACCGCCGGCCGCGCCGATCCCACCGAGAGGCTGGGATCGAATCCCCGGGTCAACACCGCTGTGCGCGGATGCACATCGGCGTGCTGATCGTCATGCTGCGCCATACACGCTCCTACCCCGAGTGTAACGCTTAGCGGAGTTGGCGGTCCGATTTCAGAGGGCCGGTGTGGGCGCTCTCTAACAGGCCGGGGAACAAAGGCGGTTTTAGCCGCCGATGAACACCGATGAACGCGGATAGGACCAAATCAGATTTTTGGCTTTTCCATCGGCGTTCATCAGCGGCCGATATTCTTCTCTTCCGGAGCCTGCTATATGAAGGCTATGGTCTTGACGCCCGATACGTCAAAACGTTTCCGGCAGCGCAGATTCTTGCAGGCCACCTTGTCGTCCAGCAGAAGCATATAACTCTGCGCTTTTTGGAATTTGGCCCGGTCGCGTTCATCGCCGCCTCCCGGGATGCGATCCTTTTTCTTGCGCACCAGCCAGCGCAGTTCGTAGGTTTCTGAACTCTGGCAAAAAGGACAGTGCAGAGTGGCCGGCTTGGTAGTCGGCGATTCGATGTAAAAAGCTCGCTCGTCCATGGCGTGCTACCGCTTCGCCATCGGAATCCAGGTCTGGCCGTCGGGATTGCCTTTGTACTCGGCGCGCGGCCGAATAAGACGGTTGTTCTTATACTGCTCCAGCACATGGGCTGTCCAACCGGCCATGCGGCTCACCGCGAAGATGGGCGTAAACAGGTCCACGGGGATGCCCAGGGAGTAATAAGTCGAGGCCGAGTAGAAGTCGACGTTGGGGTCCAGCCCTTTCACTTCCTTCACCGTCTCTTCCATTTTCTTGGAGAGCCGATAGAGCTTCTCGTGGCCGGTGCGCTTACCGAGCTCTTCAGACAGCACGCGCAGGTGTGTGGCCCGCGGGTCTTCCGTGCGATAGACGCGATGGCCGAATCCCGGAATCTTCACCTTGCGCGCCAGCGTGTCCTTCACCCGCTCGACGGCGGAATCTTCATCGCTGAGTTGCAACAGAACCTTAATCACATCCTGATTGGCGCCGCCGTGCAGAGGCCCCTTGAGCGCGCCGATGCCGGACGTGATCGAAGAGTAGATATCGGAAAGCGTGGCCGCCGTAACGCGGGCCGCGAATGTGGAGGCGTTCAGCTCGTGATCGGCGTGCAGGATCATGGCTACGTCGAAAGCCCGCTCCATCACCTCGTCCGGCCGTTTCCCGGTGAGCGTGTACAAAAAATTGGCCGAGAAGCCAAGCTTGGCATCGCCTTCCACGAGCGGCTTACCGCTCCGCAGCCGGTCGTACGTGGTCACGATGTCAGCGGTTTTGGACATGAGCCGGACGGCTTTGCGGTGGTTGGCTTCCGGAGACATGTCGGAAGCTTCGGAGTCGTACAGGCCCAGCATCGACACCGCGGTGCGCAGCACGTCCATGGTGTTGGCCTTGGGAACGCCCTTCAAAAAGTCGATTACCGGCGCCGGCACGCCGCGCTCGGCAGCCAGGTCCTTCTGCAGTTGATCGAGTTCCGCCCGCTTCGGCAGCCATCCGTTCCAGAGAAGAAATATGACTTCCTCGAAGCTCGCGTTATCCGCCAAAACATGGATGTTGTATCCGCGATAGCTAAGGATCCCCTGGTATCCATCGATAAAACAAATCTCAGACTCGCCAGCGACCACGCCTTCCAAGCCACCTGCTACTGTCGTTCCCATATCCGTCTCTCGCCTCAAAAAAGATTCAAACTCTCATGATCCCGCTGGAGGAATCGGCCGCCCGTGCAGACGGTAGCGGATATTCCGCCAAAAATCGTGAATGCGGTTGCCTTGCGGGCACCGGTCGAAGGGCGGAAAGCCCAGAAAGTGCGTGCTCCGCTCGACCCACAGTTTCTTGTCCCCGGCTTTGCCGGCGTCCACGTCCACGATCACGCCCGAGCCGCAAGACTCGCCGTCCAGCACGTCCGCACCGTTGACCGGGCTCACATCCGGCCCCCAGTCCTTCATGAATTCCGTAAAGGGATAATCGCGGCACGGCTTGGCATCGGTGCAGCCCCACAGCGCATACGCCGACTGGTAATTGCGCGCCTGCAGGAAATCGAAAAAACGCTTGGCCTGGTGCTCTTCAGGGTAGTTGTGAAAAATGGAGTAGACGAGACCCCCCACTACCAAAAGCGCCAATACCGCGATCACTACCCACTTGGTGATCTTCTCCCGCCGTTCCTCGCCTGCGCCGTAATTGTCGAGATAACCGGCCATCGCATTCTCAAGTGCGGATCACTTCGCGGGGTATGCCTTATCGTACGCCGCGATCACGTCGGCGGTGATTTCGAGTCCGGTCTTGAAGTAAGGCGACGCAGTGGCATCGATCACCACATCCAAGCCCTTCTCTTCCGCAACCATTTTGACGATCGCGCTCATCTTCTGGCTGCTCTTTGCCAGGATCTCATCCCGCTCGGCTGTGACATCGGTCTGCAAATCCTGTGACAGGCGGTCGCGGTCGCGCTGCTTGCGCTGGCCTTGCGCGGTCAGATCGGCCTGCTGCTGCGGCGTGAGCCTGCTGGTGGCGGACTGCAACTGCTGCGAGATGCCGGCCAAGTCCCTTTCCAGCGCCGTGATCTGCTCCTGCCGCGGCTTGTACTTGGTTTCCATGTCGACCGAGGCCTTCTTGATTTCGGCCGACTCCAGCACGGCACGCTGGATGTTCACAACGCCCACTTTTGTCTGGGCAGACGCTATTCCGCAGAGCGCTAGCAGGGCTAAGCCGGACGGAACCAGCCGCCCCATCCGTAACGACATGAAGCAAACTCCTGATGGGTGTTTAATTTTCAGTTTAGCACCTTACTCCAGAACGGCGAGCACTTCGTCCTCGCGCAGGATCATGTACTCGTTCCCGTCGAGCTTGATGTCGGAACCGGAGTACTTGCCGAATAAGATCCGGTCGCCCGCCTTCACTGCCACTGCAGTGCGCTCGCCGGTGTCCAGCAGTTTGCCGTTGCCCACTGCCTTGACTTCGCCTTGCTGCGGCTTCTCTTTAGCGGTGTCCGGAATAATGATATTCCCGCGGTTCTGCTCGCCTTCGTCGAGGCGCTTCACCAGAATGCGATCGTGTAGCGGACGTAAATCCATAATTTTGCTCCCCATCGATTATAGCGGGCCACGCTCTTGCGTTTTCGGCGGTTCCAGGGTTCCTCTTCATTCGCTTGTCTAAAGCGTGTACACCCGAACCGCCGTGATAATGTCCACGAGCTTGACAGCCAGTACTACACTTCGGCAGTAAGCCATTGATTACGTTACTCCAACTGATCGGATATCCAAATGCATTTTCCCTCGGCGGATTCGGAGGATATGCCCTATGAAAAAAGACACCCTGGAAAACGACCGGAGGAGCAAGCATCGATTTGCCATCCAAAGGGAATTGCACTTCAAAGTAATGGAACGCGAGCGAGTCGTCTCCAAAGGAGTCGGCCGCACCGTCGACATCAGTAGCATAGGGGTGGCGTTTGAAGCGGCTGGCAAGTTCAAGCCGGGAGCCCTCGTGCAACTTTCGATCAGTTGGCCAGTCCTGCTGGATGAAACCTGCAAAATGCAGTTGATGATCGTTGGGCGCGTGGTACGAACTGGCAATCAGGACGTAGCCTGCACCATCGACCGCTACGAATTTCGCACCCAGGCTCGCCTCGCCCCCAACCCTACGCGGGTCGACCAGACGATTCGACGCTGGATCGAAAGCGCGGATAAGGATGACCTGTCATTCGCGGCGGAAGCGTGAACTAAATCCCTACGTGTCGCTGGATGGTGGTTTGGATGCAGGCTTGCTGTCTGACTTCGATTCCGCCTTGGTATCGGGCTTCGCGTCAGACTTGCTGTCCGATTTACCATTCGAGCTGCCAGAAGAAGAGGGAATATGATTACGGCCGTAATCGGTGACGTACCATCCCGAACCTTTAAATTGCAGCGCAGCCGCAGAGATTAACCGTTCCACTTTGCCGCCGCAATTTTCGTGAACGGTCAGAGGCTCATCCGCGAATTTCTGCTTAACCTCAAACGTCTCACCACATTTTTCACAACGATAATCGTAACGCGGCATGGAAAAACCTTGAGATCTTAATTCAAATATAGCAGGTTCGCGCGCGTGCTAACCCCGCAAGGCCTGCAGCGTCTCTACCAATGAGATGATGCGGAAGGCTGGCTGGATGGCGGTTTTCTTTCTGGTGCTGCTGGTGGCGGACGTGTCAACCGGCGTACAGCGCCACGTGGCGCTTTCGACTCAGAGTTTCCAGCGATATTTTCAAGACCTGAAAGGGGCGGGCAATTCGGTTAGCCCCGTGGAACGCTTCGTGTACAGCATCGTCCTGGCCAGTGCAGACCCGTACCCGGCCGAACAGAGTAACCGCTAGCTTCCCTCCTGTTTTTTCTTCCCAGTTGGACGGGCGGCGGTGTTCCGGCCCGGCTTCTACTACTTTTTCTTCGTCACACCCTTCTTGGTGCCAGCCGGTGCGCAAGGCTCTGACATCAGGCCTTCAATCTTGTCCTGCTCCGTGTCCATGGTGAGCTCGAAGGGGTCCTTGGTGAAAGCGCTCGGGACGCCTTCCCACTGGAATTCGGTTCCCGTTGCCGGCTTGCCCTTGAGGGCCATGTCCAGCTTCAGTTTCACCTCGGAATGCGTGCCATCGGAAATCGCCACCAGCAGTTCCTTCGGACGGCAGGCCGGCTTGGCGTCAACCAGGGTCCCCTTCATCTTGGGAACCGCAGCATTCTTGAGGGTGCCCTCAAAATACTGCTCGCCGTTGGTGTCGGTGAGCTGCTTCTTGATGCCCATCCACAATGCCAATTGGGGATTCTTGGTGCGGAACTCTTCTTCCTTCTCCGATGCAATCTCGGCCGCCGTCTTCAGCTTGAAATCGGCCGGCGGCATGGGGGCGTTCAGAGCCATTTGCTTGAGCTGCTGCAGACCGGCATCGTCGGCGCCGTGGTACTGGGTGTAGATCCGGTTCAGGTAACTATCTACTTGTTTGCGATTGGCGTCCGGGAGTCCGCCCTTGGCCGGGTCCATGGCAACCGCCCGGGCGATCAGATAGATGGCCGCCGGGAACTTGTCAGGGTTGCGCTCGGAGATTAGGATGGAGCCCAATTGGTAAGCATACTGGCCGTTGTCCGGATACTGCTGTACCAGTTTCGTGAAGGCCTGTTCCGCGGCGGGATAGTCCTTCTTCTCCAGGGCATCGTTGGCCGGCTTGGTGATGATCCACTGAATCGTGCCCTTGGCCAGGTTCTGCACGGTCGGCTTGGCCTGCTTCCAGGCATCGTCGGTTGCCGTAGCGGGCTTGAGCGAATCCAGATTATCGAGCAACGTCTGGGCCGCTTTCTGGGCGTCTGCCATTTGCTGCGGCGATGGATTCGTAACTTTTTGGATGTTCGCCGTGATCAGCGTGAGGGCAGTCAGATTCTTGGGATCCTTGGCCAGAATCTTGTCGCCCTGTTCCAGCACCTTGGCCGGTTGATTGAGCTGGTTGTAGAACTGAAGCTGTTCTTCCTGATAGTCGGTCTCCGGGTACTTTTCGACCCACTGGTTCAGGTACTGCAGTTTCTTGGCTGGATCGGTTTCCTTAACGACGTTATTGTAAAGATCGTATTCGCCCTGATCCTTCACCTTCTTGGTAGGTTGCGCGGGCGCCGCGCCTTGCTGGGCATATACGTGTTGTGCTGTCCCCGTATAGAGCAGCGCTCCTAATGCGGCGATGACCGCCACTCGCTTCAAAATTGCAACCATCTTGTACACGTCGCCTCCTGCCATGTTCGAAATCCGGCTGGGCCCTATCGAGCCGCCGTCACAATCGCGCACCCAATACCGACCGTGACTTCCGGCATCTGGGGAGTATAGCCAAAGCACTCCCTCTGTGCAAGTGATTCGACACCATAAAAGCCACGGCGGTTCCGCTGACAAATCATATCAGATCAAGGATATGCTAGGTATCACCTTTGCATGCGCTATTGGGACCTGGGGGTCATTGTAGCCTACCTCGCCGGCATCACCTGGTTTGGCGCCCGATTCCGCCGCAACCAGAAAGACCTGCGCGATTATTTCCTGGGCGGACGTACCGCCCCATGGTGGGCCATCAGCCTCTCGATCGTGTCGGCTGAGACCAGCACTCTGACCATCGTGGGAACGCCCGCTCTCTCATTTGCGGGCAACCTGGGATTCCTGCAAATCGTCTTCGGATACCTGCTGGCTCGGATCGTAATCTCGGTGGTGCTGTTGCCGCATTACTTCCGGGGTGAGCTGTTTACCGCGTACGAACTGATGAAGCGCAGATTCGGGGAACGCATCCGCAGGTTGACCGCTTCGTTATTTCTAGTGACGCGCGCGCTGGCCGAAGGGGTGCGCGTCTACGCCATTTCCCTGGTGGTGGCGATCGTTCTGGGCACGGGCGACATCTGGTCCATCGTGGTGATCGTCCTGCTCACGCTGGTCTACACTTTCGAAGGCGGAATGAAGGCCGTCATCTGGACCGACGTTGTGCAGATGAGCCTGTATGTGGTCGGAGCCGCGATCAGCTTCTTTGTGATCCTCGGGCACATTCCCGGCGGCTGGGGACACGTGGCCGCCGTGGCTGGCTCCGCCGCAAAATTTCACATCTTCGACTTCCGCTTCGCGCCCGATATGCAATTCTTCTCACGGCCGTATACCTTCTGGGCGGGGATTCTGGGCGGCTGTTTTCTGACGACCGCAAGCCACGGCACCGACCAATTAATGGTGCAGCGCCTTTTGAGCGCGCGCGATGAACGCCAGAGCCGGATGGCCCTGCTTTCCAGTTGGGCCGTGATCTTCGTGCAGTTCAGCCTGTTCCTTTTAATTGGCGTCCTGTTGTTCGTCTACTACCGCGACTCGCATTTGGCCCCGCCGGCCCAGACCGATCGCATTTACCCGGAGTTTCTCTGGCGTAACCTGCCACCGGGCGTTGCCGGACTGACGATCGCGGCCATTCTGGCGGCGGCCATGGCGAACCTGAGCGCGGCCCTCAATTCGCTGGCATCGACCACCGTAGTGGATTTCTTGCGCGCGCGTTCGCAGGCGGTGGGCAGCGCAACATCGTTACGCCGGGCGCGCGTGGCCACCGTGATGTGGGGCGGAGTGCTGCTCGCCATCGGGATCCTCGCGCGGCACTGGGGATCAGTTTTGGAAGCCGGGCTCACCATCGCATCCATTCCCTCCGGTGCTCTGCTCGGAGTGTTCCTGCTGGGGGTTCTCACCACTCAACCGCGCGAAGGCGCCGCCGGCTTCGGTGTGTTGCTAGGGTTGATGGCGATTTTGTACGTTCGCTTTTACACGCCGATTGCGTTCACCTGGTACGTGCTCATCGGAACGGTAGTCACTTTTTGTGGCGGCTGGCTGGCATCCTTGTTCCAGCGGCCGCTCACCGAGGGCTAGACTGGTGTCAAAGACCGCTCTCTGTGGTCACGGCTCAGTAACGGCGCATGCAATGAGGTCGACGCGTCACCGAGCCGCGACGCGTTACCGAGCCGTGACCAAAGGGAGCGGTACACACTAACACCAATGGAAGAGCCCCCGCAACCCAACGAACTCCGCCGCGACCTCGGCCCCTGGGCGGCCGCTTCCCTGGTAGTCGGGACCGTGATCGGCAGCGGCATCTTCCTGGTGCCCCGCACCATGATTCAGCGCGTAGGTTCCGTGGAGATGGTATTCGTCGTCTGGATCGTGGGCGGCATGTTGTCGCTGGCGGGCGCTTTGAGCTACGCGGAATTGGCGGCGGCCATGCCCGAAGCGGGTGGGGAATACGTTTATCTGCGAGAAGCCTACGGCCCGCTGTGGGGCTTTCTTTATTCCTGGACGCAGATGTGGGTGGCTAAGAGCGGCTCCATCGCAGCGTTCGCCACGGGTTTCTTCCTCTATTGCGCCGATTTCTTTCCGCAATTCGACAAGGTCTTTTATTCCATCCCCTTGCCTCTCGGGCCAAACGGCGGGCCGCTCGAATTTCGCTACGGCCAGCTCGGGGGAATTGCATTAATCCTCGCGATGGCATGGCTGAACTACTTTGGCGCCAAGCTGGGCGGCGGTGTACAAACCGCGGTCACTGCATTGAAACTCGTCCTGATCGCGGTGATTATTTTCGCGGGGCTGGTGCTCGGCCAAGCCCATGCTCCCGCGCCCGCGAGCACTGCCCCATTGGCTTTGACGGGCTTCGTGGCCGCTCTGGTGGCGGCTCTATGGGCTTATGACGGTTGGAATAATGTCAGCATGGTGGCGTCGGAAGTGCGCGATCCGCAAAGAAATTTGCCGCGTGCGCTCATTGGCGGAACCTCGTTGGTAATTGCCATTTATTTACTCGCCAATGCCGCGTACTTTCACGTTTTAATGCCAGGTGAAGTGGCGGGCGGCACGCGCGTGGCGGCCGATATGATGGGCAAGATTTGGGGTGAACGCGGCGCGCACGCAGTTTCCATTGCCGCCATGATCAGCATCTTTGCCGCTCTGAATGGATCGATCCTCTCCGGCGCGCGCGTGCCTTATGCGGCCGCGAGAGAGGGTTATTTCTTCGCACCGCTCGCCCGCGTAAACCCGGGGCATCACACTCCCGGCGTTTCCATCCTGGTTTTGAGCCTCTGGTCTTGCGTCCTGGTTCTGTCCGGAAAATATGACGACCTCTTTAACCTGGTCATCTTCGCCAGCTGGATACTGTACGCCATGACCGCAGCCGCCGTGCTGGTATTGCGGAAGAAGCGGCCTGACTTATGCCGGCCGTACCGCACGGTGGGCTATCCAATCGTACCGGTACTGTTCATCGCGGGTGGCGTCATCCTGCTCGGTTCGACACTGATTGACCGCCCGCGCGAATCGTTGATGGGAATTGGCATCGCGGCCGCGGGACTGCCGTTCTATTTCTATTGGAAAAACCGGAAAAATTAGGTCGCAGAACTTGCCGGCTGTTTCGGTACCATCCGGCACAGTATGGCTGGGGGCCCATAACAACAATCGAAAATCACAACCATATTTTGGTAATTCGGGACCTTGGTTCCGAAAATGCGGTTGTATAATGAATTCATAACGATTTTCGATTGCTGCAGCGCAATGTTTGCCTGCGGCACGCCGGGAGGGCGTTTGAAGTATGGATGTAACCAAGATTCTTGCCGAATTGAAAGAAGAACGAGTACAGATCGAAGAAGCGATTGTTAGCCTGGAGCGCCTGGCCCGTGGCCGGGGGCGTCGCCGGGGACGGCCTCCCGCTTGGATGGCGGAAATCACCACGAAACGTCGCGGACGCCCGCCTGGCAGCAAGAACAAGAACCACGACACCCCACCGCCCAGTAAGGGCACGGCTGTCGCGTAATTCCGAAAGAACGCTAGAAAGAAAATGCCGGCGATCGGAAATGGTCGCCGGCATTTTCTATTTCCGAGATGGCCTCGGCCGGCTATAGGCGTTGCGGCGCCTCTCCCAACTTAATCGCGATCCGGCTGGTGCGACCACCCCGGTAAATCGTCAGGTTCAATGTCTGGCCCGCGCGTTTACGATCCAGCGCTCGCTGCAGCGAATCAGCGCCTTCCACCGCCTGCCCATCCACTTGAGTGATCAAATCGCCGCCGATTCCGAGCGGATAGTTGCCCACCAGCACGCGCCGGTTGTACCCGCGCAGCCCCGCCAGTTCCGCCGGCGAGCCCCGCTCCACTGTTTGAATGAGAAGTCCACCTTCGCTCGGCAGGTCCAATTGTTCCGCCAGATCCCCGGAAATCGGGAACACCGTGATGCCCAGACTGGGCCGGGAGATCTTGCCGCTCTGTGCATATTCCTCGATCAGCGGCTTGGCGCGGTTAATCGGCATGGCGAATCCCAAGCCGATATTGCCTTGCGGTCCATAAATCGCCGTATTGATACCAATCACATTCCCATGCGAATCGAGCAGCGGGCCGCCGCTATTACCCGGATTGATGGCCGCGTCGGTTTGAATCATTCCTTCCATCCGGTTCCCTTCCTCGGCTTCAATGGTGCGGCCGAGGGCGCTCACGATGCCGGTGGTTAGAGTACCATCCAGGCCGAACGGGTTCCCAATGGCCAGAACTTTTTGCCCGACTACCAGCGCTTCGGAATCGCCCAGTTTTAAAAAAGACAATTTCCGCCCGGCGTCGATCTTAATCATGGCCAGATCATTTCGCGGATCATTCCAAAGCAGGGTAGCTTTGTAAACTTTCTTGTCCGAGAGCGTCACGGTTAAACGGCTGCCGCCGCTGACCACGTGATTGTTGGTTAGAATTTCTCCGGTGGGATTCAGAAGAAATCCCGATCCCGTGCCCTTTTCGGGAACCAGCTGGAAGAACCAGCTCTCGCGGTAGACGATGGAATCGATGTGCACCGTGGCATCGCGCGCTGCTTTGTAGATATCGATATTGTTCTGTTCGTCGGGCGAGAAGCCAGGCCCGGCAGCAGCGGCTTCGCTGTACAGCCGCCCGCCCGGACGGAACGGTCGCGACAGGTCGCCTACGTTCCAACGCGCCACCGAAGTGACGTATACGAATCCGGCCACCAAGAAGGCAGCCCAAAGGAATGGCCGCAGAACTCTCATATCTCTATTTTCCGCAATTCTTCGTAAACCGCACGTGTCTGCCGCAACGTGTCCTCCTTGGCGTGGGAAGTATCGATGACAAAATGAGCGAATTTTCGCTTTTCATCCAGCGTCATCTGGTTGCCGAGCCGCGCCCGCACGTCAGTCTCGGCGGCGCCTTCGCGGCGCAGAGCGCGCTCCAATTGCTGCTCTTCCGTGCACACTACCAGGATCAAACGGTCGAATCGCCGATAGCCGCCCGTCTCGATTAAAATGGCGCCTTCCACCACTGCAATCCCGTTCGGCTCGCGCGCCCGGAACGCCGCGATCAATTGCTCTTCACGTCGCACCACCGGCGGATGAACCAGGGCGTTGAGCCGTGCCAGAGCCGCTTGGTCTCCGAACACGCGCGCCGCCAGCCGCCGGCGGTCGATCTGGCCATCTGCAGCCACGATTTCCCTGCCGAATTCCCGGATCACGGGTTCGTAAGCTTCGCCTCCCGCCGCCAGCACTTCGTGTCCCAATTCATCCGCCTGAATTAACAGGCATCCATAGCTTGCCAGGGCCTCACCCACGAAACTCTTCCCGCAGGCCAGGCCGCCGGTAAGCCCAACCTTCAACATAATCCGAGTCGGCGCTCCGCAGATTCAACCGTATTGACCATGAGCATGGCGATAGTCAACGGCCCTACGCCGCCCGGAACAGGGGTGTACGCGCCAGACAGCTCCGCCATGTCGATGGGATCCACATCGCCCACCAGGACACTGCCTTTCTTGTCAAAACTGGCCAGCTTCTGCTCGGAATTCCGAAAAATGCGCGCTACGTCTTCGCGCTTATCCAGGCTGTTGGTGCCCACGTCGATCACGGTGGCGCCCAGCTTGATGTAATCCTTCGTGATCATGGCCGGGCGTCCCATGGCTGCCACCAGAATGTCAGCCTCGCGGCACACGCCCGGCAGGTCGGGGGTCTTCGAATGACAGATCGTCACCGTGGCATTTTCGTGCAGCAACAGCAGCGCCACCGGCTTACCGACGATATCGCTGCGCCCCACCACCACCGCGCGTTTACCGGAGATGGGAATGTTGTAGCGTTTCAATAACTGGATAACGCCCGCTGGCGTACAGGCGCGCGGAGCGGGCAGCGCTGCCACCAAGCATCCCACGTTGTACGGATGAAAACCGTCGACATCTTTATCGGGCGAGACCGCCAGCAGAATCCGCTTGGTGTCGATCTGCTTGGGCAGGGGAAGCTGCACCAGGATGCCGTCCACGTTGTCGCGGGCATTTAACTGGTCGACAATGGCGAGCAGTTCTTCGGTGCTGATCGAATCGGGCGGCGTCAGTTTCTCCGAACACATGCCCAGATCCTGGCAGGTTTTCACTTTATTCCGGACGTAGACTTCGGACGCGGGATTATTTCCCACCAGCACCACCGCCAGTCCGGGCGGCCTTTTCGCCGCCACCAGCCGGGCAATGCGCGGCTTCAGTTCTTCTTTTATCTCTTCGCGTATGCGATTTCCGTCGATTATTGTGGCCATTCTTCTCAATAATACAAGTGGAGCAGCGCATGGCGCCGCCCCACTATCGTTTGAGCGAATCTTCCACCCAGGGCGGCGTGGCCCCAATCAACCGCCCCAATTCCGGCTCAAGCTGTTCCATCTTGCACTTCATTTCCCAGGCGATCTCGCGGTAGCTGAAGTGACCTTTGACGCCGCTGCGCAGCCGCGAAATGTATTCCGCCTCGGCGAAATCCATCTTGAAGAGGAAGCGGGAGCGGGCGCCGAAGGGGAGCAGATAGTGGGCGCCGGGCGCGGGCAGGCGATGCATGGCATCGAGCGCTGCTGTGAGCGCGGACTGGAAGACCGCCGTCGCCCCTGCTTCCGCGACCAGCTTCGGCGTGTCGAACCCCAGGTTCCCCGAATACTCCTGGCGGAACTGCTGGCAGCGACGATGGCGGTGCAGATCGCGATAAGCGCCCACATCGATTACGAAATCGTAGGCATAGAGGCTGCCGCGGAAGTTGTCCAGAATGGCATCCTGCCGCGAGCGCGAAGCCAGCGCCACGTCGATCACCTCGGCGCGCTGCCGGTCGCTCCAGCCGCACGCTAGATCGTATAGCTCACGGAAGGGCCGATCGGTAACGGGATAGAGCAGGGTCGCCGCGATATCGGCGGGCACGTGCGTGGGCCGCAGCAGATCGACGCGCGGTGCATCCCCACCGGCAGCCGGCGGCAGATTCTGATCGGCCCACAGGCGCAGGTCCCGGCGCGCGCGGGCGGAGTGCTCATCCGGATCGGCGTGGCGCGCCAGCGTGGGAGCGAGCGGTTCAGCCGCCGCATTGAGGTCCCAACGGCATTCTGGCTCGGCCGCGCAGGCCTGCGCTACCTCTTCGGCGAGGCTGCGCAGTTCGGCATACTCGGACGCTTTCAAGCGCCGGATCTGCTTCTCCAGCGTGCGAATGCTGGTTACCTGGCCGACATTGGTGGGCACGCCCCAGAAGAGCAGGTAGCGTGCGACATCGAAGGCGCGGGCGTTGAGGTTGCGATGGTACGCGTCGACCTTCATATCCGCGGGGCGCGGCAGCCGCTCGCACAAGCAGGCGAACGCGAGTTGGTGCACTTCTTTGTACGCCGCCAGCAGGGCCTCGCCGGCAGCCTGGTACCGGGCAGCGTCGGCGCCCACCAGTTCCGGCGGCGTGACGAAGCCGGAGCGCGAGAAATCCTGATAGCGCGAACTCTTAGCCTGGCCGTCCCAGAGCGGCTCTGCTTCGATTTCGGAGGCCGCCAGCTCGGAGACGCCCTCGAAGCACACGACCGTGTGGCCCAGGTCGGCGATGGAGGCGTGGCCGTATTGAAAGTAGAAACTTTCCAGGAACTTCTGGGAATCGTGGGCGCGCACCCATTCGACGGATTCGCGAATGGAATCGGGCGACCGGCTGTAGCGGGCCAGCGCGTAGGCGCTCTTCTCCGGCGGCATGGGCGCCACAGTGATGACGCGTTTGGGTGGGGTCAAGACGCTATCATAATAGCTTGATCCTGAACTCCACCAGCCATGTCTCCGACGCGGTGCACCACGACGCGGACCGCTACCGCGAAGCCTTCCTCCATGCCCAGCCGTTTAAGCACGTCGTCATCGAGAATTTTTTTGAGCCCTCATTTGCCGATCGGCTCCTCGACGACTTTCCCAGCTTCGATCCCAAGCTGGCGATCAATGAAGGCGGCCAGGTCGGCAAGAAGGGTGTGAATCCGAACATTAAGGAGATCAGCCCAACTTACAAGGAACTGTACGAGGCTCTCTCGTCCACCCCGTTTCTCGATCTGGTAAGCCAGCTCTCGGGAATTCCCGACCTCATTCTGGACCCCCACATGTTCGGCGGCGGCACGCACGATAACCATCACGGCCAGGAGCTCGATCCGCATGTCGATTTCAATTACGACATCACGATGCAACTGCACCGGCGCCTGAACCTGATCGTCTACATGAACAAGGAGTGGCGAACCGAGTGGGGCGGGGCGATCGAGATCCACTCCAATCCGCGCAAGCCGTTTGAGAACCAGGTGCGCAGCTTCGATCCGCTGTTCAACCGCGCCGTCATGTTTGAGACCAACGAGTACTCCTGGCACGGCTTTCCGCGAATCAACCTGCCCCCTGATAAACGGCACATTTCCCGCAAGTCCATCTCGATTTACCTTTACACCAAAGAGCGGCCAGCGGACGAGGTCGCGCCCTTGCACGGCACCTTTTACGTGCAGCGTTTCCTACCCGAGCGCATTCGCGCGGGCTACACGCTCACTGCGGAAGATGCCGAAGAACTGACGCGTCTGCTCATCCGGCGCGATACCTGGATCGAGCTCTACCAGCGTATGGAGCTGGAAAAGAATCGCGAAATCGCCGAGAAGAATGGCCTGATTCAGAACTCACCCAACCGCGTGCGGGCGCGCCTTACCGGGTACGCCGTTCAGGCAGAGGAATCGATCGGGATATACGCGGATGACTGGGCCGCGCCGCACTGCGAAATCTCGATCCAGCCGGTGGCGCCGGTCTCGGGCCTCACCCTGCGCGGATGGCGGCCGGACGATGCCGAGCCCGCCCGGATTCGGCTGTCGATCGGCGACTCGGTGACGGAACAATCGGTAGGCGGCGGCAAATTCTCCGTGAACGTGCGGTTGCCGCGCGCCGTCTCTGAGACTTTCCGGCTGAAGATCGATGTGGAGTCGGCCGGCAAAGCCTCGCGGGGTACGGACTCGCGCGATCTGGCTTTCGTGCTGGCCGAGTTGCGCGCGCAACACCCCGTGGCGCACGCTCTGGCGATGAGGCTTCGCTGAGCGATGCGCATTTCCATCCAGCGGCTGCATCCCAAGGCGGTCCTGCCCACCTATGCGCACGGTCCGCAGGAGGATGCCGGCATGGATCTGCACGCGGTGGCCAGTGTGACGCTCGACCCCGGCTTGCCGCAAGTGGTGCCGACCGGCATCGCCATCGAACTGCCGCCGGGTTATGAAGCGCAGGTGCGCCCGCGCAGCGGCCTGGCCTTAAAGCACGGCATCACCATGCCCAACGCGCCCGCTACCATCGACCCCGGCTATCGCGGCGAGATTCGCATTATCCTGCTTAACCTCGGCCCGCAGCCGTACACCATCGAGGCAGGGGACCGCATCGCACAGATGATCGTGGCACGCTATGAGGCGGTGGAGTGGGCTGAGAGCGAACTCACAGAATCGCGCCGCGGCGCCGGCGGCTTTGGCTCCTCGGGACGTTAAACTGGTTGGGGCATGCTTTCTTGCCCACGGAGGGCTTATGAGTCTGGCCGAAAAACATTGCGTCCCGTGCCGCGGAGGCGTGCCGCCTTTGACCGGCGACGCATTAGAAAAGCTGAAATCGCAGGTGAGCGGCTGGGAAGTCGTCAACGAACACCACCTGCGCAAGAACTACACCTTCCCCGATTTCGTCAAAGCTCTCGAGTTCGTGAACCGCGCGGGAGCCATCGCCGAGCAGGAAGGCCACCATCCCGACCTCTATCTGGCGTGGGGCAAAGTCGGCGTCGAGATCTGGACCCACAAGATTAACGGCCTTACCGAGAGCGACTTTATTATGGCGTCCAAGATCGACGCCATCCCGCACGGGTAGCACAAGCCTCCTGGCCTGTGTCTGGTTTCACCGCTTCAGCCCGCTAAGCAGCCGCTCATACGCATCCGTCACCGCATCCCACGAATACTGCGCGCGCACGCGTTCCATGGCCCTATGGCGCAAAGCGTCGCGGTCGGCCTTGCTCATCTCCAGCGCCACCCTCAGCTTCGCCGCCAGTTGTTCCGGCTCAAATGGAATTCCGGCATTCCCCGCCACCTCGGCGTTCTCCGGCGTGTTGCGGTACAACACTAGCGCGCCCCGGCCCATGGCTTCGATCAACGCCGGATGCGTGCCGCCTACTTCCGTGGCGTGGATGTAAGCGAAACAGTGGGACTGCAGTTCGTGGTAGCCCTGTCCGTAGATTGCGCCGGGCACCATCACGCGGTTGTCCAGCGTTTCGCGCACACGCCGGATATAGTCGCGGGCATAGGGCGCATCGCCGATCAACGCCAGCCGCAAAGGCGTGTCTACCGTTTCGAACGCCTGCCGTACCTCCAGCGCGCGGTTCTCCGGCTCCATGCGGCTCACGTACAGAAAGTAGCGCTCCGGCTCCAATCCCAGCGTCTGCAGAATCTCCGTGCTCGCTACCGGGCCTACCTCGGCGCCGTAGGGGATGAACACGCTGGCCTTGCCGTAGCGGTCGCGATAGTAGTCCTGAATGGCGCGGGCATCGGTGACGACCGTGTTTGGGCAGAACGTGGCTAGGCGTTCGGAAACGAGATACCAGGCCTTGGCCAGGCGATTCCATTTCTTCCGCTTGCGCTCGATGCCGTCTACATTGAGCGCCACCGGCACCCCGAAACAGCGCGGCCAGATGGTGAACAGGGCATTGGCTCCGTTGCAGTAGAGCGCCACATCGGCGCGATACCCTAAGGCGCAATACACCAGCAAGTGCAGGGTGGAGACGAATGTATGCGCGATGGTGTCGAGGTATTTGTGGCGTATGGTGGGCACGTATTGGAGGTACACGCCACGGTATCGATCTTCGGAGCACCGCGCGCGGCAGTAAACCATGACTTCATGCCCGCGTGCCACCAGGCGCGTGGAAAGCTCTTCGGCGAAAGTCTCAAAACCGCCATACCGGGCAGGGATGCCGCGCGTGCCGAGTAGGGCGATGCGCACGGCTACATAGCGCCCGATGTCTTAGCGGCTTCGGATTGGGGCCGGAGACGTGCCAGTTTCTTGGGCGCCTTCTTGCTCACTGGGACGTACTGAAACCAACTGGCCATGTACTCGTCGTCTACGCGGCGCCGCGCCTGAATGAGGCGTCTCTTGGCCAGGACGCGCTTCCAGTTCTTGCCCAGGAACCAGAAAGCTTTCAGGGACGTGTGCTCCCATAGCACACAGCACGTCACCACCGTGACGTCGCGTGCGGTGATCGAAAGCCAGTTCCGCCAGTACAGATCGCCGGAAATGTTTTTCAGCCGCATCAGGAAGCGATTCTTCACCGAATGCATGTTGATCTCCGGCGGCAGCGCGCGCCGGTTGCCCGGCAGAACTTTGCGCACGTGGTAGCCGCGGGCATACGGAACGTACAGGCATTTCCAGCCCATCAGTTGTGAACGCCAGGCGACATCGGCGTCTTCCCGGTACACGAAGAAATCGCCGTCGAAAAACTCTCCGTCTAGCGAAATATCTTCCACCATCGAACGGCGGTACAGTGCCGCTGCGGCCGTGGCGCCAAAGACGTACTCGTAGCGGAGGTAGTGGCCGTTGTCCACCTCCTGGCTGCCGCGATCCAGATGGCGCAGCATGGGGGTGAAATAGATTCCGGTGGAATCCACCACAGGCTTGGCGGGAATGTCGAAGTGCGCCGACATGGTGAGCAGCTTCCCGCACACCGTGCCGATTTCCGGATCGAACTGCCCCGCGTCAACCAGAGATTGAATAAATCCGGGCAGCAGGAGCACGTCAGGATTGAGAGTTAGAATCCAGTCGCTGCCCGACAAGCCGATAGCTTGGTTCTGGGCCGCTGCGAAACCGATGTTCTCCTGGTTGTAGACCACCTGACAGCGATCTTCGAACTGTTCGAGAATGTCGGTGGTGCCGTCGGTGGAGGCATTATCGATGACAATGATTTCCCGCTTGGCATATTCCTGCGCCAATACCGATTCGAGACAACGCCGGATAAAACGCCCGCTATTGTAAGTGACTATGGTTACGGAGACGGAGTCGTTGTGCGCCATGAACCTGAACCTGAGAAGTCCAACTTTTTGTACATCCGCTTACCCTTTGAGATTGAGGACGGACGGAACCGCACCGACCTCCTGGCCGAAGAAAACACGGGCGGCCAGCCGCACAACGCTGCCATACGTTGCGATGGGCCGCAAGCTTTTTTCAAGCGCCGATTCCAGCACGGCGCGTATGCAAGAGCCTGCGACCACTGCCAAGCAAACCGCCCTCACCCCCGTGCGACGAAAGTGCTTAGCTGAATATCTTAGTAAACTACGATACCAGTAAATCCTGCGCATCTCCAGTGTTAAAGCAGGAATTGAATGCGCGCCTGTGTGTTTGGCAACAGCTTGCGGCTCATACCGGAAGGAATATCCCTCGTCGAGGGCCCGCCGGCAAAAATCGACTTCCTCGAACCATATTGGCCAAAACTTCTCGTCAAAGCCGCCTAACTGTCGCCATACGTCCCGACGGATCATCAGAAACGCCCCCGCCGGTTGTTCCACCGGTTGGGATCGGGAATAATCCAGTCCCAACCCGCGGTATTTCCAATTGACGGGATTCCCCGGCCAAATTCGGTTTAGCAAGAGAACTTCCAAAATCAGTGCGGCCGGCGTGGGTAATTGCCGCACCATGAAACCGGCCTGTGACTCACCATCGGCGCCTAAGAGCCGGCCGCCCGCACCGGCTGTTCCGGGCCGGTCGCACGCCGCGCGGAGCGGCTCCAGTTCGCTCGCCAGGATCGCGTCGGGATTGAGCAGCAGAAGATAGGGGCGCTTCAATTCCGCGAACCCCTGATTGACGGCGGCCGCAAACCCCCGATTGGAGGAATTGGCGATCAAGCGTACGCCGCGGCGTTGGATCTCCGTTACCGTCTGATCGGCGGAGGCATTATCCACAACGACGATTTCGGCGCCAGTCGCGAGCGCCGCGTCCAGGCAGGCACCGATCACCGCCGCGGAATTATAAGTGACGATGATGATGCCGATGTCGGACATGTGTCACTTTGTCCCACCCCTCGTGAGAAGAAAGTACATCTTCCAGTACCAATGCCAGCCCGTCGCGCGCTCGATGTCGCGGACCAGTTGCTCATTCTCACGAAGCCAATCGCCCAACGCCGGTTTGTTTCGAAACTCACATTCCTTGCGGAAGCGCGGTGATTGCCGGAAGCCTTCCAGCTTTCCGCCGAGCCATGCTCCCGCCGCGCCGTGCCGCGCAGCCACCAGTCCCCACAGTGCCTGCCCCACCAGGATGGCCCAGGCGTAGCGCAGCGGATAATACAGCGCCACGAGGTAGCACTGGTTTCGCGCAATGCGCCGCACGGTTTCGGGATGCCACCGGCCGAGCGCGGCGCTGCCGTGGTGCCACGCCACGGCCTCCGGCACATATAAGCCCGAGACTCGGTGCATCGCGCAGCGGATGCCGAACTCCACATCTTCCAGGTACGATTCGAAGGCCTCGTTGAGGAGTCCTACGCGCTGGAAAACGTCGGCGCGAAACACGGCCGCCGTCCAGGGAGCGGACCAGATGGAGCGGCGCTGGGCAAAGAGCGGCCCATCCAGGCAGCCCTGGCCCAGCCGGGCGGCACAACCACTGCGCGCCACCGCATCGAACGTCGCATCGATGCGGTCCGGCGATTTAGCGGACAGAATCTTCCCCGTGGCGAATGGCGCTCCCGCTTGGCAAAGCGTGGCGAAATAATCCGGCGCCAGTTCTACATCACTATTCAGCACGGCGATCCATTCGGTTCCACTTTCCTGGATGCCGCGATTCACGGCGGGCGCAAATCCCGCGTTGCGTCCCATGGCGATCACGCGGGCCCCACGTTGCCGGGCTAGCTCTGGCGCCCCGTCCGTCGAGCCGTTATCGACTATCAGGAGTTCGCTGGCTGGTTCAGTCTGCGCTTCCAGGCTGGCCAGCAAGCGCGCCAGATAGTCGCGGCCGTTCCACACGGGCACAATGGCGGTGAGGCTCATCGAAAGAAGCGCTTCTTCAACAGAAACGCCAGGTTGCGGAAGCCGTCGCGCCACGCATTCAACTTGGTTTCGCCCAGGCGCGACGAGTACTGGATGGAGATCTCGCGAAAACGAATCCGGGGGCTGCGCAGGGCTTCCACCTTGATCTCCTCCGAGAACGCCATGCCGTCCGACTCCAGTTTCATCTCTTTGAGGATCGAGCGGCGGAACACCCACATCCCCGACTGCGAGTCGCGTACCCAGCGCAGGAATAGCACCGTCATGGCGATGGAGAGCACCAGGTTGCCGAACTTGTTCTTGAAGCTCATGGCCTGCGAGTCTTGCACGGGAAACCGCGAGGCATTCAGGAAATCGACGTCCAGGTGCAGAAACGCTTCGATCAGGTAGGAAAGCGCATCCACCGGATAGCTGTGGTCGCCATCCAGGGTGATAATGAGATCGCTCGAGGCCATGGCGAAGCCGCGCTTGTAGCTGCGTCCATAGCCGCGCACGTCTTCGCGGATCACCTTGGCCCCCAACGATGCGGCCACTTCGGAGGTGCGGTCGGTGGAGTTGTTGTCTACCACGATCACCTCGTCCACGAACTCCGGCATGGCGCGCAGCACGCTCTCGATGCCCTGCTCTTCGTTCAGACACGGAATAATTACGGTGATCGATTGGTCTTTATACATGGCCCAAAACGTCCATTGATATGATGGGATCAATGAAGCGTTTTTTCCTTCTCCTCGGCTGTGCCGGCCTGCTGCTGTACGGCGCCGAACTGGGGAGTGTGCATTCGGTATATGTACTGCCCATGTCTCGCGGTCTGGACCAATACCTGGCCAATCGCCTCACCAACGAGCACCTGTTCCAGGTGGTGACGGACCCCAAGCGGGCGGACGCGATTTTCACCGACCGCATCGGCGAGAGCTTCGAAGAAAAGCTGACCGACATTCTTCCTTCGCCCGAGCCGGTTGCCAAGCCGAACCCACCCGCTGAGGAACCCGATGACCAACCCAAAGGGCGCACTCCGATCACGGAGACGGTCAACAAATTAGCCAACCCCGCAACCTCGGGAACGTTCGGCCGTGCCAAGGGTACGATCTTCCTGGTCGACCCGAAATCGCACGAGGTGTTGTGGTCGGCATACCAGCCTCCGAAGAACTCCAGTAACACGGAAATGGATCGCACCGCCTCCGACATTGTAAGCCGCCTTAAACGCGCTTTGAAGCCGAAGTAGAGGTGGGGCATGCTTTAGCTTGCCCCGAATTCTTCAAAATGATAGGGAGGGCTTGCGGTTACCGCACTACCACCGTGCCCAAACCGAATTCCGCCAGATCGACCCACATGTTGTGCAAGGTGTTCTGCACAAACACGGCCCGCTCGGCGCGGAAACTGCGCTTGCCCTGGTAGCTCTCCCAGCGGCGGCGTGCGAGGGCGTGGGCGGCCGTCACATCCGAACTGGTCAGTTCCTGGGCCAGCGTCACGTGGGGGTGATAAGCGAACGGTTCGTGGAATTCCAGTGCCCGTGTGTTCATGGCGCCATGCAGCCGCCGCAATTCCGCGGCGCCGGCCCCCAGTTCGAGGTAGATCACGTTGGTAACTGGAAAGACCTCAATGTTCGTCAGCTCGATCTCGAAGGGCGACCAGGCTTCGGTTAGGGACCGGACCTGATCCGAGGCAACCTGCCAATCTACGGCCAGCGGACGGGGCGGCAGAACACTCACGTGGGCGTGGGGCTTGTCGTGCGGAACCAGCTCGCAGCGCAGCTCATCCAGGAAACGGCCTAATGGCTCGGGCAGGTAAATCACAAGAGCGAAAACATTTAGTCGCTCCTCAGCGGGTACGCCACGGCGCGTCCCATTCGACTCACAACTCATGCTCACTCTATCGTACTCGTTTTGTAACCCTGTGCACGGGACCACCCCTCCGGAAACCACCTTAGCCCGTGGCTACTCCAGGCTCCTGCTACTCTCGATAATGATGCCCAGTTCCAGTCGAGTCAATCCGCTTCTCACCCCTGATTTTCGAATTCCGTTCCATCAGATACTGGCTGCCGACGTGCAGCCCGCGACTTCCGCACTGCTGGTCGATAGCCGCGCCCGCTTGGAGAAGATCGCCGCCGAGCCCGGCGAGCGAACTTTCGCCAACACGATGGTGGCGCTGGACCATCTCACCGAGCCGCTGGATTATGCCATGGGCGTGGTGCGGCACCTCGAATCGGTGGCCACCTATCCGGAACTGCGCGCCGCCTTCAATGCCGCGCAACCTGAGGTGAGCGCTTTCTATTCGGGCATTCCGCTGAACGCGGGCCTGTGGAACGCCGTGAAGGCGTATGCCGCCACACGGGAAGCCGGCGGGCTTGTGGGGGAGCGGCAGCGTTTCCTGAAAAAGACGGTCGACTCGTTCCGCAGGCATGGCGCGGATCTGGACGCCGCGGGAAAGAAGCGCCTCGAGGAGATCGATGTCGAGCTCACCCAGCTCACCACCAAGTTCGCAGAAAACGTGCTGGATTCGACCAACGCTTTCGAACTGGTGATCGCCCATGAGAAGGACTTGGCGGGGCTTCCGCCCACGGCGTTGGCAGCCGCGCGCGAAAGTGCCGGCCGCAAGGGACTGGAGGGCTGGCGCTTCACCCTGCAGGCTCCCGATTACTTCGCCGTGATGACCTACCTGGACGACGTCTCCATCCGCCGCCAGTTGTACGACGCCTACAGCGTGCGCGCCACAACCGGCGACTGGGACAATCGGCCGAATCTCCGCCGGATTCTAGAGCTGCGGCGCGAGAAAGCTCGTCTCCTCGGTTTTAGCGACTTTGCCGACTTCGTGCTGGACGATCGCATGGCGCACACCGGCGCCCGCGCGCTGGAGTTCCTGGAGGATCTGAAGACCAAGACCGAGCGGCGTTTTCGCGAAGAGAACCGCGAACTGCTCGAATTCCGCCGGTCCATCGAAGGACCGTCCGCGCCCGAGCTCGATCCCTGGGACGTCGGATATTACGCCGAAAAACAGCGCGCTGCCTTATATGCCTTCGATGAAGAGGCACTGCGCCCGTTCTTTTCGCTGGAGCGCGTGGTGGCCGGGCTCTTCGATCTGGTAGGCCGCCTCTACGGCATACGAGTTACCGAAGAAGCCAGCGTTCCGGCGTGGGACCCGCAGGTACGCTATTACAACATCCATGACGCCGACGGCTCGTTCCTGGGTGGCTTCTACGCCGATTGGTACCCGCGCGAGAACAAGCGCGGCGGCGCCTGGATGGATTCTCTGATCACCGGTGGACCTTCGACCGATGGCTTCCACCCGCACCTCGGTCTGATCTGCGGCAACCTCACGCCACCCATCGGCGGCAAGCCGGCGCTGCTGACGCACCGCGAGGTGGAAACCATCTTCCACGAATTCGGCCACCTCTTGCATCATTTGCTGAGCCGCGTGGAAATCCGCACCCTGGCCGGCACCAACGTGGCCTGGGACTTTGTGGAACTGCCTTCGCAGATCATGGAAAACTGGTGTTGGGAGCGCCAGGCGCTGGACCTGTTCGCGCGTCACTGGGAGACCGGCGAACCGATCCCGGAAGAGCTGTTTCAGAAGATGAAACGCGCGCGCACCTTCCGCGCCGCCAATGCGCAAATGCGGCAGGTCGGTTTCGGTTTCGTGGACTTGCTGGTGCATGTCCGCTACGCCCCGGAGCGGGACGGCGACCCGGTCGCGTACACCCGCGGTGTCCTCCAGGAGTTCAGCCCGGCGCCGCTGCCTCCACAGCATGCCATGCTCGCCGCCTTCACCCACCTGTTTGCCAGTCCGGTGGGTTATGGCGCCGGCTACTATTCCTATAAGTGGGCGGAGGTGCTGGACGCCGACGCCTTCACGCGCTTCCGGGACGGCGGCATTTTCAGCCAGGAAATTGGCGCCGCGTTTCGCGCCAATATTCTGTCCAAGGGCGATAGCGAAGATCCCGCCGAACTCTACCGGAGGTTCATGGGGAGGGAGCCGGATCCTTCGGCTCTGCTGCAGCGCTCTGGGCTGGCGTAGCCAGCGCCGGCGGTTGGTCAGCTGCGTGGCTCGGCGCCGGGAAGACTGGCACGCCGGCGTGCCGGCTCTTCACCAGCAGTTCTTCGATGCGTTCGATCAGATGGCGCAGCACGATGGGCTTGGTCTCATAAGCGCCGCAGCCCGCCTCGACGGCATCGGCGACGTAGGCCGGTGTGGCATGCGCGGTCAAGACCAGAACCGGTATCTTGAAAAGGTGCGGATCGCTTTTGAGCGCGCGAATCGCGCTCTTGCCATCCATGACCGGCATGTCGAGGTCCATGAGAATCAGGTCGGGATGGTGCAGCCGGGCCGACAGAACGGCTTCCTTTCCGTCACACGCGGCGATCATTTCGTAGCCGGCCTTTTCCAGGCGGCGCGTGAGCATGTCGCGGCTGAATTCGTCGTCTTCCGCTAGCAGCAGTTTGGGCATAACTCCTCCGATCCGGGTTTCAGTACTTTAGGGACTACGGGCGCGCAGGTCTTGAAGTGCGCCGGAATCCGCATGGTAAAAATCGATCCTTTGCCTGATTCGCTCTCCACCGAAATATCGCCGCCCATCATGCGGCACATGTGGCGGCTGATCGCTAGCCCCAGGCCGCTGCCTCCGTATTTGCGGGTCGTGGAGGCGTCGGCTTGGGCGAAGGCCTGGAATAACTTCCCCTGCTGCTCGCGGCTGAGCCCGATCCCCGTGTCTTTGACGCGCAGCACGATCCAATCCGCGGGCGCATGCCCTTCGCGGGCAACGTCCACAGCGATTTCGCCGTTCTCGGTAAACTTGCAGGCGTTGGCCACTAGGTTCATCAGGCTCTGCCGGAAGCGCGTCAAGTCGGTATAGATCTCGCCGGCGGCGGCGCGGTCGCTCACCGAAACCTGGTTGCGGTTACGAGCGGCTTGCGGCCCTACGGCCGCTAGCACATCCTGGATAACCGAGCGGAAATCGAACCTCTCCGGATGGATCTCGACCTTCCCGGCCTCCGCTTTGGAGTAGTCCAGAACTTGGTTGACCGTGTGCAGCAGAATGCTGCCGGCGCGCTCGATCTTGGCCAGGTCCGGTGCCACTCCTTCGATGCTGCGTTCCTGGCAGACCTCCTGGAGAAGTTGGCTGTATCCCAAAATGGCGTTGAGCGGCGTGCGCAGTTCATGGGTCATGTTGGCTAGAAATTCGCCCTTGGCGGCGGTGGCCGCTTCGGCGGCCTCCTTGGCTTGCCGGAGCCGGCGCTCCACCTCTTTCTGGACGGTCATGTCCTGCGCCACCCAGACGGCGCCTTGGAAGCCGGAATCCTGCGCGCGCATGGGCGCGGCCGATAGCAGCATGGGGATTGCGCTTCCGTTGGCGCGCAGATAGGCCACTTCGATCCCGCTGCCCGACAACTCCGTACCGGCGGCGCAGATCTTCTCCAGTGGCGCCTTCGCGAGCTCAAGACCTTCATAACCCAGCAGGTCCAGGGTGGCCTGGTTCACCGTGCGGATACGTCCCTTGCGGTCGATTACCATGACCGATTCCGCGGTGGAGTCGATGATGGCGTCTACGTAGTCTCGCGAAACCGTGGTCGCGCTCAGGGCCTCAAGCATTTGGTTGAACGACTGTGTGAGGCGGCCCACTTCATCGGGACGCTGGATGGCGGCTCGGGTGCGAAGATCTCCCGCTGCCACCTTGCGCGTGAAATCGGTGAGCGCCCGCAAGGGGCGCAATAGCATGCGCAGTTGCGCCGATAGCACCAAAACCACGGCGATCAACCCGGCCAGCGCCACTACCGCGGTAGTCCAGATAATCCGCACGTTGGCCGCACGCTGCCGGTCGGTCGACAAACCTAACCGCAAAACGCCCAGCCGGACCTGTGCCGGCGGCCGGTCTTCCCACGCCAGATGGGCCGTCGCCACCGGCGCCACCACTTTGGTGATCTCGATGAAACTATGGCCAGCGGCCCACCCCGGGCCCGTTTGCGGGCGATGCGGTACCGCGGATCGTGGAAAACCGGCGGCCGTCAACAGCACCGGCGCGCCACTCTGCTCGTCGGTCATTTCCACGAATAGGGCGCGATTGTCCGCTACCGTGCTGGCGGCGATACGCTCCAATTCCTGGCGGTCGCCCACCAGCATGGCAAACTGGCACTGATCGGCCAGGAACCCCGCCATGTTTTCTGCGCGGCTGCGCAACTGCCGGTCGAATTCCTGGCTGTAGCCCACCAGAAACACCACCGTCAGGCCGGCCACCGTTACCGTCGTGAGCGTCACCGAGACGGCCAAAACCTGCGCCAGCAAGCTCTCCTGGAAAAGCCGCTTCACCGCAGCACCTCCACTGCCGGACTGACCCGGAAATCCACACCCAGCAGATGCGCCACCCTTTGATTGATGGCCGCATTCACTTTCCGCGGACCCTCCTCGCGATTGACTTCCTCTCCGCGCAGGAGGCGCCCTGCCAGTTCGCCCGTCTGCCGGCCGATCTCGCGGTAATCGGGATAAATCCCGGCGACTGCTCCGGCGCGCACGAAGGCCGAGGAAAAACCGACGATTGGCAACCGGTATTCGAGCGAAGCCAGGATCAGCGGCTTGATGGTGACGGAGTTGTACAGATCCGCGTCCGGCGGACACAACACCAGGTCGACCCGCCCCTTGAGCGCTGCCACGGCCCGCAATAGATCGGCGGGGCCGTCACAATCCGTCACAATCGCGGTGTAGCCTTGCTGGTGCGCCACGGCTTCCACGGCCGCTGCCGTTTGCAACGCGTGTGCCCGGCTACGGATGATGCCGACCCGCCGGCGCTCGGGCATCAGCAGTTTCACTTGCGTCAGCCACGTCCCCACCGGTAGCGCCAGATCCACATGGCCGCCCAGGCCCTCGGGATTCGCGGGGTGCAGAATCATGGTGGCGATCACGGGAACGCTGGCATTTTGCGACTGCACCGCGGCCAGCGATTCGGTGCCGATGGCAATCGCCACGCGGACCTCGCGGCGCCCGAGCAAGCGTGTCAGTTCGGCTTCCGTTCCCGACGCCCGCAGATCCACGACCTCCATGCCGGCCGGACCGAGCACCGCTTTCAAGCCATCCAAGGCTTCCCCAAAAGCCTGCACACTGGAGTCGTAGACCACCAGCGCCGCGGGCTGCGAGGAATAGAGACCCATTCCCGCCCATAACAATGCCGCTGCTGCGCGCCCTAGTAAGGTGTACCGGCGAAAACGTGAGAACCCCCGCTCCCTCACGGTCGCGGCTCGGAACGAAAACTGAACCGCGCGCGTCACCAAGCGGGGGTTCGGCGTGCTAATAGAAGCGCCGGGACAACTTACTAGTCCCATGGACGCCAGACCAATCTCAGGAAAGCCGACCTTGGATCTCCTGCCAGGCGGTCAATGGCCAGGTAGATGGGATCTTCATAGCGCCGGTTCAGGGCGTTGCGTACGCCTGCCTGGAAATCGAGCGAGCCTCCCAGGCGAACCGTGGCCGTCCCATCGAATACCGTGAAGCCCCCCAACGTGGCGCCGCTCCAGGTGTTCCGGGCCGAAAGGTAATTCACGCTGCCGCCCAGAAACAGCCGGCGTATCGGCAGTCCCAGCCGCATCTTGGAAACGTTGACCGGCGCGTTGGCCAGCCGCACGCTGCTGGCGCCATCCACTGCACTCTGCCAGGCCGTGCTGGCGGTGGCCTCCAGACGATTCCACAGCTTGCCGCGAACCTCGAACTCCAGCCCGGTGGAAAGAAGCTCGCCGGTATTCTGGTACTGTTGCACTCCGTCGGCCAGGGTTACCGCCTCGATCACGTTCTCGATGCGATAGTGAAATCCATTCAGGACGACCGTCCACTTCCGCGCCAGGAGGCGCTCAAGGGAAGCCTCGAAGGCCTGGGCCGATTCGGGCTTCAGAGGAGCTGCCGCAACGTAGGAAAGCCCGCCATCGTTGTAGAACTGCTCAAACGTGCTGGGATTGCGAAAGGGCTGGCCGTATACCAACTTGTAGACCGTGCGCGGCGATGCTTGAAACACGGCCGCCACGCGCGGCGATACGAAGTCAGGAAAGTAACGCGTGTGGTCCCAGCGAACGCCGCCGTAAAGCTTCCAGCGCCGCGTTATATCCCATTCCTGCTGCGCAAACAGCGCCAGCCCGCGATCAGGGTGGCTGGTCCAGTCTTGGATCACCCCCTCATCCAGGTTGTATTGCAGGTTGCGCAGCTCGAACGATCCGCTGGCGCCGATGGTCAGCGGTCCCACATGCCCGAGCGGGACGTCGTAGGTCAAACTGGAATCGAGCCAATCGCCACGGTTAATATCCTCGACCGCTTCCAGGCCATCCGCCACAGGGTAATCGTAGCGGTCGTGGTAGCGATACTGATCGTACGCCGTCCGCCATTGCAATTGCCCCGGGCCCGCCTGCCTTTTGTAACTGGCTTCGACCAGGTTCCGGCTATCCACCACGTGCTGCCCGGAATCGCCCGAAAGGCTGGTCCCCAAACCGATAGGCACCTTCTTGTCGCGCACATTGAAGTATGTTGTGAAGCTCCAGCCCCGCCAGACCAGGTTGACGAAGCTGTGATACCCGCGCTCTCCATCGGCGTTGGCGACTGTATTCCCCACTCCGGGAGGTACGGGCAGCCCCGCCACAGGAATAGAAATACCCTGGTCGTCGAACACCGAGCCTTCCATCAGCAGATTGACGCCGTGCCCCAGGTAGCGGGAGGTGCTTAGAGAAAGTTTGCGCTCCCCGAAGGACGAGGTCTCGAACGACGCGCCCAGGTTGCGCGCATCCGCGGGCGAGCGCGTAACCACGTTGATGTTGGCGAGCATGCCGTTTGAGCCATACAGCGCCGAGGTGGGGCCGCGAATGATCTCGATGCGCTCCACCAATTCCATGTCGAGCCCAAAATCCTGTTCGAAAAAGTTGTTCGAATTGTAGATATTGTCGGTGAGCGGATGGCCGTTCAGCATCACCAGGAACCGCGTGTTGAAGTCTCCCGGCAGCGAGAAACCACGCACGCCGACGTATTCATAGCTGTGGTCATTGGTCACGTAAAAGCCGCGCACCGACGCCAGCGCTTCGCCCAGCGTCCGATATCCGTAGCGGCGGATCTCTTCCGCCGTGATCACGCTGACGTTAGCGGGAGCCTCGGCCAGGCTTTGGGCATGCAGGGAAGCCGCCTCCACGGGCGGAAGGTCCGCAAACAGAATGTCTTCGTCGCCGGAACCCGCACCAGGGGGTTGGGGAGGCGCCTCCGCCAGGACGGCCGGAGCGCAAATCAGCGCCAGGACCAGATAGACTTGTATGGCCATTATGTAGTCGGCGCGCCTGTCCAAAGGCGCCTCAGACCACTTATCGGCACAAGGCGTGAGTTGCTGAGACCGGGGGGGCCGAAGACCGCTCCCTTTGGTCACGGCTCTGTAAGGCGGAATGGGGCGCGACGACGTTCATGCGTTACAGAGCCGTGACCAGAGGGAGCGGTGTCTGTAGACTTCTAGAGCAACTGCTCCATCAAGCCAACCAGGTAGTCCTGGTCGAACGGTCCCGAGCGGTACGTGCGCGCATCGAAGAAGCGCCACATCTTTTTGTGTTTTTCGATGGTGTAAAAGACCAGTTGCTCCTCGATCAGGTCCTTTTCGAGCAATTGCTGGTTGAAGGCCCGCACCGTGCCGTGGATGGTGTATGGGATGCGGAATTCCTCGGTGGAGACCAGTTCGGGCGTGGCCGCGAACTCAATCTGCAGAATGCGGCCGCGGCTGTTGATTTGCAGCAGGTGGATGCCTTCCTCGTGAAAAGCCTCTTCCGGGAAAACCGCGGGATCGAGGATCACCTCGCTGCGCGAGAGAAGCCGGTTGACAGCCCCCACGAACTCCGCGCAGATGGCATGCAGTTCCGCGGCGGCACGGCGGCGCAGGCCGGCCATTTCGCGGGCGTAGCTCAGCAGGTCCTGGTCTTTGTCCGCCAGGGCGTCGATACTCGCCGCCAGTCGTTTCAGGCGCGTTGCGTCCAACCGGGCCACTGGTTCGCCGGACCTCCCCATCCAGCATACCGAAGTGTCTCGGCGGCGCTCCCCGGCTCAGCTCACCTGCTGGTCGTTGGTCTCGATCAGGTCCATTAAGTCGAGGTGCAACTGTTGCAGGATCTGGTCGGACTTTCCGACGGAGAGAAAACGCTTGCCCTTGAGAACGTTGTGGAGGTGCGGTTGCGAGATGCCGGTGACCCGTGCGAGGCTGCGCTCGGTAATTTCTCCGCTGCGCACGCGGTGCCGCAAGTGCACGACCAGCCGCGTCTGGAGCCCCTGGAAGTTAATCGCCATGAATCGATGTATTCCTTGTCGAAATAGAGGAGTACCATATCCTCTTAGTAAGTAATAGGAAATCCCTGATATGTTTAGGGGTAAATGGCATTAATTTCAGCAATTTTAAAGGCCTTTGAATTAATAGCTTAACACGAAAAGCGCGGGTGGTATCAACTTTAGTTAATTTCTATAATTTATTTGATTTGCTTGACGGATTTTGGTAGCGGGCTAGATTGGAGAAAGTTGTTTGCCAAAGGTCGCAACCCCCGCTAGGAGAGGGCTGCCGCCAGGAGGATTTCTCTGATGCAATGGAATCGATCGAACGCAATCGGCCTAGCCAAGGTATCGTGTAGCTCCTGTCACGGCCACGGCTCACGTCTTGTCCATAAAGGGAAAGAGGTTACCTGTCATTGCGTGTTTCGGGCTATCTTTCGCGCTTGTTATAACCGCTTCCGCGAATGCGCCAGCAAGTCGGGCCACATCAGCACGGTTTCGCTGGAGTTCAGCGGAGGCAAAGACGGCAAGCGAGCTTATTCCCGCAAGCGGGAAGAGTTCCTGGCCGATTTCTGCCTGGTCAGCAGGCGGACCCTGGACGATGCGGAGTACCGCATTTTCCGTTTCTATTTCTTACTCGGGGCGGACTGGAGACTCTCCTGCCGCCGCCTCGGCATGGATCGCGGCAACTTCTTCCACGCGGTCTACCGCATACAGCAGAGACTCGGGCGAACCTTCGCCGAACTCGAGCCCTACTCGTTGTACCCCTTGGACGAGTACTTCGGCGGCGTGATCCACGATGAGTGGGCCCGGCCGCTCCCGCCCCTCCCGCCGATCAAAGCAGCCAAAATCCCCGCGATTCGACTCCCCTTATCGGCGTAGGCCACCATGGAAAAAGGGGAGAGCCTCCCGCCGCTCCCCTTTCGCCGCTCGCTTATAATAGAAAATCCAACTTCCCCGATGGATCCGCTGACCCACACCGCTACCGGTTTGTTTCTGAGCCGCGCCGGATTGAACCGGCTCACACCGCTGGCGGCGCCGATCCTCATGCTGGCCGCCAACGCCCCAGACATCGATATTGTTACTTTGGCGGGCGGGCCGTTGAACTACCTGCACTACCACCGCTACCTGACACATTCGATAGCCGCCATGCCGGTGATGGCCTTTTTGCCGGTCGTGCTCGTGTGGGCCGTGGCGCGCCGGCCCATCCGCTGGGGCGGAGCGTTCCTGGCAGCGCTGGTGGCGGTCGCCTCTCACCTGCTGCTCGACTATACCAATGTCTACGGCATACGACTGCTGCTGCCCTTCTCGGCCGCCTGGCTGCGGCTCGACTGGACGCCCGTGGTGGACCTGTGGATCTGGAGCATCCTGCTGCTGGGTATTGCGGGACCATTTCTAGCGCGCCTGGTGACCTCGGAAATCACCTCGGGCCAGCAGCGGCCGAAGCACCATGGGCGCGGGTTTGCCTGGTTCGCCCTGGCCTTCCTGCTGCTGTACAACTTCGGCCGAGCTGCGTTGCACGAGCGGGCCGCGGCGGTGCTCGATGCGCGGTTATACGATGGCGAGGTCCCGGCACGCGTGGCCGCCATGCCCACAGCCAACCCCTTGTTGTGGCGCGGCCTGGTCGAGACGCGCGATTCATACAGAGTGCGCGAGGTCGATCTGACCCGCCAGTTCGATCCGGCCCACGGTCCGATGTTCCAGAAGCCATTTGCGGATGCCGCGATTGAGGTGGCTCGGCAAACCGCCACGTTTCAGACCTTCCTCGAGTTTTCGCAATTCCCATTGTGGCGGGTGACACCTGCTGGCGACCCCCCCGGCAGCCTGGATGTGGAGGTAGTCGACATGCGTTTCGGCACACCCCTCGATCCGGGCTTTATGGCCAGCGCACTGTTAACTGGCCAGGATAAGGTGTTGCGTACTTCTTTTGCGTTCGGCAGGGTGCGTCCGCGCTAAGGTTCATCCCTTACGAATCTAAGGCATCTGCCGAATTTCCCAGGTGTCGGGACGCTGCCAGAATCAGATTGTGGATGCTCTCAATACCGCCGCCGTGCTAGACCGGGAACAACTCCGCGATGTGACTCTGGATGATGAAGAGTTGATGCGCGAGATCGTCGCTGCGCTGATCGACGACACTTCCCGGCAGATGAAACTGCTCAACGCGGCCATCGTGGAACAAGATGTTTCGCGGTGTATGCGCCTGGCACACTATTCCAAGGGAGCTTGCGCCAACGTGGGAGCCAACTCCGCGGCGGCGATTCTGAAGGATATCGAGGCCCAGGCCGCCAGCGCCGATTTCGTGGCGTGCAGCACGGCGCTCACCCGGCTTGCCGGAGAGATGGAACTGCTACGATCCACCGCTGATGCGCTATAGCGCTTCGGCGCGGCGCAACAGGGCTTTCACACCATCGACACAGAGCACCGCCGCATGCTTCGATTCCGCTGCCAAGCCTCCGACGGCTTCTTCCACGAGTAAGGGACTTACGGCTGCCATTTCGGCGCGAGTCTTGCCCGTGATCCACTCCGTCAGCGCCGATCCGGCAGCGATGGAAGCCGTACAACCACGAACCTTATAGCGCGCCTCCGCCGCCGTTTCTCCCGCAAACCGCACCGAAAGCCTCAGGATATCCCCGCACGCAGGGTTCGAGACTTCCACCGTGATCGCCGGGGGAGCCAATTCGCCTACGTAGCGCGGGTTCTGAAAATGGTCGAGCAGCCGCTCCGAATACATCCCAGCTTCCATTCTATCCGGCGTAAGTGCTTGATTTCTCGTTAAGTGGATGGGTCCCAGTACCCCGGCAAACCTCTAGAACTTTTACCCAAATTCGTTATACCCCAGAATGCAGGTGTAGGCGGCCTACCGCCACAAGAAAGATTCTTGAGGAGATTCAGGTTATGAACATAACGATTATTCCGAAAACTCTGGGAATGGCAGTCCTTACCCTGGCGATCATTGCGGGTTTTGACGTCGGTCTGACCGAGAGTGGCCGGCAATTGGTCGTTTCGGTCCTTCATCCTCAAACTGAGGCGCCCGTGCGGCCGGAAGTACTGGTGGTTGCCGCCAATCGTGCCGATCAACTGAGCGTCATCACCACGGTCGAGCCCCGAGGCTACGATGTGCTGCTCGCCAACAACAGCAAGTCGGGCATCCAGGCGCTCGGCAATGCCACGAAGCAGCAGATTCGGATTGTGGTACTGGACACGACGATGCCCAATTCCGGCACCGTTCTGCGCCGCATCAAGTCTGCCTACCCCAATGCGCGCATCATCATAGTGGACCAAAACCACTCCGCGGTATATCTCGCCCGCCAGCTTCTGAACGCTATCGTCTAGTCTGCCCCAATCGTGGCAGGGCATGCCCCTGCCCTGCACAGGCATCCCTGCCTGTGTCGGGTTCCCCGAGCCGGTCCGCAATCGGTTAGTTCGCCCCTAAATCCCCGCGCCGTCCGTGAGCCGCACGCTGCCCGAAGTTCCGCCGGCCAGCATCGCCATCAGCGCCTGCAGCATCGTCCCCTCGTCTGCGTATCCCGTCCGATCGAGCGTGATCACTTGATCCGCAGGAATGCCTGCCGGCGGCTGCCAGGCCGCTCCGGGAACAATCGAAACCAGCCCCACCTGGAAGCTCGTGGCCACGACGTTACCCGCATCTTCCGCCCCTTCCACCACGTGGACCAGGTATCCCTGATCGAACAAGTGCCGCTCGATTAACCGCGCGGTTTCGGCATCCCCATTCTGCAGACGGATCACGTAAGGCCGGTGTCCAATGCGCGCCAAACGCTCGGCGGGAGTCACGGGACCGGAGTGATGATACAGGTCCGGACCGCTGATCATTCCCGCGCCCAGCGTCTCATTGGTCAGCGGATCGATCAGAATGAAGCTGCCGGTGGCGCGGTTCTTGCTATAGGCATCGAAAAAGATGGGCCGCTGCGCTTCCACGCTGACCACGCCGATTTCATTCAAGCGCAACTGGCTGGCGCGCTGGTGGTCCAGCGTGTTCACGTCCACGCGGTGGCGCAACTCGCGAACCCGCGCCTGCACCATCTGCGTGCTGTGCTTCAGCAGATACGCGCGGTGCGGCTCCATGGGCTTCTCATTCATCCACACCACCGTCGCCGCGAAGCGCCGGCCCGAGTGTGGCGTGTTATCGGGATGCGCCAACATATCGCCGCGGCTAATGTCCACCTCGTCTTCCAGGCACACCGTTACCGACATCGGCGCAAAGGCCTCTTCCAGATCGCCATCCCAGGTCACGATCGATTTCACGCGGCTGCTCCGCCCCGATGGCAGCACCGTCACGGCATCGCCCCGGCGAATTACTCCGGAGGCCACTTGCCCGGCGAACCCGCGGAAATCCAGATCGGGCCGGATCACGTATTGCACTGGAAAGCGCATGTCGCTGAGGTTGAAGTCGCTCGCGATGGGCACCGTCTCCAGAAATTCCAACAGGCTGGGTCCGGTGTACCACGGCGTCCGGCCGCCTGGAGTCACCACGTTGTCGCCCTTCAGCGCGCTGATCGGGATGAACTGCACGTCGCGAGCCTTTAGCTGATCGGCGAAAGCGGCGAAATCGTTGCGGATGCCGGTGAAGACATCTTCCCGGTAATCCATCAGGTCCATCTTGTTCACCGCAACAACTAAATGCGGGATGCCCAACAGCGACGCGATGAACGCGTGCCGCCGGGATTGCGGCAGCACTCCATACCGCGCATCGATCAGGATGATGGCCAGGTTGGCGGTGGAAGCGCCCGTGGCCATGTTGCGCGTATATTGTTCGTGCCCCGGCGTATCGGCGATGATGAACTTCCGCTTGGCAGTGGCGAAGTAGCGGTAGGCCACGTCAATGGTGATGCCCTGCTCACGCTCTGCGCGCAGCCCGTCGGTGAGCAGTGAAAGGTCCAGCCCGTCGGTGGTCAGGTTGCGCGTGGCCTGCCGCACCGAGGCCAACTGGTCTTCGTAAACTCCCTTGGAGTCGTAAAGCAGCCGGCCGATCAAGGTCGATTTGCCGTCGTCCACGCTCCCGGCAGTGGTGAACCGCAGCAACTCAGTCTGCGCCGTGGAAGCCAGCCAGTCGGCCGTAGCCTGGGACTCCTCGCGGGTCGCCACCATCAGAAGTAGCCCTCCCGCTTCTTCAGCTCCATGGAGCCTTCCTGATCGTGATCGATCACGCGATTCTCACGCTCCGAGCGCCGGAACTGGATCATCTCTTCAATGATCTTGGGCAGCGAGTCGGCCTCCGAGTGAATGGCCCCCGTGCAGTACGTGCAGCCCAGCGACCGCATGCGCGACATCACCATTTGCGGCTGCTCGCCCGCGCGCAATTGCATGTTGTGCTCAAGCGTGATCAGCGAATCGCCCCGCACCACCATCTCGCGCTCCTTGGCGTAGTACATGGGCACGATCGGAATATCCTCAAGGTAGATGTAGTGCCAGACATCCAGTTCGGTCCAGTTGGAAAGCGGGAAGACGCGGATGCTCTCGCCCTTATCGACGCGGCTGTTGAACAGATTCCACAGCTCCGGGCGCTGGTTCTTGGGATCCCACTGGCCAAACGAATCGCGAAACGAATAGACTCGCTCCTTGGCGCGCGATTTCTCCTCGTCGCGCCGCGCCCCGCCGAACGCCGCGTCGAAGCCGCCCTCCGTCAGCGCGTCCAGCAGCGCACGCGTCTTCAGCAGCCCGCAGCATTTCTGAGTGCCTAGCCGGAACGGGTTAGCCCCATCCTCGATGGCCTTGGTGTTGGTGTGGACGATCAGGTTGACCCCGATCTCGGCGCAGAACTTGTCTCGGAACTCGATCATTTCCTGAAACTTATAGGTCGTGTCGATATGCAGAAGGGGAAACGGGATTTTGCCCGGGTGGAACGCTTTCTGCGCCAGCCGCACCATTACTGAAGAATCCTTGCCGATCGAATACAGCATGACCGGCTTCTGAAATTCGGCTGCTACCTCACGGATGATGTGGATGCTCTCGGCTTCGAGGGCACGCAGATGGGTCAGGGTTCGCGGGGTAATCTGTGGTTCCACGGCGCCTCAGGTATGCTAAGGTCAGGAGCGATCTAACACCTAGATTATAGATTACTATGCCAATCAGGATAAAGTCTATCGGCATTATGGTGATTGGGGTTGTCGCGGTACTGGCCCAGGCGGGCAGTTCCATTTCAGCGGCGCGCATTCGCGAGCACGATCGTTTTCTGGCCAGCGATTTATTGGAAGGCCGGGGCGTCGGCACGCGGGGTGGCGACCTGGCCACCGAATACATCGCCACCCAGTTTGCCCTGGCCGGAGCCCAGCCCGCTGGCGCGAACGGCAGCTATTTCCAGCCGGTCCCGCTGGTGGGCATCGATCCCCAACCAGGAGCGGAGCTGACCGGATCGGCGGGCGGAAAAACCGTGTCGCTGCATTGGGCGGATGATTTCGTGGGCCTGAACGAGACACAGCAGCCCAATACCCAGTTCGATGGTGAGGCTGTCTTTGTGGGCCACGGGATCGCCGCGCCTGAATGGAAATGGGATGACTATAAGGGCGTGGACGTGCGCGGCAAGGTCGTGGTGCTGTTCACCAACGAGCCCACCTCCAGCGATCCGAAGTTCTTCGAAGGCCGCGCACTCACCTACTATGGCCGCTGGAGCTACAAGTATGAGGAGGCCACCCGCCGCGGGGCCCTGGCCGCTATCATTATTCACACCACTCCGACGGCCGGCTACGGCTGGGACGTGGTGCGCAGTTCCTGGGGGCGTCAGAATTCCTATGTCGCGCTGCGCCCCGGTGAATACGCTCTTTCGCTGGCCGGCTGGGTCACCCGCGATGCTGGCCAAAAACTCCTGTCCCTGGCCGGGAAGAATGTAGACGAGCTGCTGGCGGCATCCGAATCCCGCGACTTCCGGCCCATCCCTCTGGGTATACGAATCCACGGCAACATACCTTCGAAGATCCGCGACTTGAATACGCGCAACGTTGCCGCGGTCGTTCCGGGCAGCGACGCCAAGCTGAAAGACGAAGTCATTATTTATAGCGCGCATTGGGATCACCTGGGAATCGGCGACGCGGTCAACGGCGATTCCATTTACAACGGCGCCATCGACAACGCTACCGGCTGCGCCATCATCCTCGAATTGGCCCGCGCCTGGGCGGCGCTACCGCAGAAGCCTCGCCGCTCGGCGCTGTTCCTGTCGGTCACTGCCGAGGAGGATGGGCTGCGCGGTTCCGAATACTATGCCAGCCATCCCATCTACCCGCCCGCGAAAACCGCCATCGATTTGAACTACGATGCCATCTACCCGTGGGGCCGCGCAAAGGATGTCGTGATTGATGGCGCCGAGCGGACCAGCGTCTATCCACTCGCGCAATCCATCGCCCGGCGGCTCAACCTGGCCATCTCGCCCGATAGTGAACCGGAGCAGGGCCACTACTTCCGCTCCGACCATTTTTCATTTGCGCGGGTTGGCATCCCGGCCTTTTCCATCGATCACGCCACCCAGTTCGCCGGCAAGCCCGCGGACTACTATCAGAAATCCTGGGAAGAGTTCAACGAGAAGCACTACCACCAACCCTCCGACGAGTTTCACGCCGATTGGGACTTCACCGCGCTCGAACAGGCCGCCGAATTCGGATTTCTGCTCGGCATCGATATCGCCAATCAGGACAAGCTTCCCGATTGGCGGCCGGGCGATCAGTTCCACCGATAGGTTGGACATTTTGACTTGAGCAGCCGACTTACCGGCGGCGAAGACCGCCGGCGTTACGTAGCGCTGGCGACGGGCGCGTCCGCTCCGGATCTTGTCGCCGGCACGGCAGGGGGAGAGCCCGCCCCACGCGAGTGTGTTACGCTTTTCAGGAGCAAAGGAGGGACCCACGTGAGACGTAAGAGCTTAATCGTACTAATTTCTGCAGCCGGTCTTTGGACGGCGGCATGGGCTGCCAAGAGCGCTGGCATTCTGCATCCCGACATGAAAGTGGAGAGCGGGAGCTACGACAAACCCATGGCCACCATCGGGACGAAGCCCGATCAGCCCTGGTCCGGCACCAGCATTGCCGCGGGTGTGGACAACAAACCGGAGCCCGGCAAGGCGGTCACCATGGTGGGGGAGATCGTCGATTTTTCCTGCTACATACAAGAGGGCAAGCACGGCGAAAAGCACCGCTCCTGCGGTCAGAAGTGCGTGCAGAACGGCAATGCGGCGGGCCTTCTCACTAAGGATGGCGCTCTTTACATGCTCATGGCGGAGGAGCACGATCCGCGGCGCGATGGCGGCGTCGATATCCGAACCGTGGCGGCCAACCACATGGGGCACATCGTCGAGGTCAATGGAACCGAGGCTTCCGTCAACGGGTATAGCGCGATCTTTATTCAGGGGCTCAACAAATAGTAGATGCGATCGAAATATTGGAAGGCGGTGGCGATAGTAGTGCCCGCCGCCTGGCTGGTGGCTTGGGCTGGCGATAATAAGCCGAGGGAACCGCTGGGGCTTCCGCCCATCGAGTGGCCCAAAGACAATCGATACTCCGCGGCCAAGGCCGAACTCGGCAGGTACCTGTATTACGACAAGCGGATCTCGGCTGATGAGACCATCTCCTGCGCCACTTGTCATCAGCCCAAGTACGCCTTCACCGATGGTGCGGCGGTTTCCACTGGCATCGACGGTAAAAAGGGCAATCGCAGCGCGCCCACGGTAATCAATCGCGCCTTTTCGCTGGCGCAGTTCTGGGATGGCCGCGCGACCACTTTGGAAGAGCAGGTCAAAGGGCCAATGGCGAACCCCATTGAGATGGGCAACAGCCACGAGATGGTGGTTGCTTCGTTAAAGGGAATTACTGGTTATCGCGCGCTTTTTGCCGCGGCTTTCGGCTCGGACGAAATCACCATCGACCGCGCGGCCATGGCCATTGCCACTTTCGAGCGCACCATTCTTTCGGGTAACTCCCCGTATGATCGTTATAAGAAGGGCGACAAGAAAGCCATGACGCCCGAACAAGTTCGCGGCATGTCTGTTTTCGTTGACAAGGCCAAGTGCGACCGCTGCCATGAGAACGCCAATTTCACGCTGAATGCGTATGCCAACCTGGGAGTGGGAACAGATAAGCCCGAGCCGGATGTGGGCCGCTACGAGATCACGAAAGACCCGCGGGATTGGGCGGTGTTCAAGATCCCCACGCTGCGAGAGATCGAGCACACGGCGCCGTACATGCACGATGGAAGTCTGAAAACGCTGGAAGAAGTGGTGGACTTCTATGACAAGGGTGGGATCCCTAATAAGAACCTCGACCCCAATATCAAGAAGTTGAACCTGACCGACCAGGATAAGAAGGATCTGGTGGCGTTCCTGAAAGCGCTCAGCGGAGAAGGCTGGCAAAACGCCGGCCCGCCGGCGGATTTCCCCCGGTAGGGCAGACGCCCTCGTCCGCGCATCCGGCCGGCCGCCGAGGCGTTGAATGGTTACGGCAACTGCACCACGGAAAAATTTCTTAAAGTCAGCGTGTCTCCCGCCAGAGCCAACTCGCCTTGCAAATTGATGGTAAGCCCGCCGGTGTACGCGTCGGTAGCATTGCCGATGGTGGTGCTGAACGGCAGCGTGGTGGCCCAGGACTGAGTGCTCACCTGTGCGCCCGCCGGATCGAGTCCAGCGTCCAGTCGACCGGTCATCTGGACGTCAGCCGTAGTGCCCACGCGGCTAAGGACTGTCGTGCCACCCCACTGCACCTGAAAGGTATACCCCGACGCGACGCCCTGGTGCTGCAAATCGAACTGGATCGCCACCCGATTACCGGGTTGCAGCGTCCCGGCTGGTATAGTGCAACTGCCGAGACTCGCAAAGCTCGTTGCGGTCACCGTGGTTCCCGGGCCCCCACAGAGCACCTGCGGATTGGGATACAACAGCAATGAGCCGCTGGAGGAGCTGGACAGGCGGTAGGTGGCCAGTAGGGAGTCGCCCGTAACCGGCGCGCTGGCAGTTACAAACGTGATCACCTGACCGCTGAGCAGATAGTCGACCCCCGCATGCATCAGCAGGCCATTGCGGTAAACCTCGAGGCTGGAGGTCGGATTGGGCAGGGCCGAGAGCGTGAACGTTACATTCGAACTATTTATGGCACCGACCGGCACTTCCGCATCGGCGAAGCCGGGTTGCGGCGTTCCGCAGGCTCCGCTCGATCCATCCACGTGAACACAATCGGTGGGATTGCCAGCCACAGAATCCATCGACCCCAGCGTGTTGACGAGAGCCACACGTCCAGCGGCGTAAGCCGGCCCCTTGGTGGCACGCGCTGCCAGGTCAGCCAGCAGCCCGATCACGTTCGACTCGGTCACCGGCCCCTGGGCGTTGGTGTCAGCGCCCGATACCACTGGCAGCGTCACGCGCACATCGCGAATGCGCACCGGAAAGACGCTGGACGGTACAGCCCATGATTCGCTGAACTGTATGCGGCCGTCGCTGTTGTAGACTGCCGTGTAGAACACGATCGGGCTGACGGCGGAGTTGGGCACCAGTTGTACCCGCAGGTTGCCGTCTGTGACTCTCACGGTGATCGTTTGGCCGGCGATCTCCGACAGGTCGGATGCTTCGAAGCTGGTCCAGCTAATAGTCACGATTCCATTGAAGGGCGTGCCATCGGCTTTGTATAACACATCCTGGATGGTGGTGAGCGGCGGTTGCGCGCTGGCGGCCGAAACCATCAACAGCGTCGCCCAGAGCATGCGTGAAAACGTCATCAAAGAAGGGAACCCTCCTGCCGACTACAGTGTAGTGGGCAGGATTCCACAGCCCGGCCGCTGGCTGAGAGTCATCCGGACCTAACTGCCATAGTAAGCGCGCAGTTACAAAATTTATGGGTCGGCGTGACTGCGCTAGAGCCGCTGGCCGATTCTCCGGGGAAAGGATAGCGGCCGGCTCACGGGCTAGCGGAACCCCAACGCAACCGTCGCCTTCACCTGATAGAGCCCCCCGCCAAGGCCGACGCGCCGGAACCACGCGCGCCCCTTATTTGCAGAAGCAACCAACCCCGCGCCAGACGCCAGTCTCGCGTAACGGTCTCCGCCGACACCCTGAGCACGGCGGCTGTATCTTCCACGCTCAACCCGCCGAAATATCGCAGTTCCACAACTCTCGCCTTTCGCGGATCGCCCTGCGCCAGTTCGTCCAGCGCGTCGTTTCGCGCGACCAGCTGCTTGTCGTTTTTCCGGCTCAGGTTCAAATGAGCCACATCGTCCAGGTGAATCCGTCCCAGTCCGCCGCCGTGCCTGGACGCAGCTCTTTTGCGGGCCGCGTCCACCAGAATGCGACGCATCATCTGTGCGCAGATCGCAAAGAAATGCGCCTTGCCTTCCAAAGCCACGTTCTGAACGTCGATCAGTTTCAGGTAAACCTCATGCACCAGGGCGGTCGCCTGCAGGATGGGTTCTTCGCGCTCCCGCTTCATGAAATCCAGGGCCAGGCGGTGAAGTTCCTGGTAAATGCGCGGCGCGAGCGCATCGAGCGCGGCCGCATCGCCGCCGGCCCATGCGAGGAGAAGCTGCGTCGTATCAGAGACTTGAGAGTCCACAATTCGCCCAGTTTAGGGTAGCGCAAAAGAAATGTTCGTGCCGCATGGCGGTTTTCGCGCGCGTTTCTCGCATGGAGTTCCGGGAGAAGTCATTCCCCAAAAACTCTTCGAGGAGAAAGCTACAAATGAAAATGAGCAAAGCACCTTTGGTGTCGCTGTTCGTCCTCGCCTGCGGAACAATCCATGCGGGCAACGTGGTTACAGACTGGAATACCATCGCCTCAACAACAATCGTTACGAATGGAGGGCAGTCTCCAGGAGCGTCCTCTATCTTTTTCACCTACTCGAGCCTCGCTATGTATGACGCCGTGAATGCGATCACCGGCCAGTATCAGCCGTTTTACTATCGCATCGCCGCTCCGGCTAACGCGTCGACCGGTGCCGCAGCAGCCGCGGCGGCGCACCGCGTGCTGGTCAACTATTTCCCCTCGCAACAAGCGGCGCTGGACAGCCAATTCACAACGTCCTTAGCCGGGGTCGCCGATGGGGGCGATAAAACCGCAGGCGTCGCGGTCGGTGAAGCCGCAGCCATGGCGGTCATCAGTGCCCGCATGGGTGATGGTCTCGAAGCCAACATTACCTATACACCGGGATCGGGTCCGGGCGCATGGATTCCCACGCCTCCCGCATACGGCCCCCCCGTTACGCCTTGGTTGGGTCAGATGCGACCCTTCACCATGAAAGCCGCGGCGGACTTTCTGCCGGACGGCCCCACTGCTTTGACCAGCGAAGACTGGAAACGCGACTATAACCTGACTCGCCTCTATGGCGGCACGGACAGCACCATTCGCTCCGCGGCCGAGACCGAGATCGGTGTCTTCTATACCGAACACGGGGGGCAGCAGTACGCCCGCATGTTCAACACGCTGGCCACCACGAACAATCTCGGCGTAGAAGATTCGGCCCGCATGATGGCCATGCTCTGGACCGGTTTTGCCGACGCAGCCATCGGGTGTTTCAACGCCAAATACAAGTTTGGATTTTGGCGCCCCGTGACCGCGATCCCCGTGGGCGGCGGCAGCAGCACGAACGGTCTTGTCCCGTCGACCGAGCTGATCGCTGACCCGACCTGGACGCCTTCTGGCGGTGCCACGCCGGCGCATCCCGAATATCCCGCCGCTCACGGCTGCATCACAAGCTCGGTCTCAACCTTGATTGCCGACTTCTTCGGCACTACGCGCGTCACTATCGCAATCGATAGCAAGGCCTTCGCCGATGGCCTTCACCAACACACTTTGACAGACACACGGGACCTGATGGATGAGGTCTTCTGGGCCCGGATCTATGCCGGTTTCCATTTCTACCATTCGCTGGAAGCGGGGCGGCAACTCGGCCAGTCGGTAGCAGGCCAGGTGGTTCGAAACCACTTCCGCCAATTACAGGCGCGATGAAACAAGACACCGCTCCCTTTGGTCACGGCTCAGTAAGGCCTCCGGCGGGGCCGCCGCACCATAGGCAGCGTTAGTTTCCTTCGCCCGCGCCGCTAATTCTATACTGTTAAGCTGTCTCCATGACACCCGAACGTTTGGGGCAGCTGGAGGAGCTGTATCAGGCGGCGCGGGCCCTGCCTCCTTCGGAGCGAATCGCGCTGCTGGAACGGGCCGACCCCGAGCTGCGTGCAACGGTCGTGTCACTGTTGGCTCAAGGGGAAGACGGCGCCTTCCTCGATCGTCCAGCGTGGGAGGGTCGCGAGAGCCTTCTGAAACACGACGGTCCGCTCCAGGCGGAGGCACCTGTAGGCACGGCTACGGCGGAGACGAGCCTGATGGGTGGGCCTGCGTCCGCGCACTTAGGGCCGGGTGTTCGATTGGGCCCTTATCAGTTGGAAGCGTTGCTGGGGGAGGGCGGCATGGGCCAGGTGTTTCGCGCGCGCGACACGCGCCTGGGGCGCCCCGTGGCGATCAAGATGATCCGCGCCGAACGAGG